>Ga0302324_100008581_pt1 | contig 21520 bp, 15 predicted proteins | sample Palsa_T0_1_FD_201949 | JGI IMG/M metagenome (GOLD analysis project Ga0302324, IMG submission 201949) | Peat permafrost microbial communities from Stordalen Mire near Abisko, Sweden - Palsa_T0_1 | ecosystem: Environmental > Terrestrial > Soil > Palsa > Peat permafrost | place: Sweden: Abisko...
AGAGCCGCTACGACCCTGCCGGGGTGAAGACCATCCCCCTCGCCGGCTCTCCAAGCAAGGGGCCCGACGACGCCAAGGTCATCCTGGTGGAGTTCGCGGACTTCGAGTGCCCGCATTGCCGCGCCGCTGTGCCGATGATCGACGCGGTGCTCGCTGCGCACGGCGACAAGGTGCGCCTGGTCTACAAGTTCGTCGCGCTGCCGATGCACGTGCGCGCCGAGCCCGCCGCGCGCGCGGCCTGGGCCGCCGGCCAGCAGGGGAAATTCTGGGAGATGGAGCATCTCCTGTTCGAGCGGCAGGATCACCTCGAGCAGGGCGATCTGGAACGTTACGCGCACGTCCTCAAGCTCGACCTCGCCAAGTGGAAGGTCGACATGGACTCCCCGGCAGCGAAGGACCGGATGGAAGAGGACCACCGCTTGTGGGAGGATCTCAAGCTCAAGGGCACCCCGACGGTCTACGTCAACGGTCGCGAGCTCGATCTGGAGGCCGACGAGATCCTCGAAGAGCGCGTCGCGGCCGAACTCGGCGTTCCTCCTGCCGGCGCCTCGTCGGCGTCCGCCGCAGCGGCGCCCGAGCCATCCGCCGCCGCGAGCGGCGCGTCGCACTGAGCCCCCGGCGATGAAGCTGCGCGCTGCTCTCTTCGTGCTGCCGCTCGGATACGCTCTGCTCGCCGGGTGCGGTAGCGCGACGCAGTCTCCCGTCACCGCCAGCGAACAGGACGTCGATCTTCCCGGGGTCGACACCAGCCAGTTCACCCCGCGCGAGCGGCACGAGCTGTCGGTCTTCGTGCGCGAGCTTCCCGCTCCCTGCAAGGACGTCGCGGTCCCCATCGGGCAGTGCTTAATCGAAAAGCGAGCGTGCGCGGCGTGCCTCCCCGCCGCGCAGGCCATCGCCAAGGCGGTCCGTGAGGGGATGTCGCACGAGCAGGTCACCGACATCTACAAGGAGCGCTTCGACGTGACCTCGTCGCGGAGCATCTCGCTCACCGGGTCGCCCTCGCGTGGTCCGGAAGACGCCCCCGTCGTGGTGGTGGAGTTCGCCGACTTCGAGTGTCCCTTCTGCCAGAAGATCGCGCCGGAGCTCGACGAGCTGTGGGAGAAGCGCAAGGATAAGGTGCGCTTCGTCTACAAGTTCATGCCCCTATCCATGCACCCGCACGGCGAGATCGCCGCGCGCGCGGCCATCGCGGCGGACATGCAGGGCAAGTTCTGGGAGATGCACAAGTTGCTCTTCGCCAACGGACAGCACCTCGAGCAGAGCGACCTGGAGAAGTACGCCGCCTCGATCGACCTCGACGTCACGCGCTTCCGCGCCGACATGCGGTCGCCCGCCGCCAAGGAGCACATCGACGCGGACCGCAAGCTGGCCGACGATCTCCAGGTGAAGGGCACGCCGACCCTCTTCATCGACGGCCGCGAGTACGACTCCAAGGTCGACTTGGGCGAGTGGCTGGACCAGGAGATTGCCGTCCGGAAGTGAGTGCGGTAACGCTGCCGGCACGTGAGGTCGCTGGCGCTGGACGGATGCGGGTGCTTCCCCACCGGGCGGCATTACGCCGGCATCGCCCACCTGCTGCGCGCGGTGACACGCGGGCTGGTCGAGGAGCTGGCGCACGACGCTCCCTGGGCTGCCTTGCCGATCGCGCTGATCGACGTGGAGACGACGGGCAAGGACGCGTCGGTCGATCGCGTGGTGGAGATCGGCATCGTGCTCTCGCGCGACGGGGTGATCGTCGAGCGCCGGAACTGGCTGGTGAACCCCGGGCGGTCCATCCCCGCAGAGGCCAGCGAGGTTCACAAGCTGACCGACGACGACGTCAAGGACGCGCCCTCGTTCGCCACGGTCGCTGCCGAGGTGACGGCGATGCTGGCAGGATGCGTGCCCGCCGCCTACAACGCGGCCTTCGACAAGGCCTTCCTCACCAACGAGCTGGCGCGCGCCGGGGTGACGTTGCCTCGCGAGGTGGAGTGGCTGGATCCGCTGGTGTGGGCGCGCGAGCTTCAGCTGGGGGAGAGGTCGCGCGCCCTCGGCGAGGTCGCCGCCCGCCTGGGAATCGCGCTCGACAACGCCCACCGCGCCAAGGACGACGCCGAGGCCGCTCTGAAGGTCCTTCTGGCGCTGGGACGTGACGTGCGTGTTCCTCGAACCTACGGGGCTCTGGTGTCCGAGCAGCGTCGCCTGTCCCTGGCCCAGGCCGACGAGCGGCGTCTGAAGTGGCGTAACAGCTAACCTTTTGCGCACTGTGCCCGGGGCGTTTTGCCATATAGTGCCGCGTACGCTGCGACTGCGGAGGTACCCATGACGGACAAGGCCACGATCCAACTGGGAGATACCAAGCTCGACGTGCCGGCCATCGTCGGGACGGAGGACGAGCACGCCATCGACGTCGCGCAGCTCCGCGCGAAGACCGGGTACGTGACGCTCGACCCGGCGTTCATGAACACCGCGTCGACCAAGAGCTCGGTCACCTTCATCGACGGCGACAAGGGAATTCTCCGCTATCGAGGCATCCCCATCGAGCAGCTCGCCGAGAAGTCCAGCTTCGTCGAGGTCGCCTACCTGCTCATCTACGGCAACCTCCCCAGCGAGACGCAGCTCATGGACTGGAGCGAAAAGCTCACGCGCCATTCGCTGCTCCACGAGGACATGAAGCACTTCTTCGAAGGCTTCCCGGCCACCGCGCACCCGATGGCCATCCTCAGCGCCATGGTGACCGCCCTCTCCAGCTACTACCCGGATGCGCTCGACGTCGACAACGTCGACCTGCGCGACATTACCATGGCGCGGCTGATGTCCAAGGTGCGCACCATCGCCGCCTTCGCCTTCAAGAAGTCCATCGGGCAGCCCTTCGTCTATCCGAAGAACTCGCTCACCTACTGCGCGAACTTCCTCAACATGATGTTCTCGGTCCCCGCCGAGGAGTACGAGGTCGACCCCGAGCTGGTGAGGGTGATGAACCTGCTCCTCATCCTGCATGCCGACCACGAGCAGAACTGCTCGACCAGCACGGTGCGCGTGGTGGGCTCCAGCCGAGCCAACCTCTTCGCCTCCATAAGCGCCGGAATCTGTGCGCTCTGGGGGCCGCTGCACGGCGGCGCGAATCAGGAAGTGCTGGAGATGCTCATGGCCATCCACAAGGACGGCGGCAGCGTCGACAAGTACGTGAAGCTGGCCAAGGACAAGAACAGCCACTTCAAGCTCATGGGCTTCGGCCACCGCGTGTACAAGAACTTCGATCCGCGGGCGAAGATCATCAAGGCCGCCGCCGACCAGGTGCTGACCAAGCTGGGCAAGGCCGACCCGCTCCTCGACATCGCGAAGTCGCTCGAAGAGGCGGCGCTGAAGGATCCCTACTTCGTGGAGCGAAAGCTCTACCCCAACGTCGACTTTTACTCGGGCCTCATCTACCGGGCGATGGGCTTTCCCACCAACATGTTCACCGTCCTCTTCGCGCTCGGCCGTCTCCCCGGCTGGATCGCGCACTGGAAGGAGATGATGGAGGACCCCACCACCAAGATCGCCCGACCCAGGCAGATCTACACCGGCTTCACCATTCGCGATTACGTTCCCATGGAGGAGCGGGCGTAGTCTCGCGGAGGCGCGTTCAGCGCGCCAGCCAGGGCAGCCAGCGGTCTGTGATCCACTCGCCCGCCAGCATCCACTCGATGATGGCGAGGCACAGGAACGGCCCGAACGGCAACCTCGCCGCCAGCACACCTTCGCCCGGCTCGGTGGCGAGCGGGTCGGCCTCCAGCAGCGCCATCGCTTCCGCGTCGCCCTCGGCCGCGGCCTGCTGGATCTCCTCGCGGTCCTTGCGCACGCTCTCGGGCTCCTCGATCTTCCCCTTGACGCCGTAGACGACGAGCGCGGCCAGCGTGGCCTGCATGGCGCCGGCGAAGATGGCGAACGCCACCGACGGCCAGCCGAACCAGGCCCCGGCGAGCATGGTCAGCTTCGCATCGCCAAGCCCCATGCCGGGCCGGCCGCGCAGGGCCTTGTAGCCCACCACGAACGGCAACCACACCGCCACGAAGCCCACGCCGGCACCGAGGAGAGCGTCGCCCCAGCCGAGGTCGCGCAAGCTCGGCGTGAGAAGGCCGAAGAGCGTGCCGCCGAGGGTGATGGCATCCGGCAAATACATGTGCTCCGCGTCGATGAAGGCCGCCGCGAGCAGGGCCATGGCCAGCGCGAAGTCGGCCAGGAAGATGGACCCCGCGTGCACCAGCGACGTGCTGGCCGGCAGCGCCCGGACGATGACCTCGAGCACCGCCAGGGCGAGGAGACCGCTCAGCCCCTCCACGACCAGGTAGCGCGGCGAGATGGGCACGCCGCAGCAGCGCGCCTTCCCTCGAAGCAGCAGCCACGACACGATGGGGACGTTGTCGCGAGCCGCCACTGGCGCGCCGCACCCGGGACAGTGCGACGCCGGACGCACGACGCTCATCTCGCGGGGCACCCGATAGACCACGACGTTGACGAAGCTCCCCCACAGGGCCCCCCACACGAACGCGAAGACGCGCAGGAAGGGGAGCGGCAGGTCGAGCTCGGAGAGCGTCATGCGGTGAGTGCCGTCGAGGCTAGCAGCGAGGCGCAATGGTGCGTGACTCGCGCGAAAATTCGCGGTACGCGCCAAGCTGCGCACCGTCCGCCGCGATGCTTCTGTCCATCAACCCCGATCACCCGGAGCCACGGAAGATTCGCCGCGCGGTCGACGCCCTCGCCGATGGCGGCGTCATCGCCTACCCGACCGACACGGTCTACGGTCTGGGGTGCGACTTCACCAGCAAGCACGGCGTGGAGCGCCTCTACCACATCAAGGGGATGGAGCGTTCGCACCCGCTCGCCTTCGTCTGCCCCGACCTATCGGACATTGCGCGCTACGCCGTCGTCGACAACCAGGTGTACCGAGTGCTGCGGCGATTCCTTCCCGGCCCCTACACCTTCATTCTCGAGGCCACGCGCGACGTACCCAAGATCGTGCAGATGAAGCGCAAGCAGGTGGGCATCCGCGTCCCCAAATGCGAGGCCACGCGGGCCCTGGCACGCGAGCTCGGCCGACCCATCATCTCCACCACGGCAGCCCGAGCGGGGGAGGATCCCTACGTCGACCCGCACGAGATTGACGCGACCTTCCGGGGACTTGCCATGGTCCTCGACGGGGGTACGGGCGGGCTGGTGCCCACCACCGTGATCGACCTGACGCGCGTGCCGCCGGAGGTGGTGCGCGAGGGCGCCGGCCCCGTGGATGAGTTCAGGCCTTAACCACCCGGTCCCTCCGAGCCGTCTCCTGGGTCGGAGGAATGTCCCATGACTGCGACCGCAGTTTCGTCCTTTGTCGCGCCCGAGTCCTCGGCGGTGCCCCCTCCGCGGGTACTGCTGGTCGACGACGACGAAGTGCTGCTTCGCTCGTATGCCCGCGCCCTCAGCGGCGAGGGCTACGAAGTGGAGACGCACCTCGACGGCGAGTCGGCCCTCGAGGCGATGAACGTGCGCAGCTTCGACGTCGTCCTCAGCGACCTCGACATGCCTCGGCTTGGTGGGTTGGCACTCCTGGAACGGATCCGCGCCCACGATCTCGACGTGCCGGTCGTGCTCATCACCGGCTGTCCGACCCTCGACACCGCCATCGCCGCCATCGAGCACGGCGCGCTCCGCTACGTGCCCAAACCCGTGGACGCCAGCAAGCTGCGCACCATCACCGCCGACGCGGTGCGGTTGCATCGTCTGGCCAAGGCCAAGCGCAACGCGCTGGACCTGGCGGGCGAGGACGACAAGCTGGTCGGCGACCGCGCCGGCCTCCTCGGCAGCTTCGGCCGCGCCCTCGACTCGCTGTGGATGGCGTACCAGCCCATCGTGTCATGGTCGAAGCGCAACGTCTTTGGCTACGAAGCGCTCCTGCGCTCGCGCGAGCCCTTGCTCCCGCACCCCGGGGCCATGCTCGACGCAGCCGAGCGTCTCGACCGCCTGCACGATCTCGGACGCACCATTCGCGCGCGCGCGGTCGATCCGGTGGGCTCCATGCCGGAAGGCGTGGCGCTGTTCGTCAACCTGCACACGCGCGACCTCCTCGACGAGGACCTGTACGATCCCGAGCGTCCCCTGGCGCGCATCGCCAGCCGGGTCATCCTGGAGATCACCGAGCGCGCGAGCCTGCACGACGTGCGCGACGTGCAGGGCCGCGTGGCGCGGCTGCGGGAGATGGGCTTCCGCATCGCGGTGGACGATCTCGGCGCCGGTTACGCCGGTCTGACCAGCTTCTCGCAGCTCGAGCCCGAGGTGGTGAAGCTCGACATGTCGCTGGTGCGTGACTGCGACAAGCAGCCCAAGAAGCTGACCCTGGTGCGCACCATGATCAGCATGTGCAGCGAGCTCGGGATCCAGGTCGTCGCCGAGGGCATCGAGACCGGCGAAGAACGCGACGCCATCGTGTGGGCGGGCTGCGATCTCCTGCAGGGGTATCTCTTCGCCAAGCCGGGGACCGCCTTCCCGGGCATCACCTGGTAGGTCCCGGCGATCGCTAGGTCCCCAGTGTCATCGTGTCGCGATCGAAGCGACCGGTCTCGTCGGGCGTCTCCTCCTCGGAGCCGCCCTCGCGGTCGAAGGCCTCGCGGAAGAAGGCCACCAGCTCGTCGCGACGGGCCTTGGCGTCGGCGCGTCCCATCTCGATGAGGCGCCGGCAGAACGGCCCGTCGAAGAGCAGGTAGCTCGCCAGGTCCGCCTCGGCCTGCACGCCCAGATCGAGCACGTTGAAGAGGCGGCGCGTGAGGATGGGATCGCCGCGCAGCTCCCCTCGTTTCAGGTGGTCGTCGGCCAGCTTGCCGATGTCCTCGCTCGGCCTCACGCGCACGCAGTTCACGTAGCGGTACTCCTGCGCGCGGCGCTTGCGGGCCTCGGCGCTCACCGCGTCGACGAATCCCGGTCCGTAAGCGCGCGTCCCGTCGACGATGACGTTGTTGATGCGCGTGAGCAGCTCGATGTCCACGTCGACGTGATCGAGGAGAAACGCGTTGAGGACCTTGCCGAGGAGGAACGCCGCCCCCGGCACACGCGCGCGCTCCTGGTGACCGGCCTCGCGCACCACGCGACCCTCCACCTCGCGGGAGCTGCCGATGGCGAAGATGTGCGTCGCCCCCAGGCGTAGCGCCGGGGCGATGGGCGTGTTCTGGCGGAGGCCGCCGTCGAGGTAGAGCTCCCCGTCGATGCGCACCGGCGGAAAGAGGAGGGGGATGGCGGCGCTGGCGAGGGCGTGGTGCGGACCGATGCGATCGGCGCGGAAGAGCGTGCGCGGCGGCGCGGCGGCGGGGATGGTGAGATCGGGAGAGGTCTGCATGAAGACCACCGTCCGTCCCGTCGAGACCTCGGTGCACGATACGGTGAGCGCGCGAAGCATGTGCTTTCGCAGGCACCGCGACACGGCGCGCCAGCTCACCTCGCGTTCTACCAGGGCAGCCATCGGTCGCACGTCGAAGAGGCCGTACCCGTCGCCCCCGCCCAGCAACACCCGCGGCAGCGTCACCACTTGCCGCACGCCGAAGCCGAGCACGTGGGTGAGCTCCAGCTCGCTCCACAGCTCGACCAGCCTGCGCATGCCCAGCACGGGATCGCCGAGGTGCGCGGCGAGGAAGCTGGCGTTGATGGCGCCGACGCTGGTGCCGCAGAGGATGTCGATCTTCGGCGGCGCGCCGAGCATGCGCGTCAGCTCGTCGAACACGTACCAGAGGACGCCCACCTCGTACGCGCCTCGCGCTCCCCCTCCGGAGAGAATGATGGCCACCCGGCGCTTGCCGCGCGGCGGACTCGTCGTGCTGGTCATGCGGTCTCCGGGCCTCCGGGGCCCGCTGCGTTCTGCGGTTGCGCATGGCCTCTCGACGAGGACATCGAGGCCTGGCGTGTCCCGGTCAGGAGGGCGGCGTTGACCGGTCGCTGGATGAAGAGCTTGCGCATGCGCACGTCGCGTACGTTGTTCATGAGCGCGCGGGCGTAGTCGACCGCGCGATGGCGGGCGCTGGGCGCCTGCGGCGAGCCGGCGCGCTCCAGCGCCTCGGCGCACAGCAAACGGATCTCCAGGCCGTACTCGCAGCCCTGGAGGTTCTCCACCGCGCCCAGGGCGGTGGTGGCGAGGAGCGTCGCCGCGTGCGTCTCGCCGAGATCGATGCGCGCGGCGGCCTCGATGGCCATAGCGTAGAAGTGGAAGGCCACGAGCGCCATCCTCTCCGCGGCGTGCCGGGCCTCCAGCGCATGATGGATGGCCTGCGGCGGATCGTGGCGCGCGCGGGCCAGCAGCGCTCGCACCACGCTCTCGTGGGTTCTGTCGTAGGCATTCTCCGTGGCCGAGTTCAGCGCACCGGCGTCGCGTAGACACACCTCGGCCGCGGCCAGGTCGCCCAGCTCGATCATCACCAGCGCGCTGACCGTGAGCGTGTCGGCCCAGCCGTCCTGGTCTCCGTAGCGGTCGTGGGCCTCGCGCGCTCGCTTCATGTAGGCGAGGGCCCTGGCCACGTCGCCGACGCGGAAGTACGCGTGGCCGATATTGGTCAGCGTCTTGGCCACCTGGAAGCGCCCGCCGATAGAGAGGTCGATCTGGATGGACTCGAGGGCAAGGGCGACGGCGTCCTCGTACCGGCCCTGGACGAACATGGCGAAGGCGAGCGCGTTCTTCACGCGCGCCTCCGCCCGCCGCGCGCCGCATTTCCGGAAGATGGCGATGGCGTCGACGTAGGCGTCCACCGCTTCGCGCACGCGTCCGACCCGGCGCAGCAGGATGCCGCGCGATCGCAAGACCTCGCCCCGGAGGCGCGGCGGAACCGACGCCCCGTCGGCCGGCGGATCGAAGGCCGCGAGCGCGCGATCGCAAGCCGCCAGGGCTCCCTGCACATCCCCCAGCTCGCGCAGAAAGTCGCTCACCAGGGCCTCGGCCTCCACCTCGTAGGCCGGCACCCGCGCGGCGTGCGCCACCTCGGCCGCACGCAGGGCAAAGCTCGAGCCCCGGACCAGGTGCCCCTCGTCGAAGTCGTAACGCGCGCTGCGCAAGAGACCGAGGCACACCGCCCTCGGCGACTTGCTGCCTCGCACGATGCGGCGGAGCGCCTCGAGGTGCGAGAGGCGCTCGCGACGCCTTCCCAGCGTGCGGTACGAGCTCTCCAGCGCCGCGTGGCCGGCGATCCGTCGCTTGTCGGTCGGCCCGAGGTAGGCGAGCGCCCGCAGGTAATAGCGTATGGCGAGGGGGATCTGGTGGCTGGTGCGCGCCGCGTCGGCCGCCTCGAAGTAGAAATGGGCCGCGCGATCGTAGCTCTCGCCGCGCGCCAGGTGCCGGGCGACGATGGCCGCCGAGACGCCGCGCGCCAGGGAGGTCCCCGCCAGGTGCGTCCCCAGGGAACGGTGCATGTGCACGCGCCGCTCGGGAGCGAGCGCCGCGCAGGCAACGTCGCGCATCAAGGGGTGGCGGAAGTCGGTGAGCTCCCCCTTGCGGTCGCAGAGGCCCCGGGCGCAGAGGCGCACCACCGCTTCGTCGTCCACCCCGCGGGTCAGCTTGCGGACGTCTGCGAGCGAGAGCGGCCCCCCGGCGATGGCCAGCCAGTCGACCACCGCGTGCTCCTCGTCCGGGAGCTCGCGCAGGCGGTCGCCGAGGAGCTGCTCCAGCGTGGAAGGGAGCGCGTCGAAGTCCGCGTCGGCGCGATCGGTACGGCCGAGGACGGCGACTTGCTCTCCAGCCGGCCCTTCGATCTCGCGGATCTCCAGGGCGCCTCGCTCGAGCAAGGCGTCGACCATTTCCAGCAGGAAGAAGGGGTTACCGCCCACACGCGGGAGCAGGTCGCCGCAGATCCGACGCGCTCCGTCGCGCACGCCGAGGCGAGTCTCCACCAGGCGCACCTGCTCGTCGGTGGACAGACCGCGGAGCTCGGTGCGCATGACGCCTTCGACCAGGTGGAGAACGCGGTCGTCCGGCCGGGTGACCAGCAGCACGAAGACCGGCAGCGGATCATTGGAATGCACGGCGTCGCTGAGGACGTCGAGGCTGGCCTTGTCCGCCCACTGCAAACCTTCGACCACCAGCACCAGCGGCTGCACGAGAGCGATGGCGGCGAGCAGATTGCGCACCCCGGCCAGGATGCTCTTCCTTCGTGCGTGCGCATCTTCGTCGCCGGCCCCGGTCTGTCGGTTGGTGGCCAGCTCGGCGAGGCGCGCCACCATGGGGCTGGTGGCGTCGGAGCCGGCTGCGGCGCCTCCCCCGGCCCGCGCGATGAGGCTGGCCACCTCTTCGAACGGCTCGTCGCCGGTGGTCCCGATGGTCGCACGCACCAACTCGGCGATGGTGGCGTAAGGAACCTCCATCTGCACCGGAGTGCACTCGACGTGGACCAGGCGCGCGTTCGGCGGTAGCTCGGAGAGAAACGTGGCCACCAGCGCGGTCTTGCCGATGCCCATCTCGCCGACCACCGCCCGCGAGGCGAGGTGTCCCTGTCCGCCGCCTCCGCTCACCGCTTCGTGGTACGCCGCGTGGAGATCCGCCTTCTCGGCATCGCGCCCCACCAGATCGCTGGAGCTGTTCTGCATCTCGGCCAGCCGCTCCTCGCGCGAGAGGCTGCGCTCCAGCGCGTAGATGCGCATGGTGGGCGGCAGGTCCGGGGCCGCGGTCACGTCGAAGACGAGGCTCGGCGCGTCGCCCCACAGGAAATCGCGTCGCACCAGGCGGTACACCCCGCCCGCGACCCAGGTGCGGCCCATGGGCGTCGCTCGCCCGAGCGCGTCGGCGATGTACGTCGCGGGATCGTGCAGCACGTAGCGCACCAGGTGCCCCTGGGGATCACGCGTGCCGCTGGCGATGCCGCGCACGATGCCGATGGCGGTCGCCACCGGGGTCGGCAGGTCTTCCCCGAAGCCGGCCACGGACTCGTGCACGTCGAGCGCGAGCCGCGTGGCGTCGATGGCCGCGCGCGAGGGGTTGCCGGTGAGCCCGGCGATGGCGCGCGCGCCGGCTTCGCCGGTCCATACCCAGCGCATGCCGCGCTTGAAGGCGAGGTCGTCGAGCATCCCGCGCAGCTGGTCGAGCATGCGCCGCGGCAGAGCCAGCGCTTCGAGTCCGTGCAGATGAAACGTCACCGCCGCCACGTGACGCACCTCGCGCGGACCGTCCGGAGCCGGCGCGCGCCGAGGGAGTGGCGTCTCCAGCTCGGCCGACAGCTCCGATTCGAGCTCCGCAGCCTCGGCCGCCCCTGCCAGGCGAGCGCTCGAACGGGCCTCGGACGGGCTGCGCGCGAGAGGCACGGCCGCCTGCGTGCGCGCATCGTCGGCGCGCATGGGGCGGGAGGGGTCCCGCGACGACGGCGGAGCGTGGCCGGCGCGCGCGTCTCGGGGCACCAGCTGGCCGAGGGTCGTCTCGAGGGTCGACGCGTCGATGAGCTCCCCCTGTTTGACGATGGCGCGGCCGATCGCCGCGGCGAGCTCGCGGCCGGTGGGAAAGCGCTCGTCGCGCGCGGCCGCGAGGGTTCGGAGGGCGATCTCCTCCAGCTCGGCGGGGACGTCGGCGGCGTAGGTCGTCGGCGGCTCGACGATGCCGGAACGCACGATGTCGAGCAGCGCCTCGCCCCCGAGACCGCCGTGGATGGGCCGACCGGCGAGGATTTCCCAGAGGATGACGCCGAGGGCGTAGAGATCGCTGCGCCGGTCGACGTTCTCGCCGCGTGCCTGCTCGGGGGACATGTAGCCGAGCTTCCCCTTGAGGACCCCTTGCTCGTCGGCGAAGAGGCGCGCGCTGGCGATGCCGAAGTCGGCGATTTTTACTCCTCCCTCGAAGGAGAGAAGGATGTTCTGCGGGCTCACGTCGCGGTGGACGATGTCGAGAGGCTGGCCTGCCTCGTCCTTCTTCTCGTGGGCGTAGTGCAATCCTTTCGCGGCCTCGGCGATGATCCAGGCGCCTACCCAGGGGTCGATGCGCGTCTCCTGCGCGCGCGCTGCGGACATGAGCCGCCCCAGGTCGCACCCGTCGACGTGCTCCATGGCGAGGAGCAGGCCCTCGTCGCCAAAGTCCTGGAACTCGTAGACCTGCACGACGTTCGGGTGGTTGAGGCGCGTCGCCAGGTGCGCCTCCTCGATGAACATCGACCGGAAGCGCCGCGATCCGCCGTGCGTCGGGAGGATGCGCTTGAGGACGAGGACCTTGTAGGTGCCCTCCGCGCCTCGCTTTTTTGCGAGAAAGACCTCTGCCATACCGCCGGCGCCAAGGCGGCGCACCACCTCGAATTGAGCGATCTCCTTCGGCGGGGGAAGAGGGAGCGAGGACTTGGACATCGTGAGCCTAGGAGATGACGGTCGAGGACGCGGACGGCATTCGCCGCCGCTAGAAGTGCGCTACTAGTCTACACTCCTTCTTCCCACGGCCGTCATGGGCGACCCTCCCTCCAACCGACCAGCGCCGACCGCGAGCGGAACGCTCGCCAAGACGCCGCTCCTCCATCTGCTGCTCTACGCGATGGACAAGAAGCTGACCGGGACGATGGAGATCTTCGCCCCGGACAAACGCAACGTGGTGATGCTCTTCGCCGAGGGTGAACCGTCCAAGGTCCGGACCAGTGAGCCGGTGGCCTATCTCGGTCAAGTGCTGCACGAGCTCGGTCACGTCGACGAGGAGCAATTGAACCAGTCGCTGGCCGAGCTTGCCAAGCTCAAGGTCGCGGGCCCGAAGCTCCATGGGGAAGTGCTCATGGAAATGGGGGTCATCGATCGGGCCAAGCTCCGGACCGGGCTCGCCGAGCAGATCGGCCGCAAGCTGAGGCACGCTGCCGGGATGCCCGCGGAATCGGCCTACGCCTACTACGACGGCTTCGACGCGCTGCGCGGATGGGGCGGGAGCGACTCTCGCGGCGTCGACCCCAGCCCTTTCCTCTGGGGGATGTTGCGTGAGTACACGCCCTGGGAGCACGTCAACGCGGCGCTGGCGAAGGTGGCGACCTCCCCGCTGCGCCTGGCGCGCGGCGCCGACATCGCGCGGCTGAAGCTTGCCCGCGAGGAGGCGGCCGCGGCCGAGCTCTTGCGCCTCCGCCCGCTGCGCGGCGTGGAGCTGGCCCGCGCGGCCACCCTCAACGAGCGCACCGGGCAGCTGCTCGCCTACCTCTTGCTGGTCACGCGTCAGGTCGACGTCCTTCCGCCGGCCAACTCCCTGCTTCCCTCCGGCCGGCGAATCTCCACGCCGTCGCCTCCCATATCCATGACGCCAAGGACGACGCCCACGCGCACGTCGCGTCCCCCCGTTCCGGCGAAGAGCACCCCGCCTCCGCCTCCGCCGAGCCTCTCGCCGGAGCACCTCGCGCGCTGGCTGGAGATCACCGACCGCGCCGCCAACATCGACCGCGCCGACTACTTCATGATGCTCGACATCGCGCGGGACGCGAAGCGCGAGGACGTCGAGACCGCGTTCTTCGCCCTGGCCAAGCGCTGGCATCCCGACCGCCTGCCTCCCGAGCTCGCGCCCATGCGTCTCCCTTGCTCGCGAGTCTTCGCGCGCATGAGCGAGGCGCACACCACGCTGACCGATCCGGAGTCGCGCAAGCGCTACATGAAGCTCGTGGCCGAGGGGAGCGGCTCGCCGGAGATGCAAGAGACGGTGGCCAAGGTCATCGAGGCGGCGCAAACCTTCCAGAAGGCCGAGGTCTTCCTGAAGCGCAACGACCTTGCGCAGGCCGAGACGTTCTGTCGACAGGCGCTGGAAGCGGACGCGACGCAGCCCGACTACCTGGCGATGTATGCCTGGCTCCTGTCCCTCAAGCCCGAGAATCAGTCTTTCGAGAAGACGGTGGAGAGCATCCGCATGCTCGACAAGGCCGTGGCGATGAACGACCTCTGCGAGAAGGCCTGTTACTGGCGCGGCATGCTCTACAAGCGCGTGGGCAAGCCCGACCTGGCCACCCGCGACTTCAAGCGCGTGGTCGATCTGAACCCTCGCAACATCGACGCTGCGCGCGAGGTGCGTCTTCACCAGATGCGCGGGGGTCGGGGAAGCAATCCACCTCCGCCGATGGCACGCTCGAGCACGCCGCCGCCCAAGGCCAAGTCCGCGGAGGCTCGTCAGAAGGGGGGGCTCTTCGGCCGCCTCTTCAAGAAGCCTTGACCGCTGGCGGGACTCCGGTGCGCGGCGGTCCCGTCGATGCGTCCGCCAGATGGCCGAACTCCGCGCGAAAGCGCTCGGGGCTGAGACTCACCGCCGCCGCCAGCTTCGCCAGCTCGCGCGGATCGTCGAAGTCCGCGCGCTTCAGGCGGAGCATGTACGCGTAGGCGATGCGATAGCGATCGCTGGCCACGTCCACCATGCGTACGCGCATGCGTCCCGTTCGGGGGTCCATGATCTCCTCGAAGGGGACGGGTTTGAAGCGCCCTTGCTGCATGGAGATGAGGGCATCGGTGCCGCCCTCGATGACGTACTTGGCGGCGCAATAGCCGAGGTCGCGCGTGTACTCCATGTCGAACGGGATGGGGTCGGCGCAGCGCAGCTCGTAGCCGATGTTCTTGGCGACGATGGTGGCGCGAACGCCGAGGTCGGCCAGGCGTTTCCGGACACGCGTCTTGCAGACGTCCCCGAAGCTGATCTCGTCGAGCCGGAGATGCCCGTGCTCGTCGCGCTCGGCCGTGGCCAGACCGGCCAGCTCGGCGGGAGGGACGATCTCGGCTAGCCCCTCCGCCAGCACCACCACGCCGTCGGAGCGACCGGCGGCGAGCCGCTTGACGACGGTGCCCGCCAGCGTATCGACGATGGCCGCGAGCGGGACCTCCTTGCCGCCGAACTCCTCGGGAATGAGGGTCAACGTCGCGCCCGCCGCCTTGCCGATGCCGAGCGCCAGGTGACCGGCTTTCCGGCCCATGGCCACGACGAAGTAAAAGCGCGAGGTGGTCTTGGCGTCGACCATCAGGTTCTGCACGATCTCCACCCCCACGTGGCGCGCGGTCTGGTAGCCGAAGGTCCAGACGTCGGGGGGCAAGTCCAGATCGTTGTCGATGGTCTTCGGTACGTGCACCACCCGGAGCGCGCCGGCAGAAGCTCGGGCCAGGTTGCGCGCGGAGTAGGCGGTGTCGTCCCCGCCGATGGTGACGAGCATTCCCACGCCCAGCCGCTCGAGGGACGCCAGGACACGCTCCATGTCCTCCGGGTTCTTGCTGGGGTTGGCGCGCGAGATCCCGATCCAGGACCCCCCGCGGAAGTGAATGCGGCTGGTGTCGGCGATGGTCAGCGGCGTGACGTGGGCGGTGTCCCCCTGCATCAGCCACTGGAAGCCCTCCTGGACGCCGATCACCTCGACGTCGGAGAGGCGCGCGCGAATGGTCGCGGCGCCGATGACGCTGTTGATGCCGGGTGCCGGGCCCCCCGCGACGACGATGGCCAGCTTGCCGTTTGCCACGAGATCCTCCGGGCGTAGTCTACCGGCGGCGAATGCCGTCCGCGTCCTGGATCGTCCCATGCCGGCTGCGAGTTCCACGCCGCCAGGTGAAGAGCGCCACGAGGAGCGCAGCGAGCGCGAGCATGACCGCCGCCCCCGCTCGCTCCAGGCGAGCGCGTCCGGCTCGCGCGCTCCGTTCCGAGGGCCCCGACAGGGGAAGCGTGAGCCTGAGCGCGCGCTGATCGGCGCGGAGGACGGCCTCCGCCCGCGCGATCCCGCCCGGTCCCACGATGCGCGCGAGGACGCGGTGACCCGGGGGAAAGGCGCTGAGGTAATAGAGCGTCAGGCCGATCTCGGTGGCGCCGGTCGGACAGGCGTAGGTCGCTTCGAGGAGGATCCCGTCGCCCTCGGTGAGCGACGACCCTATGTAGCCGGGGTCACACCGCTGGCCGTCCGCGTCGACGTCGACGCCGTCCAGCACGAAGGCCTGCAAGTCTTCGGGGCCCGAAGAGAGACCGACGCGCGGCTCGGTGCTGGCGAAGGTCAACCGCGCCTCGACGCGGCCCTGCGCGTCGACCTGGAGCTCGGCCATGCTGAGGCCGGGGGTGTGCGCGTGGCCCAGGCGTGGCAGAAAGAGCAGCGCGATGAGCCCCACCCCGATGCCCAAGCGCGTGCCCGGCCAGCCCCCGCGTTGACCATGGAGGAAGCCATCCGCCACTGGCGCGAGCACGGCTGGGCGCGCCTCGGCCGCGTGGCCAGCGACGATCAGCTGGCGGCGCTGCGCGCTCGCGCCGAGGACGTCATGCAGGGCCGCGTCGTTCACCCGGGGTTGTTCTTCCAGCACGACGCGCCGAACGGACGCTACGAGGACCTGGAGTTCGGAGAGGGATGGGTGGGGCCGAGCGACTCGTACCGCAAGATCGAGAAGCTGGAAGTCGACCCCGTCTTCCGCGCCTGGATCGAGAACCCCTTCTTCGAGCGCGTGGTGCGCGCCGTGCTGGGCGACGAGGTGGCCATCTACCGCGCCACGCTCTTCGGAAAGAGCGCGCGCGGCGGCACCAATCTCCCCTGGCACCAGGACGGCGGGAGCTTCTGGGGGCTGGATCGCGACCCGCGGCTCCAGGTGTGGACGGCGCTCGACGACGCTCCGATCGAGTCGGGATGTGTCGAGGTGGTGGACGCGAGCCATCAGGGCGGCCTGGCCACGCCGCTGGGGGGCACTCTCCCACCCGATGCCGTGGCTCGCGCCAACGCCGACCCGCGCAGGGTCGCGCTCCCCGCCCGGGCGGGCGAGGTCCTGCTCATCCACAACCACCTGTGGCATCGCTCCGGCAACAACGGCTCCGGCCAGCCGCGCCGCGCCTTCACCGTGGCGTACATCGATGCCGCGACGCGCTGCACCCGCAAGCGCCGCGCGCCGCGCACCTTCATGCGTGTCTTTCAGGGGGCCGCGGTGCGAAGCCGGGAGTGCTTGATGCCGTATCCGAAGTAGATGAAAAGCCCGATGACCAGCCAGACGCCGAGGCGCATCCAGTTCGGCCAGCCCAGTCCGAAGATCATCAACGCGCAGGTGAGGACGCCCAGGGTGGACACCAGCTGCACCGCGGGGACACGGAACTCCCGCTTCAGGCCGGGCTCCTTCACGCGCATCACCCAGGTGCCGATGCACACCAGGCTGAACGCAAAGAGCGTCCCGATGCTGGTCATGTTGCCGACGACGTCCTCGGGCACGAAAGCGCCGAAGATGCCCACGAAGACGAAGAAGAGCCAGTTCGACTTGTAAGGCGTGCGAAAGCGCGGGTGGAGGTCGGAGAACATCCGGGGCACCAGGCCATCGTGACTCATCGAGTAAAAAACCCGTGACTGGCCCATGAGCATGACCAGGATGACCGACGAAAAGCCCCCCAGGATGGCCACCGTGACCAGGTCGGACAGCCAGCCGTAGCCCGGCATGAAGGCGTCGATGGCCTTGACCACCGACGCCTCTTTCCCGACGGTGCGAAAGAACGACACCGGGGCGAGCCCGGTCAGCACGTGCGCGAAGAGAACGTAGAGCGCGGTGCAGATCACCAGCGAGCCGAGGATGCCGATGGGCATGTCCCGCCGGGGGTTCTTGGCCTCCTGCGCCGCGGTGGAGACCGCGTCGAACCCGATGAAGGCGAAGAAGACGATTCCCGCGGCGGTGACGATGCCCCTCCAGCCCCCGAAGTCGTGCACGATTCCTTCGCTGTCGGTGTAATGGGACGGCTCGGGAATGTACGGCGTGTGATTGGCGGGGCGGATGAAGTGCCAGCCCAGCACGATGATGAGCACCACCACGGTCACCTTCATCACCACGATGGCGCCGTTCACCCAGGCCGATTCGCGCATCCCGCGAATGAGGAGGAGCGTCAGCAGCAGCAAAATGAAGGGCGCCGGCAGGTTGATGATGCCGCGAACGCCGGTCACATCGTCGACCTGGAAGGGCGAGTGGCAGAAAGCGTAGGGGATGGCCGCGCCGAAGAGGCCCAGCAGCTTGTTGAGGTATTCGCTCCAGGCAATGGCCACCGTGGCCGCGCCCAGCGCGTACTCCAGCACCAGATCCCAGCCGATGATCCAGGCCACGAACTCGCCCATGGTGGCGTACGAGTAGGTGTACGCGCTGCCGGCGATGGGGAGCATGGACGACAGCTCGGCGTAGCAGAGGCCCGCGAAGGCGCAGCCGATCCCCGCCAGCACGAAGCCGAGCGTCACCGACGGCCCCGCCGCGTACGACGCCGCAGCAGCGGTGCGCACGAAGAGCCCCGCGCCGATGATGGCGCCGATTCCCAGCGCCACCAGCGCGCCGCTGCCCAGGGTGCGCTTGAGCCCTCCCTCGGACTCGCCCGCCTCGGAGAGCAGAGTCTCGACGCTCTTTCTCGCCCAGAGCTTCGACATGCCCGCTTTTACCACACCTCTCGACGCGGCAGGGGTCGACGCGGAGTCGCCCCGCGCTACACTCACGCGAGAGCGACGAGCGTTCCTGGCTCGCGTGCTCCCGCTTACGCCCCTGACGGCTCTCCCGCGTCGGGGGCGTTTCTCATTTGGCCTTCCCCGTGGTATCGCCCGCGCGTCCCATGCACGTCCTCGTCGCCGGCGGCGCCGGCTACATCGGCTCGGTCCTCGTGCCGTTGCTCCTGGAGAAGGGGCACCGCGTCACCGTCCTCGATCGCCTCTACTTCGGCGACACGCTGGGCGCTGCCCGGGCCCACTTCGGCGAGCGCCTCCGCGTCGTTCGCGGGGACGTGCGAGGCTTCGACCGCGGCCTTCTTTCGGGGGTCGACGGTGTGGTGGATCTGTCGGGGATCTCCAACGACCCCTCGTGCGAGCTCGAGCCGGAGCTCACGCGCAGCGTGAACGTCGACGGAGCGAAGAGGCTGGCGTCTGCGGCCCTCGAGCAGGGGGTGCGGCGCTACGTCTTCTCGTCGTCGTGCTCCGTCTACGGGCACGGCGAGGGCCTGGGGCTGACCGAGGGCAGCCCGCGTCGTCCGGTGTCGCTCTACGCGCGCGCCAAGGCCGAGGTCGAGGACTTCCTCCTCGGCTGCCGGGGCATGGAGGTGTGCACGCTGCGCCTGGCCACGGTGTTCGGGTTGAGCCCCCGCATGCGCTTCGATCTGGCCATCAACGTGATGACCAAGAATGCCTACGTCGGCCGGCGCATCACCGTCGACGGTGGCGGCCGGCAGTGGCGTCCCTTCGTACACGTGCGCGACGCGGCGCGCGCCTTCGAGCTCGGGCTGACCGGCGACACGTCGGAGGTGGCGGGTCAGGTCTTCAACGTGGGCTCGGACGCGGGGAACGTGCAGATCCTCAACCTGGCCTTCCGCGTGCGCGACGCCGTGCCCGGAACGGAGGTAGTGCACGCGCCGACCGATCCCGATCTGCGCGACTACAACGTCTCCTTCGACAAGGCCTACCGGGCGCTCCGCTTCCGGCCCGAGAGGGGCGTGGACGACGGCATCCGCGAGGTGCTCGCGGCGCTTCGCGAGGGCGCGGTCGATCCCGACGATCGGCGCTGGTACACGCTCCGGCAGTACGTATTCCTGCGCGAGGCCGAGCAAGCGCACCGGGAGCTCGCCATTGACGGCGCGCTCCTTCACGGTGGCACGGCCAACGGGTGACAATCCGGTCATGAGCGGCGGCAAGGTGGAGTTTTACCGGCACCAGCTCGGCGACGAGGAAGCGGGCTCCTGGCGCCGCGTTCTGGATACGCTGTTTCTCACCCTGGGTCCCCAGGTCGCCGCGTTCGAGGACGAACTGGGTCGGTTCCTGGTACGCGGACGCGAGGGCGCGACCCCGCCGCACGTGGTGGGGACGAATTCGTGCTCCATGGGCATGCTCCTCGCGCTCCGCGCCCTGGACGTCGGTGCGGGCGACGAGGTCATCACCACGCCGATGACCTTCGCGGCGACCACCAACGCCATCCTCCACCTGGGCGCGCGGCCGAAGCTGGTCGAGGTCGAGCCAGCGACCGGGTTGCTCGATCCGGCGGCGGTGCGGGCGGCGGTGAGCCCGAAGACCGTCGGCATCCTCCCGGTGCACCTCTACGGGCAGCTCGCGGACATGCGCGCGCTGCGGGCGCTGGCCGATCAGCATGGCCTCTTCCTCGTGGAGGACGCGGCACACGGCGTGGAAATGGAACGCGACGGCGTGCGCCCGGGCGACCTGGGGGACGCCGCCGTCTTCTCGTTTTACGCCACCAAGAACCTCACCAGCGGGGACGGCGGCGCAGTGGCGACGAAGGACGCGCGGGTGGCCGAGCGGCTGCGGCGCCTCCGCAACCACGGCGTGTCCAAGGCGGCCAGCGACCGGCACGGGGCCCTCTACCAGCACTGGGACCTCATCGAGCTCGGGTACAAGGCCAACCTCACCGACCTCGACGCTGCGCTACTGCGGCCGCAGCTCCTTCACGTGGAGGAAAAGAGAAGCCAGCGCGAGCAACGGGTGCGGCGCTACGAATCGCTGCTGCGGGAGCGCGTGCCGGACATGCAGGACCCGCCGCCCACCGTGCACGGCGTGCCCTGGCTGGTGGAACGCCGCGGCACGAGCAGCCACCACCTCTTCACTTTCCATACCTGGCCGGGCGAGCGTGACGCCATGCTGTCCAGGCTCGGCGCGGCCGGCATCGGCACCGCGGTGAACTACCGGGCCATCCACGAGCTGACCTACCTCGTGGAGACGCTCCGGCTGCCTCCCGGGTCGCTCCCCGTGGCCGAGGAGATCGGGAGCCGCACCATCAGCCTGCCGCTCTATCCCACCCTGACGCAGGACGACCAGGATCGCGTCATCGACGCGGTCGCCCAGGCCTGGAGCGACTTCACGGCCTCTCGAAGGTCAGCCAGGTGATCTCGCGCAGGGTCGCGAGGGGCGGCGAATGCCGTCTCCGTCCTGGACCGTCACGACGGAGTCTGCCGGTGAGAACTCCTAGGGTCGAGGTTGTCGAGCGGGCGGTCTGCATCCATACTCCCGTCGTTGAAATCGACTTTCAACACCGCGCTGCTCATCGTCGCTCCGGTCGCGGTGGCCCTCGTCCTCGTCCTTCTTCGCGGCCGAGGGACGGACGCGCCTGCCGTTCACGCCGACGCCGGCGATCCGCAGCACTTGGTGGAGATCCTCCAGTACCTCGGTTCGGACTACCCGGCCGCGGTCGCCTCGGGGGACAGCGGCGAGCTCGCCGAGCAGCGATCGCTCTCCTCCGAGGCCGTGTCCATGATCGACGAGCTTCCCCGCCTGGCCGCCTTCGCGCCGCGTGTCGCCGCCATCGACGCCCGCGTGCAGCGCGCCGACGACGCCGGCGGCGTGGGGACGGATTGCGCGTCGCTGGTCGACGACCTGATCGCCGCCACCGGAATCGCGCGCAGCCCGGCCGCGCCGCCGGATCTCGAGAGCGGGGCGCGCCTCTTTGCGCAGACCTGCGCCGTCTGCCACGGACCCGACGGCCACGGGGACGGTCCAGCCGCCGCGGCGCTCCATCCCGCGCCGGCCGACTTCCATGCCGACGCGGTCATGGCCGGCCTGACGCCGTACAAGGCCTTCAACGTGGTCCGCTTCGGGGTGAAGGGCACCGCCATGGCCCCCTTCGAGGCGCTCGACGAGAAGCAGCGCTGGGCCCTGGCGTTCTACGTTTTTTCCTT
>Ga0302324_100008582_pt1 | contig 21520 bp, 33 predicted proteins | sample Palsa_T0_1_FD_201949 | JGI IMG/M metagenome (GOLD analysis project Ga0302324, IMG submission 201949) | Peat permafrost microbial communities from Stordalen Mire near Abisko, Sweden - Palsa_T0_1 | ecosystem: Environmental > Terrestrial > Soil > Palsa > Peat permafrost | place: Sweden: Abisko...
CACGTGCCATCGTTTTGCATCACACCAGTTTGCACTTCGACAACGCCTGAAGGGCTAACGTCAACCACCGTGCCCTCGCAACCGTAACACCCGCTTCTCATACGAACTTTCTGGCCAACCACCAACCCGTGGGATTTTTTCAGGTACTCAAGAGGCACAGTTGCGGCTACAGCACTCCCCTTGATTGGGCGGTAGCCGTTTGCCGTAGGCTCTTGTTCTTTAACTATCCCCAGAAAGCTTCCGTCCTGCCGCTTGTCTGCCATGACATCCTCCAGTTTCTTCCTATCCACTCCCATAATTAGCCTTATTCGCAATGGTTAGCATTTAGGTTTTTGATCGAAGAGTAGGAGATGTAGCAGCTACGTTTTCACCTTTCGCGAACTCCTTGCCAATCAGTTCCACGAGTTGTTCTCGCTCGAACGGCATTCTTAGGAAGGCAGCAGAGCGGTCGGAAATTGGTTTTGGAACCATCTCCCAATTCCTAACGGCAGTCGTGACAAGGGGAATATGCTGACCTAAGACCCATGCGAGAAATCTCTTTTCCTGTTCCAACGCAGCCACCTGACAGAACAGCAGGTCGTAGTTGGGAAGTCGCTTCATCGTCCGCAATAGCGTTTTGAGGTCCGAGACCGCATCACATTTGTACCCTGCTGAGCGAAGCATGGCACCGACAATTTCTGCAATCGGCTCACAGGCCATTACGAGGATTCGTGGAACTGAAGTTGTCATAGGACCTCTGTTAGCTCTTGGGGTCTCTTGGGCAGGTTGCTGAATCGTGCAAAGTGTCGCAACGCTTAGTGAAGGCGACAAACTGGACTGGGTTGAGCCACGTGAACACGCATATCCTCCTGCGGGCTACTGCGTTTCAGGCTGCCGGGAATCGGCGGTCTGGTGTCGTCAGAAATGTAGTCCAATTTCACGTGGAAAAACGCACCTCGACACACATGGACATGACGAAAGTAACTGATCGGGTGGTCGCAATAATAAATGCAACAACCTGTGGCCCCTCAAGGACTTGGCGGTGACGAAAACGCCGATGTGCTGTGTATACTTCTGGTAGGTTCCCACGCCGAACATCAGACCGAAAAACCAATAGATCGCTCCCCAGCCGACCAATCTCACTCCCCCTCTAGCAGTCCCAACGATTCGATACCGCGAGGAGGATTATTGTCCAAAGCATCGAAGACGCCAAAGAAAACCGCACTTCCGGCAGAGCGCAAGCGGGCGACCAGCCGACTATTCCCCTACGCCAAAGTTGCCGAGATGTGGGCGCAGAAGAAAACCATTCCTGAGATCGCAAAAGCGATTGGTCGAGTCGGCAAAGGCGACGACCCCTATCACTCGTTGCGTGTCGCCCTGACCCGGATGCACAAAGGCTACAAGAACGCTGAAGGCAAAGTCGCGAAGTTGCCGCATCGGGTTAGCCAGAAAACTCTGAAGCTCGCCACCAAAGCCGGGAAGAAGGCGTCAGCATGATGGATCGAGTCGGCAAAGTGTTCACCGCCTACCCTCCGTTGCGACAATGCCTCGCCTGCGAACAGTTGTTCTCTCGGGAAGGAGCCGCAGAGCATGCACGAGTTCCATGCTTCCCAGAGCCCGCCATGTGGTCCCCGTCCGTTACGCACGGCGTTACGGCCGGGACAGCTTGAGGGTCGGGTTGTATGCCAGAGTCTCAACGCTGCACAACCAAAATCCAGAGATGCAGTTGGCTGAGCTACGAGAGTATGGGGCTCGGCGAGGCTGGGAAATTATCTCTGAGTACGTCGATGAAGGCATCAGTGGTTCCCGCGAGCGGCGACCTCAACTGGATCGGCTCATGGCTGACGCGCATCGGCGCAAGTTCGATCTGATCGCCGTCTGGAAGATCGATAGATTCGGCCGTTCCCTCAAACATTTGGTAAACGCTCTCGCCGATCTCGATTCTCTCGGAGTGGCGTTTGTCAGTTTACGGGACAACATTGATCTCAGCACACCGTCCGGTCGTCTGATGTTTCAGATCATCGGCGCAATGGCTGAATTTGAAAGGTCGCTGATTCAGGAAAGGGTCAGAGCCGGACTCCGCAACGCTGTCGCTCGGGGCGTGAGGCTCGGTCGCCCGAAACGGATGGTCGATGCCGCCGAGATTGCCCACCTGAGAGCGGCTGGAGCATCGTGGCGGGAGGTCGCGGAGCAGATGCACATTGGCGTCGGTACCGCTATTCGGGCTCTTCAGCAAATCGTCAAGAAACCCCTAGAAATCGACCCCTCAAAACCCCCTACAAATGACTCTTTCTAGTCGCGGTTTGTTGTAGCTGGAATCATTTCTTTTTGGAGAGTGGATGTAAGGGGGCGAGGATGCCCTGAACGCTGCTGAAAAGGTTTAAACGTATTACCGGATTCGGAGCCCAAACATGCCAATAGCACCAACCATTCCCGACAAGCTCCAAATTCGCCTCACCTCGTCGGTGGAGTCGATCCTCGCCTCGCTCGAACCCTATACGAAGTGGATCGAGCAAACGCTGGGCGCGCCGCTCAGTGAAACTCTCACTCTTGAAGTGGACTGCAGCCCCGGTGATCTCGTTGCCGAGGAGCTTTTGCAGGGGCTACCTATCGCCTCCGCAACCAAGGCTAGAAACAATAATTGGCGAAAATTCATCGAGGGCTGGACGCTTCCCCCCAGCCTAAGCCCGCGCATTGCTGTGTCCATCCAACGGGAGCGCAGGCCCAACGCCCCTCCCTTCTCCGTGTTTGAACTAGATTGGCAAGATTGTCCTGTCGCCGTCAGGCTGCGGGGTCTGGCACGGCAAGTGGTAAGCGTTAAAATCCCGCTTGTCTTTCCTCGGGCGACATGCCCTTATCCGCGCCATCGGGACAGCACTGGCTCATCGTGCACCGTGAGGATGCTGCAAAGGCGCTGCTGCTGAAGCAAGAGGTGCAGGACCAGACTGAGCGTTATCTCGAAACCGCGAACAGCAAGACTCGCTTGCAAGCTCGATATGACTGGGAGTCCGTCGTGATGGATGCGAACACTCGCCGCATGGTGAGAAGCGACTTTGAGCTTTTCTTCGAGCGGGAAAGCTGGTTCCGTCAGCACAATCTGCCGTATCGGAGAGGCTACCTTTTCTGGGGGCCGCCCGGCAACGGCAAGACCGCGACTCTGCGAGTGATGGCGGCGCATCCGTTCATCCAGCCGTACACACTTGATCTCAGCGATTCAGAAGAGAAAAGCGCCGACGTTCTCCATCTGTTTGAGAAGGCTGCCGAGAACACGCCCGCGTTGATAATTCTGGAGGATTTAGACAGGGCGTTCCCGACCGAGGGGAAGCGCACGCAAGAAAGAACCGTGAGCTTCCAGACATTGCTGAATTGCCTTGACGGGGTGGGGTCGCAGGACGGCGTGATCGTGGTTGCTACCGCCAACGATCCCACCTGCCTCGACGCCGCCATCCTCAAGCGCCCCGGAAGGTTCGATAGGGTTGTTCAATACCGAAACCCTGATGCTGAGCTTCGCCGCCAATATTATCTGCGCCTCAGCCCGGCTCTCACCGGAGAGCAGTTTGAGATAGCCATCGAGCAGACTGAAGGGTTCTCTTTTGCCCAACTCCGCGAAACTTTCATCCTCGGGGCTCAGTCTGCTTTCGAGCACGGCAGGGACGTAGGGGTAGCAGATGTCATCGAAGCCATCGACCTTCAGGCGGCGGGAGCACAGGACTTGAAAACCTCTGTCGCCGCTCCGGGATTCGTGCGGCACTCCGAGCCGCAGACCAGCAGGAAGTAATTCGCCAAATGCGCAAGGAGCTAGAACAAAAATTGGTCGAGCGTTGGCCCACTTGGTTCAAGACCGAGGGCGACATCAGGTACACATTGATGCCACGGGGCTTCACTCATGACGACGGATGGTTCGACATCCTCTGGCGGCTATGCGAGGACTTGGAACCGTTGGTCGCTAAATTCGAGCAGGAGACTGGAAGCCAGTTTGAAGTCCTACAAGTGAAAGAGAAATTTGGCGGACTGCGCTTTTACGTGAACTGTCGTCGGAATGAAGCCATTCGCCAGCGCATTGGAATCGCCGCAGACGAATCCTTTCGCACTTGCGAGGTTTGCGGTCAGCCGGGAACATTGCGGGAAGACTGATGGATTAGGACTTTGTGCGATGAGCATGATGCCAGCGGGCGCGGATACGAACACATGCGCGTTTACGGAATACCGCTCGGGGCAAGCGGGTGAGATTCCCCGTCCATTCTGGACAGAAATTGAATTCAGGGTTCTCTCTTAAATGCAATGCCGCGAGCATCTTGAGTAAATACACGGAAGCCGAGAATTCGCCCGCTTGCGTCACGTTCGAAAACGAGCCTTCCGAGGTCGCCAGCATCAAATTCGTCCTTTGCAATCGCCGTCAATTTCTGAGGCGGCTCGTCGCCGTTCCGCAGAGTTAATGTGCCCTTGACTTCCGACAAACTGTAAACCGTGTCGAGTTCTGTGCTCCGAAATCGTCCCGTATAGGAAGCCAACTCTGGCTCGCCCAGATGAAGCTCCTCAACCCTGCTACCAGAAAAGTAGGTCTCTTGCCCTATATCGAGCTTCGCGTGCATGACGCCTCGTGACGAGTCAAAAGCAATCACATCACTTTGGAGATCGTAAAACTGGTTCGCGTTGATCCGTATGAGCACTGCTCCCCACGCCATCAAATTGCCGTTCGACGCCGTGAACGTGTACATCAGATGAGTCCGAGGGTCGAGATATTTGCCCGCGAACGTGGCGGGATCGGGAAAGCTCTCGTTGCTTGAGTGTTTCAGGGCGCTCGCTTCCGGCTTCAACTTGTCAGCTAAATAGATGTCGGCGACCTTGCGTGCAAGATTCTCCGGCACCGCACTAGCGATATTGCAAAGACAGATCACAGAGAATTTCTGCTCTGGGAAGCGCAAAAGCTCAGTACGGTATCCGAAGAGTGCCCCACCGTGCTCGACGATTGGCAACCCTCGATAGTTTCCCAAAACGAGTCCCATTGCATAGCTGATCTTGTTGCCGTCGTCGAGCACTCCGGGCGTCTGCAACTCCTGAACGAGCGTTCCTTTGCCAAGTCGGTTCGCATAGAAATTCTTGTCCCAAAGAAGCAGGTCATCAACACTACTCATCAGACCACCCGCTCCCACGACCGAAAAAGTTGTAGACCAGTCCACGCGAAAGTTGTCGTGCAGGCCGGAATCGTATGCGGCAACCCGTTCGGGCACCACCAGCGTGTGGTCGTCATAGAAAAGCGTGTGCAACATGCCTAGAGGCTTAAAGATGTTCTCGCCAGCGAACTCAGCGAGCGACTTCTTGGTCGCCCGCTTTGCGACAATGCCAAGCAAAAAGTAGTTGGTGTTGCTATAAATCCACTCGTCTCCGGGGGCGTTGTTCAGCCCTTTTTGACGAACAACAATCTTGAAAATATCCTCTGGCGAATTGAAGTCCGTTGCATCGTGACTTGACAGACCGAGAAGCGTGTAGAAGTCTCGGAGTCCACTCGTTTGGTGGATCATCTGCCGCAGGGTGATTACATGACCATAGTCGGGAAGCTCTGGAATGTATTTATGCACGTCATCATCAAGCGAAAGATAGCCCTGCTCTGCTGCCAACGCTATCGCCGCAGCCGTGAATTGCTTTGACACTGAACCCATGTAAAAGACGGACTGCGGCGAAAGAGGAACTCCGAGTTCGAGATTCGCCAAACCGTAGGCTTTCCGGTAAACGAATTCACCGTCGCGAATCACTCCGAGCGAGCACCCCGGTGATCCCGACTTCTCGTAAACGAAGAAGATTTGATCCACCTTAGGGGCAGGAACGCCCTGTGCAAAGACAACAGTATTGAGGAGCATTTTGAGGGCAAAAGTCAGGAAGGCGAATCGCATCCAAAATCGCATTCGAGAATCCTACTCCGGTAAAGCATAGTCTCGCTCAGCGGGGCGTAGGCTTTGACCATGGAGCGCGTGGTCATTTTGGGTCGCGGCGGTTCAGGCAAATCCACGCTTGCGGTGAAATTGGCGAGATCACGGGATTGCCAGTCTGGCGAAGGCAGGTGACAGAGCTCATTTGACCCTTTGGTCGCCCGAAGAGCAACACGACAGCGGGAACAGCGCCACAAAGAGAAAAAAACAGATAGTCGCTAAACGTGCCGTTGTGGGGCGTTGCAATCACTGCGGCCGCGTACGCGGAGAAGAGGCACACCAGCAGTCCCCAGACTAAGAGCGTGGGACGCATCCACTGGACAACGCACACGAGCAGGAGAAGGATAAAAATTGCAGCGGCGGATGCTCCTTCCTCACCCCAACCCATGACGGCGAAGAAAATTAACACCGCAGCGGCAGGCATGTATGCCCACCACGTCGCACGCGAGCGCCGTTGGATTGCCGCCTTCAATACCTCGCTGGGTGTCATCGATGGCTCAGTTCAAACTAGTACCAAAATTTGTCCCCGTATCGCGCCGCTGCGAGACCACCAATAGAGAACAAGACGAATGGCCATTAACAATCCGAATAACGCTCCGCAGGGGTCTTGAGGTTGTGAGGGGCGCTCCTAGCTGGAACGGTTGCTCAAGCCGTGACCCCGATATAAAATTTGCCTGCCTTAGACCTTTCTGTCATGCAAACGTTGATTCAGGACCTTCGTTACGGAATGCGGCAAGTGAGCAAATCCCCCACGTTTGCTTTCACCGCGATTCTCTCTTTGGCTCTTGGTATCGGCGCAACGGTTGCAATGTTCAGCGTTGTATACGGCGTGTTGCTCCATCCGTTTCCCTACGCTGACGTGGACCGACTGTGCAATTTCAGCGTCAGTGACCAACAAGGCGAGACCTTCGACGAACGGCTCCGGGGAACGGAGTTGAAAGAACTGCGCCGACTGCACACCGTCGATAGCATCGCCACCCGGAACCGTCAGAATTTGGCGGTGACAGGAGGGGATATTCCTGAGGACGTGGTTGCCTACTACGGAATCGGCGAAACTTTCCCTACCCTCGGAGTGCCACCCGTGCTTGGTCGCAATCTTGGCCCCTCTGATTCCCCTGATGGCCAAGAGCCGCAGCCCGTTGTGCTGTTGCACTACCGTTTTTGGCAACGGTACTTCAATGGCGACCACGCGATCATTGGCAAGGCACTCGAACTAGATCACAAAAGATACACCATCATCGGAGTCACACGTCCCAACTTCACATGGGACTGGGACGCCGATGTCTACCTGCCTCAGGAAATCGGTAATCCTCAGGGCGGGGGAGTGGTGCTCAAACTCCGTCCGGGAACAAGCCTTGCCGCAGCCGATGCCGAGCTACAGCTCCTATTGGATCGTTTCGCGAGATTATATCCGCGCCAATACTCCGCGAATTACAAGGCCGACATCCGTCCGCTAACGTGGGAAATTACTAGGAACCTTGGCGGAACTCTGTATGCTCTTTTTGCAGCAGTGGCCATTCTATTGGTAATAGGCTGCGGCAATGTATCCATACTCCTGCTGGCTCGTGGCGCAGCACGGCAGCACGAGTTTGCTGTACGGTCCGCCGTTGGCGGTGGTGGATTTCGCATAGTCCAGCAATTACTCACCGAGTCGTTGCTACTGGCGACGACAGGAACCGTCATCGGAATCGTGCTGGCTTATTCTCTTGTATCAGTGATCGTCGCGTGGCTTCCACCTCAACTCTTCCCGCCCGACGTAGCGATCCGCATCAATCTGCCCGTTCTGGTCTTTAGCGCAGGATTGGTCCTGCTCACCACCATACTTTTCGGCCTGTCCCCGGCGCTGCAAATGTCAAAACCAGAGATTAGGGAGATCATGCAATCTGGCAACAAGAAAGCAACTCCCAATACACGAGCCCGACACGTGCATGGAACGCTCGTTGCAGCACAGACAGCGTTGACGTTGCTTTTGCTAACGGCAGCGGGCGCAGCCATTGAGAGCTTTGTGCACCTTCTCCGTGTGCCGCTTGGTTACGAGCCCCACAACGTTGTTTCGGTTGGCATTCCTCTGCGCGACAATAGCTATGCAAACTGGCAGGCCCGCGTCAGATACTTTGAGAATCTGCGGGTGAGCATTAGCTCCCTACCGGGTGTTGTCTCAGCTTCAATCGCAGGCAATGCCACTCCTCCCAACAGCGGCTGGGAACTGCTCTTCGACATGATGGGCAAACCAACCTCTTCGCCGGATTCGCAAACCGCCAAAATCACTCTGGTGGATTCTGACTACTTCCGCACGCTGCGGATGCCGCTGCTTGAAGGACGAATCTGGCGTCCCGAAGAAGTGGCAAACGGCGACCTATTGGTTATAGTCAACCAGACCTTTGTCCGGCGCTACAGTCCGAACGAAGACGTTCTGGAACATTTTGTGAAGATTTTCAATCTTCAACCCCGGCCACCCTATAGCTTTGCCGCTCCGGGCGGTGATGGCTGGATGCAAGTCATCGGCGTTGTGGCAGACTCTGTGAATGACGGTGTTGATCGACCGATCCAGTCTGCTATCTTTCTTCCTTACAGTATTCAGGTGTGGGCGGGTACACGGATTCTCGTCCGAACCCGCATCTTGCCGGAGTCCACTATTCACAGCATCCAAAAGCAGGTCGCAGCCGTCAATCCCGAGCAGCAGACGAGTGGCCGGATCACGGAACTCGAAGAATGGATTCGGGACGAACCGATCTGGGCCACGATACGGTTGACTTCAGCGCTGTTCGGGGGATTTTCGCTACTAGCTCTCACAATGTCGGCGGTGGGGCTTTACAGCGTGGTTTCCTACACAGTGGCACAGCGGACAAACGAGTTCGGCGTCCGCATCGCACTGGGAGCGGCACGTGGCCATGTCTGGCGTATTGTACTTGCTTCACTGCTGGGTTGCGTTGGCAGTGGTGTACTCCTCGGGATGGTCCTCGCCCTTGCGCTAAACAAAGTGGCCGTGAGCTGGAGTGTCATTTACGTCTCGCGCCCCGCGATGCTTATCCCAGCAAGCCTCATTCTTGCCCTAGTCTCCGGCTTTGCCTGCGCTCTACCCGCTTGGCGCGCGTCTCATATCGATCCCATGGTGGCATTGCGGTCTGAATAACATTCAGCACGCTGGCACGCTCGCGCTCACACGCACGCGCACGGGCGAGCGGTGGACTAGCCCTCGGATTCCACGTTTGTTGCGGCTGTTCCTGCGTTCCTGCCGGGATCGCCCGGATTACACCCAGAACCAGTAACTCTATTTACCCTTCGAAATTGAGATGATTTTGCCATCGCGCTGTCGGAACCGCACTTCGGCTACGCTGCTAATAACGTCCACACCAGTGATGCAATTGACAGGCTCTAGTGCATTCGGGCCAGTTGCGATATTGTGCCGATACTCCATCTCAATCCGATAGGGCTTATAGCCGCACAACGCAATTACAATCCCCAAGATCACGCCTAACACGAAGTTCTTCATACGCCACCTCCACCAAACCTACACACTTTTGACGTGCCACGTCAACTTGTCGTAACCAAGGCCATAGCAAGTTTTGACCGGGGTGGGTGAGCGCTATGGATTTATCAACAGTTGGGAAGTAACTCGGAGTTTTCGTGCGATCATCGGGGGTCAATCCAGCGCAGAACTTGCGCCGTGGCGGTGAACGAGTGGTAGAAAAAGAACAACGACAACGCTAAGGCATATCTCATAACAAAAGACTCCTCTCTGACGCTAATTCTAGGAGCACAGAATCAACGACTGCTAACGGCTCCGCTTCATCGCCCGTTCACGGCGCACTGTTACGTCAACTACTCAATGGAGCGCCTTTAGCAATACATCTTTCGACCGATCCGATTTCATCAGACTTCAGTACCCCAGACGAATCAGAACAGAAGGCTGGTTGCCCCGACTGCAACGGTCGTGCGGCGATGTGGTAGGTGGAATTCGGTTTCCCAACTTCCGTCTTTTCGCACCCGACGATCTCGAAAGCGTAGCCATTGTCGATGTGCGCTTGCGTCACCACTCTTGCGATTCCCTCGTTGCGCGGCAACTCAGAAAGCGTGCAGGTGTAGCCAGATTGTGGGTGCGCTCTCGCGAACTGCGCTTCCGCTTCGGAAATCGCCCTTACTCGGACAATCGCGGAATCGACGTATCCGAGCATCATTAGTCCCCGGAGGTAGTGATACCCGAGGACGATCAAGCCTACGGCAAACACGATCAAGCCAAACTTCTTCATGTTGTTGAGATCACGACGATCTTGATAATAGGCGGAACTAAAGCAATGAAACAAGCCAGCCATTGAAAACAGGCGTTAACAAAACCCCTCCAGCCGGGTCAACGGATTATGAAAGAGCGCCTCGGTCGTGGCGGGATGTGGCAGCCTCCGATACCGGGTGGAGCGAACCAGTTTTTGGGCGGGAGTTGCATCCTGCTAAAGTCCAGCGCTTTTCACGGCGCACTATTGCAACAAACTATCTGCGAGAACGCTTGCGAGGCGATGGAGGTTTGCCAAGCGGGGTCTTCCCGCCACCCAAGTACCACACAGAGGCTTCCCTGTGTGCTATCGCGAGCACCGGGTCTTTCTTCCAATCAGAAAAAAACTCTCTTATGTCCTTCTGCTCAAAAAGATGTTCCAATGTAGCCGTTACAATGCAGATGCGAAGGCTCTCATCTCCCTCCACATAAAGACGGGCTAACCAATCCTTGAGTTCTTTCACGACTTCTCGCGGTACACGCGAATCTCTCCAGAGACTGGCAAAGACATTCACCAAAGTACCGCCAGCCGAATATCTGGAATCCGCCCACTTGCCCTTTGGGTCTTCTTTTAAGCATCGCTCGTAATAGTGCGTGGCAAAACCTTTGTATTCGTTCGGCGTGAGCGGCGGCACGACGCGGAAACGGGCATCGTGAATGAGCGCACTCGTGAAACCAAGAACTTCAATGTCCTCGCTTTTGAACCACTGGCGAACATCGCTGAGGGGCACAGTGTCCTTTTTCGGCGTCCACTGGGCATTGTCGGGTGCTACCCACAGCCTGTCGATTATCTCTTGTAGAGTGTCGCTCATAGGTAGCCCAGTTCTGACAATCTTAGGGGGACGCTATCTCTCTCAGCGCGGAATTGGCGTGATTTGCGAGGTCATTGCATATGGCTCGCAATCCCTTCGGGCAGTGGGCTTGTGCGTTCTTTCTAATTTTCGCGAGGTCGTCCGTGCTTAGCGTAGCATCGACGTGTTTCATGACAAATGCTCGGAATTCAATGTCGTTCGCCGCAACACGCTCCAGCTGGGGCAGAGTCGTCCAATGGTCAACCAAAATACGAGCGACGGACTCACTATAGCCTTCAGCAATTGCGCCGTCATCGCATTGTCGATAAAGACTGTATGATCCGTGGAGTGCATCCCAGCTGCGAATCGTATCCGCCTCATCAAGTGCATGAAGACCTTCAGCGTGGGCGCAGGGGCGTTTTTCCGCAAGTCCAGTCTGTGCCAAAGACAGAATCACAATCAGGCCAAGAAAGATGCGGACCCGGTAAAGTGCGCTAGTCATACGATTCGCTCCTCCATACCATCGTAGTGCCGCTAACCTAGTGCGCCTCCTACTTGGTCGTTTCAGGTACGGTCGGTCGGAGTTTCTGTTTTCGGCAGCGGAGTGAACGCAGATACCCGCACGTGTTCTCTGGCGTATTTGTCTATATCAGCTGGCTCGCGGAGAGGCGCATGTGTTTGGCAGTTCGTCCTCACCGTGCCGTGGCCTGTAGACACCGCGCATGCGTCTAATTCTACCGCCAGTACGGCTCCGGTCTTACCCACGTAGAAGTCGCCACCCAGTTCTCCCGAGAGTGTAGACCAAGCCACGAACGAGTAAATTCTTCCGGGTGCAAGATGAGGCGCGGCTTGCGAATTTTCTGGCACAGTTTGGGTGTAGCCTCCGGGAATCTTCGCATAGGCCAAGCGTAAGCCCTCGATGCTAACGCCTTCAAGGAGGCCCTTGGGGCGTGCCTCAATCTCCCAAAGGACAGAGGAGGGGTCGAACGGATTTGCTATCTTCGTTCCCGGCACCGGAGCATATATCGTGAACCTCGCGAGGTTACCCTGTCCGCGCATTGAGAAAGCTGGACCGTTCTCGACCTTGATTGCCGTTGGGCCTTTTATCGGGGGTTCGCAGCCAATTAGCAGGAGCACAGACAATACTGTCACAGCAAAAGTCACTCTTGTGCGTCCCATTTTAAAATTATAGGACGGGATGGTGCCGCAGGGCTGTTACCGTCGTACCGAGGGCGTCTCTGAATGGGAACCGTTCGGCATTTTGCGTTGTCGATGGTTGAAATCAGTTGATGACAATCAGCCCCCGGCTGAGCCGAATCAGTGTGAGGGCGATTCTTCGCCAATGGCCATAAAGCCGCTGGCGGAAGGAATTGCGTAGTAGTACACTCTGCCGGGAGGTGGACTATGTCAACGAGCCGCTTTCAAGCAGTCCTAACCGTCGCTCTCCTGTTGCCCTTCTCTGCCGTTCCTTTCGCTCCGACTCCACGACAAAGTGCCAAGCAGAACTCGGCTTCCGTAACCATCAATCCGCGTGAGGCGACCGTCCATGTGGGACAAACGCAGACCTTTGAAGCCGTCGTTAAAGGCACTCAGAGTACTGGAATACGATGGGCCGTTGGAGAGCGCAATGGCGGGAGCATAACAGAAGATGGAGTTTATACAGCTCCGACCCATGTCGGCCTTTATCACGTCGTTGCGACTAGTGAAGAAAATCCCGCCGCAAGAGCTGTCGCCAAGGTAACAGTCGTAACGGAATACGACATGCCTGATTCGCAAAAGCTGAGGTAAGCCCTGAGGGGCCGACGCAAAGACCAACGCCACGGTTGACGAATCACGCCAGTACCCATTTTGACCATTGGGTGATGAGCGCAAACGGGACTTGCAACAGTTACAGGGCTGTGTAGAATTTCTTGCATGAAACCCCGACAGTCCTTCGTCTTTTCGGTGGTGGGGATATTTGCCTTATCGTATGCGGCGGCCCAAACGTCTGCGCAGGTCGAGCCACTGCCGGAGGAACACGTCGTCCTGTCCAATCTGTCGCCCCCCATATATCCGCCGTTGGCGCGAGCAGCCCGTGTATCAGGAGACGTGGAAATCGCTCTACGCATTCGACCGGACGGCAGCGTTGAATCGGCAGAAGTTGTGAAGGGCCATCCGTTACTCCAAGTAGTCGCCCTAGATAGTGCTCAACACTCAATATTCGAGTGTCACGAGTGCAGAGAGGCACTTACTTCATATTCAATTCTTTACACCTTCGGGTTCACGACACAGCATTGCTGCCAACCGCAAGAGAGCCCTGCCGCCATTGAGCGAGGGGCGCAGCTTCGGGCCGGGATGGCTCAATCGCAAAACCACATCACAGTTCTCAGCGAGCCGTTATGTATTTGTGATCCGGGAGCAGATATCGTCAAGGTTCGCTCGTTGAAGTGCCTTTTCTTGTGGCACTGTGGCAAGCGCTACGGGTTGTAGCTGGCCCGAGGAACAACGGAATTCGATTGCCATCGGGTGAAGCGATCCGGTTCCCGGCCGGGAGTTGCGCCCGCTGAAGCCTAGCGCCTTTCACGGCGCACTGTTTCAACAGCTACGATCCTGAGGCAGCAGGATGTGGCGCGGCGAGCGCGGCGATTGGGGTTAGTCGTAAGTGGCTTTGGAGCCACTGTGCTTCCCGCAGAGCCCCCGTGGAGAGGAGATGGCTTGTATTATCACCACCGTTGATCTCACCAATCGGCACGTATACAACACTGGTACTGCAATATCGAGTGTATCCACAGTCATCAAAAGTGAACGGACCCGTATGCTCACAATAGGAAGTAACTGAAGGATTACACAGCGACGGACCAACGTATCCATATCCTTCACGCACCACAACGTTCTTGCCATCTACCATTTGAACCGTTCCCTTACCCTCGTTAAATACTTTGGTGTGATCGATTAGCCAATGCTCGGCGCAAATGACCACGCCTCCTTCGCGATTCATCCACTGATCCGTTGCTGGCCAGATCAAAGTACGTTGGGGAACAATTACCGCCGCACCTGCGTGAGCCAACGTCGCAGCAAAAGCCATCAGGTCTATTGAAACACCGCTATCCGAATGGATCGCCGAGTGCGAGAACACAACCGCACCGTCGGCAATTTCTTTGTCAGGAAGGTAAGCCGTCGCTTCATTGCTTCCCCACGAGCCCCTGAGCACGATTTTCTGCACGATCACGCCGTCATCATGACTGACGGTGGTAGCAGGCGGCGCAGAGTAGCAAAGTTTTTCGGCACTTTGATTTTGGGCTAGCAGCAGTGAAGCAGAGCAAAAGAGAAGGGTTGCAACCGCAAGGATGCGCATATTAATACCTCGCTTGGATCATGATACTTCAACATTAAGAGGAACGAAAGGGTGCAACCGAATCGTGCAGTTTTTTCGTGAAATTCGCTCTGAAGCTTTGCCGCGATTGTTGAACTCAGGCCGCAGCACTCAAACCCTGCACGGGGATCAAACTCAAACCGTCGAGGCAGCCAATAGGGACAATACCAGCAGGCATCCCGATACAAATATCTCTATGCCCAAAAGCCACTTCGGAGTCGAGCGCCAGAGCACGCACGCGACCACGCCGCTGCCGAGAGATAAGAACAAGACTTCGGCGTAGACGCGGTAGTACGACGGCGGCCATGGCGTCAATGGAGCGGGCCTGAGCGTGTAGTAGATCAAGCCACCAACAGCCACAACTGCGGGGGCTGTGGTACACCCGAGGCTGATCAATGCAGCAAAGGCTGGTGGAGATTTCCGCCGCCTCAAATACAGAGTTATCCAAGCGCAAACCACAAGCAGCAAGGGCAAATTCCAAAGTGCCCGTATAAAAAAGCTTACCCAGTCAATCTCGGGGCTTCGCACACCAACGGCAGTGTCGAAGTGCATGGCGTTAGCTTCCTGTGTACGTACGTCCTCGTCGATTGATGTTAACAGGCCTTCAGATTCATTGAAAACCGCCCGACTGACGATGTTATGGCCTTCTGGATTGCTGCTTTAACTCCAGCAAATCCGTCACGATGCTGAGCCATTCCGCATCCAGCGGCTCCCGGCAAACGGGCTTGCCTGCCCGTCCATACCAATAAGCGGCATTGCCCTCATCGCCTTCCTTGCGATGCAGATAGGCGTGCACCCACGAGCCCTCGGGGCCTTCGTCCTGCTGAGCGGATTCGTGAGCCCGCTTCCAATCGCCTTTGCCATCCCACCACAATCCAGCGAGGGCGAGCGTCAGTCTGGTTGGTGGCTCGGCTGAGGTCAGGGATTTTCGAAAATCGTCTAGGCTCATTCCGAAGTCTCAACGCTCCCTTCTTCGGGTAAACGTTTATGCCTCGTGTCGGCGACCGCTAGATTACAATGTAGCCGTGCCCCAGCTTACGCTGCCCATTCCAAGTTCCCTTGCCGACGCCGTTCGCAGAGTGATTTATCAGACCCAAGGAGGGCGTCCGGCAACCGTTTTTGCGGCGGCGACCCAAGATGGTAATGCGCCAGACCTTGTCAGCGTGTGCAGTAGTTTTATCAACAGGGGCGAAACCCTTCAATATCTCGAAAATGAATTGAGAACATATCCAACCATGCTCACAATTGAGGATTTTGTGTGCCGCTACGGTGTGGCGTGGGACTTCAATCCAAGAACGATCACTAACGCCTGCGGCCGCGTAGCATACTTCGATCAACTTGCTGGTTTCACCAGATATGCGTGAAAGAGTTTGCTAAGCTGGTCACAAAGCCTGCCTGCACCTCTGAAACGCCCAAGCCGACCTGACCCCTCCCGGCACCAAAATCTTCACAGAATCGGCTTTCGAGGTGGGGATGATCGTGAGTTCATCCTAGTGTCGTTACATTCGTAATTTCCAGCGCCGCTGGAGATAAAGGTAGGATGCGAGCTGATGCGACAGCGACACACCAAAAGTGGAGAGCGCTGTCATGCATGGGGGTAGCAAACGTGGCGACGCGAGAGCATATCGTCGATCACAATGGGCTGTCGAAAGAACAGCTTGATCTCATCGAACGGTTCCAAGCGGACTTCAACGCGATTGAGCATTTCCTCCACGTAGCCCTCGGCCTTGAAGAGCATGAAACATTTACACAATTGATTCTCAATTACGCGAAAAATCACGCGGGCTGGGGCGATGCCGACCTTCTCAGAAGAATTGCCAAAATTAGAAATGTGATCGTCCACGAAAAGACCGAGCCCTTTCACTACCCAGTCGTCCCCACACCTGTCATTAACGAAGAGCTGAGAGAGTGCAAAGAGCGGTTGATAAATCCTGCTCGTGCCCTTCCGACGTTTCAACGCACCGTCGAGACAATCTCGAACCACGACACTTTGACCAGAGTGCTAAAGACCATTAACCACAGAGACTACTCTCAGTTCCCCGTGTTCGAGGACAATCGGTTTTTAGGCATGCTCACAGAAAACGGTGTCACACGCTGGCTTGCCCGCCACGTCGTTAGAACTCTCTCCTTGGTAGAACTGGATGAAATTTTCGTTTCGAACGTGCTCCAAAGCGAAGAGGTGCGTAAGAACCATCAATTTGTGCCGGGCGATATGCGCGTGGACGAACTGAGCGCGTTGTTTGCCAAACAGGCGTTGCTAGAAGCTGTCCTCGTCACGGCGAGTGGGAAGCAAACAGAAGACCTGCTCGGGATCGCCACTCGTTGGGATATCCTTCATCTTCAATGAGTGAAACTCAGTTTTCTGCGTCCGATCTATCCTAGCAAATCCCTCACGATGCTGACCCACTCCGCATCCAGCGACTCCCCGCATACAGGCTTCCCCGCCCGTCCATACCAGTAGCCTGCGTTGCTCTGATCGCCCTCCTTGCGGTGCAGGTAGGCATGCACCCACGAGCCTTGTGGGCCTTCATCCTGCTGAGCGGATTCGTGCGCCCGCCTCCAATCGCCCTTGCCATCCCACCATAATCCAGCGAGGGCGAGCGTCAGTCCGGCTGGCGGGTCGGTCGCCGTGAGTGATTGGCGAAAGTCGTTTAAGGTCATTCTTCAGTGTTCCGGCGCAGACTGGTTCTTAGCCTCGTCATCGTTTTCCCAACTACGGCAAATCACAGAATTAGTCCGCCTAGCATGTGGCTTCGCCGGACACTGCGGAGAACTACCTGATCTTCTTCTGTTCTTTACGCGAGAGGCTTGTCAGATGGAAGGCAGTCAAAGGGTCCGCCTCATTCATAAGGCAAAACCTGCCGATGCACTTACTGCCTGAGGTCGCGATGACCGCTCTCACCAAGTAGACCCCGCGATCGAGCTTCCAGTCAGGGGTGCGATAGTTGTGGAAATAGGACTCGTTGTTCCATCCGTAGCACTCCGGCTCACCCTTGAAGCGGACAGATACGTCAAGTATCTCCTCTTCGCCGGGATGAACATCCACTCTTGATTCCATGCCTGTGATGTTGACGATGCGGTACACAAGTTGGGCGGGTTGTTGAAGGTCAACAATCTGCCCACCGAGGTTGATCGGCTCCGGCGAGCTTGCCCAACGTACCGCCATTGCCTTGCCAATGACATCCTGCCCGTCTTTGTTGTGGAACGTGATTGTCCCACGGCATTGTAGGGCTGCCGATCTCTGCATCCAGCGAAAACCGGGGATCAGGGGTTTGTTCTTTAGCACCAGACGGAGGTGTCGTGTCTGCGGCGGAGCGTTCTTGGGAAGTTCGAGCTCCGGTGTTTCGATGCGCAGAACTAGACTCGGCTTGCGCAACCACTCGACAAAGATGGCTGTGGCGATTGTGATGAGACCGCCCCCCACGATGCTGAGCAAGATTTCCACTTGTGGGCGCGATTCTAGCACGGCAGACCTGCCGTAGCCCGTGTCTGTCCCTGAGCCGGAGGCGCGATCACGGGGTCGGTTCGGGAACGAGCCAATAGGTCGTCAGTCGTCTTTGGGCGACGCTTCGCCTGCGGGCGGCAAGGTGACTTGACAGTCCCATCAGCCGAGCACTAGGTTTGTTGCCGTGGAGGTTCAGCGCGATGCCCTGTTCGGACGAACTGCTTCAACTAGCCACTCGGCTGCAAACGGAACAGCGGTACTTTCAGGGATGGAACATCGCCGCCCTTCAAGGTTTCCTGAGACATGATGGGCGGTGCGTTTACTGCGGCGAGGATTTGTTCCGAGACTTTAGCATCGTTTCTTGCGGCGACCATCTGCTTCCGAAGAGCAAATACGCACACCTCAGCCAGCATCCTGCAAATCTGGTTCCCGCGTGCAGCGAATGTAATCATCTGAAGCGGGACTATGATCCGTCAGAAGGCATTGATCTTGCTGATTTGGACGAAGCCCGCCCCAAGCTAATCGAGAACGCTAAAGCTGAGATCGAAAGAAAACGAGTCGAGGGTGATTGGCGGAATGAGTTTCCCAATGCTGCATCTGCTTTCAGGCGCGCTGCCGCAGAATATCAAAATTGCTTGAGTGAAGGTTCTCGTATCCATGCGGATGCAGCAATCGTTCCACGGTAGAAGCCATGAGCACACTGAGAGTCAAATGCTCCAACGATGCACTACTCACGGTAAAGCGCAGCAAGCAATGGAGCCGAACGAAGCGGATGGTCTACATCCTCACCGCCAAGAAGCCACTCAAGTATCCAAATGGCAGATCACGCATAATCTACATTGGCACGACCGGGAAGGGAACGCGACGACCTGCAACCTCGGCGGTGGACAAGGCCAGTGAAGCCTTTGGTGAACTTCGAGGCGTAAAGGAAATCGAGACCTTCATTGTGACCAGCGGGACTCGCAAGGCAGTAAGGACGTGGGAACACTTGGAATCGTCCCTGCTTGCAATCTTTCTCGGACGCTATCTTCAACTGCCTAAGTACAACAAGAAGAGAGGCTCGATCCGCTATGCGGAGGACGTGACGCTGTTCAAACGAAAAACGCTTGAGCAAATTCTTCTGCGGTTTGCGATTTAGGGCAAACTCGCTGCTTACAAATCCAACAGTGCTTAGCGGAGAAAGTTAATGGCCCGAAGATCAGAAGAGGCAGCGTCTTTTGATGCCGGGTTGATTCAGCCTGAGTCCATCGATAAGGTCGTGTCCTTCATCCCTGTGCTCAGTTCCATCCCAGCAGAGGCTATTGCCCGCTGGCCGGAAGCGAAGAAAAAGGACGACGGCGGGTTGGTACTGGGCGGCGGACTAGAACCTCACTACCACCCCTCCGTCATCGCGCTAATGAAGGCATTTCAGGAGAACCATTTCATCCATCCCTTCGATTGGCCGCGATGGCAATCAACTGCTGTGAAGATTTTCAACGAGCCCAGTCGCCTGTCAAAGGCGAGATTGGAGACGTGCGTCAAGTTGATTACCCTGCATGTAAGGAAGGATCGGTTTGTTGGGGGTCATTTCGGGGAGATGGTGCGCTGCGGCCACATCGCTGCGATCCTGCACAGACTCGCACAGTTAAGGAAATCGCCTTCGCAGGGGGCAGGCTCGAGATAACTCCTCGTTCGTTTCAAACGGAAGCTACACACGTTTCTCCTCCGGCCACCGCCGATCAATCTCATTCATAATGTCCTCTGCCCATCGGATTGCATCGGGGTATTGGGAACGTTCATTTTCGAATATGAATGGAGTGGGGCGGCAGATTCAAAGTGAGCCAAAAAGCCCTCAACTCTTCCAACTCAATTTGACAGTGCCGGGCGGGCAATTCTCCATCGCCAGAGCAAGGGGACGATGACACCAGCCGCTCAGCAGACCGACCCGATCAATTACAATCCCATGCCGAGGGGGGAATTCATGGCAAACATAAAGGAACTGGCGTCCATCGTGTCGGAGTTGAGGGTCGAGAGAACAAATCTGGTCAATCAACTTAGGCATGTGGATGCGGCTCTCGCAGTTTTGGGCAAGTTGGACGGTCGGAGCGGCGACACCACACCGAGACGCACCCTGTCAGCCTCGGCCCGCAAAGAGATGAGCCTCGCACAAAAGGCGAGATGGTCAAAGGCTCGAAGGGGATCGAAGCCAGCTGTGGGGACAGCGAAAACGACGGGCTCGGCACCCGTGAAGCGCACCATGTCAGCGTCAGCCCGCAGGAAGATCGCGGCGGCGCAGCGGGCGAGATGGGCGCGGGTGAAGGTGGAGAAGAAGAAAGTGGCGTAGCTGTTCTTGTCACCAGCCGGGCTTCGTTCCAAGTGCGGTGCCGGACTCAGGGACAGATCGAGCTTCCCCAACGAGTTCTTCCGCGATCTTGAAATCGATTCGTCCCCTACGGGGAATGATCTTTGCGTTGGCTGTCCTTGGCGAACGTTCACGTGGATTCCTGCGAGAGGCGAACAACCAAGGTGCCGATTCGCTATCACAAGAATTTCTCTTTCGAGAATAGACGCCAATCGGTTTGGTATCCATCCGTTTCATCGAGAAAACAGAAGTTCGGCGCGCTGGAAAACACTTGCTCTTCCGCCGTGAGCATCATGAAGGTGTTTTGACGGGCGATATACATTTGATTCACAAATGGTGACCTCTGCGCTTGCTTTGTTCCGTATAGCAGAATGTGTCGGCTAACAGGGTAAACTACTATCTCGGCAGTCTTAAAACCTACCATTCCCCCTTTCGGACCGTCGAGTACAACCGGATTATCGGAACCGATAAAGCTCCCCTTTCTACTGATGGACACTCCCCAATGCCGAGCCATTAGTAACGGCATAATCGTTTTTGCACTTTCGAATGCTCTCAGCATGTACCATTCGGTCTCGGCAGACAAGGAATACTGCCCCGAACGTTCGAACTCTCGCATTTGTTCGTAGTCGGCACCGGGACTGCCAGCCGGAATATGCGCCTCGTGCAACATCTTTGCCCACGATTCTGGGCTCTTAAGGTACTCCGAAAACTTAGCGCGGTGGATAGAGTCCGCGATTCTCAAGACTGTCGGGCGGAACGCCGGGACTCTTACCCACTGAATTGCCATAAAACCCAATAGACCTTCAAGTTCATCTTCATTTGGGCCTCGCTGCTCGTCGTCGAGGGACTTGAGCAGAGGAGCAATGCCATCTTCTATCTTTGAAAGTATCTTTTCGACTAAGACGGGATCGGGCTGGGGAGCGGAGAGTCGATAAAAGTCACGACGGTGACCAGATTCGGCTGGTGTGCTCGGCCACTGTTTTCTTCTCTTCAGGTCAGTAACCGAGAGACGGGCACTCTTGTTCCCCATTTCCGTAAATCCTGACAGCCAACATTGCGGAACGAAATGATGCGCTCTGGGCTCCGGACTGGTTGGATGTACAGTCCTATCCCCTCTGCTTTTGCGTGTCACCAGAACACCTCATCAATCGTCCGCATGATCTGATTGGACCCCAGTGCGTCGGCAGATAACATGCGCTCGGCTCCCTGATCGGCCCGGAATCGACGACCATCAGGCGAGGAAGTGGCTATTTGAAAATCTTGAGACGCCGACACTCGGCTTCCATCCCTAACAAGAGACGCTGCACAATACTTCCAAACTGCAGCAGAACATTCACCACTGATTTCCCGTCGATGAGCTCGATGTCGTGGAAAGCTATGAAGAATTGGAACCGGAAGTCGTACTTGTATGTCGCGCT
>Ga0302324_100008583_pt1 | contig 21516 bp, 16 predicted proteins | sample Palsa_T0_1_FD_201949 | JGI IMG/M metagenome (GOLD analysis project Ga0302324, IMG submission 201949) | Peat permafrost microbial communities from Stordalen Mire near Abisko, Sweden - Palsa_T0_1 | ecosystem: Environmental > Terrestrial > Soil > Palsa > Peat permafrost | place: Sweden: Abisko...
GTCAAGGCTCGTCGCAGTGCGCCTTTGATCACACCCACTGACCTCGGTGCTGACGCTTCAGCCGACATCGCCGGCGGTATGAACGCCATCCTCGCCGACGTGTTTGCGCTTTATCTAAAGACAAAGAATTTTCATTGGCATATGAGCGGCCCGCACTTTCGGGACTACCATCTGCTGCTCGATGAGCAAGCGGATCAGTTGTACGCCATGACCGATCCGATCGCTGAAAGAGTCAGAAAGACCGGCGGCTCGACGTTGCGTTCGATCGGGCACATCGCACGTACGCAGAGAATCAAGGACAACGATGCCGAATACGTCGAGCCGCTCGACATGCTTGCCGAGCTGCGCGAGGATAACCAGACCTTGGCCGCCAGTCTGCGAGAGGTGCACGACATGGTGGACGAGCACCGCGACATTGCCACCGCGAGTCTGATCGAGAACTGGATCGACGAGACCGAACGGCGCACCTGGTTCTTGTTCGAATCCAGCCGTCGCGGCGACAAGACCGGCCACTGAGGGAGTTACAGGGGGCATTTTGTGAGCGCTAAATCACCAAGACTTGATGCGGCATACATCGAAGGAAAACGGCAGCAGTTGACGAAGCTTCGCGATGAACTTCGCAAGTTGACGGAAGCCGCGCAGTCCGAGGAAAGCAACATCCATGGCGAGTCGAATTTACAGCCGCGCGAATACGAAGATGACGCGCAGAAGCTGGATTTACTGGAAAGGGAGGGAGCCTTGGCGGGGCGTGATGTTGAGCGACTGGCGCAAGTGGAGCGTGCGCTCAGGAAAATCGATGAGGGTACCTACGGATTGTCGGATGTCAGCGGCCAACCGATTCCGAAAGAGCGGCTCGATGTCATGCCGGATGCCATCAACACATTGAGCGAACAGGCAGCCAGTGAACGCGCCAACTAGATGAGCCGCGTCAGCCTTCGCGCGCATCACGCCCGAACAATTCTCTCGACCCCGGGATAGTATTGAGGTGCCTCGCGCCGCTCGAACATTCCGTAATCACGGATTACACGCACTTCTCGATGTCGGATTTCGCCCGCCGCGTCGGATGAAAGCGGCTTGCAGGCGCTCGCGGCTGATTTGTCCCGCCATGACCCCAAGATGAGCAGTTTGCCCGGATTGGTAATGCTCTCGAACGTCTCCAGATCAATGAGACCATCGGCACGGGGGTCGAATTGCGGCCCTGGCGTCGATTCGTTCGATGGTGAGACTTCCGTGATCGTGCAAATCTTCGCCTCTCCTACAATCGTTTCATCGAAATGCTGTTCCTCAACGGCGAAACCCCTTGGCGGGTGACTGTCGGCGGTGATCTCGCCGACACGCAAGTGGTAATCCTCGAATACTTCGGAGCGACCCTGCTCCTGAACGCCGTGATGTTCGCCGTGGGTCCGCCACCGCACGACTGACTTTTCGTCTCGCCAAGTCGACAGCGAAAGGATAGTTCCCTCGGTCTTCTTGCTTTTGAAGCGCTCGTTGTCGATGAAGCCCTCGATGGCCTCGAGTTTGGGCTTCAACTGCTTCGCGAGGCGCAGATAATCGTCCCAGCGCTCTTTTTTTGGATGAACAACGAAAATTACGGCAAACATGGCTTGATCCTCTGCGCACCGACGCGCTGGGCTGTTCAGATTCTCTGCGGTGCGACCGCCTGATCCGCACCCAGCAAGAAGGTGTTCGTCTCTCGATAAAGGGCGTGGCGCATCACCTCAAGGTGCATGAGATGTGTACCGCGACCAATCTTGATGTCGCGCTTGATCGGAGAGGATTTGAAGGCATCAAACAGCGAGCGGGCGTCCTCATCTGGGACGATGCCATCCCACTCGCCTCTGATCATGGCGAGCGGCGCGCGCACTAAACCAGGGTCGTAGCCAAGGTCGCCATGCCAAGCGCGTAGGATGTCATTGAAGGGGCCCGAAGGGACCTTTACTCCCACCGGGTTGCGAGTCCGGCTGTCCTTGTCGCTATCGAGATAAGACGCGGCCCACTCATCAAAGTGTTTCCGTGACAGGACGGGGGGCTCATCCGGTGGTACATCCTCAACGAATCGCATCCATTGGTTTTCCACCGTGATAACTCTCCAGGCTTCCCCTGAAGGCGCTGATTCGTAACGCCTTGGAGGGCGGCGCGCGACGGGCCCGAACAGCACCCATCGGTCGATCATCGCCGGATGCCCGCCCGCAAATCGCCCGGCCGGCATTGATCCCCACGAATGCGAGATCAAAGACAATCGCGCGACGCCCTGATGCTCGAGGATGAAACGCGCGGCCGTTGCCACTTGAGCGCCCGCGTCTTCAGCATTACACAGCGGTGCGAGCGCGTCGGGCGAGTTCTCCATCGCCTTGTAGCGATCCGAATTGCCGAAGCCTTGAAAGTCCAGCGCCCAAACGTCAAATCCCACCTCATTCAAAGCGTCCCGCCAGGAAAAGCCGTCGAATCGATGGGCTATCGAGACCGCAGACGGGAAGGTCGCACCATGCACATAAAGGACGGGAGTGCGGTGCGCCGTTTGCAAAGCGGGCAAGTAGCGGAGGAATAACTTGAGGTTCGGGTTGGGACTGGGGATGAGGAAGTGCTGTTCGCGCGGATCGAGTTTGAGGAAGTCCGCGCTCATGGCGGACGCGATCTTACCGAGCAGGCCGCCGCCAGGTCCGTCTGCTTCCGCACACAGCGCTTGCGGCATTCGCAATTCTTTCAGAGCGGCGGCTGCGCTTTGAGCTTTGTTTCCAGATGCTTGGCGAGCTGCGCGATGGTCGGGTAGTCGAATAACTCGGTCAGATCGACGAGTCCCGGAAAATCGCGGTCGATATTCTCGTGGATTTCGATCAATTTGAGGGAGCTTGCGCCGAGCTCGAACAAGTTGTCGTTGATGTCGATCCTTTTGCCCGGCAAAGCCGACTCGCATATCGATTGCAGATGCAACTCGAGCCCTGCACCGGCCTCTCGATCCGCGCCGCCGCGGACCTCGTGCAGAGCCTTGAGTGCATTGAGGTCCGCATCGAACTCGCCGTCGATGTACGACTGCGCCAGCAGGTGCCTTTGAACTTTGCCGCTGGTGGTTTTTGGAATCCGTTTGACGGGGACGACCTGCGCCACCTCGAGGCCGGTATGTTCATTGATCAGCCGGCTGACCGCTGCCGCGGTGTCGATGAAATCATCCATGCTGCCGCGATGTAGCACGAATATCACCAGCTGCTCGTCCTGCGAACCGGGGCTCGCGATCCCTGCCGCAACGACCTTGTTCAACTCGAGTCCCGGCGCGCGTTGCGCAATGTTTTCCAAATCGTATGGGTAGTAGTTCTGGCCGTTGACGAAGATAATTTCCTTGGTGCGTCCCGCGATGTAGAGCCCGGCCTCGTGCACCACCCCAAGATCGCCCGTGTCGAGCCATCCATCCGCATCGATAGCGGCCGCGGTGGCCTCCGGATCGCCGAAATAGCCGCGCGTCACGCTGGCACCGCGAATGAGGATATGTCCCACGTGTCCGTCGCGCAGACCGGTGCGCGAGTCGTCCGCGATCAACAACTCCGTGTTCGGCACGACGTGCCCCACGCACATGAGCTCGAGCGCGTCGCGGCTCTCGGCGGGGTTCAACTCGATCTGCGCGCCGACTGTCAGGCGATGCCTGTTCACGCGTATCCAGCGATAGTCGGAACCCGGCTGCGGAAAAGCCACCGCGAGGCTTGCTTCGGCGAGTCCATACACCGGAAACATCACGTGGCGCTTGAGACCGGTGTAGGCAAGGGTGCTCATGAATTCGTTGCACAGGGGTACCGAAATCGGCTCGGCCCCATTGTAAATCGCCCGTATTGCCGATAAATCCGCATTCTCGAGCCGGCGATTGCCCAATACCTTGAGAAAATGCCGATAGCCGAAGTTCGGCGAGCAGGTGAGTGTGACTCGTTTCTTGGCCGCCACTTGCAGCCATAAAAGCGGCCGCCGCACAAACAGCTCCGTCGGCATGAGATTGATATGCACGCGATTCGCGATTTGCATGAAGTAAAAGCCGATCAAGCCCATGTCGTGCGTGAGGGGCATCCAGCTCAAGGAAACATCCTGATCATTGTAGTTATCGACCGCGGTGGCTCCCTGCGTGTTCGCAAGCAGATTTCCATGCGTGAGCATCACCCCTTTGGGTTCGCTGGTCGATCCGGATGAGAACTGAATGAACGCGAGATCCTCGGGCGCCGGATGAAGCAGTCTGCCCTGCTTGGAGATATCCGTGATCGATTCAACCAGGAAGGTGCGGGCTTTGAGCTGCTGGAACAGCTCTGATTCGCCCACCAGCGCTGCGAGACTCTGCAAACGCTCCAGATTCTTGGCGTCGGTGTACAGCAGAGGATTTCCCAGTTTGCGCGCCACCCGCAGCAGCTTGTGGCGGTGTTCGTCGCTGATGCCCACCGCGAGCGGCACCGGGACGATGCCGCCGCAAACGGCTGCCCAAAAGCCGTCGAGAAACTGCTCATTGTTGTTCAGAAAAATAATCATCTTATCGCCGCGGCGCGCACCGGCGCCCTGCAAATAATGCAGAATGCCCAGGGCGCGCGCGTAAACATCCTTGTAAGCAACCCGCCGCTCGACATTCTCGCCTTCGACATAGGTGACGCTGCGATCCGCGCCGCGATTCTTTTCGAGGAGGTCGACCAGGGTCGTATACTTTTTCAGTCTGCTGACGTCATTCATCTCGTTTCTACCGTCATCATGAGGTTGGATCGAGGGCGCAGGTTGATTTGCGCCTCGAGTTCAATCGGCTCGTCGGTTGCGCGCCGCAGGCGGAAGCGGCGCGCCATGGTGGACATGTGCACCAGCATTTCGAACATCGCCATATTCTCGCCGATGCAATGCCGCGGGCCAACCGCAAACGGTATATACGCGAATCGATGCCGTTCCTCGGCGTCCGCGCCCGCGAAGCGCGCGGGCTTGAATTCCTCCGGTTCGCTCCAGAATTCGGGATGCCGGTGCAGCATATAGGGACTGATGAACACGTCGGTGCGCGGGGCGATGGGAAAACCGCCGAGCTCATCGGCCTCGATCGAACGCCGTGTGATCAGCCATCCAGGCGGATACAATCGCAAAGCTTCCTGCAGCACTTGATGGGTGAAGGACATGGACTCGGCCGCGTCGAGCCCCATGACTGCATGCGCGGGCATCCGGTCCGCTTCGGCCGCGAGCCCCGCGGCGGCTTCCTCGTGAGCGCTGACCAGGTACCAGGCCCAGGTGAGCGCCGCGGCTGTGGTTTCATGGCCGGCGACGATCAGGGTGAGAACCTCATCGATCAACTCCTTGTCCGCCATGGGCGCGTCGCTTTCCCGATCTCGCGACAGCATGAACATGCTCAAGAAATCAAAATGCTCCTCGGGCGCGCGTCGACGCCGCGCGATCAGCTCTCCGACCAAGCGGGCCAGAGACCGAAATTGAAAGGCAAATTTCAAATCGCGGTTTGACTGCTTGGCGACCACTTCGAAGGGATTGACGCCCAACTGCTGTTCCAAGCGCTCCAAGTCGGTGCCGAAGATCGATTTGAGCACGATTTCAAGAGTCAACTCGCTCGTGTCGCTGGATACATTGATGGCCTCGCCGCGCGCCGCCAAAGCGGACCAGCGCTCAACGTATTTTTCATTGATCTCGCCGATCAGCGCGCTGAATTGATCGATGACGCGCCGATGAAAGGAGGGCTGCATCATGCGTCGCTGGCGGCGCCAAAACGCCCCCTCGCTGGTCATGATGCCGTTGCCGAGCAGGATCTTGACGCGATCCATCCCCTCGCCCTTGGTGTAATTGCGATGGTTAGTCAGCAGGACCCGCTTGATGTCTTCCGGGTGATTGATGACGTAGTTGAACACTCCGCGGCTGGGGGCGAATATGCGATAGACATCGCCGAATCGGGAAAAGTAATCCTGCAAGCGGACCAGCGACTCATCGCTGCCGCCCAGATCGAAGCCTTCGGCCGGCCCGGGCGGGACTGCTGTGGTTTGCATTCAATCATTGTAACTTAGACGTTGCGCCGCACGGAGCGCTTCCCGACAATGGGATCGTGCAAAAGAAACGCGACGAGGGTGGTCTACGCAACACCATCTATGAGCAGCAAACCAGCTCCGGCCGTCGTCTGACGGCCAACCGGCTGCGTTTGTATAAAATGTCGGCGCCCATCGTACTGGCGCTGTTGCGAATGGTTACGGGCTGGAGCCGCGTGGTCAAGGTCATCGGCGCAGAGCACATTGCGGCGGCTCTGGCGCGCGCACCTTCATTCATCCCGGTGTATTGGCACCAACACCAATTGTTCGGCGCGAAGTATCTATTCGGTCTGCACGCGGCCGGCCTGAAGCCGGGAGTGCTGATCAGTCCTTCGGTCGATGGTGAATTCGGCGCCATGATCGTGCGCCGATTGGGCGGCGAAGTCATTCGCGGATCATCGACGCACACCGGTGCACGCGCCTTGCGCGACTATTATCAGGCGCTGGTCAATGACGGCGTCTCACCCATCATTGCACCAGATGGGCCGCGCGGGCCGCCTTGGAAATTCAAACCCGGGGCGCTTTTGCTTGCACAGCTTTCCCAACGACCTGTCATTCCCATCAGCTATTGCGCGTCGCGTGCGTGGAAGATCGGCTGGGATCGATTCGTGATTCCGAAATTTGCTGCGCGCATCGTCATCGCGGTCGGCGAGCCGGTGTACGTCGCCAAGGGTTTGAATTCGGCGGCTCTCGAGAAACTACAAGCTGATATGGAACAGAGGCTTACGGGACTCTTTGAAACCGCGAAGTCGGCGCTTGTCCGAGGTTATGACAATCCGGTGAGCTGATTGGCTTGGATCGCGCCGCAAAAATTTGCGCGCCCTCGCCGTGCTTTTTCTTGAAGCTCTATTAATACAATCGCTTAGCTTGTATTCCTGACAAGTTATGCGAGAATCCGAAGGTATGTGTGCCGGCCAAATCCGCAGGAACTGTGTGACGCATTCGATTTTCGCGCCGGATTGAGTGGCAAACTGTTGATCTACAACTGTAACTTTATCTGCGGGACCTGTGAAGGCGCATGGCAATAGCTCCAACCGATCCCCGCCATCACGATCTCACCGCCTCGGACATATTGTCCCCGCAAACTTGGCCGAGGCGCGGCGCACGTCCCACCGTTGGCCTTGACGTCATTTGCACCAAGATCGCGGTCGATTTTCAAACGATGACTGCGGTGACGGCTCTCGACACCATCATCGTCAATTTGGAACTGCTGCGTGAAGCGACCCGCGTAGACGCGGCGTTCCATATCAGCTTCGATACGGAGCTGGGCGCATTCGGCGAAATCCAGGTGGCGCGCGGCTTGCTGGCGACCGGCAACCCCGAACAGTTGCGCGGACAGCCCATCGATGCTCTGCCTTGGCTGCAGTCGCGCCAGGCGCCGCTGCGGGTTTCCGAACTGCGCGATACGAGCGCGCCTCGCGGCGATCAAAAAGACGATGCGGCGATGTGGAGTCACTTAGGTATAGGATCGGTGCTCATCATCGGATATGCCATCAAGGGGAAGGCGGCAGGCCTGCTCGGCATCGCAAATGCACGTCCGCGCGAAAACTGGGAAGTTCAGCTTCACCTGCTGATGAAGTTGGTCGGCAGCAGCCTGGCCACCGGTCTCGAGCGCATCGAGATCCAGCGTCATTTGGAAGACTTGGAAGAACGCAACGAGCTGGCGCTGTACAGCGCCAACGATGGTCTGTGGGATTTCGACACGCTCAATAACCGCGTCTATTTGTCGCCGCGCTGGAAATCGATGCTGGGATACGATGAAAGCGATGTTGGACAGGCGCCTGACTGGCGCACCCTGGTGCACGCCGACGACATGTCGCGCGTTCAGGCCGCGATTCGCGATCATGTCGCGGGCAAGACGCCGATTTTCGAAAGCTTGCACCGCATGCGCCACGCAACGGGCGAATGGCGTTGGGTGATCAGCCGCGCCAAGGCCAAGGTCGACGATAAGGGCAGGCTGCTGCGTCTGGTCGGCGTCGAGCTGGATATCACCGAGCGCAAGCTGTACGAAGAGGCGCTGTTTCGCGAGAAAGAGAGTGCGCAGATCACTCTGCAGAGCATCGGCGACGGTGTCATTACCACCGATGCCAAAGGCGTCATCGATTACGTCAATCCGGTGGCCGAGGCGCTCACCGGCTGGCGTCTCGAAGACAGCCAGGGACGCGCCATCGAGGAAATATTTCGCGCCTTTCACGAGGAAACTTGCGAGCCGTTGGAGAATCCTCTGGCCGTGGCCATTCGCCGCACCCGTTCGATCAAATCGGTCCGCCCGATGCTGCTCATCCGCCGCGACGGTAACGAAATCTACGTGGAGAGCACCGCCTCGCCGATTCGGGACGGCAGCGGCGCAGTATCGGGCGGCGTTCTGGTTTTCCACGATGTCAGCGAGGCGCGCGAGCTCAACCGACGCTTGAGCTATCACGCAAGCCACGACGTACTGACTGGCCTCGTCAATCGCCGTGAATTTGAAAATCGCATGGAGCGGGCGCTGAAGAGCGCCAAAGCGAAGGAAACTTCCTATGCGCTTTGTGTTCTTGATTTGGACCAATTCAAGATCGTGAATGATACCTGCGGTCACAGCGCCGGCGACGCGCTATTGGGACAGGTCGGCGCGCTCTTGAAGTCAAAAGTGCGCTGGCGCGACACGCTGGCCCGAATGGGCGGCGATGAATTCGGGATTCTGCTCGAGAGCTGCTCGCTCGATGAGGCCATGCGCACCGCGGAGGCGCTGCGCGAGGCGGTGCGCAACTTCAAGTTCACCTGGGAGGAGCGCACTTTCCGCCTCGGAGCCAGTATCGGCGTGGTACCCATCTCTGCCGACAATGCCGATGTGGCCTCGGTCTTGAGCGCCGCCGACAGTGCCTGCCAGGCAGCCAAGGAAGCGGGCCGCAACCGCGTCCACAGCTTCGAAGAGAACGACATCGATCTCATGCGACGGCGCCGGGAAATGCAGTGGGCCGCGCGCATCAACAATGCCCTGGAAGAGGGCCGCTTCGAGCTGTTCCGGCAGACCATCATGCCGCTGCAGAAGACCGAAGCCGGCGCCCACTACGAGCTGCTGCTGCGCATGCGCGACGAGGCGGGCAAGATTGTCGGGCCGGATAACTTCATGACGGCGGCCGAGCGCTACGGAATTACGCCGAGCATCGATCGCTGGGTAATCGAAAATGCGTTTCGCTGGCTGGTGTCCGAGGCCGACGAGCGCGAAAAACTCACCATGTGCTCGATCAATCTGTCGGGCCAAAGTCTGGGCGATGACAAATTCCTGCCCTATGTCATCGATCAATTTCATCGCAGCGGCCTGGATGCCACGAAAATCTGCTTCGAGATCACCGAGACCGCGGCGATCGCCAGCTTCTCGCAGGCGAACCGCTTCATTCAAGCCTTGAAGGAATTGGGCTGCAAATTCGCGCTCGATGACTTCGGGACCGGTCTCTCCTCGTTCGGCTACCTGAAGCACTTCCCGGTCGATTACCTGAAGATCGATGGCAGCTTCGTCAAGGAAATTCTGCACGATCCCATCGACCGTGAAATGGTGCGCTCGATCAATGAGATCGGTCACCTCACCGGCAAACAGACCATCGCCGAGTTTGCGGAGAATCAAGAAATCATTAATATGCTGCAAAGCTTGGGCGTCGATTACGCACAAGGTTATGGCGTATCGCAGCCGCAGCGAGTGTTGAAGGCCGCCAACAGCGTCTGAACCGACCCCGGCCATTGGCGGAAGCCGAATTACATAATACGGCGGGGAAATGTCGCATTCTTCCATGCAGGCTTCGGCAAGCCGGCGAACTTGCGCACGCCTTGCGTTGCCGGGCGCGCTTTGCGCCTGCCTGATCGCATGCGGCCAGGTCGCGGTAACGCCGCAAAGTGGTCTTCCGCGGGCGCCGGATGAACTGCGTGAGCCGGCCACGATCAGCAGCGCCAATGGCCTCCTGGACCTGCTGGTCATCGCGAAAGCCGAGAAAATCGCGCAGTTCCTGCCCTACCAGCCGAGCGGACTGGTGTACGAGATCTGCACCCGTCCAAGTGATGGCGCAGATCAGTGCGCGACAGATGCGTCTGGCGGAAATGCCTATGGCGGTACGCGTTTACAGCTTTCGCCAGGAGATCTGTTGCGCGTCCATTTGGTGAATCGTTTGCCGCCGAACTCAGATCTGTCTACGGGCGGGCCGGCGGATGATTTCCTCAAGTTGAACCCGACCAACATTCACCTGCACGGAATGTTGGTGTCGCCGCGCTACGCGACCAGCGATGATGCAACCTGGGGCGACAACGTGTTCATCTACAACTTCAACTCCGCAAACGGTTCGCCCACGCCGGGCTCGAACTTGCACGGTACGGCGATGTTCGATGCGCTCGACTATCGAATTCCAATCCCTTCGAGCCACCCATCGGGCCTGTTCTGGTTCCATCCTCACGTTCACGGCATTTCCGAGGATCAGATCTCGGCGGGACTGTCCGGGATCATTACGGTCGGCCAGGTCGGCAATTACGCTTGTTCGGGAGGTTCCTGTGGTGCCGCGAACCAGGTGCTTCCGCCGTTGCGTCATCTGATCCTCAAGGACACGCAGATTCTTGCCGACGGATCGGTGCAATATAAAGTGGATTCCGAATTTTGCGGACCGGACGCTCAAGGCCATGCTCTGCAGCCCCCCGGGCAGGGCGCCTGCGAGGGCGTCGATCAGTCGGACAAGGGAGATAGCGATTTCACAGGCGGCCGTTGGTACTTCACGATCAATGGCCAGCAATATCCGTCGATTACCATCGGCTCGCCTGCCGGACAGATCCTGCGTATTGTCAACGCGTCTGCGGATGCGACTTACGATCTGAATCTCTGGGACCAGGCGGAGAGTCGCCAGATGGCCATGCAGGTCATTTCCGTCGACGGTGTGAGTATCGATGCGGATGCGGCTGGGCGGTCGTCCTCGACTGCGCAGGCAGCAAGCAGCTTTGGAGCGCTCAACTGTGGCGCCGCGAGCGGACAAAGCAGCGGCGTGTGTACGACGCTGCTGCATCTCATGCCCTCCTCGCGGGCTGAAGTCTGGGTGACTTATCGCGACTCGAACGGCGTCGCGGTGGCGCCGCCGCCGGGCTCCGGTGCTATATTGAGATCGAGCGGCTATCAGGCCGGCCCGGGCGGCGACAGTTGGCCGGCGGTGGACCTGGCGAAGATCCGTTTCGTCGCGGATGGCTCGAGCGCTCCGATTGCAGCATCCGCTCAGCTTTCCAGCCCGATTACATCCGAGAATCTGGCGAACGACCTTAAATCCGCGAACGCCGATGTGCCGAGTGATTCGAATTGCGTCGCGTTGGCGGCCGGTCACAAGCGGCGCATCTTCTTCAGCAGCCCCAGCCCGGGCCAGGCGCCTGGCGCGGGCCAGCCGGCTCCGCCTCCGGACCAGTTCTATGGCTTGGGATACGAGGAGGTTGATGAGAACGACCAACCGATACCTGGAACGTTTATCGACGTCGCCCCATTCGATCCCGCAACGCCGACCGTGTGTCTGCCGCTTGCGGCCGGAAACCTACCCGCGATCGAGCGCTGGGAACTCGTGAATCTGTCGGGTTCCGATCACAATTTTCATATGCATCAAGCGCATTTTTCCGTGCTGTCCGCCGCCGAGGTCAACAACACGGCGTTGCCGCCGGTGCTGCAGGGACGCGGCGTGATGATGGATAGTTTACCGTTGCTGCATGCGGACGGCCGCTGCGAAAGCGTCGCCGGCTGGCGAAACGGCCTCTGCACGGCACATGTGGCCACGGTGCAAATCAGCTTTTCCATTGCCGGCGACTTCGTTTATCACTGCCATATTTTGGCGCACGAGGATGGCGGCATGATGGCGGTGATCCGCGTCCGATCCGATCCCGTCGCCCCCAGCCTTCTCAGCAGGCTGCTGTCCAACATCGGCGTCGCGACAGGTGCTCCGCGCCAGCCCGTCACTCGCGTGACGCCGGGCGTGATGTGCAGGACGCCGCCGCGCTAGTCACGCCACTCGAATCGCATCGATAAATCAATTGCTCGCACGTGCTTGGTGATGCTGCCCACGGAAATGAGGTCGACTCCGGTATCGGCTGTTTCGCGAATGGTGTCGGCCGTGATCCCGCCGGATGCCTCGAGCTTCAAGGGCTGCTTCGCCCCCGCGTTGAATGAGACGGCTTCGCGCATGGCCGGCAGGGAAAAATTATCCAGCATTGCAATATCGGCGCCCGACTCGATGGCCTCCTTGAGCTGCGCAAGATTTTCCACTTCGACCTCGATGGGCGCCTTGCGTGCGCCGCGCTTTGCCTCCGACACCGCGGCGGCGATCGAACCCGCCGCCATGATGTGGTTTTCCTTGATGAGGATCCCATCGAATAGTCCCATGCGGTGATTCTCGCCGCCGCCGATTCGAACTGCGTACTTTTGTGCGGATCTCAATCCCGGAATGGTCTTGCGCGTATCGAGGAGCCGGCACTTCGTCCCTTGAAGCAGCACCGCATAGGCATGTGCGGCGGTTGCCGTGCCCGAGAGCAGCTGCAAAAAATTGAGCGCGGTGCGTTCGCCGGTCAGGAGTGCCCGCGCCGAGCCGTCGACCGCAAACAGCCGTTGATTGGCGCGCACCGCCTCGCCCTCGGACACCTGCCAATCGAAGCTTACCCGCGGATCTATCTGCCGAAAGCTTGCTTCGACGTACGGCAGGCCGCAAACGATCGCGGCCTCGCGCGTGATCACGCTGGCGCGGCCGTTGCGCGCCGCGGGGATCAGAGCGGCGGTCAAATCGCCGGCGCCGATATCCTCGGCCAGCGCCCGTGCGACCTGTTGCGCCAAATCCGCGGGGATCGACGCCGGCCCCGGCATCTAGAACGGCAGGCCGTGCGTGGGTCCGACCATGCACATGAGCATGGGAATCGACAGCAGGAAGTTGGTGCGGGAGGCGTACAAGGCGACTTTGCGCGCTTTGGCCTTTTGCTCATCGGTGGCGGGCACGATTCCAAGAATCCTTTTCTGGTTGGGCCAAATCAATCCCCAGACATTGAGCAGCATGATGGTGCCGAGCCACGCGCCGATGCCGATGATCAGAGTCGGGCGGGAAAACTCGCTGTCCAACAGGCCCAACGTAAACGCGCTCACGAAGCGGCCGTGGGTTTGCGACAACAGCCAGGCGCCCATCAGCCAGGTGGCCAGAGCGGACCAGCGAAACCAAAGCAGAGCTCGCGGCGCGATGTATTTATTGATGCCGGCGCCGCCTGGACCGCCCTTGTCGGCCGCCGCCACTGCCATGGCCGGGGTTTGTACGGCATTGAAATAGTAGAGAATTCCTATCCAGAAGATGCCGGAAATAATGTGCAGCCAGCGCGCCAGGGCCGCCATGGTCAGCGTGTTGAAGTGCAGCCCTCCATCAACAAGGCCGGCAATCACCACGGCGAGCACGAATCCAATGATCAGGGGCCATTTGACGGTAGTTAACGGATTCATGCGATTCCCCTGTGAAAAGTTACCGTCCGAGCCGCCACGGCGCGGATCGTGCATTGCGGCAGGCTGGAAGAATAGGGGAGTAATCCCCATAATTCAACGCAGGCAAGTGCGGTCGGGGTTGTTGACGTACAATTGATGAATCACGTGGAGATTGTCGACTATGAACGCTATTGAACGAATCCAGAGCCAGCTGGCGGCCGCACCCGTGGTGCTTTACATGAAGGGTACCCCGGATTTTCCGCAATGCGGGTTTTCGGCCCAGACCGTCGGTGCGTTGCGCGCCTGCAAGGCCCAGTTTGCTCACGTGAACATTTTTGAGGACCCCGAGGTGCGCGAGGCGCTGAAGATTTACTCGAAATGGCCGACTTTTCCGCAGCTTTACGTCAACGGCGAGCTGGTCGGCGGCTGCGATATCGCACTGGAAATGTTCAAAAGCGGAGAATTGAAGCAACTGCTGGCCGAGGCCGGCGCGGTCGCGGCATAGGCTGCTACGTATCGGCGGCCGGCACCGAGTCGGCCGCGTCGCTGCCCGGCTCCGTTTCGAGCGGTCCCATTGCGGCTAAGCGCCGGCGGCTGCTGTCGAAAACTCCCTGAAACTGATTGCACACCATGCAAAAGAGGTCTGCCGTGCGCTCAGCGTCGTAGGCGGCGGAATGAGCCGACGCGCTATCCCACTCCAGGCCGGCGGCCAAAGTCGCCCGCATCAACACCGTTTGGCCGAATGCGACGCCGCCGAGAGTTGCCGTATCAAAGCTCGAAAACGGATGAAATGGATTGCGTTTGACCTGGGCGCGCGCCACGGCGGCATTCAAGAAGTTCAAATCAAAAAACGCATTGTGGCCGACCAGCACCGCGCGAGTGCAGTCCGCGGCACGGATGGCGGTCCGTACTTCGCGAAATATGCGCTGCAGAGCGTCTTCTTCGGGAATTGCCGGCCGAAGCGGATGATGCGGGTCAATGCCGTTCACCGCCATGGACGCGGGTTCCATATTGCCTCCGGGAAACGGGATGACGTGGTAGCGGACCGTCTCGCCGCGCGCAAGCGTGCCGTCGCTGCGCATCTCGAGGAATACTGCGGCAATCTCGAGCAGCGCGTCGGTTTGCGAATTGAACCCGCCGGTTTCCACATCGACAACCACGGGTAGAAAACCGCGGAAGCGCGTGGCGAAGGTAATGGGGGCGAGCGGCGACATGCTCAAGGTTGCGGCGCCAAGCGCCAACCAACCTGCTCTCCTGCGCGATACGGCACCAGCGCACCATCGCCGAATTGGTATTGCTTGGGGACCACCCACGGCTCCTTGATCAGGGTGACGGTGTCAGCCTGGCGCGAAAGTCCATAGAAATCGGCGCCGAAATGACTGGCAAACGGCTGCAGCCGGTCGAGGCGGCCGACCGATTCGAAGGCCTCGGCGTACAACTCGATCGCGGCATGCGCGGTGAACATGCCGGCACAGCCGCAGGAATTTTCCTTGGCTGCGCGCTCGTGGGGCGCGCTGTCGGTACCGAGAAAAAATCGTGGATTGCCGCTGGTCGCCGCCTCCAGCAGCGCTTGACGATCTGCTTCGCGCTTCAAAATCGGCAGGCAGTAATAATGCGGCCTGATGCCGCCGAAGAAAATGGCATTACGATTATGCAGCAGATGTTGAGGTGTGATCGTGGCGGCAACCCGGTCTCTCGCGGCCGTTACGAACTCCACTGCGCGTGCCGTCGTGATGTGCTCGAACACCACCGGCAGCATCGGGAAGCGCTCCAGCAGAGGCGCGAGAACGCGATCGATAAAATGAGTCTCGCGGTCGAAGACATCGACTTCGGGCTGCGGCGATTCGCCGTGGACCAGCAATCGCATGTCGACTTTCTCCATGTGCTCGAGCACGCGGTACACATTTTTGATGTCGGTCACGCCGGCGCTCGAATGCGTCGTCGCGCCGGCGGGGTAAAGTTTGACGCCGTGTATGAACCCCGCTGCGCGGGCGCGATCGATCTCCTGCGAGGTCGTCGTATTCGTCAGATACAGCGTGAGCAAGGGCTCGAACCGGCAGCCGGCGGGCAGCGCCGCCAGGATACGTTGACGATAGGCGCCAGCCATATCGGCCGTCGTGATCGGCGGATTTAGATTCGGCATGACGATGGCGCGGCCGAAGCGCTCGGCAGTGAATTTTGCGACGGCCTTGAGCGCGGCGCCATCCCGGAAATGCACGTGCCAGTCATCCGGGCGTTGGATGCTCAAGCTGTTCATCGCGCCGCGCCGCCCGGCGGCCAGCCGCGGCGCAGCAGCTCGAGGGTATAGCGCACGCCGAACCCGGTAATCTCCGTCGCGATGTGCGCAAGTCCGCCATGACGCGTGCCGGCCGCCAGATCAAGATGCAGCCACGCGATGTCCTGCGGCACGAAACGATTCAAGAAACGCGCCGCCAAGATGTGATCGCCCTTGCCATCGGTAGCGCATTGCAGCACATCGGCGACGCTGCTCTCCAAATCGGTGTCGTAGTCGCTATCCATGGGAAAGCACCACACGCGCTCGCCGCTGCTGGCGCCGGCGGCCTCGATCAGATCGCGCGATGCCGGACGGTTGGTGAACGCGCCGCTGTAGCGCTCGGTGAGCGCGTACACGCAGGCGCCGGTGAGCGTCGCATAGTCGATGATGGCCCGCGGCTTTTTCGCCGCAGCGAGGCTGAGCGCGTCCGCGAGCACCATGCGGCCTTCGGCGTCCGTGTGAATGACTTGAATGGTCGTGCCGTTGGCCGCGCGGATGATATCCTGCGGCTTGTAGGCCAAGGGGCCGCTGCGGTTTTCGGTGATCGCCAACCAGCAGTCCACCGCCAACGGCGAACCGAGTGCCTGCAGCGCATACAGACTGCCCAATGCCACCGCGCTGCCTTCCATGTCCGTATGCATGTCCAACATGCCCTTGTGCGCCTTCAAGTTCGTGCCACCCGTATCGAAACATATGCCCTTGCCCACCAAGCTCACCGCCGGCGGCGCGGTTCCCCGCGGTCGATAGGAAAGATATGCAATGCCCGCGTCGCGCGCTGCATTGCCGCGCGAAACGGCGAGGAACGCACCCGCACCCAAGCGTTTGAGTTGAGTCTCGCCATAAAATCTGAAGTTCAAGCGCAGGCGCTGCGCAAACTGCTTGATCAACCGGCGATAGCCGCCCGCGTCCAAAATGTTCGGCGGTAGGGCGGTGAGCCAGCGGGCGAGATTGTTGCCGGCAGCAGTTGCCAGCGTGAGGTCGAGTTCGGCGAGCTTGCCGGCGCGTGCGACATCGATGCGCGCGAGGCGTGCGCGCGCTTTCGGCTTGCCCTTGAACGTCGCGAAGCGAAACGCAGCGGCCTCGAAGGCCGCGATGGCGGCGTGAAATGCCGCGTCGGACGCGGCCGCCGGGCAACCCTGCTGCCAGACGAGAAGCGATCGCGGATCGCCGTCCAACGCGCTGCGTGCGAGTTTGCCGGCGGTCTGCAGGCGTTCAAAGGTACTCGCCTCGCCCGCAAGACAGGCGACCACCAACAGCGTCTGTGCGTGGCTTCCCACCCGCAAATGAAATGTATCGCCCGCTTTGCGGACTCTGCGCTCGTAAAGAGAACGCAGCACCGTGCCGTGAGGCAAAGCTTTCCAATCTGCCGCCGTTGGCGCGAGCGGCAGGAACACCAACGCGCTCGCGTAGCGCGCAACAACCGATGGGGTAATCCGTGCGCCTATTTGGCGCACCGGCACGAGCAGAAGGTCCAAGGGCAAGCGAGTCGGCATATCGTAAAACCGCAAAGATATCGCGAGCTAATCCCTTGCTTGACCGTGAAAAACCAAACCCCGAAGATAGCCTACGGGCATAACGCAGTGGCAGTTGGCGCGTGGGCGCTGTAACGTGCCTGCCATCTTATCAGGACACGTGGGTTTATGACGCAACAATCGCCGTTCGAAGATATCGATCCTGCCGAGACACAGGAGTGGCTGGAGTCCATCGATTCGGTCATGCGTGCTCAAGGGCCGGAACGCGCGCATTTTTTGTTGGAAAAATTAGTGGATTTCACGCGCCGTTCGGGCGCGTACTTGCCTTTCAAACCCAACACCGCCTATCTGAACACGATTTCCAGAGCGCAGCAGCCGGATTATCCCGGAGATCGATCCTTGGAACGGCGCAACGAGGCCTATATCCGCTGGAATGCGCTCGCCATGGTGGTGCAGGCGAATCGCAGCAACTCCGAATACGGCGGCCACATCGCGACCTACGCCTCCGCGGCCACGTTGTATGAAGTCGGGTTCAATCATTTTTGGCGCGCGCGCAGCGCGGCGCATCCGGGCGACATGATTTTCATACAGGGCCATTCGAGTCCGGGCATCTATGCACGAGCCTATCTTGAAGGCCGCCTGGACGAGAGCCAGCTGCAGCGCTTCCGCCAGGAGGTGCGCGGCGGCGGTTTATCCTCTTATCCGCATCCCTGGCTCATGCCCGATTTCTGGCAGTACCCCACCGTATCGATGGGCTTGGGTCCGATGATGGCGATTTTTCAGGCGCGATTCGTGCGCTATTTGGAGCATCGCGGCATCGTGCCGCCGTCCGATCGCAAAGTCTGGGCGTTCTTGGGCGACGGTGAAATGGATGAACCCGAATCGATGGGTGCGCTCACCATGCCGGTGCGCGAGAAGCTCGACAATCTCATCTTTGTGATCAATTGCAATTTGCAGCGCCTGGACGGCCCGGTGCGCGGCAACGGCAAGATCATTCAAGAACTCGAGGCGGCATTCCTCGGCGCCGGCTGGAACGTCATCAAAGTGCTCTGGGGCTCGCGCTGGGATCCCTTGCTCGAGCGCGATCATCAGGGTCTGCTCAAGCGCCTGATGGAAGAGTGCGTGGACGGCGAATATCAGAACTTCAAGTCCAAGGGCGGCGCCTATACGCGCGAGCACTTCTTCGGCAAGTATCCCGAGCTCAAGGAAATGGTCGCCAACATGTCCGATGAGGAGATCTGGCACTTGAACCGCGGCGGTCATGATCCGCAAAAGGTGTATGCAGCCTACGCGTCTGCTATCGCGAATACCGGAGCGCCCACCGTGATATTGGCGAAGACCGTCAAAGGCTTCGGCATGGGCAAAGCCGGCGAGGGCTTGAACTCCACGCATCAACAGAAAAAGCTCAGCGATGATGCGCTCAAGGAAGTTCGCGACCGCTTCAATATTCGGATTACCGACGAGGAAATCGCCGGCCTGTCATTTAGAAAGCCCGCCGAGGACAGCGAGGAAATGCGCTATCTGCAGGAGCGCCGCTCCACATTGGGCGGATATCTGCCGGCGCGCGTTTCGGATGCGCCGCCGCTGATCGTGCCGCCGCTCGAGGCATTCAGCTCGCTGCTCGAGGGCACTGGTGATCGGGAGATTTCCACCACGATGGCGTTGGTGCGCATGCTGACGGCCTTGGTCAAGGACAAGAACATCGGCAGGCACATCGTGCCCATCGTGCCCGACGAGGCGCGTACCTTCGGCATGGAAGGAATGTTCCGCCAGGTAGGGATCTACTCTTCGGTGGGCCAGCTATATACACCGCAGGACGCCGATCAGCTCATGTTCTATCGAGAGGATAAGCAGGGTCAGATTCTCGAGGAGGGCATCAATGAGGCGGGGAGTCTGTGCTCATGGATTGCTGCGGCTACCGCGTACGCGAATCACGGCGTCAGCATGGTGCCGTTCTATATTTATTACTCCATGTTTGGTTTTCAGCGGGTGGGCGATTTCATTTGGGCGGCGGGCGACAGCCGCGCGCGTGGATTCCTGGTGGGAGGCACCGCCGGCCGCACGACGCTGGCGGGCGAGGGGCTGCAGCATCAGGACGGGCACAGTCAACTGGTTGCGACAACGGTCCCCAACTGTGTGGCGTACGACCCCACCTTTGCGTATGAGCTGGCCGTGATCGTGCAGGACGGACTGCGCCGCATGTATCAAGAGCAGGAAAATGTCTTCTACTACATCACGTGCATGAACGAGAACTACCCGCATCCGGCGATGCCGGGCGGCGTGGCGCAGGGGATTTTGAACGGCATGTACCTGCTGCAGATCGGCGGCCGCGGCAAGGTGCGCGTGACGCTGTTCGGATCGGGCACGATATTGCGCGAAGTGCTGGCGGCCGCGGATCTTCTGGAAAGGAACTACGGCGTGCCGGCCGATGTGTACTCCGTGACGAGCTTCAGCGAGCTGCGCAAGAACGCGCTGGCGATCGAGCGCTGGAACATGCTGCACTCGAGCGAACCGCGGCGCCAGACCTATATCGAGCAGGCCCTGGCGGATCGCCAGGGGCCGTTCATCGCTGCCACCGACTATATGAAGACAGTGGCCGATCAGATTCGCCAGTGGGTACCCGGGCCTTACACGGTGCTCGGGACCGATGGTTTTGGCCGCAGCGATTCGCGCGCCGAGCTGCGCCGATTCTTCGAGGTGGATCGGCACTACGTGGTGATTGCCGCGCTCAAGGCACTTGCCGATGAGGGTAAGATCGATGTGCAAACCGTGAATAGCGCCATGCAGGCCTTCGGCATCGATCCGGAAAAATCCAATCCCGTGACCGTCTAGGCGAATACCATGGCTGCTACCATCGAAGTGCAGGTACCGGACATCGGCGGATTCAAAGACGTCAATGTCATCGATGTCCTGGTCAAAGACGGTCAACAGATCGACAAAGAAACCCCGCTCATCACCCTGGAAACGGAAAAGGCCGCCATGGACGTGCCGGCCCCTGCAGCGGGCAAGATCGCACAGATCAAGCTCAAGGCTGGCGACAAGGTATCCGAGGGCTCCCTGATCCTGCTGCTCGAACCGGCGGCGCAAGCTGCCGCTCCCGACACGAAGGCGCCCGCCGCGGCGCCGGCCGCCGTGCCCGCGCCAGCTGCCGCGCCAGCTGCCGCGCCAACCGCGGCGCCAGCTGTCGCGCCAACCGCGGCGCCAGCTGGCGCGCCAACCGCCGCGCCAACCGCGGCGCCGCCCTCTGAATCTTCGCCGACCCAAGAACCGGCAGTAGCGCCACGTACCGCGCCGGCTCCGATCGATGAAAAGGCCTTCTCCACCGCCTATGCCAGTCCGTCGGTACGCAAGTTCGCGCGCGAGCTGGGCGCTGATCTCGGAAGCATCAAGGGAACAGGCGTCAAGAGCCGCATCACCCATGACGATGTGAAGGCTCGCGTGAAGAGTCTCTTGACCACGGCGCGCACCGCGCCACCGGCATCGGCGCTGCCCAAGGTGCCGGTGGTGGATTTCGCGCAATTCGGGCCCGTGGAGGTCAAGCCGCTGTCGCGAATCCAGAAAATCTCCGGGACGCGGCTGCAAGCGAGCTGGCTCAATCTGCCGCACGTCACCCAGCACGAGGATGCGGATATCACCGATCTCGAAGAAGCTCGTGCGGCGTTGAAGAGCAAGGCATCCCGCGAGGGCGTGAAGCTCACGCCGCTCACTTTCATCATCAAGGCGTGCATTTTGGCGCTGCAGGAATTTCCGCGCTTCAATGCTTCATTGGATGCCGGTGGTGATAATCTGGTCATCAAGAAATATTTCAACATCGGGTTTGCCGCCGATACGCTCAACGGATTGGTGGTGCCGGTCATCGCCAACGCCGATCGGCTGGATATCTACGGGATCGCTCGCGCACTGGCCGCCATGTCGGAGCAAGCCCGCGCAGGCAAGCTAAAAGCCGCCGAGATGCAGGGCGGATCCTTTACTGTATCGAGCTTGGGCGGAATTGGCGGCACCTACTTCACGCCCATCATCAATGCGCCGGAGGTTGCCATTCTCGGCGTCTCGAGGTCCAGCCAGAAACCCGTGTATGAAAGAGGGGCCTTTGTTCCGCGCCTGATGCTGCCGCTGTCATTGTCCTACGATCACCGCGTGATCGACGGCGCCGAAGCGGCCCGTTTTGTGGTGTTCCTCGCCAAGGTCTTGAACGATGTAAAGGCGTTGCTGTGAGCAAGGTCGAGGTACGCGTTCCGGATCTCGGCGACTCGAAAGGCGTCAGCGTTCTCGACGTGCTCGTCAAGGCGGGCAGTCAAGTGGCCGTAG
>Ga0302324_100008584_pt1 | contig 21516 bp, 23 predicted proteins | sample Palsa_T0_1_FD_201949 | JGI IMG/M metagenome (GOLD analysis project Ga0302324, IMG submission 201949) | Peat permafrost microbial communities from Stordalen Mire near Abisko, Sweden - Palsa_T0_1 | ecosystem: Environmental > Terrestrial > Soil > Palsa > Peat permafrost | place: Sweden: Abisko...
TGTATCGGAGTTTGGATCGAGCTACACACTGGTCGAGCATGCTTCGGAAGACAGCCTTCAGCTTGAGATCATGCCTCGGGCAATCGAGCAGATTCGCAAGGTGAGGAAGGCCTGGGACGACGGCAACTATGAGGCTTTGTTCGAACTTCTGGGCAAGGCTGAGGTTGCTACGTTCGATGACGATGCGAGCTTCGATCCTGAAGCATTGGAGCAGGGCGTCAGTCCTGTTCAAGAAGGGTGGGAGCCGGCGGAAGCGGTCCTTCTGGCAGACCGTAGTGGAACCAGCATCAAGTTCCCCTACGTTTCGAACCAGATCAATCGCAAGTTAGCCCGCTGGGCGTTTCGCACCTGCACGGGTGGCGGCTTCCGGTTACCGTCTTTCGCTCTCGCGGATGACGGCGTCCTGATCGAGTATCGAGGGAAAGTTCTCTCGGCCTCGGACTGGATACCGCCGGATACCGCTATCACATCGTTGACTTCGGAGAAGGGCCTTTGCATTCGGTATCCAATACGAATGCAGGAGGACCTCCTACCGGTCAGTCATATCCACAACGACGAGCTCATCCCAATGCTGAAACAGGCGCTGGGAGTGCTCGACCTTGACGATGCGTTGATTGCCCATATTCTTGAGCGTCAGATTCGCATGGAGGGAACGTACATCCTTCATTCGGAGACGGCTAAGAAGAATGGCGGCGACTTCGACTTCGACACCATCTGCGTGATGCCGTCCGATCAATTCCCGAGGTTCGTCGCGGGAAGGATCGCGTATGGAGAGAAGTTCCAACAGGAGAAGACAAAGCTCGAAAAGGCCAAATCTCCCTGGTGGAATGTGTACCTGGTTGCAATGAAGGCGCGAGGAAACCGGATCGGTTCCATCACCGATCTGAAGACATCGTGTCTGGCGGCGGGCAGGCCCAATCTGGCCTACCAACTCGTCCAGCAACTTCAGAACGCACTCGACTCGTTGAAACACAAAGTCGAGATCGATGAGTCCGTTGTCAGCGAGATCCGGAAGGAGGTAGCGCCCGCACCCTGGCTCCGTTACAAACGGGAGCGCAGGGTCTCGGATCTACCGGCCCATCTTGAGATCGCCGATACCGACAAGGTTGGCAGGCTCTACAACGTCCTGCGCAAGGAACTGGGTTTTCTTCCCAGGGAAGCCGGCGACAGCTTCGAAGAGAAGATGGCGATCGAGGACTTCCGAGGACTCTTTTCAGGCGAAGCCGTCACGAAAGGAATGTTCGAGGAATGCCAGCTCGTCAATTCGATCTACGCGGATATCGCCAGCCGGATTGTCCAGCGCGAGGAGGAGATCAAGCTGCAACTCAAAAACGCTCAGGCGCAATGGGAGGCTGTTCGCAGGAGCGAGGACAAAGAACAACGAAGGTCCGCGGTGCTTGCACGCAACAAAGCGCAAGCTGCACTTTGGGAGCATGAACAGGATGCGCGAGATCAGTTCAGCTCGCTCCACCTGTTTATGCACTATTGGTCGCAAGGCAAGGAAGAGAACCGGCAAGCATGGGCACAGGCGATGAATACCATCGTCACCGGTGGCACAGGATCGGGCGCCGTACTCTTCCAATCGTTCCCACAGGAGATTGTCGATACCTTTGCGGAGGTTACCGGCGGCCAGCGGGTTCGAGTGCGTCTTCCGAAGACCATCGACGGCCATGTCTGGTTCGACGATCAGCAGCGAGCGTTCCTCGTCGAGCGGATCGTCAATCCTGAAGGCCCGGATGGCGAAAAGAAGGTCTTTCTCTTTCAGTACAAGGGAAAGCGCACGCTGATCTTCGAAAACACGAGTGCGCCGGCATCGTTGGAGCACTCCTAACCGGTGAAGGAGAAGCTATAGCCTCTGGCTTGGCTTCTCCTTTCCCTTTTTGTGCATGATCGCGCCCTTGGAGGCCGCTATGAAGATGCTCATCACGATTCCCTTTGCTCTTGCGGTGGCCGTGGCGGGGGCGCAGACTACCAGCCAAAACCAGATTCGCCACGTCCAAACATCGCTCAACCATCTCACCGTCCTCGAATTCGACGAACCCGTCTCGACTCTCGCCGTCGCCGATCTCGATAGCTTTGAGGTCGAGCGCCACGACGACAAGGTCTTCGTCAAGCCGCTCCGGGAGGGCGTGGCGACCAACCTCTTTGTCTGGACCGCCTCAAGGCAACTCAGCTACGAACTCGATCCGGCAGGGCAACTTGCGAAGATGGACGTGTTGATTCGCGTCACCCCCGCCGCCGACCTGCACGCGAGTACGCGAAGCCCGGCCGAGATCACCGACGCGGAGATCCGGAAGATTGCTTCCCTCGTCCTGGCGCAGGCGATGATGGGTGTCGAGGAGATCGTCCATGATTCCGCAAAGCCTGCTCCTGACCAAGTAAGGATCGATCTCGAACAAGTCTATCGCTCGAAAGACCAGCTTTATATCCGTTACTCCGTTACCAATCAAACCGGCGCCCCGTTCCGTCTGACCACTCCGGATGTCTCTGCACCCCTTCCGACGCAACTGCCTATCTCGCTGATGAGTCTGCGCGATCGTCAGCTTTCGCCCCAGACCTATGGGGCATTCAAAGCAAAGCCGGGCGCTAGCTTAGCAGTGGTGCAGGCTGAGTCGGCTGCCCATGATCTTGCTCCAGGACAGAGGACGACAGGCGTCATCAGCATCGGAATTTCGCAGGACAATGCGCCACAGATATATCAACTCAACTTTGGTGCCGACAAAGACCGACCGCTTACGGTCGAGGCTGTCCTGTAATCATGGACGCGCAGGGCTATGTCTCGCCGGAGGAAGTGCGCATCGCGCTCAGGAGTGTCTACCGGGATGACCCGGAAGCGAACCTCCAGAAGGCCCTGTTTCGGTCGCTCGCGGACGACCTGAAGCCGGCCGATGCGAAGGGTCGCGGGAAGCCAAGTCCGCTCCTCCTTCTCATATCGCTCATCGTCTGCGCTTTGGCGGGTGTCTTTTTCTACTTCACGCTCGGAGGGCGCAGATGAGTCCCTATGTCGACCAGCCTCGCCGGCAGCAGCCAGGACCGGACGACCTCGCTGGCATTCTCGTGCTTCTTGGTTGCGCGGTGGTTGGGTTTTGCTGGTACGTGGCTGTCTCCCGGCTGCATCTTCGCAATTCGCAATGCCTTGAAATCTTCATGAACTGCGCCATTCTCTTCTTTGGCGGCGGCCTTGTCGTCGCTCAACTTGCTGGCCGGCGAACGAAGCGTGAGGAGAATTGGCCTCATCCGCCGTTCTTTGTCACTGGAGCCAGGGATGCGTCGATTGTGCGCGACGCCAACCAAAGCGCAGCCACACTGCTCGGTTACAACGTTCACAACGAGCCGTGGCTCTGGCCCGACGTGGTGCGTATGAAGCACGGAATCATCGTTGGTGGCACGGGTGCCGGGAAGTCCACCTTCTTAGAAAACATCATCACTCAAGACCTGACTCGGCGCTTCGGCAGCCGAAAGATGCCGATGATTATCTTCGATGGAAAGGGCGAGCGCGAGTTCCTGGACCGGCTGTTGCCGCACATCGAGGCTGCGGGCCGCCTGCAGGACCTGCGGGTTCTCGATCCGACGCACCCCACGGAGTCCACTCGGTATAACCCGTTCTATGCGCTCGACGATGCCTATCAGGAACATGTGAACTTTATCTTCCGCTCCTTCGGATTGCGCGAAGACTTTTTCAAGGGTCATCAGGAGGCCTATCTCTCTGACCTTGTCCGCATCCTTCAGTACACGGGCAAGCTCTTCAATGTGTACGACGTGCTCGTGATGGCGCTCGATGAGAACGTCCTTCAGGAACAGATCGGAATTGCGAAAGCGCGCATCTCGATCCTGCCCGACATCTCCATGCAGAGGCGGTTGAACTTCGAGATGTCAGTCCGGATGCTGCAACGGTCCCTTTCCGACCGGGAGCGCGTGGAGAAGATTCAGGGCCTTCTGAATGAGTTGTTGAGCTTTCTTGAGGATGAGCTGTCGGTCGTAACTGGCTCCTATCAGGATCTGCTCACCCTCGATGATGTCCTCGAAAACGACCTCATACTATTCGTATCGCTGAACACCAACCGCAATCAGCGTGCGGTCGAGGCACTGGGAAAGATCCTTCTCCAGAACATTCAGCTCATGGTCGGCAAGCGCTATGCGCGGTCGAGCGGCGACCGTGAATCGAATGAGCCGATGCTCTCGGTCATTCTGGACGAGTTCGCCCCCTTTGCCTACCCGGGATTTACCCAGGTGCTGCAGACTGCGCGTGGCGCAAGAGTGTCCTTCCTGTTCTCCTTCCAGAGCCTGCCGCAGTTGCAGCGAGTCAGCCAGGCTTTCTCGGACGAGGTCTCCTCCGCCCCCGGAACCAAGATGATTATGAACGTCTCCGAGGAGAATACGGCGCAGTGGTTTCTCAAGGCGTCGGCCAAGATTGCGACGAAACGACGCAGCCTGGCGGTGCGGAGAACGGGCATCTTCTCCGCCAAGTACACCGAAACCGGGACGGGGAGCGAGAGCGAAATGAAGGAGACACGGGCGCGGGAAGAGCACATCAAGAATCTGCCCGTGGGCCAGATGGAGATCCTGATGGTCGATAGCCGGGAGGGTACACGGTATTCGCATCTACATGTTCGCCGCGCTCCGAGCTTCCACTTGGAGGGCCTTGCTTCGCGTCTTTATCCGAAAATGCATAGCTGTCTCGACCCGGAGATTGGCGTCAATCTCCGTTTCAAGGAGACCGAAAATCGCAAGCAGAGGCGCAGAAGAACAGCGGGAATCTCGCTTGAAACGCCACATGGAGAGTGAGCATGCGTCGACAACTCGCTATCCCATCCTTGATGGTGATCTTCCTCGTCTTCCTGTCCGTGACGACATCTTTAGGGCAAGGCCAGGGTCAGGAGCCTCCGGTCCCGCAGCATCCGACACGCAAGCAACAGGGCTTTTTCGATTACGTTCTCGGCAAGGTCAATCCGGACGGGAATGACTATGGCTCTTCCATGCAGACAGGACGAGACGCCGTTGTAGCGCACACAATCGATGACTTGTACTTCTGGTCGAATGTGGTGACGTTATTGCTGCTGACCGGGGTCTCCGCACTCACTCTTCTACAGTGGCGCTCATCGTACAAAAAGGAAGTCATTGCCGCCGCGCTCATAGCCGAATTGTGGAACGGGCGAGTGAGCGACCGGATCGAAATTGAGCAGCGCACGGAGCAGCACAACCACCTGGTCGAGACGCACAATGCCGAGGTAGAAAAGTCATTGGCGCTCAAGTCGCAGTCATCGGCACAAGAGAAAGATGCGGCCGGGAATTTGAGTCGAAGTGTTCGTAAGCTCACAGATGCACGCGTGCCCGCAAGCAACAAAGGACAATCCCCGGCGCCGGCTGGTGCCGACGCGACCTCGACTGCCGTCCCTGATGGGAATGCCGCCGATCTACAGCAGAGCAATCTTCTGCTGCAGCGACGGGTTGAAGCGATGCAGAACAACGAACAGAATCTCAAGCAGCGCCTCAACCAAACCACGATTCTGCTCGATCAGGAACGCCGGCGCAACGCATCTCTTAAGGGCGCGTAGAAAGGGTCAAATGGATACGAAAAGTCCCGCCGACTTCGCCAATTATGACGAATGGATTTCCTATGTGCGCGAGAACATCCCCGCTGCCGAGCAGCCACATGCGCTCGCCAGTGGTCGCACGGAATTATTCAAGAGCTTCTATCAAGTCCGCAAGCGGACATTTCCGGTTGAGTTCGCGCATCAACTGGAGCGTCTGCAAACGCTTCGCGAGCCTGAGCGGACGAACGAACTCGAATCCCTCAATCAGCGGATATTTGCAAACCTTACGGGGTTTCTATTCAACCAAGTGCGGTCCAAAGCGGTTGTGGCCGACGCAGTCATTCCAGCATCTTCGTCAATTCGAACCCAGCATTTGTTAGACCACCTTACAGAGAGGAACCCTAACTTTGCGCTCTGGACCGCATACAAGAACATCATGAAAGCAGACTTCGACGCGCAGGGCTGGGAGGACTATCTACGCGAGGAACTTGGACCGGAGCGTAGCGAGGACGTCGCCTTCACCCGTGCGATGGCGGAACTCGATGGATTGCTTCTCTATTTCCGTGACAGGAACCTGCCATTGCCTAAGTATTTCTTCGAGCGCTGCTGTTTCTTACATTCTCTTCGCGATCCGGAGAGGATGCTCCAGACGCGCTCGCTACTGAACACTCTCGTTGCGGAGATTGAGCCATGCGCGTCCGCGTGATCAGCTTCGGGACAAACTGGTGGGCAATGCGCTCGACCGACAGTAGCGATCCGTACTGCTTCGAACGCCGGGCAGCCTACTTCAATGCGGCTGCCCTGATGTGTGGCAAACGCCTCCGTCATAGTGCCGCCTATCCCGGCCAAATCAGGTTCAATGCAAAAAGCGGCTTCGATCCCGAGTTCCCGTCTCGCGCAATCGGGCGGACGTTTCTATGCTCCGGGCCAAACCATATCGCCGGAAGAGTCCATCTTCTGTTTGCACAAATGGCAGCCGGAACGTTGCCCGATGCCTATCTCGTCACCCTCAATTCTGTTGACCACGGTGCAATTCGATTCGACATACCAGGTTGGAGATCGTCCGGCGTGCAGCCCATCTCGATCAGTCTGCGAGGTCCAAGATACGAGGCGATGCTCCTGATAGGCGCCGTCGATTGGGTTCGGAGCGAGTTGGGGCAGTGGAAGATCGACCCGGCAGGTAACCGCATCATGCTCTCGGATTGCGTGGAAGGAGTTCCTCAGTGAGGTATTACAAGGGATATATTGCGCTCTCCGACGCATGCGACGTGCCGATGATGCTCCATATTCGGAATGCTCGCGCGGTCTACTTCGAGCAACTTTGCGAGCTGCTATCGCTCGACGGAATGGCCGCGGCCTCGAGATCCATCCGCTGGCGAGCCGCCCGTATAGAGAAGGCAGGTCTGATTGCGAGGTTTGGAGGACAGCGCCACCTCAGCAGGCCGGTGTTCGGGATCACGCAATCGGGGCTGGCATTCCTCGAGTCCCGTGGGCACTATTTGCTCTCGCTGCCGAGCACGACGGACCAAATCCTGCATCCTTCGCAGATCCCTCATGCGCTCGAACTGGTGAACATTCGCATCGCACTCGCGAAGAGTGGTCTCCTTCGTTCCTGGAAGAGTGAACTTGAGATCACGTCACGCAACTTGGTCTTCGAGAGTTCCGCGACCAAGGATTTCGATGCCATCGCGGAGATTGGTGCATGCGAAAGGACACACAGCTTTGCCATCGAGTATGAAAGAAGCCCTAAGGCCGCATCCCGCTATCGCGCCATTCGAGAGGTTCTCGACAAAGACGAAACGACAGACACCGTATTGTACCTTGCAGCCAACGACGACATACTCTACTTGCTTGCCGCTGAAATGAGCTCATCCCGGAAGCGCATCGGCTTTGCCTTGAGCGACTCATTTCGTCATTCGCTTCTTAACACACGCACGCTGACGAACTCCAAGGACTCCGAAATCGTGTCCTTGGAAGAACTGCTCTTCGCTTAAAACCTTCCTTATTTCAATGAGTTTAGGTTTGTCTCTCGCGTCGTTCGAGCATCGATTGCCTGCTCATTGACTTCCTAATGACTTCCCAATGCGGACCCATTGACCACCTTTGCCGTGTTATTGAGCAGAATCGTCCCTTCTTAAGTCTAGCGTCTTCTATGACTTCCTTCTTGACTATCCCCTTGTGCTTGTCACTGATTTCGGGGTGGGTAAGATGAAGTGCCTGGGAGCAGATCAGCATGATGACCCGAGTTGGATGAACTTCGCCATGCGTCCATGTGCAAGTCTCATGCAGATTTTAGAAGCCTATTCTTCAGTCAGTGCTGAGCGAGCAAGACCGCAGAGCTTCTGTTTCTGAGTAAAGATCTTCCCTCCCCAACGGTCCGGACCCTCCATCTTCATTCGAGTCAACGCACGATCCGTGGTCACAACCCTGTGACCTTCGTACGTGCGACCGTGCAACACCGGAAGAGAACTTCTGTCGGTTGTTGGGCTGGATGAAGTCGCTGCACTGCATCCTGCTCCGTCACCCCAACCCAATCAACTCAACTCATCCGACTCAACTCAACCAACATCATGCCATTGAAGAAAGGATTTCTCTTGCCCAATATCCCTCGCATTGCCTCTGAGCGGGTCGATTACGTCCTCTGGTTCTCGCCCCGGTTTGCTCTTCGATTCGTTCTCTGTGTCCTGCTGACCGCGCTGGATGCAGGAGTCACCACTCTGTTCGGTCGCACGCTCTACTGTGCGACCGCTAACCACCCGTTCTGGTTCGTCGGAGTGAGTTTGCTCTTCGGGGCGTTGCTTGCCTCACTCATCCGGGTCTGGACACTCACGTTCCGAGGCCGGTCGAGCTAGATTCATGTCAATTCAACCCAACGACCAAAGAGAGGAGAGTAACATGCACCGCAGTTTAGGAAAGATGTCCGCATACAAGTTGTTCAACTGGCGCGACCGCGCCGCAAACACAATTCAACAGACCGTCTCCGCCTTCCTTGAGGTAGGAGAGGCAATCGCCACTCGTTGGATACAGACACCGAAGGGTGTAATGCTCCTCCAGATGGTTCCCGACAACACCGCATCCGGCGCGATTTACGTCTTCGACCGGCAGCGTGAGGACTGGTACATGCTTTCCTTCGAGGACTGTGAAGACCAGTTCACCTCCGAACAATTCGATCGGGTCTTCTCGGAGTACAAGCTGTTCAGCTATGTCGAACAGCCCGGATTGCTACTCTGCCAGATGCAGCCTGCCAACGCCTAGCCCGCCCGTTTCGTTTCCCCGACAACCTTGCTCAACACACTTCAACCCCTGGAGGAGTCGTCATGCGTCTGTCCGCCAATCGTATTCGTTCGATCAATCGCAGCATTGCACGAGTCAACGGGATCATTTGTGGTGCCTCGGACAAAAGTCGCCGGGTCCCACCCGAGAGCCTGAAACCAATCACTTCCGTGAACCTGGAATCCGTCGTCAAGATCGTTGCCGTGCGCAAAGTTGCAACTTCATAACGTCGATCTCCGGCTGGCGAGAAAAGTGCATGACTGGCAACCCTCGCCGGCCTCACCACCAAACTTGACCGAGATTCGGACCCGGGGTACAACCGCACAACTAATGGAAGGGGACTCCGGCAATGCCCGATCATTTTTGCGTAACCCGTCAAACCGCCGAAGAGTTTATGAAGCTATTCGTGAACCGCCTGGCGTACGGAATTCAGAGAGAGAAGCCGCTCGCGGATGGAACTGTGCCTTACATCAAACAGACGCGTCCTCTCGAGATGGGCGTCGTGAGGATGCACCTCAACGGCGACTTGACCATCAATCTGTACGCCATCAATCCACAAAACCAGTGTTCCAAATGGGTGGCGATCGACGCTGACTACGACGGTTCACTCCAAGACTTGTTTCACCTGCAATGGGAATTGAAGCAGGACGGAGTAGACGCGGCTCTCGAACAGTCGCGCCGCGGCGGCCATCTTTGGATCTTCGGTGAGAAGCCCTTGTTGGCGTCTCAGTGCCGTATCTATATCTACAACCTCGCGCTCCGTTTGGGAGTTCCCGTCAAAGGTGGCGGACTGAAGGAAGGAATCGAGGTCTTCCCCAGACAAGACCGGATTGAAGAGGGCGCCTACGGCAATGCGATCCGGGCACCGCTTGGTGTTCATCGGAAGAGCAATCGCCGCTACTGGTTCTATGAAGCAGACCTCAATCCAGAAGCGCAGTTGGCCTACCTGCGGCGTATGAAGAAACTCACTGCCGCTGAGCTTGCAACACTCACGCAAGGGATGGAACTGCCACAGGCCTACAGGCCACCCGCGCCGGCGGCATTCAGTCCGCCCATCCCGGTTGTCGGACAACGTGAGTTTCGCATTCTGGATTACGTGCACACAACCGGAAAACAGGACAGCCGCAATTGGAAGGCCCAGTGTCCATCCTGTGCCCAGGCAGGCAGGGACAAGTCCCGCGACAATCTTGGGATCAAAATCTCGGATCCCCGCTTCTACCAGTGTCGCGCCGGATGCACGAAGAAAGAAATCCGTGCAGCACTTGGTCAGCCCATTCGCAAGAGTGCGACAGCTTAGGGGCGACAATGGCGACTTTTTCTGGGAAACAAAAACCGCCTTCCACCTCCCGCCGTGATGCACTTCACGGGCTTTCGCTCCCGGCAAGTGCGCTGAAGGCAATCCAGAAGCGAGGGATTTACTGCGCCCCTGGAATCTCCATCGAACACCAACATCTGGCAAACCGCTATGTGCTGCGTGGTGTGGAGTCCGGAGGTGCAGTTGTCGACATGGGCCGCGCGTGCGCTTATCTATCGCCGGATGGAAGCCCCCTGCCGTGGTTGCAGTCGATCGACTGCCTCGCAGTCAATGGAAGGCACGCCATCTTCCTTGCGGAGAGCTTTGTCCGAATCGAGATGTTGCGTATGGTTCGGACGTATGAGTTGGCGATCTCTCTCCACACGCTGTCGTTTCTTTCAGAGCGCAAACGTCCCGAGATAGCTTCCAAAGTGCTCTTTCGCGGACGGGATGGCGTACTTGCCCTCGATCTTTGGAAGGAAGAACACAAGGCGTTGCGAGAAGAGCTAGCGCCCATCTTTTACAACCGCGCCGGCGAGGTAATGGGCCTCCCTCAACCCTTCGAAGATGCGATCAAGAGAATGACCGGGGCCGTCTGTTGTATCGGCTGCCGGCACACCCATGTCGGAATACCACCGATTGAAGCGGAGGGTAAAGCATGATGTCAACAAGCGAGTTCTCGATCACGGTCGGAAAGCCAAACTGGACGCCACTGGAACGTGTCCTTTCTCCCGATGAGTGCACGAACTATATGTACATGGGTCGCGCCGGTGAGATCGAGTTATACAAACATCGCCACACGCGCCGATACCTCAACATTCGCTCGAATGGCAGCAACTTCTACCTCTACTCCGGGGGAAACTATGTCGAAGTAACTCAAGCTGAGGCGCTCGATCATGTCCACAGCTGAAACAAACGAAAAGGGGCATCGCCATGTCAAAAGGAACCAACAAAGCAATTCTGCTCGGACACGTCGGTAAAGACCCCGAGATCCGTTCCACCGCCGGTGGCACGGTCGTCGCGAGCTTCTCCCTCGCGACTGCCGACCGGCAGAAGGATGGCGGCGGCAACTGGACAGACAGGACCGAGTGGCATAACCTCGTCGCCTTCAACCGGACGGCTGAGGTCGTCCGCGACTATGTAAAGAAGGGCACGCAACTCTTCGTGGAGGGCAAGATCCACACCCGATCCTGGGATGACAGGAATTCCGGCCAGAAGAAATACCGTACGGAGATCCTGATCAATGAACTGACCTTGCTGAATGATCGCCAAGTCGGGGAGAGTGGGGGCTCCAGCTACGGCAGTGCCTGGGGCCATTCACGCGGCAACACAAGTGGTCCTGGGCAGTCACGGCAGGCTACCGGCGAAGAATATGCTTACGCCGATCAGGGAATTTCCGACGATGACATTCCGTTTTAGAACGGGCTTTTTCATCAATGTGAACCAGGGCGCTCTTCCGGGCGCCTATTTCTTTTGAGGAGCGACGACGATGGCGACCGAAGAAGTCAAAACAAACCCAGAGCTGGACGCTCTGTTCACGTGGCTGGCGGAGCCCTTCAACCCAAACGAGATCAAGTGGCGGGTCACACATACATCCCGGAATGGGAGCCGTGGCGCGGTCATCGCGTACGCGAACCCGCGGGCCTACACTGACCGTCTCAACCAGCTCTTCACCCCGACCGGATGGACACGGACCTACGAGGTCTCCGCAGTGTCCTCCCTCACACGGATGAAGAAGGAAAAGCTCATCCAGACGGGCAAAGTGATGGTGACCTGCAAACTGACGATTGCCGGGTTAGGTTGCCATACCGGCAGCGGCGAGGAATGGGCTGATGAGGAGAATGCTTTGACGGCGGCGGAAGCGCAATCGTTCAAGCGCAGTTGCGTCTGCTTCGGCCTCGGCCGCTATCTCTACAACCTGGCGGAGATCTGGGTTCTGCTCAATGAGCATCGCCAGCCGCTCCAGGTCCCAACGCTTCCACAGTGGGCGGTGCCAAAAGCGAGCGCAACTGTTGGAGAGACAAATTCCGCGCCCCGTCCGAGGCCACCTGTGGTGCAACGGGGTCCCATCGACCAGAAGACAACGGCGAAAATCGAAGGCTTCCGGCGCATCCTCGGCGATCCGATATATGGGGAGATTCTGTGGCGCGTTGCTCATGCGCGAAGGGCGAACGCCATACCGAATGCTCAGCTGCAGATCAACGTGGTCGACGCGATGGAGCGCGCGACTCGGGGAATCCACAAAGCCAACTCCCTGGCCGAAGAGATCGGAGATACACCATTCATCTCCGTCCTGGATCGGTTGCAGATCAGGTCGATGACAACGATCCGCAACCTCGAGACGCTCAGGCAGTTGGTCACGGAACTCGAAAAGCTGTCCGGCCGACAGGCTGCGTGATGGCGGCCACTGAGACGACAGAAACGCCGCTCGATTGGGATTGGAGGAGCTATGCGCAGCGTACAGATGATTCGGAAGGAGCCTGGCCTCATCTCGATCCCTGTAGATAAGGCAGTCTACTGCGAGAACTGTGAAAAGATATCGAATTCGGCCTGGCGTCGGTGCGGCTTGTGTGGTTCGGAGGAGATCGTAGAGATCGCTCCGCTGCTCGGCGGACCGCCCGATCCAGGTCCAGCACCGGCAACGGTCTCAGTCGAGACGACGAGACTCGCGGCTTGAACGCGTTGTAGAGTCTAGCTTGGTCGAATGATGCAAGATGTGGCCAAGACTTCGAAAATGAATCTTAAACGGAACGAGTCCGATTCGGGACCCGAAATGTCTGCCGCCAGCCTGTTGAAACTGCCTCCGTCGTTCTACTCGCCCCACTCATGACTCGGCGATTTCTCCTCAAGCAAGAAAATGAACTGATAACTTCGTCGGCACAGGAAAATAGCGTCACGCCCCTCCAAGCATCTGTTTCGCGAGCAGAACGACACAGAGCGAAACGATCCGGAAGAGGACAATCGCAAGATGACTGCGTTCACCTGTCCCATGCATCCGGACATTCTCAAGACCGAACCTGGCAGTTGTCCGAAGTGTGGAATGGCCCTGGAGCCTAATAAAATCGGCGCGCCCGTCAGACACACGCAATACATCTGTCCCATGCATCCGCAGATCGTTCGCGATCAGCCTGGGAATTGCCCGATCTGCGGCATGACCCTAGAACCGAATACGGTCACCGTCAAGGAAATGAATCCTGAGCTTGACAGGATGACGCGACGGCTCTGGTTCGGCATCGGCTTCACTCTCCCGCTTCTCGCCGTCATGATCTCTGACCTTCTGCCAGGCCGTCCCATTCAGCATCTCCTCGCAGGCCGAAGTCTCGGATGGGTGGAGTTTGCGTTTGCAACCCCCATCGTCCTCTGGGGGGGCTGGCCGTTTTTCCAGCGTGGGTGGGCTTCGATCGTAAGCCGCCATCTGAATATGTTCACGCTGATCTCGATTGGCTCAGGCTCGGCCTACCTCTACAGCGTTGTAGCTGTACTTCTGCCACAGCTCTTTCCAGCATCGTTTCGGGATATGTCGGGCCAGCTCAGCCTCTATTTCGAGGCAGCCGCCGTTATTACAGTGCTGGTCCTCCTCGGCCAGGTCCTGGAGTTGAAAGCGCGGAGCCAGACCAGCGGCGCGATCAAAGCACTTCTTGGGCTTGCGCCCAAGTCAGCGCGCCGCATCTCCGGGGACGGAACTGAGCAGGACGTGGACTTGAAGGATATTCAGGTCGGCGACAAACTCCGTGTTCGTCCAGGGGAAAAGATACCAATCGATGGAGTGGTCATCGAAGGCAGCAGTTCCGTAGACGAATCGATGGTAAGCGGCGAGCCTATTCCGGTAGAAAAGACGGTCGATGCCAAGGTCACCGGAGGAACGATCAACGGGACGGGCAGCTTCGTGATGAGGACCGAGCGTGTCGGGGCTGACACCTTGCTTGCGCAGATCGTGAAGATGGTCAGCGAGGCTCAGCGTACCCGCGCTCCTATCCAGAGACTGGCAGATGCAGTGGCTTCCTACTTCGTGCCGGCGGTGCTGTTGTCAGCAATCATCACCTTTCTCGTGTGGGCGATTTATGGTCCGCAGCCGCACTACGCTCATGCCTTAGTCAATGCGGTGGCCGTGCTCATAATTGCGTGTCCGTGCGCACTCGGGCTTGCAACGCCTGTGGCGATCATGGTCGGCACCGGAAGGGGAGCCGGAGAAGGCGTCCTGATTAGCAATGCCGAGGCACTCGAAATCTTGGAGAAGGTGGACACGCTCGTTGTCGACAAGACCGGTACGTTGACGGAGGGCAAGCCGAAGTTGACGGAATTGATTCCGGTCGAAGGCGTGAAAGACACAGAGCTGTTGCAAGCCGCAGCCAGTCTCGAAGAGGCAAGCGAACATCCGCTTGCGGCGGCGATCCTCGCGGCGGCCAAGGAAAAGAACATTGAGTCGCTTGCAATTGATGGCTTTCAATCGGTGACAGGAAAAGGTGTCCAAGGCACTTTGGGAGGCAAGCAGGTTGCCATCGGCAACGCTGCGCTCATGACCGATCTCGGCGCATCTCCTGAGCCGTTGCGGACGAAAGCCGAAGCCCTTCAGAAAGAGGGCCGGACGGTTATGTACATCGCACTGGGAGGAAAGTTCGCAGGCTTGATCGCGGTCGCTGACCCGATCAAAGACTCGACGGCTGAAGCAATCGAGCAGTTGAAGCGCGAAGGCATCAAGGTCGTAATGGTCACAGGCGACAATCGCACGACGGCCGAAGCGGTCGCACTGAAGCTTGGTATCGACTTCGAAGCCGATGTACTGCCTGAGAGAAAAGCAGCGGTCGTAAAGAAGCTGCAGGATGCAGGTGCGACCGTCGCGATGGCCGGCGACGGAGTCAACGACGCTCCAGCCCTGGCACAGGCTCATGTCGGGATTGCGATGGGCACAGGGACGGACGTTGCGATGAAGACGGGCGGGATCACCCTGGTAAAAGGTGACCTCCGAGGCATTGTGAAGGCTCGCCGACTAAGTCACCTCACGATGAATAACATTCGCGAGAATCTCTTTTTTGCCTTCTTCTACAACGTCCTCGGCGTCCCGCTGGCGGCAGGCGTTCTCTACCCTGCGTTTGGACTGCTTCTAAACCCGATGATCGCCGCCGCCGCCATGAGCTTCAGCTCAGTTTCGGTGATTGCCAATGCGCTCAGGTTGCGCGCTGCGAAGCTATGAGCAGCCGCTGCTAGTTGGCCAAGGCCCGACGAATGCCGGCACATGGTAGAGGTGTTGCTCCGGAGTTACGGACAAACCGGATGTTGAGCCACCATTGACGAAAATCTGGCTTCTCATTTCCTGAACTTTACTTGAAGCCTGCAAATCTACTCACGTTTGAAACAAGGAATAGCGATCGAAGAGACGCATTGGCTCGCCAAACGGCGGATCTTTGTGCCTTTTATTTGAACTACATTCCGGATAGCCAGGAGGAAAAGATGCGAAACGTCGGCAGGATCAAACTCGGCTACTACCCGTTACCCACGACGGAAGGGACACGCATGCGCAATCTCTTGCAGTATCCGGCAGAGGCCACCAGCGTACTCGATCCGTGCGTTGGGACGGGCGCCGCCTTGATGCAGTTGACCGATGGCGCGGGCGCAACTCCCTATGGCGTTGAACTCGATGCCGATCGGGCATCTACCGCGGCAGCTGCGGGGATTGAGACAGTTCACGGCAATCTGTTCGATACCCAGGCGCGAGTCGAGAGCTTCTCCATTCTCTACCTCAATCCGCCCTATGACTCCGAGGTTGGGTCGATCGATAACAAGCGCATGGAGTACCTGTTTCTCGAACACACCTACCGCTGGCTCGTTTACGGCGGCGTACTCCTCATGGTAGTTCCGCACAAACAATTGGACCGATGCGCTTCTTTGCTGGCGGCGAACTTCACCTCGTTTCGTATCTTTCGCCTGACCGACCCGGAGGCTGACCGCTTCGACCAGGTTGCCTTCGTGGGAATCCGGAAGAAGATGACTGGCGAGGCGTACCAGCGCAATCGCGAACTGCTGGTCAAAGCAATTTGGGCGAATCCACTTCCCAGCCTGACAGGTGAGGAAGCGCCCCTACATGTACCGGCTACGGAGCGGGCTGCGTTGAACTATCGCGGCCTACCGCTCGATCAGCTGGAAGATCTTCTTGTTCACTCTTCCTCATGGAAGAAGGTCGAAGCCTTCCTCCTTCCCAAGGAAGAGATGCCGGGCGGAAGGCCCCTTACTCCACTTCATGGAGGCCACGTCGGACTTCTCTGCACCGCAGGTCTGTTGAATGGCGTCTTCGGACAGGGTAAAGAACGCCATATTGCACGCTGGCGCACGGTCAAGAGTGTCGCGACCTTCGAGGTAGAAGAGGATGGGTACAAGGAAGTCCACAAACGTGAGCGCTTCTCTAACGAACTGGCGTTGATCTACGAGGACGGGCACACAGAAGTGCTCACCGAGGAAAAGAAGGAGCCGAGGAATGCAGAACGCACACTTGCGTCTGGGGCGGCTTGAGTACAGTCGCGCCACCGAGAAGACGAATACGCGCATCTTCCTCTACGTCGATCGTTATATGGGAGAAAGCAGGCAGGCCCATCTCTTGAGCCTGTTTGGCAATGATGCCGAGGTGGGCGCCATCACCGCCGCCATCCATGAAAACCACACATTCAACCTAACCTACCCGGATGGGAAAACTCAGGTCGCCGGCTTTGGCAAGGACGTTTCTTGCTATCGCGGCTTCTTGAACCTTCCGGGCCGCAGACAGCCTATGCGCCATCTCATCGCCGTTTCTGCGTCGCTTCACGGCAATGGCAGTGCAGGCCAGACCTTTGTGATGAACTATCGGCCGAACACGCGGGATCTCACATGGGCGACCCTCGTAAGCCTGCTGGGGCTACCTGCGGACCCGCGATGGGGGGACTACATTCTCGGGGAGTTGCAACGCCTTCAGAAGATCCAGCCCTTACCCGGCATTGGATGTGATCCAGCCATGATCCATGCCACTCGCGAAGAACTGCTGGAACAGATCGGCCACGCCTGTGCGACACACAGCTTGCCGTTTCCGGAGAAGAACGGCCCGGTGCCCTGGCCCAGATTCACCATACGCCAGGCACTTGCAGCAGCCTAAGTCCAAATCGAGATTTCTGTGCTTAGTTCGATCACAAGAAATTTACCTCAGGCAGGCTCATGCAGCAAATCTTGCTGAGCAATGCGATACAGCTTCCAATTCTTCAGAAGACTAGAAGCGAGAAGAGTGTTGATCTCGTTTGGCTCCGAACTCCTGCGACATATAGATCTCAGGTGACATCAGCACCTGTTCGATGGAGCGGGAGAAAACCATGACAAACTCGAATTCTAGTCTTTCCAACGTTCCCAAAATGCACGCAGCAGTTGTGGAGGAATTTGGCCAACCGCTGGTGCTGCGCGAATGGAGAGTTCCAACTGCGGGCCCCGGACAGATCGTAGTCAAGACTGAGGCCTGCGGCGTCTGCCATACGGATTTGCACGCTGCGAGCGGCGACTGGCCGCTCAAACCCACGCTTCCATTTATTCCGGGCCACGAGGCTGTGGGCATCGTCACGGAGGCCGGCGCAGGGGTAACGATTGTCAAGGAAGGCGATCGCGTTGGTGTCCCATGGCTCTACTCCGCCTGCGGACACTGCGAGTATTGCCTCACTGCTTGGGAGACGATCTGTCCAGACGCGCAGTTCGGCGGGTACACGAAAAACGGCGGCTTCGCCGAGTACATTCTTGCCGACCCGAATTACGTCGCCCATATCCCAAAGGGACTTGCGCCGGCGGAGGCTGCACCGCTCATCTGCGCCGGCATTACCACCTATAAGGGCCTCAAGCAGACAGCGGCTCGGCCAGGTGAGTGGGTTGCAATCTCCGGCTGCGGCGGACTAGGGCATCTCGCCATCCAGTATGCCAAGGCGATGGGCTTACTGGTCTGCGCCGTCGATATCGACGATGGGAAGCTCGCTCATGCCAAGACACTCGGCGCGGACCTCGTCGTCAATGCGAAGCACGGGGATCCCTCCGATGCGGTCAAAAAGAGTACGGGCGGAGGAACTCACGGCGTCCTCATCACCGCACCTTCGTTGATCGCATTCAAGCAGGGCATCGGCATGACGCGAAAGCGCGGTACCTGCGTCCTCGTAGGGCTACCGCCCGGCGAGTTCCCCGTACCCCTCTTCGATGTTGTGGCGAACTGCATCACAATTCGTGGCTCTTTTGTAGGAAACCGTAAAGACATGGCCGAAGCGCTCGCTTTCGCTGTTGACGGGAGAGTCAAGGCCGATATCGAACTTCAACCACTTTCAGCAATCAACGAGATCGTCAAACGCCTCGAACACGGTGATGTTGCTGCACGCGTAGTCCTCGACTTCCAAGGAGTTGAAGCGAAGAGCCATGTTCAAGCCGGATCGGTGGAGTTGGTCGGGGCGTAAAGTTGATGCTTCTGGACCCTCTGGTTTCGGTGCGACGGGAGTCATGCCGTCACGCATGATCTTGTTGTCTGGCATATGCCGTAACGCTGTCAATTGTGGATCGGTGAAGGTCTCGCAGGCAGAGGTCATGGCATTATAACTTCCGCTGTATAGGGAACAGCAACTCTGGTGCAGATCTATATCAAGAAAAGCCGCACTTTGCTGCCTTTCCACTCCACAGTAGAAGTGAAAATGCCTTGGAGGCACTCGGTGGCGACGCCGATTCCCTCCCTCCCGGTTTGAAGCCGGGGCGAAGATCAATGAATACCTCCCGATTGGGGTATTTCCATCCATGCTCTGGAAGTTAAGTTGCGCATCCACGTACGGGCACACGCGCAGGATCTGCATGCGGGAGAGATTGTCATCCTTGCGTCGAATACGGTTCTCAACCTTTTCGAAAAAGAAGCTCACCCTCGCCAGATCGCGCCGGTGCGTGAGAGTGTTTCAGGAGACATGCAATGATCTCGTTTGACGCGGCACATGCCGCCGTTCATTATCCGCCCAATCGCCGCTTACGTATCTGGATACGACCCTCGATTCTTATCGCCGCCGCTATGCTGGTGGCGGTGCCTGTGCTTGCAGCATGGATCGAAGTTCTTCTTGTCGGCCTCCCTCATATTCCACCTGTCCCACAGATATCTCCCAACAACTTCGCCGGTCCGCATGGCTTTCCTTTATGGGTGCGTTACAGTCACTTCTTCAACTTCCTTTTTGTTACGATGCTGATCCGCAGCGGCCTGTCGATCCTGGCCGATCATCCTCGTCTCTACTTCAACAATCACTGCACCCCCGGCAGCGAGTGGATTCGGCTGACACCAATCAAAGTCCCTACGGATCGGCTTTGGACAGCGAAGGACGATGCTCGCTACGTTTCGCCGCTGGTTGCCACGCCGGGGTATCGGCATACTATCGGTCTCGCCCGGTGTTGGCATTTTCTCAACGTGTACGGCTTCATTGTCACGGGCTTTTTCTTTGTCGTGATGCTCTTCGATACGGAGCAGTGGCGGCGGCTCGTACCGCAATCGACACTGGTGCTGCTACAGGCCTGGAACACATGGGTTCACTATGCGACGTTCCACCTGCCAGCTGAGTTCAATGGATTCTATGGCTACAATGCTTTGCAGCAGATTGCTTATTTTTCCGTTGTCTTTGTCTTCGGCCCGTTGGCAATTCTAACTGGAATTGCGATGTCGCCGGCTGCCGTGAATCGCTTCCACTGGTACGCGAAGCTCTTTGGCGGCAGGCAATCGGCGCGTTCGATTCACTTTCTCACCATGCTTGGTTTCTTTGCCTTCATTGTGGTGCATGTGACGTTGATTGTGATGACCGGTTTCGTTCGCAACATGAACCACATCGTGATGGGAACTGACGATCAGAGCCATCTGGGAATGATCCTTGGCTTCGTCGGCATTGGCGTGGTCGTACTCTCGTGGATCGCGGCGCATTACATCTCGTGGATCTATCCTCGCGTCCTGCAACATGTGCAGAAGTTCATCACCTATCCACTTATGCTGACGACGCTCAATCGTCTCTCGCCAAGTGAGCATTACACTGAGGCGGACATTTCTCCGCGCTTTTGGCCCAACGGCAAGATGCCGGAACGCGATGATTGGAAGCTGATGGCCAAGGATGGATTCCTGGACTTCAGGTTGAAGGTGAGTGGGCTCGTCGACAATCCTGTCGAGCTTTCCCTCGCAGATATCGAGCGCCTGGCAAAGGCAGAAGAAATCACGATGCACCACTGCATCCAAGGCTGGACCGGTATTGCGAAGTGGGGCGGGCTTCCGATGAAATCGCTCGTGGAACTCGTCCGGCCGAAGTCCAATGCTAAAGTTGTCGCGTTCTTCTCCTTTGGCGGCTCGCTCTATGGCGGCGCATATTACGACACGCAAAGCCTTGTAAATGTGCTCAAGGCCCAATGCCTGCTTGCTTCCGAGATGAATGGAAAGCCCCTCACTGAGGTCTACGGAGCTCCACTGCGGTTACGGGTCGAAAACCAGCTTGGATACAAGATGGTCAAGTGGATCGAGCGAATCGAATTCATCGAGTCAGAGAAAGCTGTTGGACTGGGAGAAGGCGGCAAGAATGAAGACGATGAATACTTCGACCTGCTACCGAATATTTGATGATCTCCATGGATAAGCACAACGGTGCAAGCGCCACGCACAGCAATTTTGAGCACGTTGCCGTGCTGCTCGCACACATGCGGTTGCAGTGGCTGTTGCAGCACTTTCCGCCACGGCTGGTGTGGGCTGTCTATGTCTGCGTCAACGGTTTCATCACTATTGGATTGCTTGCGCTGCTCGCCCTTTCTACGGGTAGCCCGTTTGTCTTTCCATCGCTCGGCCCAACCGCATATCTCTTCTTCTTCTCTCCACTAGCCGAAGCCTCTAGCCCGCGCAACACCATCCTGGGCCACGCTATTGGACTGATCTGTGGTTATGCCGCCTTTGCGCTTACGGCGGCGTACGCACCACCGTTCGCTGTACACGGCGACATCCTTGGCGCGCGAGTGCTGGCCGCGGCGCTTTCGCTTTCGGCCACCGGTGCGTTCATGGCTCTACTACGAATAAGCCATCCGCCGGCGGGAGCTACAACGCTCATTGTTTCGCTCGGCATTATTTCTCAACCGAAAGAACTCGTCGTCATCGAGATCGCAGTGATACTGCTTACGATGCAGGCTTTCGCAATCAACCGGCTCGCAGGTATACCCTATCCCCTTTGGAGGAGTCGCACGCTTGCAGCAACCGCTCCTTAGCCTGACAGTGTTTCGCAAATCGATACTGCTTCCGGCGAAGGTGTCGTCCCGAGTCTTGTAAGTCCTACGGCTTGCTACCGTCGAAGAACAACTAGTGTGCCGCGCGAATCCAATCGATCAAATATCGATATCCTCCACCAGACCCTGATCCAGCAACACCTTAATGCCCGGCGGGACACA
>Ga0302324_100008586_pt1 | contig 21515 bp, 23 predicted proteins | sample Palsa_T0_1_FD_201949 | JGI IMG/M metagenome (GOLD analysis project Ga0302324, IMG submission 201949) | Peat permafrost microbial communities from Stordalen Mire near Abisko, Sweden - Palsa_T0_1 | ecosystem: Environmental > Terrestrial > Soil > Palsa > Peat permafrost | place: Sweden: Abisko...
CTCGAGCGCCGAGACCGGCACGATCTCGGAAGCCGGCACGCGCCGCGTCATCTCGTCGAGGAAGGGCAGCAGCCGATCTTTCGGCGTCACTCGGTCGACCTTGTTGATCACCAGAAACAGCGGCTGTTTGAGGCCGCGCACCCGTTCCCAGACCCACAAGTCCGCCTCGGTGAATTGCATGGCCTCGATCACGAACAAGAGCACGTCCGCATCGCGCGAGGAGGAGATCGCGACCCGATTCATGTACTGATTCATCACCCGCCGGGTCGACTCGTGCAATCCCGGTGTATCGACCAGCACCAGCTGCGCGTCGGGGCGATTCACCACCCCGAGAATGCGATGACGGGTGGTCTGCGGCTTGGCGCTCACGATGGTGACCTTGCGCCCGACCAAGGCATTCACGAGCGTCGACTTGCCGACGTTGGGACGGCCGACGATGGCGACCATGCCTGCACGGAAAGGGGTGCCGCCGCTCATGGTGACTCGCGCATTTCCGGGGGCAGTTGCTCGAGCACCTTGGCCGCAGCCAGCTGTTCCGCGCGGCGCCGGCTGGCGCCCTCGCCCACCGCGAGGAGCCCGAACGTCGGCACCTCGCAGGTGACGGTGAAGGACTGAGCGTGCGGCTCGCCCGCCGCCCGCGTCAGGACATAAACGGGCAAAGCGAGGCCGCGTGCCTGCAGAGCTTCCTGCAAGCGGGTCTTGGCATCCTTCAGCGTTTCGGCCGGGGGCAATCTCTCGAGGCGTCCACCCAGGATGCGCGCCACCGCCGCCGCCGCCACGTCGAAATTCGAATCCAAAAAAATCGCTCCCACCATCGCCTCCAAGGCATCCGCCAGGATCGAGGCCCTTCGATAGCCTCCGGATCTCAATTCGCCGGAGCCGAGCCGCAAATGCTCTCCTAACTGCAGATCGGCCGCGAGCTGCGCCAGGGTATCGCCGCTTACCAGACTCGAACGCAGCCGGGACAGCGCGCCTTCATCGGCGTCCGGATGCGCATCGTATAGCAAGCGCGCCACACTGCAATTGAGAACTGCATCGCCCAAGAATTCGAGCCGCTCGTTGTGAGCTCCCCCGGCGCTGCGGTGCGTGAGGGCTGCGCGGCACAGGTCGGCATTCTTGAAGGCATGGCCGAACGCGCGTTCAGTCCAGGCGAGAGACTCCGCAGCGTCTGGGCTCACTGCACCTTCGTGGTCTTGTCGAAATGCACCATGAGCGAGACATTCGCGAAGTAAGGCGAGGAGTCATCGTAGGCCACGTGCATCGTGGTGCCGGAGTCGTCCTTTTCGATGTCCACATCCTTGGCGGCGACGCTGTCGATGTCCTCGATCTGCCAATGCTTCTCGAGCGTGCGCCGCAGCGCGGCCTGATCCACCGCATCGCCTTTGAATTCCGACGCCGTGGCCTCCATGCTGCGTGCGACCTTCATGTAATTAAGGTACAGGGGCAGGATACGCATGCCCGCATAGCCGATCACCCCGACCAATGCCAGGACGAACAGTATCCCGATCATGGTCATGCCTCGTTGGCGCTTAAGCATAAAATTGCTCCTCCTTGGGTCCCTTATTGAATCGCATTACCGATCCGATTCCAGAGAGGTCCGTCACGAGTATCGAGATTAAGCCAGATCCGCACCGCCTTACCCACTAGATTTTCCGCCGGAACGAACCCCGGGGCGTCCGATTCGTCCGTCCAGCGACTGTCTTTGCTGTTATTGCGGTTGTCGCCCATGAAGAAGTAATGGCCGGCCGGGACCAGCCATTCCCCGCTTTTTACACCGCCGCGCGCGAACATGATCAGATGGCGCTTGGCCCCCAGCTGCTCGAACGCCGTGGGCACGCCCACGTAATTCCAGGCGTTCTGCTTGGGTCCCGTGTAGACCGGACCGGGAGTCTGCGGCTGCAGCACCCCGTTCACGTAAACCTGGTTCTTCTCGTCGACCCGTATCCGATCGCCGGGCAACCCCACCAAACGCTTGATGTAGTTGATCTTGGGGTTCGGCGGCAGCCGGAACACGATCACATCGCCGCGTTGCGGACTGCCCGTGGGCATGACCAAGGTGTTGCTCACCGGCAGCCGCAGACCATAGGAATACTTGCTCACGAAGATGAAATCTCCGTCGAACAGCGTCGGCATCATGGAATCCGAGGGAATCCGAAAGGGCTCGAACAGAAACGAGCGGATGACCAGCACCAGCACGATGACGGGAAAGAACGAGCGTGCGTACTCGACGGCGATCGGCTCGCGCACGCGGTCCGGCGGCGTGCCTGCGGCCGCGGCCACCTGCTTGCGGCGCCGGGCGAAGAAAGCCTGATCCAGGCCCCAGATGGCGCCGGAGATGGCGCCCACCAGCACCAGCATGAAGCTGAAATCCACCGCCTCGTAGCGAAACAGGCGCCACAGCATCGCGAGGGCAAGCGCGATGAGCACGTACCCGGCGATGCGCGGCACGAACGGTTCCTGCGAGCTGCTCGCCCCGGGATCTCGCCGCGGGCGCAGAAACCAGCCGTCGATGAGTATCACCAGTACGCAGGCGATGCCTGCGCACAAAAGAATTACAAACAGGCTGTCGCCGTCATTCACGAAAAACCCCCAAAAGCTGTTTCTTGAGACTCAATTGGCTTTCTTGCCGACCTGCAAGACGGCGAGAAACGCCTCCTGCGGTATCTCCACCTGGCCGACTTGCTTCATGCGCTTTTTGCCCGCTTTCTGCTTCTCCAGGAGTTTGCGCTTGCGTGTGATGTCGCCGCCGTAGCATTTGGCGAGCACGTTCTTGCGCATCGCCTTGACGCTCGCACGGGCGATGATGTGACTGCCGATCGCGGCTTGCACCGCCACCTCGAACATCTGGCGCGGAATGAGCTCTTGCATCTTGTCGACGAGCTCGCGGCCGCGCGTGTAGGCGTTGTCCTTGTGCACGATGAGCGACAGCGCGTCCACCGGATCCCCGTTGATGAGGACGTCGAGCTTGACCAGCGGCGCGGTCTGGAATCTGTGAAAGTCGTAATCGAACGAGGCGTAGCCGCGGCTCGCGGACTTCAGCCGGTCGAAGAAATCGAGCACCACCTCGGCGAGCGGCAACTCGTACTGGAGCGAGACCTGACTGCCGAGGAACAGCATCTTCTTCTGCACGCCCCGCTTCTCGCTGCAGAGCGTGAGCACTGCGCCCACGTAGTCCGGCGGGACCAAAATGTTGGCGGTGATGATGGGCTCGCGCAGCTCCGCGATACGGTCCTGCGGCGGGAGCTTGGTGGGATTGTCCACGCTGACGACCGAGCCGTCGGTAAGGAGCACCTCGTAGATCACGGTCGGTGCGCTCGTGATCAAATCGAGGTCGTACTCGCGCTCGAGCCGCTCCTGCACGATATCCATATGCAGAAGTCCCAGGAATCCGCAGCGAAAGCCGAACCCCAAGGCGGTCGACACCTCAGGCTCGAAATGCAGCGCCGAGTCATTGAGCTTGAGCTTCTTCAGCGCGTCGCGGAACTGCTCATAGTCATCGGAGCTCACCGGGAATAAACCTGCGAACACGCGGGGCTGAACCTGCTTGAAGCCGGCCAAGGCCGCTTTGGCGGGATTGGCCTCGAGCGTGATGGTATCGCCGACGGGTGCCCCGTCGATCTCCTTGATCCCCGCAACGACGAATCCCACCTCGCCGGTGTTGAGGGCCGGCAAGGTCACGGGCTTGGGCTGATAACGGCCCAGCCGGTCGACGACGTGGCTGCGGCCGGTCGACATGACGCGGATCTTGCTGCCCGATTGCAATGCACCATTCATGACCCGCACCAGCGATACCACGCCGACATAGTTGTCGAACCATGAGTCGATGATGAGCGCCTGAAGCGGTGCGTCCGGGTCGCCCTTCGGCGGAGGGATGCGCTTCACCAAGTGCTCGAGCAGCTCCGGAATACCCAACCCGGTCTTGGCGCTCACCAGGGCCGCATCGTCCGCCGGGATGCCGATGATCTCCTCGATTTCGTGAATCACCTTGGCGGGATCGGCCGAGGGCAGGTCGATCTTGTTGATGACCGGCAAGACCTCCAGGCCCTGCTCGAGAGCGGTGTAACAGTTGGCGACGCTCTGCGCCTCGACCCCCTGGGCGGCATCCACCACGAGCAATGCACCTTCGCACGCCGCCAAGGACCGCGAGACCTCGTAAGAGAAATCGACATGGCCCGGCGTATCGATGAAATTGAGCTGATAGATCTCGCCGCTCAGCGATTTGTAGCCCAGGGTGACGCTGGCCGCCTTGATGGTGATGCCGCGCTCGCGTTCGAGATCCATCGAGTCGAGCACCTGAGCCTGCATTTCCCGGGCATCGAGACCGCCGCATTCTTGGATGAAGCGATCTGCCAAGGTGGATTTGCCGTGATCGACATGCGCGATTATCGAGAAGTTGCGGATATTCTTCATCAAGGCCTGGAAGTGAACAAACCCCCGATTATACCGGTCAACGGTGGTATGCAAGCGCCTTGAGCACTTCCTCGGCATCCAATCGCCCGTGACACACGAGCTCCCCGGCGAACAGCAACACCGGAATCTTATGGCCGTACCGGGCGCGGGTCTCCGGGCTTGCGTCCACATCGAGCACATCGAGCGGATGGCCTTGGGCGGCCGGGAGCCTCTCGAGTTCGGTGCGCATCTCCTCGCATAGCCCGCAGCCCGGACGCGAGTAGAGCACGAAACCCATGATTTGGCGCGGCCGGCGAGGTGGGACGGCTAGTGAGCCGGCGGAGGGAACGACTTGACCGAGTGCGCGATGAACTCGACCGTCTGCGCAGGCACCTCGCCCACGGCCGTCACCTGGTGACCTTGGACCACGGTGGAGAATGCAAATCCGGACCCGACCCGGGCGAGACCTTCCATCGGCGGCTCAGGTTGGGCGCTCGGCGTGGCGGTGGTACTCGCCTGCGCCGCCGCATCGGGCTCGACGAACACGGATACCGTGGCGAGACCGTCCGAGTACACCAGGTGCTCGGCGGGAACCGATGCGCCGCCGAGGGTTTGCGCTCCCGAGACCGTCAAATGAAAGCCCGGGGGAAGCTCCGCCGCCCGATAAGCGGACAGCGCCGCCGCGGCGGGCTCGCTCGTCGGTCCCTGGCGAACCCAATGCATGCCCTCCGTGCGCACCGCCGGCGCAAGATCCGCATCGGCGATGCTCTCCGGCATTTCCAGGCGTGCAAACAGGATTTGCTCGATCACCTGGCCGTGCGCGTCGCACAGCTGGGTCTTGAGCGGCATGGCGGTGTTCTCGTCGAGCCACAGACGGTAACCAAACCGGTACTGATCCTTGGGGTTCACCGCTATTACGCGCGCCGGCCGCCCAAGCACTCGCGAGGCGGGGAGCGACTGGATCACATAGAATTCATCGACGTCCGCTCCGAACCTCGGCAACGAGCCGAGGAAAGGACCATGGTCTTGGCGTGGCTCGACCAGCACGGTGTGCTGGTCCGGCAGAAAACAGGTGAGCTCGTCGTTGTTGCGGACGAACTCCCGACCCGATCCGTCCAGCGATTGCAGCCGCTCGGTGACGCGACCCGCCTTGACCCGGTGCACGATCCGCATGGTCTCGACGCGGCCTTCGCTCAGATGAAAGAACGTGCCGTCGTAATTGCGGCTGGCGAGCGCCTGGTTCATTTTTTCCAGCCAGTCGCGTGCCTCGTCCGCGGCGCCGGAGCGCTGCCCCAGACCTAGGCTCAGCACACCGGCCGCAGCGTAGGGAATCAGCCAGTGAGCGCGGGACCGAGACCCGCGTCTCATCATGGAGAGGGCCTCATGGAGCGGTCTGCGTGTCGCGCGACACGGCCGGCGCCGCCGAGGCCCGGGGAGTGTTCCCGTTCGCCCCTTCCGCTGCGCCCTGTGCGTCATCCGCGTCCTCGGTCAACAGGGTGGACAGCAGATTGCCCTGTCCGAGGCCGACCGAGTACTTACTGTGCGCGAATACGTAATTCGTGAGCCGCGCAGGGGCCATCATCGCCGGCGCGGCCGTGGGCGCGGGCACCGTATAGGAAATGGGCTCCTTAACTGCGCTCGCCAGGCGCACATTCTGGACCACCATGCTAGGTGCCGCGGTGACTCCCGGCGCCACGGCGCGCTGTTGCAGAGCAACCAAGGCGACCCCCGCGACTCCCGCGGCCACCGCCGTGCCCGCGATTGGCTTCCACCAGCGCAGCGCACGCGCTCTGACCGCCGGCGCGGCAGGCGCAACCGGTTCTCGGTCGATGGTGCGATTGACGCGCGCCGCGAAGCCTAAGCTCAAGGAGGCGCCGCCGGTGCCGCGCAGTGTCTCGCCGATCAGCGCATACCGGCCAAAGCTCTGGCGAAGCTCCGGATCGCGAGTCAGACGCTTGAGCAGAAGCTCCGTCTCGGAGATCGGAAGCTCGCCATCGAGAAACGCCGAAACCTGTTCACGAATTTGTTCGCTCATGTGTCCTCAGGCCTACCAAGGCCGCCCTCGAAAATGGGTCGAAGCTTCTTGTCTATCGCCTCGCGTGCGCGAAAGATCCGCGAACGCACCGTGCCGACCGGACAATCCATCGTCTGTGCAATATCTTCGTAACTCAAACCTTCGAGCTCCCGCAGCACGATGGCCGTACGCAGATCCTCGGGAAGGTTCTCGATGGCGCGATTGACCGTGTCGCGTATCTCATCTGTGAGCAGCAGGGCTTCCGGGGTTTCGGACTCGGCCAAGCGCGAATGCACGTCGTACTGTTCGGGATCCTGGAGATCGAGATCGTAGTCCATGGGCCGGCGTTTCGTGGCAACGAGAGCATTCTTGGCGGTGTTGATGGCGATTCTATACAGCCAGGTATAAAAGGCGCTATCGCCGCGGAACGATTGCAGCGCGCGATACGCCTTCACGAAAGCCTCCTGTGCAATGTCCTCGGCCTCAGTCGCATCGTGCACGTAACGCATGATCAGCTTCAGCACCTTGTGCTGGTATCGCAGGACCAACAAATCGAACGCCGCGCGCTCGCCGCGCTGGACGCGCTCGACCAGTTTGAGGTCGCTCTCTTCGACGGTCATCCGAGAGCCTCAACGGGCAAGCGCAAACCAGCCTGTCGCGGTAGACCGACCGGCCAGGGAAAAGTTCGCCGGGTGATCGGGATTGCGTGACGGTTTCCCGGTATTGCGACTGCAAGCGTGATCTTGTGCACAGGTTCAATTCTAACAGCGGCACCCGGCCGCCATGCTTAATCGCCGGCGCGCGCTTCCGTGATCAGCCCGATGAGCGAGGCGAGGAGCGGGGTTGGGGGCGTCTCGAGCCCGAGACAGTAAGCGTGAATCAGCGGGTCGGGCGCATCGAGCAGCGCCCGAAAGGCCTCCTGGTGCTCTCTCGACGCGTGGGCAAACCGTTCGTCGACGTAGCGCCTGAGCAACTCGTCGAGCTCTCTCATTCCGCGTCGGCAGCGCCAGCGCAGGCGGCCAAGCTCTTGCGGCACATCGTCTGCCATGCGCTCCTACAGACGCCGCTGCGCCAGCATCTGCTTGATCTCGCCGATGGCCTTGGCGGGATTCAGGTCCTTCGGGCACGCCTCTGTGCAATTCATGATGGTGTGGCAGCGATACAGCCGGAAGGGGTCCTCGAGCTCGTCGAGCCGCTCGCCCTGCGCCTCATCGCGGCTGTCGACGATCCACCGATATGCGGCCAGCAAGGCGGCCGGACCCAAGTAGCGCTCGCTGTTCCACCAATAGCTCGGGCAACTGGTCGAGCAGCACGCGCACAGGATGCACGCCGACGGCCGGTCGACCTTCTCCTGATCTTCCTTCGATTGCAGCCGCTCGCCGTCCGGCGGCGGGGCCGTGCGACTCTGCAGCCACGGTTTCATCGCCGCGTACTGCGCGTAGAAATTGGTCAGATCGGGCACCAAGTCCTTGATGATCGACATGTGCGGCAATGGATAGATCTTGATGTCGCCCTTGACGTCCGCACAGGCGCTGATGCATGCCAGCCCGTTCTTGCCGTCGATGTTCATGGCGCACGACCCGCAGATCCCCTCGCGGCAGGAGCGGCGGAAGCTCAAAGTCGTATCGATCTCGTTCTTGATCTTGATCAGGGCGTCCAGGATCATCGGCCCACAGCTGTCCATGTCGACTTCGTAAGAGTCGATGCGAGGGTTCTCGTTCGAGTCCGGCTCGTAACGATAGATTTTGAACACGCGCACGCGCGTCGCGCCGGCGGGCGCCTTGAATACCCGCCCATCCTTGCGCACGACGGAATTACGGGGAAGGGTGAACTCGGCCATCGATCATGCTCCTCAATACGTGCGCGCTTTGGGCGGAATGGGCTCGACGTCATCGCTCAGGGTGTTCATATGGACCGGCCGATAGTCGAAGCTCGTGGCTCCCCGGGCATCCACCCAGCACAAGGAGTGCTTCATCCAGTTCTCGTCATCCCGGTTCGGAAAGTCCTCGCGCGCCTGAGCGCCGCGGCTTTCCTTGCGATTCTCCGCCGAATGCAAGGTCGCCACCGCCTGTCCGAGCAGGTTGTCGAGCTCCAGGGTCTCGATCAGGTCGGTGTTCCAGATGAGCGAGCGATCGCTCACCTGCACGTCCCGGAACGAGTCGAACACGGCGCCGAGGCGCCGCTTGCCGTTGTTCAAGGTCTCCGCCGTGCGGAAGACCGCTGCGTCCTCCTGCATGATGCGCTGCATGTCCAGACGAATATCGGCGGTGCGCCGCGAGCCTTTCGCATGACGCAGAGCGTCGAAGCGCTGCAGCGCCGCCTCCGCGCTGTTCGGCGCGAGCATGCGATGCGGGGCGCCGGGCTTCAGCGCTTCGGCGCAATGCCGCGCGGCCTCCCGCCCGAAAACCACCAAGTCGAGCAGCGAGTTCGATCCCAGCCGATTCGCGCCATGCACCGACACGCACGCCGCCTCGCCCACCGCCATCAAGCCCGGGACGACGATATCCGCTCCCTGGCGACGATAGGTGACCTCGCCATGTACGTTGCAGGGTATCCCGCCCATGTTGTAGTGGACCGTCGGCAGGACCGGGATCGGCTCCTTGGTCACATCGACGTTGGCGAATATCCTTGCGGTCTCCGCGATGCCGGGCAGACGCTCCTTGATCACCTCCGGGCCCAAATGTTCGAGGTGCAGGTGAATATGGTCCTTGAGCTTGCCGACTCCGCGGCCTTCGCGGATCTCGATGGTCATCGAGCGGCTCACGACGTCGCGCGAGGCCAGGTCCTTCGCATTCGGCGCGTAGCGCTCCATGAAACGCTCGCCCGCCGAGTTGGTGAGGTAGCCGCCCTCCCCGCGCGATCCTTCGGTGATGAGACAGCCGGCGCCGTAAATGCCGGTGGGATGGAATTGCACGAACTCCATGTCCTGGAGCGGTAAGCCGGCGCGCAGCACCATGCCGCCGCCGTCGCCCGTGCAGGTGTGTGCGGAGGTGCAGGAGAAATACGCCCGCCCATAACCGCCGGTCGCCAGGATGACCTGATGGGCGCGAAACCGGTGCAGCGTCCCTTCGGACATGTCGAGCGCGATGACGCCGCGGCACTCGCCATTTTCCATAATGAGGTCGAGGGCGAAGTACTCGATGAAAAACTCGGCATCGTGCTTCAACGATTGCTGATACAAAGTGTGCAGCATGGCGTGGCCCGTGCGGTCGGCCGCCGCACACGTGCGCTGCGCGATGCCCTTGCCGAAGTGGGTGGTCATGCCGCCGAACGGGCGCTGATAGATCTTGCCCTGTTCCGTGCGCGAGAACGGTACGCCGTAGTGCTCGAGCTCGATCACCGCGGCGGGCGCCACCTTACACATGAACTCGATGGCATCCTGATCGCCGAGCCAGTCCGAGCCCTTCACGGTGTCATACATGTGCCAGCGCCAGTCGTCCTCGCCCATGTTGCCGAGAGCCGCGGAAATGCCGCCCTGCGCGGCGACCGTGTGACTGCGCGTCGGAAAGACCTTGGTCAAGCAGGCAGTGGCGAGTCCGGCCTGCGCCAGACCGAAGGTCGCGCGCAAGCCCGCGCCGCCGGCCCCGACCACCACCACGTCGTAGGTGTGATCGATGAACTTGTACTCGCTCATGGGCTCCTCAAGGTACGAATGCGATGCGCAGAATCGCGAAAATGCCCGCGCCGGCGCACAGCACGTAGACGAACCGCAGCAACAGCACCAGGAACAGCTTGGACGCGTGTGCGTGCACGTAGTCCTCGACGACGACGTTCGTTCCCAGATAGGAGTGATAAGCCGTGACCGCGACCAGCAGCACCGCGAGCAGCGCGCTCAAGGGAACCGACAGCCAGGTACGCACCGTCGCATAATCGAGGTTCGGCAAGAGGAGCAGCGACCAGAAAAACCAGAGCGTGAGCGGAATCAGCGCGACCGCGCTCACCCGCTGCGCCCACCAGTGAGCCGTCCCGTCGCGCGCCGAGCCCGCGCCGAGCACCCGGCCGAGTGGACTGCGTAGGCTCACAGCCGCCCGCCGTGCCATAACAAGCCCCAGGTGGCGAGCGTTGCACAAACAGCCGCGAGCACGGCGACCCAGCCGCTCGCGTGCCGCTGGGTGCGCTCGAAGCCGAGCCCCACGTCCCAGCACAAATGGCGCACGCCGTTGAACAGGTGAAACAGGAAAGAGAAAGTCCAGCCGACGAGGCACACCAGGCCGACCGGGCTCGCGAGCAGGCGCGCAGCCGTCCGGTAAGTCTCTTCCCCGCCCGCGAGCGCGGTGAGCCAGTAGGTGAGCGCAAGAAATCCTACGCCCAGGGCGACGCCCGTGATCCGGTGCAGGATCGACAACGAATTGCCGATTTGCCAGCGATAGACCCCTAGGTGCGGCGACAGCGGCCGGGTGCGTACAGACATGTTTGTGGCGCGCGATGGGTTCGTCAAAAGTCGATGCAGCGGCCCCGCAGCTCCCAGTCGCCGTAGCGCGTCGGCTCAGGCCCTTCCCGGCCTCCCACCTCACGGGGCGGCGTCTCGGCCTGCGCGGGCGGCCCCTCGAGCTGCGCGGGCGGGGACTTCGGCAGCTCGGAAATGTCGTTTTGATTATCGTCGTTCGGCAACACAGGTGAAAGTGTGCCAGAAAACAGGGGGCGATAACCAACCCGCCGCACCCCGGGACGCAAGTAACGCGGGGCCGCCGCCCTCGAAGGAGCCGGGGGTTGACAGTCCGGCCTGGCGGCCTCATTCATGAGGCGTGAATAAACAGGCACCCGAGCTGGCATCTCTCTCCCTGCTGCGGTTCTCGGGACCGGACGCCGCCTCGTTCCTGCAGGGTCAAGTGTCGAACGATACGCGCCGCCTGGCGGACGGCTTTCCGCTGCTGGCCGCCTACTCCTCGGCGCAGGGCCGTGTCGTGGCCGTGCTGCATCTGTTGCCGCATTCGAGCGGAGTGCTGGCAATCCTGCCGCGCGAGCTGGCGCAGACGACGCGCGAGCGCTTGGCCAAGTTCGTGCTGCGCGCAAAGGTCAAGATCGAGGATCTGAGCGATCGATACAGCGTCGCGGGTGCGCATGATACGTCGGCTCTCGAGCTCGCCGGGCTACCTGCGGGCGCCGAGGCTCCTTATGTGGAGCACGATGAAATCGCCGTCGCACGCATTGGACCGCGGAGCGCGACCGCGCGCCATTGGGTGGTCCGTCCGCGCGACAGCGCGGCGCGCGGCGGCGCCTCCGAAGACGCGGATCTCGCGTGGCGGCTCGCGGACATCCGCGCGGGCATGCCGCAAGTGTACGCCGCGACGTCGGAGCAGTTCGTCGCGCAGATGTTGAATCTCGATCTGCTCGATGCCATCAACTTCACCAAGGGTTGTTATACCGGCCAGGAAATCATTGCCCGCACTCAGCACTTGGGCAGAATCAAACGCCGCTTGTCGCGGCTGTTGCTGCCCGAAGGCTCGTGGTCGATCGGCCAATCCCTGCAGCTCGCGGACGGCCGCACAGGCCGCCTTACCGAGGTCGTGCGCGCGGGCGGTGGCTTCGAGGCGCTTGCGGTGCTGAGCCTGCGCGATGCGACGGCCGCGATTGACACCGAGGCCGGCAGCGGCGCAGCGGTGCCGGCCGAGGAGCTGCCGCTGCCGTATCACGTGGAGTGATCGGGAACAATCGCCGGGCTCTGTTCAGAGGTCGATGATCTGCACGGCGTCCGGACTCAATTCCGCGCCGAAGAATCGCCCGCCGACACGCGCGAAGCGCTCGGCATCATCCGTGGCCAGCCAGCGGACCACGCCGCGGTCCGAGGCTTGCGGCGGCATGAGCGCCGCCAGTGTCTGTGCGGTGGTCGCCGCCGAATCCACGATCCGCACGTGCGGCGGCAACACCCTGCGAATGGCCGAGGCGAGAACCGGGAAGTGCGTGCAACCGAGCACCAGTGTGTCGGGCATGTCCTCGGCGGCGAACAAGGGATCGAGATAGCGGTGCGCGACAGCCTCGGGGATGGCGCCGGAGGTCCAACCCTCTTCGGCCAGTGCCACGAACATCGAGCAGGCGCGCGCTGAAATCCGCGCGGAGGGGTTGCGGCGACGGATCTCGGCTTGATAGGCGCCGCCGTTGATGGTGCCTTCCGTACCGATCACCGCGATGCGCTGCGAGCGGGAAGCCGCGAGCGCTGCAATCGCGCCCGGCTCGATGACTCCCACGACGGGTAGGTGGGGATAGCGCCCCCTCAGCGGACCGAGCGCGGACGCGGAGGCTGTATTGCAAGCCACGACGAGGCTTGCGATCCCCCGCTCGACCAAAGCCTGCGCGCATTGCAGCGAGTAGCGCGAGACCGTGTCCGCGCTCTTCGTGCCGTACGGCAATCGAGCCGTATCGCCGAGATAAATGAAGTCCTGCCCGGGCAACGCGGCGGTCAGCTCGCGCAGCACGGTGAGGCCGCCGACGCCCGAGTCGAATACTCCGATGGGCCCGGCGCGCGGCATAGCGGCGGCGACGCCCGGCGTAGCGAGGCCCGGAATCGCTTACAGCTCCGGCCGCATGTGCGGAAACAGCAGCACGTCACGGATCGATGGTGCGTCCGCGAACAGCATCACCGTGCGATCCACGCCCAATCCCAGTCCCGCGGCGGGCGGCATGCCGTATTCGAGGGCACGGATGTAATCCGCATCGTAGTACATCGCCTCCTCGTCGCCGGTCGCCTTGCGCTCGACTTGATCCCGGAAACGCTGTGCCTGATCCTCGGGATCATTCAACTCCGAGAAGCCGTTCGCGAGCTCGCGGCCGCCGATGAAGAATTCCCAGCGATCGGTGATGAACGGATCCTCGTCATTACGCCGGGACAGCGGCGAGACTTCGGCCGGATAGGCATAGGCAAAGGTCGGCTGGATCAGGGTGTGCTCGCCGGTTTTCTCGAACAGCTCGATCTGCAGCTTGCCCGCCCCATCGGTGCGCTTGTAGGGAACCTTCATGGCATCGCACACGCGGCGCAGATAAGTCACGTCGCGCAGCGACATCGGATCGAGATCCGTGTTGTTCGCGAGCAGGATTTCCTCGATGGTCATGCGGGCGAAGCTTCTCGACAGATCGATCTGCGTGCCCTGATACTGGATCTTGCGCGAGCCCTTGAGGGTGTCGGCGATGCCCTGGAACAGCGCCTCGATCATCGCCATCAAATCGCGGTAATCGGCATACGCCTGGTACAGCTCGAGCATCGTGAATTCGGGATTGTGCTGGGTCGAGACGCCTTCGTTGCGAAAGTTGCGGTTGATCTCGTACACGCGCTCGAAGCCGCCCACGGTGAGCCGCTTCAGATAGAGCTCGGGAGCAATCCGCAGATACATGTCCACGTCGAGCGCGTTGTGGTGCGTCTTGAAGGGCCGCGCCGCCGCGCCGCCCGGAATGGGATGCAGCATCGGCGTTTCGACCTCGAGAAACCCGCGCGCATCGAGAAAGGCGCGCAAGTACCGCACCACGCCCGAGCGCAGCTCGAAAACGCGGCGGCTGTCCTCGTTGACGATCAGATCGACGTAGCGGCGGCGGTACCTGAGCTCGGTATCGGCGATTCCGTGCCACTTGTCCGGCAAGGGCCGGAGCGATTTCGCGATGAGCGTGATGTGCGCGGCGCGCACCGACAGCTCGCCCGTCTTGGTGCGGAACAACACCCCTTCCGCGCCGACGATGTCGCCTACGTCCCAGGTCTTGAACTCGTCGTACGCCTCGCCGAGCGCCTCACGCTGCAGAAAGATCTGAATCGCCCCGCTTACGTCCTCGAGCTTGGCGAAGCTGGCCTTGCCCATGACGCGTTTCGCGCGCATCCGACCGGCGACGCTCACCCGCAGCTCCTCGCCCTCGAGGAACTCGGCGCTCTTTGTCCCGTAAGCGGTCAGCAGGTCAGCCGCCAGCGCGTCGCGGCGGAACTGGTTCGGATAGGCGATGCCGCGCTCGCGGAGCTTGCCGAGCTTGACGCGTCGCTCCGCGATCAAATGATTGTCGTCTTCGTCGGTCATTGCTTCTCCGGCACGCAGACCCAGCGGTTTACGCCTGGGAGGGAGTGCCTCTCCTGAGGTGGGGATTTGCTGTTCCTAAAAAACCGCGGTAACTGCGGCAGTTGGCCGACAAACTGGCTATTGCACAGCACGCCCGCAAAAGACGTCAGACCACGAACCTTTACGCCCGTATCACCCATGCGCGCCGTGACTTCCACCACAAGCTCTCGATGCGCACTTGCAAAGTGTGGTGTTTCGCATGATCGGGACATCAACTCGGCTCAAATTATCCTCTTCCGTTCGGAATATCGAACGCCTGCGGAGGGAATCCCCACCCCTTACTTAGGACGGGGAAGATGTCAAAAACCCTGTTTCAGGCTGGCCTGCATGAATTCGTCGAGATCGCCGTCAAGCACCGCCGTCGTGTTGCCGATCTCGACGTTGGTGCGCAGATCCTTGATCCGGGATTGATCGAGGACGTAGCTGCGAATCTGGTTGCCCCAGCTCACGTCCGACTTCGAGTCCTCGAGCACCTTCGCAGCCGCGTTGCGCTTGTTGAACTCGAGCTCGTAGAGCTTCGCTTTCAGCATCTTCATGGCGGTGGAGCGGTTCTTGTGCTGGCTGCGCTCGCTCTGACAGGCGACCACGATGCCGCTGGGAATATGCGTGATACGCACGGCCGATTCGGTCTTGTTCACGTGCTGGCCGCCCGCACCGCTCGAGCGGTAAACGTCGGTGCGCAGATCCGCAGGATTGATCTCGATGTCGATGTCGTCATCCACCTCGGGGGAGACGAACACCGAGGCGAACGAGGTGTGACGCCGGTTTCCGGAATCGAACGGCGATTTACGTACCAGCCGGTGCACACCCGTCTCGGTGCGCAGCCACCCGTAGGCGTGGTCTCCGCTCATGCTGATGGTCGCGCCCTTGATGCCGGCGACCTCGCCGGGGCTTTGATCGATGATCTCAGTCTTGATGCCGTGCCGATCGGCCCATTTCAGATACATGCGCAGCAGCATTGCCGCCCAATCCTGCGCTTCCGTACCGCCCGCACCGGCTTGTATGTCGAGAAAGGCGCTGTGCGAGTCCATCTTGCCGGGGAACATCCGCTGGAACTCGAGCCGCTCGACGTCGGCGGCGAGCTTCGTCGCATCGCGCTCGATCTCGGTCGCGGCGCCGATATCGGCCTCTTCGGCCGCCACGTCCAGGAGCTCGCCCGCGTCGCGCAAGCCGCGGCTCAAGCGATCGAGATCGTGGACGACGTCCTCGAGCTTCGCGCGCTCCTTGCCGAGCTCTTGCGCCCGCTCCGCATCACTCCACACGTTCGGCTGCTCGAGCTCTCGAGTGACTTCCTGCAGGCGCTCATTCTTATTGTCGTAATCAAAGATACCTCCTCAAGGACAGCGTGCGCTCCTCGAGATCTTTGATGAAACGTTTGAGCTGATTGATTTCCATGGCCGACCATTTTATCACTCATCGCATACCCAGGTGCTGGCAATTGAGCTGTACGCTCTCCGTGCCGTTCCACTCGTTGATTTCCAGGCGGTAAGCGAGCTCGACCGCGGCGCCCGGAGCGATCTGAACGCCCGGGCTCGAGGCCGCGTCCGCCTGACCGAACGCGATGGCGTCGAAGCAGCCCTTGCCCTGCGCCTCGCGCAACAGCAGCTTCAAGTGCCTGCCGCCGACGACGCGGACGTCGGCGACGATGAAGCCGCCGTCGAACACCGGCTCCGGAAACCCCTGCCCCCACGGTCCGGCGTGTTTCAGGGCACGCGCGGTCGCGATACACATCTCCGTCGGAAGCAACTCGCCGTCACTGTGGATGACGCCGCGGAGCACTTCCGCACCGGCGCGCGCCGCCACCTCGGCGGCGAAAGCCGCGCGAAAGGACTCGAGATTCGCCTCGGGTAGGCTCATTCCCGCCGCCATCGCATGCCCGCCGAACTTCTCGATGAGCCCGGGATGGCGGGTCGCGATGCCGTCGAGCACGTCGCGTATGTGAATGCCGGCGACCGAGCGCGCCGAGCCGCGCAGCGTCCCGCCGTCCGCACGCGCGAAGGCGATCACCGGACGGTGCAAGCGGTCCTTGAGCCGGCCCGCCACCAGACCGACGACGCCCTGGTGCCAGCCCTCGTCGAACAAACACACACCGAAGGTCTCGCTTCCCGACTCATCGAAGCGCACCGCCGCGGCGAGCTCGATCGCCTCGCTCTGCATGCGGCGCTCGATCTCGCGCCGCTCGTCGTTGAGCTTGGTCAGCTGCGCGGCGAGCGCCGCGGCCCGCCCGGGATCGTCCGCGAGCAGGCACGCGATGCCGATGCTCATATCGGTCAGGCGTCCGGCAGCGTTCAAGCGCGGCGCGATGAGATAGCCGAGATCCGCTGCACTTAGCTGATCCAGCCGCCGCCCGGCTGACTCGACCAGCGCACGAATGCCGGGCACACATCGTCCGGCTCGAATGCGCCGCAAGCCCTGCGCAACCAGCACCCGGTTATTGCGATCGAGCGGCACCAGGTCGGCGACCGTGCCCAACGCCACCAAATCCAAGAGATCGGAGGCTTTCCATTGCTTCTCCCCAAGTGTCTGGGCCAAGGCCGCGACCACGTAAAACGCAACTCCGACACCGGCGAGAGCGCGGCTCGCGAACGTGGAATCCTCGAGATTGGGATTTACGATCACTTGGGCGGACGGCAGCGCGGCCCCGGGCAAGTGATGGTCAGTGACCAGGACAGGAATGCCAAAAGCGCGCGCGGCCTCCACGCCCTCGATGCTGGATACCCCGTTGTCGACGGTGACGATGAGAGAGGGGTTGCGCTCCGCCGCGAGCGCCACGATCCCCGGCGTCAAGCCATAGCCGAACTGAAACCGGTTTGGAACGAGGAAGTCAACGTGCGCGAACTTGAGCGCCCGCAAGGCGCGCACGAACAGCGCGCTGCCCGTCGCACCGTCCGCATCGAAGTCGCCGACGATGAGCACGCGGCCCGAGCGATGCGCGGCGAGGAGCTCGGCCGCACGCTCGACGCGATCGAGGCCGCGCACCGGCAACAGCCGATCGAGCGACAGATCGAGATCCTCGGCCTGGGCGATCCCGCGAGATGCGTAAACCCGCCGCAGCACCGGATGCAGGTCCGTAGCGAAGTCGAGCGCGGCACCTGGTGGGCGGCGGCGGATCTCAATCGCCATCGATCAGAACCTCCCACCAGGGCCGCGTACGGCGCCAGAAACGCCGCAACGCCCGCGCGTTGAGCCGAACGCACCTATGTCGCGCTGACAGCTCGATGCTCTTGAGCTGCCCGGCGCGCAGATCGGCGAGTGCGGGCGCGAGCCAGCGTTCCTCGACGGCGTGCCACGAAGCCGAGCCCGGCCAGTCGGGCACGACGACGACCCCCGAGATCGAGGCGCCCGGATAGCGCGAGGCGTGCGCCAACGAGCCGAACAGCGGATCCTCGCCCGCCGTCCAGCCGCACAACGGGGGCGCCGCGGCGTCGGCTGCGCCCCCGCCCCAGAGCCAGAGCGCATTGATGACCGGTTGCTGCATTTCGCCGCGCCGGCGATTGACCGGATGATCGAAGAGCCACATCTCGATCTCGCTCGTCAAACTGCGCAGGCGCGGCGCATCTTCGCCGCTCGGCAGGTAGGCCCAGAGATCGTGACCGGCCGCCTCCTCCGGCGGGCGGGTCTCGACGCGCAACGGCCGATCGAAGCGGCACACGAGGAGAGTCTCGCGTCCGCGCTCGAGGCTTACTCCGCCGCCGGCGAATACCCGGTTGAAATCGATCGCGAGCGCATCGGCCTCGCCAGGCTCGATGTCGAGGAGCCCATCGGCGGCCATTCCGATGCTGGTCATGCCGGCGAGCAAGTGGACGGGTGTCGCGAGGCAGACCCAGGAACCGGCAACGCGGCGCGCGTTCGGCGCGAGCGCTGCGGTCGCGACCGGCGGCACGCGCGCGCCCTCGGGAGCGATGAGCTGAAATGCCTGTGCGCGCCAATCGGCAAACTCGGTGGGACCGTCCGCGCGCGCCAAAAGCCGCTCGAGCGACGGCGCACGCGTGTGCGAATGCGCGCCGCGCGCGGTGATGCGAAGATACATGCTGGACAACGGCGATCCTGAGGCGAAGGAGAGGTATCTTACCGGTTTATGCGATTTACCCAGGATCCGAGTTCCAACAGATATTTGATCCGCTCCTACGCCGCGGGCGAGATCAAGATCAATGACCAGGTATTCCGACATTCCGTGATCGTCGGTCCGTCATCGATCGCGCCCGTCCCCGCGGTCAGCGACGCGGGCGAGCTGACGGCTGCTCATACAGCCGACATCGTCGCGCTCGCGCCCGAGCTCGTACTCGTCGGTACCGGCATCCGCCAGGTATTTCCGCCGGCGGAATTCGGCGCACAGTTCTTGCGCGCGGGAATCGGTTTCGAGGTCATGGATACGGGCGCCGCGTGCCGGACGTTCAACGTGCTCGTCACGGAGCAGCGGCGCGTGGTGGCGCTGCTGCTAATTTAGTTTCAAAAGATAGAACGAAGGCGCGACGATGAGTTAAGTTAGTATCGAGAGTCTTTCAATTTCTTATTGATCTTGTTCTGTTTTTACTTCTCGCCGGCGAGATAGGGCAGCGGATTCACCGGCTTGCCGTTCAAGCGAATCTCGAAGTAAAGCGCGGGCGACTGATGCGGCCCGACCCCCATCTGCGCAATGACCTGGCCGCGCAGCACTTCTTGCCCCTCGTGCACCGTGACCTCCTGCGTGTGCGCATAAGCGGACAGAAAACTCTCGTCGTGCTTGATGATGATGAGGTTGCCGTATCCGCGAATGCCATTACCCACGTAGACGATGTGCCCACTGTCCGCCGCGCGCACCGGCTGCCCGAGGACTCCGTCCAACAAAATTCCGCCGCCGGCGACAGCGTGTGGGGACTCGAGGCTCGCGGTCGGCCACACCCAGCGTCCTGCGGTCGATCCCTGCACGGCGGAGGCTCCCGGCGCGCCCGGTGGCGACGCGGCGCGAGGTGGAAGGTTGGCGCTCGGCGGCGTCGCAGGGGTCAGGGTCAGTAGCTGGCCCACCGAGATGCGATAGTCCGAACCGATGCCGTTCCAGCGCGCGAGCGCCCGGTAATCGAGGTTGTGCCGCCACGCGATGCTGTAAAGCGTGTCCTGCGGCTGCACTACGTAAGTCTCTCGCTGGTAATCGTCGTGCGCCGCGCACCCCGCGAGGCAAAAGAGCCCGAAGACGCCGAACGCTCGGGCGAAGCGCAGACGAGCCCCTAGCGCTGCAGTCCCGAGAGCAAGGGAACGAAGCTGACTGCGCCCAGCGACTCACGCTGCACGCGGGTTTCGCTCTTCGTATAGCGCGTGAGCTCCTGGCGTCCGTCGGGCCCGACCGGGGCAATCAAGCGGCCGCCGACCGCGAGCTGGTCGAACAGCGCCTGCGGCACCTTTTGCGGCGCGGCGGTCACCAGGATCCCGTCGAAGGGCGCGCGCCCCGGCCAGCCGACATTGCCGTCGTCGTGCCGGAAATGCACGTTGCGGATCTTGAGCTCACGGAGCGAGCGGCGCGCACGCGCGACCAGACTGCCGATGCGCTCGACGGTGTAGATCTCGTGCACCAGCGGCGAGAGCACCGCGGTCTGATAGCCGCAGCCGGTGCCGATCTCGAGCACCTTTGGCGCAGGTCCGGCGGCAAGCAGCGCTTCGGTCATGCGCGCGACGACATAAGGCTGCGAAATGGTCTGCCCGAAGCCGATGGGGAGGGCCGTATCCTCGTATGCGCGCGAGGCGAGCGCCTCGTCCATGAACAGGTGCCGCGGCACGTTGCGGATGCGGTCGAGCACGCGCACATCGGCGATACCCTGCTCCTGCAGACGCAGCACCAAACGCTCGCGCGTGCGCGCCGAGGTCATGCCGATGCCGGAGAGTCGAGGGCCTTGGATGAAGGTGCTCATGTCGACAACCAGCGCTCGAGCTCGGGCAGAGCCGCGTGCCGGGTGAAGTCGATCTGCAGCGGGGTGACCGAGGCAAAGCCCTGGGCGACCGCGTGAAAGTCCGTGCCCGGGCCGGCGTCCTGACCGTCACCCGCGTTGCCGACCCAGTAGACACTTCGTCCCCGCGGGTCCTGCGCCCGCACGATCGGCTTGCTGCGATGTCGCGCACCGAGCCGCGTGACTTTGACGCCGAGCAGCTGATCGTCAGGCAGATCCGGCACATTGACGTTGAGCACCACGGCTCCTACTTGCAACGGCGCGACCGAGAGACGCTGGACCAAGCTCGCGGCAACGCGCGCAGCGCCGGCAAAATTCCGCGGACTGCCCGGCTCCACGCACAACGATACCGCAATCGCCGGCAGTCCGAGAAAGCGTCCTTCGACAGCGGCTGCCACGGTGCCCGAGTAGAGCGTGTCGTCGCCGAGATTCGCCCCATCGTTGACGCCCGAGACAACCAGGTCGTACTCGAAATCGAACAGACCCGAGATTGCGAGATGCACGCAGTCGGTGGGAGTTCCGTTCACGTAGTAGCAGTCGGCATCGTATCGGGCAGTACGTATCGGTACATCCAAGGTGAGCGAATTACTCGCCCCGCTCCGGTTGCGGTCCGGTGCAACCACAGTCACCGCTCCCAGCGGTTTGATCGCCTCTCTTAGTGCCTGCAAGCCCTCAGCGCGGTATCCGTCGTCGTTGGAAAGTAGGATTTTCACTCGAAGATCAATTGCAAGCCGGTGATGGCGGCCGGGGCCTTGCGGACTATACTGTAACGCTCCACAACCGGATAGCCGACCTGGCGCAAACCATGTCGCTGCACTATGGCAAAACCACGCTCTCGCCAGGGCGCCGTATCGAACGAGAAGAGCCCCGGCGCGGATACCGAGGAAGCGCGCGTATTTCGCGCCGCAGTGCGCGACGTGACACCCCTTCCGGCGCCTGCGGACCCGCCGCAGGGCGCCGCCCTGCCCCGACCCCGCGCGCGGCGGCGCGCGCCGATCGTCGAGGCCGAATCGCTCGGCGATGTGGTGGTTGCCGACGATGCTCCGAGCGCGGCGGACCCGCTGTCATTCCGGCGACCGGGCGTGCGTGAGCAGACGCTGCGTCATTTGCGACGCGGCCGATATCCGGTCGAGGATGAGCTGGATCTGCACGGCCTGAGTCAAG
>Ga0302324_100008587_pt1 | contig 21514 bp, 19 predicted proteins | sample Palsa_T0_1_FD_201949 | JGI IMG/M metagenome (GOLD analysis project Ga0302324, IMG submission 201949) | Peat permafrost microbial communities from Stordalen Mire near Abisko, Sweden - Palsa_T0_1 | ecosystem: Environmental > Terrestrial > Soil > Palsa > Peat permafrost | place: Sweden: Abisko...
AGGCGGAACTCCTCACCCAGAGATCCAACCAGGGCAGAGATCGCATCCTCACCGATGCCCAGGCCCTGGCCCAGGAGCGCATCACGCAGGCCAGAACCCGCACCGATGCGATCAGTGCCTTATCCGCCAATCGGGAGGGACTATCCGGTGAGATGCTCGAGCGCCAGCTGTATCAGGAGCAGATCGGCAAGATACTCGGGGCGGCCGGCCGGGTGTACTCTGCCGATGCCGAAGGGGGAGCTCGAATGATTGTCCCGGCCGGTGCGGAGAGCGCTCCATGAGCGATGAGAGCAGCGCAAGAATAAGTGAAGAGCGTGACTCGGTGCTCCTGAGCGGCGCCGAGCAGCTATCGCTCGCCACTCGCCTGACCTTATCCCTGATTTCCGGCGGGTGCCTGCTGATTGCCGGGGCCATACAGCTCTTCAACCCCGCACAGCACGATGTGGCCGAGCTCGTGGCAGGCCTTGCAGCACTCCTTGTTGCCGTGCCTGCACTGCGGGCCGCCTGGGCGAGTGTGAGGCAGCCCGATCTACACGGCATCATGGATCAGCTTATTGCTCTGGCCCTGCTTGCCGCCTGGGCGAGCGGGGCGCTCGTCACCGCAGCTCTTCTGCCCTTGGTCATGACGGTCGGACACATCCTGGAGGAGCGATCTCTCCTGGGCTCCCAGGAGGCAATCCGCGCCTTGAGCCGCCTGACACAGAGTAAGGCCAGGCGTATTGGCAGTCGGGGGATCGAGGAGATCAGTGCCCGAGCACTGCGCATCGGGGATCTGATTGAGGTCAGGGCTGGGGATCTGATCCCGGCCGATGGCCTGGTGGAGTCTGGAGCCTCCAGCATCGATACGGCCTCGATCAGTGGCGAGTCCGTGCCAGTGGAGGTGCAGACAGGCTCTGAAGTACTCAACGGCACCATTAATCTAGATGGCCGGTTGGCCGTGCGTATCACCCGCGTGGGTGAGCAGACCACGTTGGGCCGTGTCGTGGCGCTTCTGCGCGAGGCTGAGAAGGCTAAACCCCCCATCACGAGGCTCCTTGAGCGCTATGCCAACCGCTATCTGATCCTGGTGCTGCTACTGGCAGCAGGCACATGGTTTGTCACGGGTAATACTTCCGTCATGCTCGCAGTGCTGGTCGCTTCCTGTCCGGCCGCGCTCGTGCTGGCGGTGCCTGCGACCTCCATTGCCGGAATATCTGTGGCGAGCCGTCACGGGATCCTGGTCAAGGGGGCAGCTTTTCTCGAGAGCCTGGCAACCGTGGACTCCGTGGCCCTCGATAAGACCGGAACAGTCACGATCGGGCAATTGAGGCTGATCGAAGCACGCCCTGAGGCAGGCGTCGCACTCGATGAGCTTCTGGAAGTCGCCGGCAATCTGGGTGCCGTCAGTAGTCATCCGGTCAGCCGTGCTCTTGCTCCGCAGCTCCAGGGTAAGAGGCAGCTGCCACTTGAGGATATTCAGGAGACGCGCGGCTTAGGGGTAGTGGCCCGAAGCGGTCAGGACGTCCTGGTTCTGGGCCGCGCGGCGCTCTTTGCTCAGCGCGGCATCAGTATCTCGGATCCCCCGGCGCATGATGGGCCCATCGCAGGGGTCGCACGAGGCTCAAAGTTCCTCGGCTGGTTGCTACTGGCCGATGAGCTGCGCCCGGAAGCCAGAGAAGCCGTAGCGGATCTGGCGCAACTGGGCCTTCGCCGTCAGATCCTCATCACCGGGGATCGGGCAGCCGCCGCGCAGCGCGTGGCCGATGCCCTGCCGATAAGAGTCGTCTACTCCGAGCTCTTACCTGAGCAGAAGATGCAGATTATTCTGAACGAAGTCGCCGCAGGCCACCGACCACTGGTTGTCGGGGATGGCATCAATGATGCGCTGGCCTTGAAAGCCGGCGCGGTAGGCATCGCCATGGGCGGGCAGGGCACGGATGTCGCGCTCGCCTCCGCGGATCTGGTGCTCATGGCCAATGATCTGCGCCGTCTGGGCACCTGCATACGCCTGAGCCGGCGCTGCCGGCGCACGATCTACACCAATGTCGCCATCGGGCTGATCTGGACCATCGCGGTCATCGCTCTGGCCGTCAAGGGCGCACTCGGTGCCAACGGGGCACTCCTGGCCGCGGTCCTGCTGAACCTGAGCAGCCTGATCGTACTGTTCAATGCCGGAAGACTGCTGAAATTTCAGGAGGTCCTAAGGTAGCATTCAGCGGCATTGGCAATAAAACTGTCACGCGCACAAGCGCAGTATTGGCACCGACAACAAGCGGCCGATCAGCAAAGAACACGGGGGAACGCAAATGGCCAAGATTCTGTGCGTACTGTATGACGATCCCGTCGACGGGTATCCGAAGTCGTATGCCCGCGACGCAATCCCAAAGATCGACCACTATCCGGGCGGTCAAACCACGCCTACTCCCAAGGGCCTGGATTTCAAGCCGGGGGTACTTCTGGGCTCGGTCTCAGGTGGCCTTGGACTGCGCAAGTTCCTGAAGGACCTCGGGCATACGTTCATTGTGACTGCCGACAAAGAGGGCAAGAACTCAACCTTCGAGCGTGAGCTGCCTGACGCGGACATCGTGATCTCGCAACCCTTCTGGCCCGCTTATCTGACTCCCGAGAGAATCGAGAAAGCGAAGAAACTGAAACTCGCAATCACCGCGGGCATCGGCTCGGACCACGTCGATCTCCCAGCGGCCATCGCGCATGGGGTCACCGTGGCAGAAGTGACCTACAGCAACAGCATCAGTGTGTCCGAGCACGTGGTCATGATGATTCTTTCACTCGTGCGCAATTACTTACCCTCTTACAAATGGGTCATCGATGGGGGTTGGAACATCGCCGACTGTGTGTCGCGCTCCTACGATCTGGAGGCAATGGAAGTGGGCACGGTCGCCGCCGGCCGTATTGGTCTGGCCGTGCTCAGACGACTCAAACCCTTCGACGTCAAACTCCACTACACGGATCGGCATCGACTGCCCGATAGCGTCGAGAAAGAGCTCAATGTGACGTATCACGACAACGTCGAATCGCTCGTGCGTGTTTGCGACGTGGTTACGATCAACGCGCCGCTGCATCCGGAGACCGAGCACCTGTTCAACGACGCGCTCATCGGCAAGATGAAGCGCGGTGCCTACCTCGTCAACACCGCGCGCGGCAAGATCTGCGATCGCGACGCGGTGGTGCGTGCTTTGAAGAGCGGCCAACTTGCGGGTTATGCCGGCGATGTCTGGTACCCGCAGCCGGCGCCAAAGGATCACCCGTGGCGAACGATGCCTCATCACGGCATGACGCCACACACCTCCGGGACATCCCTGTCTGCGCAGGCTCGATACGCTGCCGGAACGCGAGAGATTCTTGAATGCTGGTTTGAGCAGCGCCCAATACGCGAGGAGTATCTGATCGTCGACGGCGGCAAGTTAGCCGGCGCGGGCGCGCACTCATACAGCGTGGGCAAGAAGACCTAGCAGCTTCGTCGGAGGCTCTCATGACCGCGAACTTCCTGGACCGAGAGGCCACGATCGCGCCGCCCGGTTACAACCGCTTCCTGGTGCCACCGGCTGCGTTGGCCGTGCACCTCTCGATCGGACAGCTCTATGCTTTTTCTACCTTCAATCTGCCGCTGTCCCGACTGATTGGCCTGAGCAAGTCTGCGCCCGGAGATTGGACCCTGGCGCAGCTGGGCTGGATCTTTTCGATCGCAATCCTAGTCCTGGGCATGTCAGCAGCGCTGTTCGGGCGCTGGGTCGAGACTGCCGGACCGCGCAAGGCGATGTTCGTCGCGGCGCTGTGCTTCGGCGGCGGCTTCCTGGTGTCCGCACTGGGCATCGCTGAGCACCAGATCTGGCTGCTGTATCTGGGCTATGGGGCCTTAGGCGGCTGCGGGCTTGGAATCGGCTACATCTCGCCGGTGTCCACATTGATCAAATGGTTTCCCGATCGCCCTGGCATGGCCACAGGCATGGCCATCATGGGATTCGGCGGCGGCGCACTGATCGCGGCGCCCTTGTCGATTTTCCTGATGGATCATTTCAAAACCCAAACCTCCAACGGCGTACTCGAGGCCTTCATCGTCATGGGTATCGTGTATTTCGTATACATGTCGATCGGCGCCCTTGCCGTTCGCGTGCCCGCGGCTGACTGGAAACCAGAGGGTTGGATACCCTCGGCGCACCCGCGCAAGCTCGTCACTTCATCCAACGTGAGCGTCGATGCGGCGTGGAGGACGCCGCAGTTCTGGCTTCTATGGGGTGTTTTGTGCATGAACGTGACCGCTGGCATTGGCGTGCTCGGTCAGGCCTCCCCCATGATCCAGGAAATGTTCACTGGTCGCGTGACACCCGCGGCGGCCGCGGGCTTCGTTGGCCTGATCAGTCTGTTCAACATGGGTGGACGCTTCGTATGGGCATCGGTCTCGGACTATATCGGCAGACGCGCCACTTACATGGTGTTCTTCGTGCTCGGGATGATTCTCTACGCACTGGTACCTACGACGGGCAGGCTCGGATCGATTACTTTATTCGTCAGCGCCTTTGCGATCATTCTGTCCATGTATGGCGGCGGCTTTGCCACGATTCCAGCGTATCTGCGCGATATATTCGGCACCATGCATGTCGGGGCAATTCATGGCCGGGTGCTGGCTGCCTGGGCGGCGGCTGGTGTGCTCGGGCCGGTGCTGGTGAACTACATTCGCCAATCGCAAATCGATCATGGTGTGCCCAAGGCACAGGCGTACTCAGTGACGATGTACATCATGTGCGCTCTGTTATTCGTGGGTTTCCTGTGTAATTTTCTGATGCGGCCGGTCAGCGAGCGGCGCCATTACGTCGAGGCGGACGCCGCAGCATTGGCGGCCGGGAGCAGCAAATGATGATGCTTCGATTCGTGGTCTTATGGCTGCTCGCGGGTCTGCCGCTGATATGGGGTATCAGCAAGACTTTGCAGAACGCGCTGAAGTTGTTTCAGTAGAGGATGCTATGAAGCACCTACTAGTTATCGCGCTAGCCTTAGTAGGAATATTGAACGTGAACCCCGCACCCGCCGCGACGGTCTTCATAACCGGGGCGGACCGTGGCCTGGGTCTGGAGTTCACCAGGCAATACGCCGCCCGCGGTGATACGGTCATAGCGACCTGTCGTCATCCGAGCAGTGCGAGCGAGCTTCAGGCGCTGGCAGGCAAGAGCAAAAACGTCGTAATCGCACAACTCGACGTCAGTGACGATACGAGCATCAAGTCCGTCGCTGCGCAATACAAGGGCAGGCCCATCGACATCCTGATCAACAATGCCGGTGTTCTCGGTAAACACGAGGATGAGACGCTCGGGACTTTCTCGCGCGCGGGATTTCATAGTGTAATGGATGTCAATGTGTTCGGCGTTCTGGCGGTGTCCGAGGCATTGCGCGACAACGTGAGCGCCAGCGCTCAGAAGAAAATTATCGCCATTACCAGCGGGCTCGGCTCGGTTGCCGTCGTCGAGCTTCTTGGCCAGGTACCCTACTATTACAGCATGAGCAAAGCGGCACTGAACCTTGGCATGGCAGCACTCGGCAACGATCTGAAATCCCGAGGCGTCGTGGTTGCCGTGGTCTCTCCCGGCAGCGTCGATACGGATATGCTCGCCGCCTTCCAGAAAGAGTATCAGGTCAAAGTAAATGGACTTTCTGCCAGCGAAAGCGTCAGCAAAATGATTACCGTGATCGACGCGCTCGATCAGCAGAAAGCCACCAGAGGGGTCAACAATTACGACGGCACCATCAGACCCTGGTGAACCCAGTACCGAGGTCCTTAAGCTCGAGCGGCACGGTATCGACTACATCCCGCGTAGCGAACGTCATGGTCATCCGAGAGATCTTTTCACCCTTTGGTTCGGCGCCAATGCCATGGCGGTCACACTGGCGACGGGCGCAATCGCTGGAACTACCGGCTTGGGTCTGCTTTGGGGCAGCAGCGCGATAATTGTCGGCGCGCTGATTGGGACCGTCTTCATGGCCTATCACTCCGCTCAAGGGCCACGGCTTGGTCTGCCGCAGATGATTCAGAGCCGTGCGCAATTTGGTTTTTATGGTGCCAATCTGCCCATGATCATCGTGATCGCCATGTACCTGGGGTACTACGCCGGCGGAGCAATACTTGGAGCACAGGCGCTCAATCTACTGTCCGGGATGAGTGTCGGAGTCGGCGTGGCGCTGTTGACGGGGCTGTCGCTTGTGCTGGTACTGTTCGGTTACAACCTGATGCACCGCGTCGGGTGGATCATCACGCCGATTTATGTCGTCGTATTTACCCTTCTAACGGCGAGCCTGATAGGACATTGGCACTCCTTTACGATCGCTTCGGCAATCCCGGCGGCGCACTTTCAGCTCAAGCCCTTTTTCTTCGTTGTCTCGATAGTCGCTGCCTACTACATCTCCTACGGCCCGTACGTCGCGGATTATTCGCGCTATCTTCCCGTTGAAACCTCGACCGCACAAACCTTCTGGTATACCTATGCGGGTACAATCGCCAGCGCCATCTGGATCATGGTGCTGGGCGCGGGCATTCAGATCGCGTTTGGTCACGACGATGCCATCACGGGCACTGCCCGCGTTGCGAGTGGCATGAACGCGTGGCTGCGATCGATCACTCTGATAACGCTGGTTTTTGGATTGGCCAACATCGATGCACTCAATATTTACGGTGCCATGATGTCGAGCCTTACGATCATCACCAGCCTATTCAGACATTTAACGGTGAATCGCTTCCAGCGTATCGCGTTCATCGTGGCACTGTCTGTGATCGGCGGTCTGATTGCTGGCGCCGCCAGCAATGACTTTCTGCATGCCTATGAGAATTTCATCTTTTTCATTGTGACGTTTTTGATTCCGTGGTCAGCCATCAACCTGGTGGACTATTACTGGATCCGTAAAGGCCGCTATGTGCCGGCGGAGTTATTTACGCCGGATGGCCGCTACGGGCGCTTCAATGCAGCGGGGCTGCTTAGCTATACGATCGGCTGCCTTTGCCAGATCCCATTTATCAGTCAGGAGTTCTACACCGGCCGCATCGCCAGCCAACTCGGGTTTGACGTCGCCTGGATAGTCGGAATCATTGTTCCGGGCTCGCTCTACTATCTACTGACGCGCAAGAAAAGCGGTCAACTTGAAGCGCATGCGCAACTACCGGAGAGTGCGCGCGGATGAAAGCCATCAAAGCCGCGGCGGTGCAGGCTGCTCCCGTTTTCATGGACCTGGAAGCCTCGATCGATAAGGCGGCCGTACTGATCGAAGAAGCGGCTAGCGCCGGGGCGCAACTGGTGGCGTTCCCGGAGACCTGGTTGCCAGGATTTCCATGGTTCATCTATCTGGGTACGCCCGCGCAGGCGCTGGCCTTCTTCCCGCGCTACCACGACAACAGTCTGGCCGTGGACTCACCGCAGATGCGCCGATTGCAGGGCATCGTCAAGCGGGCGGCTGTCACGCTCGTCATGGGTTTCTCCGAGCGAGCTATGGGCAGTCGCTACATGGCCCAGGCCATTATCGATCCGCGCGGCGAGCTGCTTCTGACCCGCCGTAAGCTTAAACCCACGCATATTGAACGCACCGTATTCGGTGAAGGCGACGGCTCGGACCTCGTGGTTGTTGATGCGCCCTTCGGAAGACTGGGCGCGCTCAATTGTTGGGAGCACGTGCAGCCGCTCATGAAGATGGCGATGTATGCGCAACACGAGGAAGTCCACGTCGCCTCCTGGCCGAGCCTGTCGATCTATCGCGATATTGCCTATGCCTTGGGGCCGGAGGTCAACAACGCGGCCAGCTTGATCTACGCGGTGGAAGGCGGCTGCTTCGTGCTCGCCCCTTGTGCAGTGATCTCGCAGGAGATGTTCGATCTGCTGTGCGATACCCCCGAAAAGGCTCACTTGCTCAATCCTCGCACCGATAAACCCGGCGGGGGCTTCACGGTGATCTATGGACCGGATGGACGCTCGCTGTGCAATGTTCTGGCCGAGGACGAGGAGGGCATTCTCTATGCCGATCTCGATCCCGCAGCAATAACTCTGGCCAAGGCCACCGCGGACCCGGCAGGTCATTACGCAAGAGCCGATGCGGTGCGACTGGTCATCAACCGCGGCAAGCGACGTGTGATGACCGAGATTAATCAATCGCCGACCGACCAGACAGAATCGGCCAATCCTGTCGTTGATCGCTCAGCGTAGATAACTCGCAGCCACCGCAATTCCCAAGACCGCCAGAGCCAGCAATAGGACTGCGGGGCGCCCACACGCCTTCAGGCTGCCGAACAGCACCGCGTATAGCGCCTTGAGGACATTGTTGGATGCGGCTGCAATCAAGATGGCCGCGGCCAGGGCGTGAAGCGTCATTCCCGTAACACTGCCCTGCGCGAGGCTCAGCACGAAAGGATCGACGTCGGTGGCGCCGGAAATGGCCGCGAGGCCGAGCACGCCCGTCTGACCGTAGCGAGCACGCACCCAGGCGGAAGCAAGCGCGATAATGACAAACATGGCCGCAAACGTGACCGCGGTCGGTAGCTGCAGTGGATTCGTCGCCGGCAAGTCCTTAGTCGGCGTATTCGTCGAGGCCCGATTCCACTCGAAGGCCGCCAGTACTGCACCTACGAGGAATAGACCCACCAACGCTGGTAGCAGCAGCAGGGCCAATTGCGCGTTGAAGATCGCGACGACGATACCGATTCGCAAATACATGATGCTCGTGGCCGTGACTATGCCGGCCGATAGTCGCGAGTTGGGCACTCCAGATTGCTTCTGCTGACGAGCCAGGGCCACCGTGGTCGCGGTCGAGGAGTAGATGCCACCGAGAACCGCGGGTAGCAGGGACCTCGTCCTGGGAACATATCGCTGCAGCAGATAGCTGATATACGAGAGCGTGGAAATGGCCACCAGCGCCAGCCAGGCCTGAAACGGCGTGATCGGCGTCCAACTGACAACCGGGTGATTGGGTACCAACGGCAAAATCAGCCCGACCAGAATAAGAAACTTGCCGAGCGTGAAGACTTCCTCGCGCGGCACCGTGCGAACCAGCGCATGCAGTGCCTCACGACTCTCGAGCAGCAGGACTGCCGTCACCGAGGCGGCCACAATGACCCAGGGCGGCTGAGTAATGGCTATCGGTCCTAGCGAGTACGCAAGAAGATTAGCCGTTGGGATCACCAGACTGGACGGATCTGTCTGGTCGGCAGGCGCGGCGCGGATACGAGCGTAGAGCCAGGCGGCGACGCCGGGCATGCCGACGATAAACGCCAACATCGACTTGGGCTCGAGCAGAAACAGCATGCTGCCCAGGAGCGCCAGCATCGGAAAGGTCCGAATCCCCCCGGGGTTACTCGGCGCATCGCGCTTGTAGATCTCTTCAAAGGCTACGCCGATGAATATAGCCATCGCGAGCGCCAAGCCGAGCCGGCCCGCAAGTTCAATCGGTTCCATACCTGCAAGCATCCGAAAGCCTCCCTGCAGCCTAGTTTAGTAGGTATAGATGCCGCATTCCGTTAGAGTGTCAGCTGCACAAGTTGCCGCTGCATGTGGGCATTTTGACGTCCAGGAGAACCTCAATGTCTACCATTCGCCGCATCCTCGTCGCCGTAAAGGATATTCAGGCGACTTCATACCCCGCCGTGCTTAAAGCCGCACAGATTGCCCGTAGCTGCAACGCAAAGGTGCAGCTTTTCCATGCGCTGGCAACGCCATTGTACGCAGACGTATCCGGTCTCGCCGATCAAAGCCTCGAGCGCATTGAGCATGATCTGCGACAGAACGCTTTGGCCAGACTCGAGGTCATTGCCGCGCAATTGCGCAAACACAGCATCCGAGTGACCGTGACAGCTGCATGGGATTTTCCGAGCCACGAAGCCATCATTCGCCAGGCGCTCAGTGCCAAGGCCGACCTCATCGTTGCGTCCCGGCATTCGGGTCGGCATACAGCACCCTGGCTGCTGCGCTTGACCGACTGGGAACTCGTGCGCCAGAGCCCGACACCAGTCCTGCTGGTCAAGAATCCACACCCATACCGTCACCCGGCAGTGCTTGCCGCCATCGATCCCGCGCATACACACGCGAAACCATTACTGCTTGATAAGGAGATCTTGCGCACGGCGCGCACGATCAGCGAAGCGCTGCATGGCAAGCTGAGTGCAGTGCACGCTTATGCACGCGCACCCATCGGCAGCGTGTTCGGTGCGGTGCCGCGCGAGGCGATCAAATCGGGGCTAATGACGCCGCATCTTTTCAAAAAAATGGAAGCGAAAATGCAACGACTGGCGCTGCGCTCTGCCCAGGCCAGCCTGACGCGAGCGCTTCGAGGGACACGGATCGCGGCATCGCGCCGTTATTTGATTGCGAACGATCCCGTCCACGCGATTGCCCAGGCGGCGCAACAGAGCAACAGCGCCATCGTCGTCATGGGCGCCGTTTCGCGCTCCGGTTTCAGGCGGCTGCTCATCGGTAATACCGCTGAGCGCATTCTTGATGAGCTCAGTTGCGACCTCCTGGTCGTAAAGCCAGCCAAATTCCGCTGCCAGGTACCGCGTACTGCAAATGGCCCGAAAGTGTTGATGCTTACGCCTGCCGGCGCAGCGGGTTATTACTAACCGGTCCGAGTGCCGCCTCGGGCCAGCAATACGGCGAGCGCCGTAAGCAGTGCGAAGCCCACTGCACTGCAGGCACAGCCGGCTGCACGATGCTCCTCGCTCAGTGCCGTCAGCACCGCAAACGCGGCAAAACCGGCGGCAGCGCAAGCGAATACCGCGGCGGTAAACGCAAACGCAAACACGCTGGCCGCGCGCTGGATCTCTCGACGTTCCAAGGCGGCCACCTGCCCAATGCGCCCTTCAATGATTGAGCTGAAGGCCGAGATTAGGCGGGTCACCAGCGCCAGAGCCACCGATAAGCCGTCGCTGGGTTGCTTGTCCTCGCTGACTTGCATTTGATGCTCTCCCTGTCTGTGCGTCTACCGCAGCATGGGCAGCATTGTCGGCACGATAGCTAACCACCGCAAGCCGCGTGACCTGCCCGTACTGCGCTGGGCAGCCTGATTTGGAGTACAGTCATGCCACAACTCATCGTGCTTGCCATGAACCGACGCAAGTTCATCCAGGCGGCCGGCGTGACCGGTGCAGGCCTGACCAACCGGCTTGGTCAGGCAAATACCGATCAGACCTCAACCGCCTTGCTCAAACTAGTGGAAGACTCGCCACGCGAGCATCTGCCGCGCGCGCTCGCGCAGAGGATTCAATCTGGCCTGCGTTATGAGGAGCTGCTCGCAACCCTATTTTGGGCGGCGGCGCGCAACGTTCAGCCGTATCCAGTCGTCGGTTTCAAATACCACTCGGTCATGGTCATGCGCGCAATTAATGCCAGCACGCAACAGGGATCGCCAAAGGGGCCGTCGGCCGAGCGATGGCTGCCGATCATCTGGGCTGCCGATTATTTCAAAGATGCGCAGGCCCAGGAGCAAGCGCGCGCGGGTTGGCGCCTGCAGCCTCGAGCCGCAGGCGCGCCAGCAGTTAGCGCCCAGGCGGTCCGCACCAGGCTGCTCGCCGCGCTGGAGCATTGGGATCACGATGCTGCTGACGCAGCGATTGCGGATTACGCTCGGCTCGTCCCGATGGACGAGATCTTCTCGCTGCTGTTTGCTTATGGCGCGCGCGACCTGCGAGACATCGGTCACAAAGCAATTACCGTGGCCAACGCGCACGCTCTTATTGGATTTCTGGATTCAAGCCAACGTGAAGCCATCCTGCGCTCCACGGTCGCGGCGCTACAAAACAGCGATACGGATGCCAATCCAGGCGCTCATGACCTTGAACCCGACCGGCCCTGGCGGATAAACCAGAAGCGTCTGCGCGAGATTCCTGCCGACTGGAAGCAGGGGCGCAATGATCCGGCCGCACGCTCGCAGCTGCGCTCAGAGCTGCGCTCCGCGCTTTATCGCGAATCGGAGGAACAAGCTGGCGGCGCAATCGTCACCATGCTGCGATCAGGCCTTTCGCCAGACGCGATCTGGCAGGTGCTCTTCAATACCGCCGCAGAGCTCGTCATGACACAACCGGGCATCCTGACCGTGCATGCACAGACCACGGCGAACGCGCTGTACTACGCCTATCGGATCTGCCGCGATGAACCGACCCAGCAGATGCTATTGCTGCAATGTGCGGCTTTCATTGCCATGTTCCGCCAGTTCACGGCAGGTGCAGCGGATTTCCAGCTCGATGCGCTGCAGCCAGCGGAGCCTCATGGCTCGGGCATTGATGCGATCGAGGAGATATATAGCGAGGTCTCGGCGGGTCGGCGCTCGTTGGCAGCCGGAAAGGCACTCGGTTATCTGCAAACTGGCGGTGATCCGCAGGCACTGATCGGCGTGGCTCGGCATCACGTCGTCTATCATGCCGATGAGGCTCACGATTACAAATTCGCCGAGGCCGTATTCGAGAACTACGCGAGCCTGGAAGATGCGCAATGGCGACGTCGCTACCTGAGTGCCGGCATGGCTTATTTCAAAGCCCCGGCGCAGCAGCCCGGCGCAGTCGTCCAGGAGACGCTCGAGGCGCTACGCGCGGGTTGATATCAGCGTACGGCACGGGTATCAATCGCCCGCTGCATCGTGTGCGGTAACTGCTCGAGTATGGATTCGACGATGACCTGTGGCGTCAGCTCAATATTGCAGTAGATGACCGGCTCATCCGCGAGTGGGACCTCGAGGGCTGCGAATTGGCTTTCAACCAGCGAGCCGGGCATAAAATGATCGTGACGCTCATTCACGCGAGCTTCAACCAGCGACTTCTCGCCGCTCAGATAGACGAAGACCAGATGAGCGACATCGCCGCGTAGCATCTCGCGATAGCGTCGCTTCAGGGCCGAGCAGGTGACAACCAGGGCTTCGCCGTTATGGGCAGCGTTGGCAATGCGCTCGGCGATCGCAATGAGCCAGTCGTGCCGGTCCTCGTCCGTGAGCGCGATGCCTGCGGCCATGCGCCTGATATTATCGGCCGAGTGCAGGGTGTCGCCCTCCAGGAGCGCACAGCCCAAGCGCTTGGCCAGCAACTGTGCGATCGTCGTCTTGCCCGAGCCCGCCACCCCCATCACGACGACGATCGGCGGACGCGGCAGCAGCGGGAGCGCCGATGTGCTCATACGATCTGGCGCTCGCCGGATGCAAATATCAAGTAAAAGAGGGCGCCGAACATCGCGATACCGGCGGTCAGGACCAGTGCCGCGGCAAAGCTGCCGGTGCGATCCACCAGCCACCCGGTAATAAATACCCCGAACAGCCCGGGCAGCGTCGCAAAGGTATTACTGATGCCATAGAGCACGTCGGCGTGGCGCGGGGCGACGTCGAGGCAGTTGGGCACAAATCCGGCCTGGCACAGGGCGAGCAATCCGGCAGCAATGCACATGAGGATCACTGCGGTGGTGACCGAGGCTGTTCCCGGCAACAGCAACAGGAAGATTGCTGCCCCCGTGAGTCCGCCCGTTTGCACGAGCTTGCGCACGAGCGTCGCACGGTATCCCGCACGCAGCAGATAGTCAGCAAAATAGCCGGCCGCGTTGGCCATCAGGAAGACGACGAGCCATGGGCCGGCCGAAAACATCCCGGCGTTCACGACCGTGACGCCGAAGGTGCTCTTGAAGTAGCTGGGTAGCCACGCCAGCAGCACATACGCACACCAGTTGTAGCAGAAGTGCCCGACGATGATGGCCCAGACCGCTCGTGAGCTCAGTAATGCGCGCCACGGGATCGCAGCGCGTGCAGCCGGCTGCGCAGCCTTAACGGCAGAGTCACCCTCGACGGCAAAGTCGCGCTCAACGGCAGAGCCGCCGCGCACACGCGCGAACCAGAACGCGGCCCAGAGCAGACCCACCACGCCAAAGGCGTAAAACGGTATCGGCCAGCCGTAGTCATGTACGAGCCAGCCGGACGCGGGGAGCGCGATCACGGTGCCCAAGGCACCGCCGCTGGTCATCAGCGCGCACGCGCGCGAGCGATTCAGGGGCGGCACCCAGCGCCCGATCAAGTTGAATGCGGACGGATAGACGGCCGCCTCGCCCAGACCCAGCGCAATGCGCGCACACAGCAGAGCCGGCAGCGAGATCAGCGCGGCTGGCGGCGTCAGCGCCGTGAACAGCGACCACCAGATGACTGCCAGACCCAGCACGATTCTGCCGCCGTAGCGATTGGCCAGAGTGCCGCTCACGATCATCAATGGCAGATAGCCGATGAAAAACGACGAGAGTACGAGGCCTTTCTGCGTCTCGTTCCAGTCGAACTGCCCCTGCATGGCTATCGCCGCGACCGAGATGTTGGTGCGATCGATATAGGAAATGAACACTGCCGCGCTCAGCAGCAGCACGACCGTGTAGTAGCCGGGCCAGCGCACGCCGCGTTCGATCGCCATACTGTTCATGCTGAATCGCCCGATCGTCTTATAGTTATACGTCCAAGGCTATCTGGTTCTTTCCGCCAATGCGAGGCGAGCGATGAGTTGGTCTGCCAGGCAATATCTAGCCTTCGAAGATGAGCGTACGCGGCCAGCGCGCGATTTACTGGCGGCGGTACCGCCAATCCAGGCGCGGCGCGTGGTGGATATCGGCTGCGGCCCCGGCAATTCGACCGAGCTACTGGCCGCGCGCTTTCCCGACGCCATCGTCACTGCTCTGGACAGCTCGCCCGATATGATCGAGGCGGCACGAGCGCGGCTGTCCCAGGTTCGTTTCGAGCTCATCAGCATCGAATCCTGGGATGAGCCGGGTCCGTTCGATGTGATCCTCGCCAATGCGGTCCTGCAGTGGGTCACTCGGCATGACGCATTGTTTCCATCGCTGGTGATGAAACTCACCCCAGGCGGCAGTCTCGCCGTACAAATGCCGGACAACCTGGATGAGCCGGCACACCGCCTCATGCGCGAGCTAGCCGTCGACGGGCCATGGGCCGGCAAGCTCGCCGCCGCCGCGACCAGACGAACTCGCATGGCCAGTGCCGACTGGTATTACGGGCTGTTGCGAGAGTGTTGCGGCAGAGTGGATGTGTGGCGCACGATTTATCATCACCCGCTCGCCGGTGGGGCGGGCGCCGTAGTCGAGTGGTTCAAGGGCAGCGGCCTGCGGCCATTTCTCGAGCCGCTCGATGAGCAGGAGCGAGCGGCCTATCTCGAGCGCTACACGACTGCGATAGGAGATGCCTACCCGGCACTGGCGAATGGCGCCGTGCTGCTACCATTTCCAAGACTGTTCATCGTTGCGACCCGGTAAGGCGGCTCACTTAAAACGGCTCACTTGTGATCACGCACGAAATCGAAATCCTGCTATTCCTGCTGATCGCACTGGCTGCGGTCGGCGTCGTGTCAAAACGCTCGAAGATTCCGCCGGCTATTCTTCTGGTGCTGACCGGTGTGGCGCTCGCGCTGATACCGGGGCTGCCGATCATACGGCTCGCTCCAGAGCTCGTGCTGTTGCTGGTGTTGCCGCCGCTGATCTATTCCTCCGCGGTGGCGATGAGCTGGAAGGAGTTTCGTTTCAATTTGCGGCCGATTTCATTACTTGCGATCGGTTGCGTGCTCTTCACGACCGTAGCTGCGGCGGCCGCAACGCATTGGCTCCTGGGTTTTTCCTGGCCTGTCGGCTTCGTGCTGGGCGCGATTGTTTCACCGCCCGATGCCGTGGCGCCCTTGTCGGTCGCGCGCAGGATGGGGCTGCCGCGGCGAATCCTCGTGATTCTGGAAGGCGAGGGACTCGCGAATGATGCGACGGCGCTGATCCTGTATCGATTCGCGATAGTGGCCGTGAGCGCAGGGGCTTTTTCATTAGATAAGGCTGCCGGAACGTTTGTGCTCATCATCGGCGCGGAGCTGCTATGGGGTCTTGGGATCGGTTGGCTGATGTTGCGCCTGCGTCGCTGGGTTGCCGATGCGCAAGTTGAGATTGTGCTCTCGGTATTGACGCCCTTTGTTGCCTATTGGCCGCCGGAGCATCTGGGCGGCTCGGGCGTTCTGGCCACGGTCGTGACCGGTCTGTATGTGAGCTGGAACGGTCCGGACATCATCAGCGCCACGACGCGGCTGCAGGGAATCTTTTTCTGGGACGTGCTGGTGTACATGGTCGAGGGCATCGTGTTCCTGCTGACCGGGCTACAGGCGCGCACCTTGGCTGTGGGCTTGGGCGGTCACTATTCGGCGTCCGTACTGGCGGACTCGGCCATCGTTGTCTGCGCGGTAGTGATCGTGGCGCGCTTTATATGGATTTTCCCTGCAACGTACCTGCCGCGCTGGCTCGTGCCCGCGATAGCGCGCAAGGATCCATCCCCGCCCTGGCAGTGGCCGTTCGTACTCGGATCCACCGGCGTGCGCGGGATCGTGTCTCTGGCTGCGGCACTGGCGATCCCGCTCACGCTGGACGATGGTCAGCCATTCCCGGGTCGCGATCTGATTCTCTTTCTGACCTTTGCAGTCATCCTGGTCACACTCGTGGGCCAGGGCCTGATGCTGCCCGCGATCATACGGGTACTCAACCTCGCCAATGCCGGTGAGCGCGAGCAGCATGCCGACAGGGCAGAGGAGCTCGTCGCGCGCCGAGAGGGCATCGAGGCGGCGCTCGTGCATCTGAGCGCGCTGGCCGCGGAGCGAGCGTTGCCCGATGAGATCGTCCGACCCCTTCGAACAGAGCTGCGCGATCGTCTCAAGCATTTTGAGCACGCGCCCCGGCAAGCCGAGCCTGAGCATCCAACCGCGCTCGCTGATGAAATCTACCTGGCCCTGATCGCAGCCGAGCGAGCCCGCATCAATGAGCTCTATCGTCAGGGCACATTAAAGGATGAAGGTCGGCGCCACCTCGAGCGGGAGCTGGATCTGCGTGAGGCCAATCTGGCCGATCACCAGCATGAGGATTGAGAACGATTACGCCGCTGCGCTGAATTGCTCGCTGAGAAAGCTCAGGAGCAGTGGATCTGCCGCGTACGCCACATTAAGCCGGAAATAGCCCCGGCATTGTCCTGTGGGCGAGAACAATGAACCTTTCGCGAGCAGAATACCTTGCGCCTGGGCAGCAATGACCAAACGGTCTGGATCCATGCCCGGAGGAATCCTTGCCCAAAGAAAAATACCCTCGCTGGACGAGCTCTCGATGCTTAATCCGACTTGTCTGAGTTGGAAGACGCTCACAGCCCGGGCCTTTGCAACTCGATCTCGAAGATGCACGATGTGTCGGCGGTATTTCCCGCTCGCGAGTACTTCGCGCACAACACTTTCACACAGTGCCGAACCGGCCAGTAGGTTGAGAACCTTTGCTTTGATGATTGGTGCGATCAGCGAACTTTGAGCCGCGATGTAGCCGATCCGCAGCCCCGGACCCAGCAGTTTGGTGAAACTGCCGACGTAAATTACGCGTCGAAGCTCGTCGATCTGCGCCAGTGTTACGGCGCCAGCGCCGGCAAGATCACTGAGCATGTGGTCCTCGGTCACGAGAAAATCATAGCGCTCGGCGAGCTTGAGGACTTGGTGGCAGTTGGCTGCCGACGAGCTGCTACCTGTGGGATTTTGCAGCAGAGATTGAGTAAAAAACATGCGCGGCCGATGCAGCCTGGCGGCGCTTTCCAACGCTTCCAGATCGCTGCCGTCAGCGAGCATCGGCACCGGAATCAGCCGCAGATTGAGCGCCCTGAGTTGTGCGTGCAACACAAAGAAGCTTGGATCATTCACGAGCACGGCGTCGCCCGGCGCTAACAGCGTCCTCGCAATCAAATCGAAAGCATGAGAGGCCCCAGATGTGATGATCAGATCAGCAGCGGCGGCCGGAATGCTCGCCGTGCGCAGGCGCTCTGCAAGCAGCTCCCGCAACGCCGGGTCTCCCTTCACCGTCGCCGACTCAAATGCAGCTCCGCTCTTGCCCAACTTGGATAGGGTTGAGGGCGGGATTGCTTCTTCAAGCCACGCCGCCGGAAAGAATCCCGAGCCCACGGGCACGATGACCTTGTCTTGTTCAAGAAAGCGGCGCGCAAATCCCAGCACGGAATCAACGATCGCAGATACCTCAAGCTCTACGCGCGCGGGCACCGGTACTCGGCGCAACCGCGCGACGAAATAGCCCGATCCCGGTCGGGATTGAACCAAACCCTTCGCACTGAGGCGTTCAAACGCCTGCGTGACCGTATAGGTACTGACGCCGGCGCGCTGCGCGAGTTGTCGTACCGACGGTAGTCGGGATCCTTCCGGCAAACGACCCGTTTCGATCAGGCCGGTGACTTTCTCTACCAGTTGATCACCCAGAGGTATCGAGGAGCTACGAACCACTTGAAACACGTCAGGCCCTCATGTCGATAACGGCATACCCATGGATCGATCGCGCATCGTAACGTCAGAGCTCAGAGCGGGGCCACGATATCTGCGCAAACTGTGGTGGTGATTAAGCCAATACAGTGCGTTGCCCGGGGACGCAATCGCATCGGGTCATGCCAGGCGCAGGTGCCGATACTGCAGCTGTTGGCAATACAACCAACAGTGGAGATTAGCGTGCAAAAACTAAATTACTGTCTTTTGGCGCTTGCATTATCAGGGTGTGTGGCGGGCGCACCGCAGGAATCAGCTGATTTGCGTGATGTCCCAACCAAAACCGTGCGCTATGCAGAGCTGAATCTGAATACGGCTGACGGAGCGCGAGCGCTATTTCGCCGCATCAAATTTGCCGCTGCAGAAGTGTGCGAGCCGCTCGATGGTCGGGCGCTGGCACAGCACGTGATCTGGCAGAAATGCTATGAGCGTGCGTTGGCCGACGCCGTCAGCCAGGTGAATCAACCTCGGGTCACGGCACTGTACCGAGGGGTCGCCAATCGCGGCTGAGGCGCAATCAGCGCTCTGATTCGCCATTGCGCTGGGCGGCGCTGTGACTCACAGCGTCCGGCGCGCTCACGGCCTTGCTATAGCTCTCAAGCGACATCGACGGGGATGCCGGCGGCAGCTTGACCCCGGCGCTGCTGGGCGGTCCGGGTTCATTGGCGTTGAAGGCGCTCGGATCGATGAACATGACGCTGCAGCCGGCACATTCATAAAAGCTGGTCAGGTATTGCGATCCATCCGCTCGGGGCACGACGACGGAGCGGAAAAGGCCGCCACCGCAGAGCGGACAGCGAAATGCGCGAGTGGCCATTGCGAGATCGTGTCGCAAACTGTACTGTATATCTATACAGTACAGTGGCCGGAGCTACAATCGAAGACAGACCATGTGCGGGCGCTATGTGACACCGGAGGAGGCCGAAGCCGAACGCATCTTCCGGGTGCACAGGATCGAATGGGAATTTCTGCGCTCATATAACGTCGCGCCCTCACAGCTCGTACCCGTCGTGCGCATGCGCGATGGCGAGCGCGAAGGCGTCAGGTTGCGCTGGGGCCTCGTGCCCTACTTCGCCAGGGGCGTGCCACCGCGGTACTCGACGATCAACGCCGCGATTGAGAAATTGGCGGTTAATCCCAGCTGGCGCGGCCCGTGGACGCGAGGCCAGCGCTGCATTCTTCCGGCCACCGGATTCTACGAGTGGCATGTCAATGAGGATCGCAGCAAGACGCCTTTCTATATCACCTGCGCCGATCAGGCGGTATTCGGTTTGGCCGGCCTCTGGGATGCATCGCGCGCCGACGACGGCAGCGTGATCCAGAGCTGCACGATCATCACGATGCCACCCAATCCATTGCTGGCCGAGATTCATAACGCCAAGCAGCGCATGCCGGCGATCCTGCAGAGCCAGGATATCGACGCGTGGCTGACCGGCCCTATCGATCAGGCGCGCGCAGCGCTGAAGCCTTATCCTTCCGACTCGATGGTGGCGTGGCCGGTCAGCTCGAGAGTCAACACTCCAAAGAACGACGACGCGCAGCTCATCGAGCCGCTGATGCAATGAGCCGCTGATACGTCGAGGAAAACGTGATGGCAAAACGGGGTTTAGATGCGCGCATTAGATGCGCGCGCCTGGCGCTGACGGTCGCGACCATGACCGCGCTGTGCGCCTGTCAACAGAAGCATCCGACGGCCGCGCAGCAGCCGCCCGTCAAAGCGGCCGACGTGAGCGCCGCGCGGCTTGCGGCCGCAGAGCCGGATCAATGGCCGGCCGCGGGCCGTGATGCGAACGGCACTTACTATTCGCCGCTGAAGGACATCAATACGGGCAATGTGGGCCAGCTTGGCTTTGCCTGGGATTATCACCTCGGCAGCACGCGCGGACAGGAGTCCACGCCGCTCGTGATCGATGGCGTCATGTATGTGAGCAGCACCTTCGGGCGCGTTTACGCGCTCGATGCGGCGAGCGGCAAGGAGCTGTGGACCTATGACCCGCATATCGATGGCCAGTGGGCGCGATATGCCTGTTGTGATGCAGTCAATCGCGGCCTCGTCGCATTTGAAGGGCGGCTCTACGTGGGCGCGCTCGACGGCTGGCTGCATGCGATCGATGCGCGTACCGGTCAATTGATCTGGAAGGTGGATACGCTGCCTGAGCGCTCCGAGCACAAACCCTACACGATCACGGGCGCACCACTGCTTGCGGGCGATCTGATCATCGTCGGCAGTGGCGGCGCTGATTTCGCCGGCGTGCGCGGTTATGTAGCCGCCTTTGATCGGCAGAGCGGGGCGTTGCGATGGCGGTTCTTCACGGTGCCGCGCAATCCGACCGAGGGTCCGCAGGATCAGCCGCAGCTTCAGGCGGCCGTAAAGAGCTGGGATCCGCGCCATCGATGGAACGATGGCATTGGCGGCACGGTCTGGGACGGGATGGCCTATGACCCAGCGCTGAAGCTCATCTACATCGGCACCGCAAATGCCGCGCCTTACAACATGCGCCTGGGCGGACTGCGCGGCGGTGATCAACTCTACGCCGCCTCGATCATTGCCATTCATGCCGATGATGGCTCGATGGCCTGGTATTACCAGACGACGCCAGGGGACCGATGGGATTACGACAGCACGCAGAAAATCATATTGGCGGATGTCGAGCTCGACGGGCAGCATCGAGCAGTGCTCATGCAGGCCGCGAAGAACGGTTTCTATTATGTGCTCGACCGCCGTACGGGTGAGCTTTTGTCCGCGCAAAATTTCGCCTTCGTCACCTGGACGCGCGGCATCGACCCCAAGACGGGCAGGCCCATGGCCGATGCGCACGCCGACTACGATCAGCGGCCGGTACTCGTGTTTCCCTCGGAGGCCGGCGCGCACAGCTGGCAGCCCATGGCCTACGATCCGGAACGAGGCTTGACGTTTATTCCAGTGATTGAGGCCGGCAACGTGCTGGTGGAGTCGAGCCATCGCAGGGCCGGACTCGTCCAGGGTCAGTTCACGACGCCGGCCTTCGTGCCCGAGCAATGGGATCCAAAAGCCATGCGCTCGTTGTACGGCGAGCTGCCGTCGATCACGCAGCTCACGAACGGGTTGAAAACCAACACCGCCTCGCGCGGCTTTCTGCGCGCCTGGAACGTCGCGCAACACCACATCGTCTGGGAAGTACAGACCGCATCAAGCTGGGACGGCGGCGTGCTTGCAACCGCCGGCGG
>Ga0302324_100008588_pt1 | contig 21513 bp, 21 predicted proteins | sample Palsa_T0_1_FD_201949 | JGI IMG/M metagenome (GOLD analysis project Ga0302324, IMG submission 201949) | Peat permafrost microbial communities from Stordalen Mire near Abisko, Sweden - Palsa_T0_1 | ecosystem: Environmental > Terrestrial > Soil > Palsa > Peat permafrost | place: Sweden: Abisko...
CCGGCCCGCTGATACGAGCAAAAGGCCAGGCGAGCACCTGCGGCGCCGGGCAGCTGGCGCGTTCGCGTCATGTCCCGGTGGTCCGCACGCAGCAGAGAGCAGGTTCCGGGTGATTTTCGGATCTTGCATCCTTTTGGGCCTGGTGACCTGAGCGCGGCAGCAATTACGCTTTCCGGGCAAAGGCTTAGGCAGTTCTGCAGGGAGGGATCATGCTCGGTAAGCGTCTCCTGGTGATGTCCGGCGTGGCGGCGATCTCGCTGGCCGCGACGGCCGGGCCGGCCCTGGCCGCGACGCCGCCTGTGTCGCACGTTCACATCGTCGCGCATTTCGACATCGCCACCGGGCAGCAGCCGGAGAACATCGCGCTGCAGCGTGACGGCGTCCCGGACGTGACGTTCGCGTTCGCGCACCAGATCGCCCGGGTGACCCGCGGCGGCGGCATCCAGGTGCTGGCGACGCTGCCGGCGCCACCGGCTGGCTCGGCCGTACCCGTCCTCGGCGCTCCCGAGTTCCTGGCAGGTATCGTCATCGCCCGCGACGGCACCCGCTTCGTCAACTACGACACCGGGACGGCCGCGCTGACCGGCGTCTGGCGGGTGCGCCCGGGTGGCCAGCCAGCCAGGATCGCGGCGCTGCCGGCCGACAGCCTGGCCAACGGGCTGGCCATCGACAGGGGCACCGGGATGCTCTACGTCACGGACTCGGCGCTGGGCGTCATCTGGCGGGTACCGGTCAGCGGCGGCACGCCGGTGGTCTGGGCGAGCGGCCCGGATCTGCAGAGCGCGGGCTTCCTGGGCGCCAACGGGCTCAAGGTGCACGACGGCGCCGTCTGGGCCAGCAACACCGACAAGGGCCTGCTGCTGCGAATCCCGATCCTGCCCGGCGGCGCGGCCGGGACGATCCGGGTCGCCGCCAGCGGCGTCGCCGCCATCGACGACTTCTCCTTCACCAGCGGCGCCGGCGACACCGTGCTGGCTGCCCAGAACGCCATCAGCCAGGTCGCGCTGATCCGGCCGGACGGCACGCACACGACCGTGCTGACCGCGGCGGACGGCCTGTCCAACCCCTCATCCGTCGCCGTCACCGGCCACACCATCTACGTCACGAGCGCCGCCTATGTCACGGGCACCGATCCCAACCTGCTGACCGCGCAGCTGGCATGCTCCGCCGAGCCCGCGCGGTGACCCACCGTCCTCCGCATGGCAGCAGGAGGGACCGCGACGGGCCCTTACATCGATCCATCTGATTAGCGCGCCGGCCAGCCGGGCTGACTTCTCCGGGCTTGTGCTGGATCAGCTGGACCGGGCACGCTTAGGCTTTCTTCACCGGGCTCTGGCCGGTGCATTTCGTGGCTGTCTGGTGCATGATGCTTGGGTGCGCAACGAGCGGGCTTGGCGTAGCGTGCCTGGACGGCTGAGAGGCTGTCCGTTCAGGTGGATGTTGCTGGCTGCCGTACTGATGTGCGGCTGCACAGCCGGGTTAACTGGCGTTGCGCCCGGCGCCACGCTGACGCGGCCGAGAGTCAGCTCGGTGCGCGGACTGCTCGAAAGCGCGGCGCGGTCGATGATCCGTCATCACATCCGCGGTCCCCGGACCGGCAAGGGCTGGGCGTGGCCAAGCGCCATTCAGGCACCCCAGGTGAACACAGACCGTGACGTCGGGGCGGCGAGCGTGGGTATGGGGTTCATCGCTGCCTACCAGACCACGGGGGTGCGAGCGTACTTGCATGCGGCTGAGGAGGCTGCGAACTGGCTCGTGTCGATAGCTGAGCCAGCCCGCGGGGGCCTGCACTGGCCTAACAGCGTGTCGACTGCCGCCATCGATCAAACGAGCTACACCTCGTTCGACGACGGGGCGATGGGTATCGCCGATTTCTTGTACCGGGTCTACGCGCTTGACCACCACAAGAGGTACCGCCGCGCCGCCAAGGCTGGCCTGAGGTGGGAAGAAGCAGTCGCACGCGGCCATAATGGCCATCGCTGCCCCGTGGTGTGCTCCTGGCGATGGGATCAGGATCCGCACAGCGGCATCTTCACGGGAATGGGGATGGGCGTTTCGGGGATCGCCTACACCTTCGACCTGTTCGCACGCCGGATGGGCAGTGCCAGGCTGGAGCGCTACGCCGTGGGCGCAGCCAGCTACGTCCAGAGCCTGATCAACTCCCGATACGACGCTGTTCCCGAGCAACCCGGGCAGCCCGGCTGGGACACCGGCTACCTGTCGGGCTCGGCTGGGGACGCCTTCATGTTCCTTAGCCTCTACCATCACACCCACCACAGGCGGTGGCTGCGTGATGCCATCCGACTGCTTGGCTTCGTTGACCGGACTGGCCACGTCACAGATGACCAGGAGTCGTGGCCGATCGAATTTGATCCCTCCGGCCGCCAGGATAACAACGCGGTCGCGCTCGGCACGGAGGAGGGGAACGCAGGCATCGGCTGGGTGATGCTCAACGCCTACGAGGTCACGCACCGTACCACCTATCTCACCGTAGCCGAGCGGGCCGGCAATTACCTGGTCGCTCACCTCAGCCGAATGCGGGGCGGCCTGGCGTGCGTGGAGGACATCGGCAGCGGAAATACGACACTTTTCCATACGAGCCTAGACAACGGCGCCGCCGGATGCGGGTTTTTCCTGCACGACCTGTCCGTGGTGACTGGTACTAAAAAATACCAGGATGCCGCTGAAAGCATGGTGGGCTGGCTTGGCTCAGTATCGCGGACCGACCGGCGCGGAATCTGGTGGTACGACCAGCTCAACGCCAGGTCAGGTCGGTGGGCCAATCCCCGGGAAATGTCCTGGCACTGGGGCCAGGCAGGCATCGTCGCATTCCTCAGCCGACTGTCGGGCTGGGCAGTCTCGATGCCAGTCGAAGAACAGTCGATCCTTCCGCTGTCTCACCGGAGTGCTTGAACCGCCGATCTTTATGCACTGCGGGACCGGGGCTAGTTGATCTAGTGCACTGGCGTGATGCCGACTTGCCTGGTTCGTGAATCGCTGGCCGTCTGCGTATGGCTCTATAGGGTTTGCCGGACTGGCCGACGCGACTGGTCAAGTTTTACTCGCTGTTGTCCGCCGGTGGTTAAAGGCGGGGTACAGTCATATACGCGCATCTGTGATCAGCCCACGTGTTGAAACCGTTCTGTCCGACGTGATGCGGCGGCCATATTTCCGCATCCATCTCGTAGCGACCAGGTGCCAGGTTGGCCCGGATAGCTACCAGGCGCGTATAACTGTGGCTACCGGCCATCAAGGGAAAGGCGTTGCGGTCATAGCGGCCATTAGAGTGGTCGTGACCCTGATTGTCATATAGGCCTACGCCCAAACCGGCTAGGACCGCTGAGCTAACTGAAATATGGTAGGTCAGCTGCAAAGTCATGCCAGGTTTTAGGTTCTTTCGGCTGAGACTGCACCCGACAGTGATAGACGAAGGCTTCACCGTCGACGTCGGTGCGGGCGTGGACGAAGCCGTCGTCGTTCCAGTCGGCCCTAGGGGCGTAGTTGGTCCTGAGCCCGGGCGCGACGAAGAAGGCGAGAAGAGTGCCCTACCGGCAAGGACGGCCCCCCCGGCAAGCACCAGCACGCCTGCTAGCGCGAATGGGACGAGCCAGCCTCCGGCGAGCTCGCCGACCGGTCTATGTCCTCGCGCGGCCGTCTCGAATGCTTCCCGCGCCGGGCCGGCCAGACCTAGCGCATCGGCCAGCAGCCGGGCTGTGTCCTTGCGGGCGGTCGCAGTTTTGCCGCGCTCCAGGTCCCTAACAGAACGGGCGCTCACCCCGGCCGCCCTGGCCAGTTCCTCCTGCGTCATGCCCGAGTCAGTCCGCAACTGCCTGAGTCGTGCACCGAACGGCGGGGCAGACGGCCCGGCCATGGCCGCCGGCGACTCGCTGCTAGCCAGCTCGCTGAGCGCGTGGAACACCTCTAGCTCCAGCCGGTCCGCGGTTGCAAAGCTGCGGACCACTAGCCCGGCATCACGCAGCCGCTGCCGGAACCCTTCCACCGCACCCCGGTCAGCATCAGCGGCCTCCGGCGGCAGGCCGCTCGCTTCTTCGTCCAGTAAGAACGCCAGCCGATGCAGGCCGGCCTCCGTGGCCGCATCAAACTCCAGCTCGGTGTAGGACACCGTCTCGCCCGGCACTAGCGAGCCATACCGGAACCCGACCACCGCGATATACGCATCGCACTCGCCCACCCGCTGTCGGCAGTAGTCCGCCGCCTTGCCCTCGCGCGCGGCGAAATAGCGCATGTCGACTGGCGTCATCCCGGCCCGGTTGACCGCGTCCAGGGCGGCTTGCGCGAACGACCGTCCGGCCGGGAACCGCTCCACGTCGGAGGTATGGCTAATGAACACCTGGCCCGTCATCGTCACACCGCCCGCCCGGCCATGGTCCCTGGGAACCCGTCTCGCGGGCTCCAAATTACACCGGGTACAACCTCAAGATCGCAACATGCCCCTGACCTTTTTCCGATGAACGTTTTCTTGAGGAAGTCCGGGTTCGCTTCACCGACCCGCCCTAATGTGAGCTATTAGCGGTCCGTCACCGGCGTCGCCGGGTAATACGACCCGACGATGTCGGCAGCCGTGGGTACGGGGGCGGTCGCGACCCGGGCGGCTGAGTCACGGCCGAACTCCCTGAACGCCGCTAGTTCAGGCAGGGGGTTCGACCCGTCTGGCGTGTCCGCCGACGAAACATGCACGAACGACACCCCGTCCTCAAGGCGCACGACCTTGTACTCAACGTTGCCCGGCTGCTCGGCGTGCAACTGCTCGAAAACCGCCTCGATCAGGCGGACGTGCTCGGCGACGGCCTCGGGCCGCACCTGGTAGCTGACGACTACGCTGCTAATCACGCAAGACGCTCCCTCATGGCTGAGCCTCACCTTCGGCTCCGGGCAGGAGGGAGGCACACAGGCAGTATGACCGTCCGGACTGGCGCTGGCGACTGTTGCCGATCGATTGGGGCGGGCGGCAGATCGCAGGATCAGGCCTCCCTAGCGACAGGCCGCGGTAAGGCGGTTCCAGTGCGCATGGTTTCGCAGCTCGTTGGTTCACTGAGCGGTTTCATCCGGGCTGGCCCGGTGAGAGGAGCGCAATGTCAGAGGCAGGGGAGGTCCCGCGCGTGAGATGGCGTGATCCAGTAGCCCGGCCTTGCGCGTGCGGAGGCCGGCGGCCCGCATCGGTGCCGGCGTGAGCCCGCCCCGGCGCGACGATCCGGCCGCCGCCCTCAACCAGGTGCTCAGCGAGGTCATTGACGGGGTTCTGGACGTGAAGCAGGCGCACCGGAGGGTTCCCGAGACGCACGCCCTGCACGCGGTGCTCGACCAGCTCTTCGACGATCTGAGAACCTGGGCCCGATTGCTCGCAGACCAGGACCGGGCGCTCGGCGTGTCGCCGCTGGCGAGCATGCCGACCGGGGCCGGCCGCAAGCCACCGCACCCCTGGCATGGGGCCGCGAGCGACGAGGAGGTCCGCCGTATCCTCGGCGAGGATCTCGACCGGCTCGGGCAGTACCTGGCCGCAGCGCTCGCGGAGCAGCAGGATGACGAGGTGCGAGTGGCCCTCGGCGAGGTGGAGCGCGGATTGCTGGTGCACAGGCGGGCGCTCCGTGCGTGCTGACCGTGCCGGCGAAGTGAGTGGCGCCCCCAGCAGGATTCGAACCTGCGCACCCGCCTCCGGAGGGCGGTGCTCTATCCCCTGAGCTATGGGGGCTGGCGCGATTGGCCTGCAGGCACGCCTGCTAGGCCGGAGCCAGGCTATCAGCCCGGAAGTGTCACGGACACGGCACCGATCTGCGCGCATCGCCGTCGCTGAGAGGGTAGCCTCGCGCGGGTGACGCAGGGACTGGGCCGCGTGCTGGTTGTCGACGATGACGAGGTCATCAGGCAGCTCATCGCCGTGAACCTCACGCTAGAGGGGTTCGAGGTGGTGACCGCCGTGGACGGCAAGGACTGCCTCGACAAGGTTGCCGAGACCAGCCCGGACGTGATCACCCTGGACATCATGATGCCGCGCCTGGACGGCTGGGTGACGGCCACCATGCTGCGCAGGAACCCGCTGACGAGCGGGATCAAGGTCGTGCTGATCACGGCACGGGCGCAGGAAGACGACAAGTCCAGGGGCCGGGAGATCGGCGTGGACGCGTACCTGACCAAGCCGTTCGACCCGGCGGAGATGATCCGCGTCGTGCGCGAGCTGGCCGGCCCGCCGCACAGTGCCTTCGGCTGAGCCGGGCCTTCGGCTGACCGGTCGGCGCCATAACCTGGGCGGGTGCTTCCCTGCGACATCGGTGCCGAGCTTGGCCGCCTGATCGCGGCCGCCGTCACGGCGGGTGAGCTGCCGCCGGCCGCCGGGAGCGCGGCGAGCGCCGCCGGCACCTGGCGGCCGTCGCCGGGCACGCCGGGCACCTATTCGACCTCGCTGCCGTTCCAGCTGGCCGCCCGCACCGGCCGCGGCGCCCGCGACATCGCCGCGCTGCTGGCGGCCGGGCTGGCCGCCCGCGACTGGATCGGCGCCGCCCAGGTCACCGGCGCTGGCTACCTGACCGTCACGGTCACCGGCGACGCACTGGCCGGCCTGGCCGTCCGGGTCAGCCAGGCCGGCCCCGCCTGCGCCCGCAGCGACGCCCTGCGCGGCGTGTCCCTGCGCGCGCCCAGCGACGCGGACCTGGTCACGGCCCTGACCTGGGAGCAGGCACGTCAGCGGCTCGCCGCGGCGGTAACCGGCCGGCTGGCGCAGGCAGCCGGTGCCCAGGTGAGTTTCCGCCAGGATCCTGAACGGATATCATCGCCCGGTCCAGCCGCCGAGGTCCGGCCAGGCCCGGTGGCACCCGCTATCGCGTTCGCCGGCGCCGATGCCATCTGCTACGCACTCGCCCGGGTGCGGGCAGGCCGGGCGGTGGTGATCGACGCCAGGGAATCCGTTCGGCGCGTTCTGGGAAACCCGTTCTATGCGGTCAGCTTTGCTCACGCGGATGCGTCGGCGACCCTGCGGCGGGCCGCTGACCTCGGCGCGGGCCGGGGCGAGCCGGGCGGCCTGGGGCCGCGGCTGCTGGCGGGCCCGGCCGAGCGCGCGCTGCTCGCCGTCATCTCCTGGCTGCCGGAACGCGTGGCCGGCGCCGCCCGCCGGCGCCAGCCGCACGAGCTCACCCGGTACCTGGAGGAGCTTGCCGGGGCCTATCTGGACGCGGCGCGCAGCTGCCCGGCGCTGCCCTTCGGCGGGCGGTCGGCGCCGCGCGACGCCGCCACCGCCGGCGCGCGGCTGTGGCTGGCGGACGCCGCGCGGACGTCCCTGCGGGCTGGCCTTGAGCTGCTCGGCGTGCTCGGGCCGGCCCGGACCGGCCCGCGGCAGGAAGCCGTGACCCGCTGTGGTGGTTCAACGGCCGGCAAAGCGGGTATTGCATGGCGTGTAAGCCCCCTGGGCGCCGACAGTCAAGGCGCAGCGTCCAGCTCATGACGTCGGAACTCGCTCCAGCGAAAGCAGCCGGCGGAAGCGTGCCTGGACAGCGCCGCGAGAACGTTCCCTGGTCATCCTGGGTCGTCCGCGCCGGCCCCATCGGCCCCTTCCGCCAATCACGGACAGCTCTGAGGAATGCCTTGGGTGCTCTTGGTGTTAAGCTAGGTGCTGCACTAGATGCCCCGCCATGGGGACAGGTGTTCGCCCTCTCACCGTCGCTCCGGCGCTGTAGCCGGTCGCGGTCAGCACTTTCCAGAGGAATTCACTCATCGCCTGACTTCCGCGTCTGCCAGGAGTGGAACGAACGCGTACGGGAGTGGAGCCACGGGGCTCCGGGGGTTAGTCCCCCCGGGCCGCTGCGACGGGGACGCGGGCGGGCCAACCCGGCCGTCCCGGCTCGCGGTGACCCCCCTGACCTCGTGCTAGCCGCAGATGTTAGATGACGCCTCCGGGCGGGAACCGTGTGCGAGGAAACACGGGGATGGCAGTAAGTGCAAGAACTGGCCCGGCCGATCAGCCGGGCCGCGATAGCGGATCTACCGGCCGCCAGAGTCGGCGCCCGCGTCTTGGGGAAGGACCCTCGTGAGCGACACCACCGAAGTTTTCACTGGTACCTCGGGCCAGCCCGAGGAATCACCTGCCCTGTTCCCCGCACCGGCCACGGCGCCGGGAGCGACGGGCTCCTCGCGGGCAGCTCCGGACCAGGCCGGCTCCGCTGGTCCCCCCGTGGGCAAGACCGGCACGGACGACAACGGCACGGACGCCAACGGCCAGGCCGGTGCGGCCGGGACGCGCCGCCGGGCCGGCGCCGGGGTCGGCGGGATGCTGTTGCCAGAGCTCCAGCGGCTGGCTCAGTCGCTCGGCATGACCGGCACCGGCCGGATGCGCAAGGGCGAGCTCGTGGCGGCGATCGAGCAGCGCCGTGGCGGCGGGGACGACGGCCGCGCGGCAAGCGGCCGCGCGGGCGCAGCGGGTGACCATTCATTCCAGCGGAGCGCGCCTGCGGGAGCCGGCGCACCCCGCCAGCTCGAGCGGGACGCCATGGAACGACAGACATCGACGCAGCCAGGCCTGGGCAGTGCTACCTTGGCGGGCGGCCAGGCTACCTTGGCGGGCGGCCAGGCAGATGCGGCCCCGGCAGGCGGAATCGGCGCAGCGCCGTCCTCGGGCGGCGTGGGCGGGCCGGCCCTGAGCGGGCCGGCCCTGAGCGGCGGTCCCGTCGCCGAGCGCGACCCGGCAACGACCGGCGCTCCGGCGCTGACCGGCCCGGCGGCCACCGGCGGCCCGGCGACCGGCGGCCCGGCGACCGGCGGCCCGGCGAACGGCACCGGCACCGGCACCGTCAGCCAGGCGAGCGGCCAGCAGGTCGCCGGCCGCGCTCCGGCCGACGGCGGTCAGGCCGAGCGCGGTGAGGGCGGCGGCCAGCGCGGCGCCGAAGACCGCAGTGGCGACGGCCAGCGCGGTGAGCGCAGGCGCCGCGGCAACGGCAGGCGCGACGAGCAGGCTCGCTCGGCGAGTGACGGCCCGGATCAGCACCGTGAGCAGGGCAGGGAGAACCAGGCCAGGGACAACCAGGGCAGGGATCAGAGCGCTGGCGGCAGGAACAACACCGGCGGGGATCAGCAGGGCGGTCGCGACGACGACCGCGACGGCCCGGGCGGCCGGCGGAACCGGGACCGGTTCCGCAATCGCAATAACAGCAGCAATAACAATAACAACAGCAACAGCAACAGGCGCCGCGAGCGGGGCAGCGAGGCCGAGCCCGTGATCGGCGAGGATGACGTGCTCATCCCGATCGCCGGCATCCTTGACGTGCTGGACAACTACGCGTTCGTGCGCACGACCGGGTACCTGCCAGGATCGAACGACGTCTACGTCTCCTTGTCCCAGGTGCGCAAGTACGGCCTGCGCAAGGGGGACGTCGTCGAGGGCGCCGTGCGGCAGCCCAAGGACGGCGAGCGCAGGGAGAAGTTCAACGCCCTGGTCCGGCTTGACAAGATCAACGGCCTGGAGCCCGAGCAGTCCAAGCTGCGGCCCGAATTCGCCAAGCTCGTCCCGCTGTACCCGCAGGACCGGCTGCGCCTGGAGACCGAGCCCACGATCATGACCACCCGGATCATCGACCTGATCGCCCCGATCGGCAAGGGCCAGCGGGGTCTCATCGTGTCGCCGTCGAAGGCGGGCAAGACGATGATCATGCAGGCGATCGCGAACGCGATCACCAAGAACAACCCCGAGTGCCACCTCATGGTCGTCCTGGTGGACGAGCGGCCCGAGGAAGTCACCGACATGCAGCGCTCGGTCAAGGGCGAGGTGATCTACTCCACCTTCGACCGGCCGGCCGAGGACCACACCACGGTCGCCGAGCTCGCCATCGAGCGGGCCAAGCGGCTGGCCGAGATGGGCCACGACGTGGTCGTCCTGCTCGACTCGATCACCCGGCTAGGCCGCGCCTACAACCTGTCCGCGCCCGCCAGCGGCCGGATCATGTCTGGCGGCGTCGACTCCACGGCGCTCTATCCGCCGAAGCGGTTCTTCGGCGCGGCGCGCAACATCGAGAACGGCGGCTCGATCACCATCCTGGCCACCGCCCTGATCGAGACCGGCTCCCGCGCGGACGAGGTCATCTTCGAGGAGTTCAAGGGCACCGGCAACATGGAGCTGCGGCTGCGCAGGGAGCTGGCCGACAAGCGGATCTTCCCGGCGGTCGACGTGGACGCGTCGAGCACCCGCAAGGAAGAGCTGCTGATGACGTCGGAGGAGCTCAGGATCGTCTGGCAGCTGCGCCGGGTGCTGCACGCCCTGGAGCCGCAGCAGGCCCTAGAAGTGCTGATGGAGCGGATGGGGAAGACCAAGAGCAACGCCGAGTTCCTGCTGCAGGTGCAGAAGACCACGACCAGCATGGTCTAGCGCCCGGCACCGGGAATCACCAGGCCGGCCCAGGTGTTGCAGCCTCTGGCGCACTGGTAAGCCGAAAATAGCGCGGTACCGGTTCACGCCCAGGCGCGGCAACGTGCGCGGGCGACCCGGCGACCGCCAGAACCAGGAGTCTGAAGTGAAGCCGAACATTCACCCTGATTACGTAGTGACGACCGTTACCTGCACCTGCGGGAACACCTTCACCACGCGGAGCACCGCCAAGAACGGCGTGATCCACGCTGACATCTGCTCGAACTGCCACCCGTTCTACACCGGCAAGCAGAAGATCATGGACACCGGCGGTCGCGTCGCGAGGTTCGAGCGGCGCTTCGGCAAGAAGCCGGCCGCCGACACTCCCGCTAAGGCCGACGAGGCCGTCAAGTAGGGCCGCACTGGCTGCCAGATCCAGGAGCAGCTGGGCTGGGGAGGACTGCGGTGTTTGAGCGGCTTGCGGATCTTGCGAGCGAGCATGCCGAGCTGGAGCGGGAGCTTTCCGGCGCGGCCGTGCACGCCGACCCTGAGCGCGCCAGGGCGCTGGGCCGGCGTTACGGCGAGCTCGGCTCGATCGTGCACGCCTACCAGGAGTGGCAGCAGGCCGGCGCCGACGAGGCGACGGCGCTCGAGTTCGCCGGCGAGGACCCGTCGTTCGCGGCCGAGGCCGAGCAGTTCGGCCGCCGCCGGGCCGAGCTTGAGGAACAGCTGCAGCAATTGCTGGTGCCGCGTGACGGCAACGACGCAAAGGACGTCATCCTCGAGGTAAAGGCCGGCGAAGGCGGCGAGGAATCCGCCCTGTTCGCCGGGGACCTGCTCCGGATGTACCTGCGCTACGCCGAGCGGCAGGGCTGGAAGACGGAGATCCTGGACGCCACGGTGACCGGCCTGGGCGGGTACAAGGACGTCACCGTCGCGGTCAAGTCCGACCGCCGTGGTCCGGCCGGCCAGGGCGCGTGGGCCAGGCTGAAGTACGAGGGCGGCGTGCACCGCGTCCAGCGGGTGCCGGTCACCGAGTCGCAGGGCCGCATCCACACCTCCGCGGCAGGGGTCCTCGTGATGCCGGAGGCAGACCCGGTCGAGGTGACCATCGACCAGGGCGACCTGCGGGTGGACGTGTTCCGCTCGTCCGGTCCCGGCGGCCAGAGCGTGAACACCACGGACTCCGCCGTGCGGATCACCCACCTGCCCACCGGGATCGTGGTCTCCTGCCAGAACGAGAAGAGCCAGCTGCAGAACAAGGAGCAGGCGCTGCGCATCCTGCGTGCCCGGCTGCTTGCCGCCAAGCAGGAGGAGGCGGACGCCCAGGCGGCGGCCGAGCGCCGCAGCCAGGTCCGCACCGTGGACCGCTCCCAGCGGGTCCGCACCTACAACTTCCCGGAGAACCGCATCTCTGACCACCGGGTCGGCTTCAAGGCCTACAACCTGGACCAGGTCATCGACGGGGACCTGGACGCGGTGATCGGCGCGCTGACCGCGGCGGACCGGGACGAGAAGATGGCGGGCACCGATGCCGCCTGACGGCGCGGGGCTGCCCGGCCGCGCGGGCAGGCCCGGCCGGCCGGCATGAGCTTGCTGCTCGACGAGATCGCCGTCGCGGCGGCGCGGCTGGCCGGGGCGGGCGTGGAGTCGCCGCGGACCGACGCCGAGCTGATCGCCGCCCACGTGCACGGCGTTGCCCGCGGCGCGCTGCAGGCCGTGCCGGACGCCTCCTTCGACCCGCGGTTCTGGGACGAGATAGCCAGGCGCGAGGCGCGCGAGCCGCTGCAGCACGTCACCGGCCGCGCGTACTTCCGCTACCTGGAACTTGAGGTAGGCCCCGGCGTCTTCGTGCCGCGCCAGGAGACCGAGGTCATGACCGGCTGGGCGATCGAGTCCCTCAGGGAGATGGACGTCGCCGAGCCGGTCGTCGCCGACCTTGGCACCGGCTCCGGCGCGATCGCGCTGGCCATCTCCCAGGAGGTGCCGCGAGCCCGGGTGCACGCGGTGGAGGCCGATCCGCTGGCCTGGCAGTGGGCGGAGCGGAACATCGCCAGGTGCGCGGCATCGGCCCCGCACACGGCCGGCCGGGTCACCCTGCACAGCGGCGACTTCGCCGCCGCGCTCGGCGAGCTGGACGGGACGGCGGACCTGGTGATCAGCAATCCGCCGTACATCCCGGTCGGCTCGTGGGTGCCGACCGAGGTGGGCGAGTACGATCCGGCCACCGCCCTGTGGGGCGGTACCGACGGGCTCGACGCGATCAGGGTGGTCGAGGCAGTCGCCAGCAGGTTGCTGCGTTCCAGGGGCCTGGTGGCCGTCGAGCACGGCGCGCCGCAGGGCAGCCTGGTCTACTGGACTTTCCCCGAGGACCGGGGCTGGCGGGAGACCCGCAATCACAAGGACCTGGCCGGCCGCGACCGGTTCGTCACTGCCGTCCGGTCCTGATCGGGCTCCGGGTGCTGCGGGGCGGCGCGCAACCCGTTGAAAGTGACGTTGAACGGCACCCAACCCGCTCGTTGCCACATCGAGCGGGTTGCCGGCCGCCACCGGTGTGCCCGCGGCCGCCGGCGGCCACGGCGGCCGGCCGCCCGGGTGCCGGTTCCGGCGCGAAACGTGGCAGGATGAGCGGCCATGAGCCGACGGTATGACTGCGCAGATGCGTCCGAGCGCGCGGCGGGACTCGCCGCGGCCGCGGCCGCCGTCGGCCGCGGGGAGCTCGTCGTGCTTCCGACGGACACGGTCTACGGACTCGGTGCTGACGCCTTCAGCCCGGCGGCGGTGACCAGCCTGCTCGCGGCAAAGGGGCGGGGCAGGAGCATGCCGCCGCCAGTGCTGGTGGGCTCGGTCCGCGCCGCCATTGCCCTCGTCGACGACCTCGGGCCCTACGGCAAGGACCTCGTCGAGGAGTTCTGGCCGGGCGGCCTGACCCTGGTCTGCCACGCCGCCCCGACCTTGCACTGGGATCTTGGCGACTCCCGCGGCACCGTCGCCGTCCGGATGCCGCTGCATCAGGTCGCGCTCGATCTGCTGAAGGAGACCGGCCCGCTCGCGGTCAGCAGCGCGAACCACTCCGGCTCGCCGTCCGCCACCACCGCGGCGGAGGCCGAAGACCAGCTCGGCGAGTCGGTGGCCGTCTACCTGGATGGCGGCCAGTGCGCGAGCGCGCTGGCTTCGACGATCGTCGACCTGACCGGGCCGGAGCCGCGGCTGCTGCGCAAGGGAGTGATCTCGGTCGAGCGGCTCCGCGAGGTCGCGGCCGTTACCGCCGGTGAAGACGCCGCGCCGCAGCCGTGACCCGCTGGCAGGCCGGGCTTCGCGCCGGGTGCCCTAGAGTTGCCGTAATGCTGGTGACACCCGTCCGGGCCTGGTGAACCTCCGTGCGCGAATACCTGCTCACGGTGCTGGTCACGGCTGCTGTCACCTATCTGCTGACCCCGCTAGTGCGCCGGCTGGCGGTTGCCGTCGGCGCCATGCACGCTGCCCGCGACCGGGACGTGCATGTGGTGCCGATCCCGTTGCTCGGCGGACTTGCCATGTACGGCGGCCTGGCGGTCGGCCTGCTGGTGGCCGCCCGGATCGAGCCGCTGCGTGACGTGTTCACCGGCAGCCGGATGGAGTCCGGCCTGCTGCTGGCCGGCGGGTTCATCGTCGTCGTCGGTTTCGTCGACGACCGGTGGGGGCTCAACCCGGTCAGCAAGCTGGCTGGTCAGGTGGCTGCGGGTGCCGTCCTGGTGTGGAGCGGCGCCGAGGTGAGCTGGCTGCCCGAGCCGGGCGGCTCGACGCTCGTGCTGACCCAGGACCAGGCTGCGGTGCTGACCATCCTCGTCGTGGTGGCCACCATCAACGCGGTCAACTTCATCGACGGGCTGGACGGCCTCGCGGTAGGGATCGTCGGGATCGGCGCCGCCGCGTTCTTCCTCTACTACTACACGCTCACCAAGAAGCTGGGGCTGGACGAGCAGACCGGCCCGGCGCTGGCGTCCGCGGTGCTGGCCGGGGTGTGCATCGGGTTCGTGCCGCACAACTTCTACCCGGCCAAGATCTTCATGGGCGACACCGGCTCGATGCTGCTCGGCCTGCTGCTCGCCTACGCGCCGATCTCGAGCATCGCCTCGCTCGACCCCGCGAGCCTGGCAGGCCGGACGGCCTACCAGGGCGGCGGCACGGTCAACAGGTTCCCCGAGATCCTGCCGCTGATCCTGCCTGCGGCGATCCTCGTCATCCCCTACGCGGACCTGCTGCTCGCGGTCGTCCGCCGGACGCGGGCGGGCAAGTCGTGGTTCGCGCCGGACCGCAAGCACCTGCATCACCGGCTGCTCGACATCGGCCACTCCCATCGCTCCAGCGTGCTGATCATGTACTTGTGGGCGACGTTGTTCTCCGGCGCCGTGGTCTGGCTCTCGATCGCCAAGACGCAGCTCTTCGTGCTCGCGGTGGCCACCGTGGCCGCCATGCTCACGCTACTGCTGATGTCGATGCCCAGGCTCCGGTGGTGGGAGCGCCGACGCAAGCCCGCGCAGCGCGCTCCGCTGGCCAGCCCGCAGCCTGCAGCCGGGGAAGCCAGGCCAAGGCCCGGCGTCCCGGCCCGCCCAGGCTGACCCGCCCGGCACCGCTGACCCGCCCGGCACCGCTGTACCCTCGCCCGGCCCGGCTCAGCAGTACCCTCGCCCGGCCCGGCTCAGCAGTACCTCGCGCTGCTTTTACCGCGTGGCGGGGCGGGTAGGACGCCGTTGTGACGAGTATGCAGTGCCGGGCCTGCGTCCCGTGCCGAGTGGCCATGGCCCAGTCGGCGGCGTGTACGTTACGTACCGTTCGTGCCTGACGGGTTACGTTCGTCATTGCACGGATTACGTTCGTCGTTGCAGGTGCCCTGCTGAGCCCGTCGTGGGGAGCTCGTGATACCTTTCACGAGCCCCTCGCTGGAAGATGAGTGAGTAAAGCCGTGATATCTTTCCCTGACCCAGCGGCGGAGCCTCGCCGCTGCCGCGGCGCAGCTGGCTGGATGCATCTGGGCGCTGAGCTAACCAGCTGGACACTTCCGCAGGTCAACCGATTCCCCGTCGAGTCACCCGGAGCCCATTAGAATGCTGGCGAACTATGCCCGGATCCTCCGCAGGTCAGCCGCCGTGACGGCTGCCGTGGCGGCGGTCATGGTTGCGCTGAGCGCGGTCATGGGAGGCGGCAAAGGAGCGCTCGGGGCTCTGCTCGGCGCCGCGCTCGTGGCTGGCTTCTTCGCGGTCAGCGTGGTCGCGGTGGGAGCCGCGGCGAAGGTGAGCCCGCAGGTCATGATGATCACGGCGATGCTCACGTACGTGGCCAAGATCCTGGTGCTGCTCTTCTTCGTCGTCCGCTTCAGCAACTCGACGGCGTTCAACCCGAGGCTCTTCGGCCTGACCGCGATCGCCTGCATCCTGGCGTGGAGCGCGTCGCAGGTCACCTGGTCGCTCCGGCTCAAGATCCCGTATGTCGAGCCGGACGGAGAACGGTGACGCGTGGCGGCAACGACAGGACCGGACGGCGGATCGCGGCCCGGGCAGGACGCTGCCGGGACGCAGCGTGACTGCCAGCGGCCGTCCGGCGGGGCCGGGCCAGGCTGGGTCCGGCCAGTCCCCTGGCGCCGGGGAGGAGAACGCCGGCTGGTCCGTCTTCAGCTACCTCATCGCCGGGATGGCCGTCTACGGCGGCGTCGGCTGGCTCGTCGGCCGCTGGCTTCATGCGGCAATCGCGTTCCCGGTAGGAATGCTGACCGGACTGGTCCTCGCCATCGTGGCGATCATCTACCGGTACGGCAGGGCCTGATCGGCGGAGGCGCCGCGCGCAGGATCGGATGCGGGGGAGGCGACGGTGACCGGTGACATCCAGGCGCTCGCCGGGGGCGGGTGCCATCTTTACTCCGGCAACGGCTGCGGCTTTCCGGCACCGAGCCTGAACAGCTTCCTCTTTCCGCCGATCTTCTCGATCGGCAGCTTCCACTTCACCAAGCCGATGCTGCTCGCCCTGATCAGCGCCGCCGTGGTCATCGCGTTCTTCTGGGCCGCGTTCGCCAAGCCGAAGCTCGTACCGCGGGGCGCGCAGAACCTGGGCGAGCTGGGGATCTTCTTCGTCCGCGACCAGATCCTGCGGCCGATGATGGGCAAGCGGGGAGACGGCTACCTTCCCTTCCTGGTCTCGCTGTTCTTCTTCATCTGGGTGATGAACCTGATGGAGATCATCCCGGTGGCGCAGTTCCCCGCGATGTCGCGGATCGGTTTCCCGGTCGCGCTGATGCTGATGGTCTACATCACCTACACCGTGGTCGGCATCAGGAGGATGGGCCTGCGCGGCTATTTCAGCAACATGGTCCCGAAGGGCGTGCCGGTCGGGATCCTGTGCATTCTCGCGCCGGTCGAGATCGCGCAGTACCTGCTGGTCCGGCCGTTTACGCTCGCGGTCCGGCTCTTCGCGAACATGTTCGCGGGGCACATCCTCATCCTGGTGTTCACCCTCGCGTCCTGGTACCTGTTCGGCCTGGGGATCGGGCTGCTGTACAGCGCGACCTCGTTCCTGCTGGTGATCGTGCTCACCGCGTTCGAGATGCTGATCCAGGCGCTGCAGGCCTACATCTTCACCATCCTGACGGCGCAGTACATCGGCGGCTCGCTGGAAGCAGGCCACTGAGATGACGGGCAGACCGAGCACGCCGGCGAATCCGGGAGCATGCGCGCTGAACGCCCGCCCACTGACCGCCCGCCCACTGATTTTCCACCCACGGAGCCGCCGGGGGACCACCGTCGGCATGAACGCAAAGGAGCGCACCCATGCTTGATGTCGCACATCTTGCGGCCGGCACCACGACCACACTGATCATCAACTTCGGAGCGGTCGCCTACGGCCTCGCCGCCATCGGCCCCGGCATCGGCATCGGCCTGATCTTCGGTCATGGCGTCGAGGCGATGGCCCGCCAGCCTGAGGCGGCCGGGCTGATCCGCTCGAACATGTACATCGGGTTCGCGCTGACCGAGGCGCTGGCCCTGATCGGCATCGTCATCCCGTTCATCTTCCACGCCGCCGGCTGATCGCCGCAGGACGGAGCCGAACGTGATCGCGCGCAGAGAGGAAGCCGGAGCGTGAAGTACCTTGCCGCATCGACACCGGACCCGCTGATTCCCGACCTTACCGAGCTGATCATCGGCGCCATCGCGTTCCTGGCCGTCTTTGCCCTGCTCGCCAAGGTGCTGATGCCGCGGATCGCCAAGACGCTTGAGGAGCGGACCGACAAGATCGAGGGCGGGCTGAAGCGCGCGGAGGAGGCCCAGGCCGACGCGAACCGGACGCTCGAGCAGTACCGCGAGCAGCTCGCCGAGGCCAGGCACGAGGCTTCGAGGCTACGGGACGAGGCCAGGGAGCAGGGCGCCGCGATCAAGGCCGAACTGCGGGCCGAAGGGGAGGCCGAGCGGCAGCGCATCGTGGACGCGGCGCACGCGCAGATCGACGCCGACCGCCAGCAGGCGCTGATCTCGCTGCGCGCCGAGGTCGGCGCTCTCGCGGTGGACCTGGCCAGCCGGATCGTCGGTGAGTCCCTGGCAGATGAGGCCAGGCAGCACCGCACCGTGGACAGGTTCCTGGCGGAACTGGAAGAGCAGTCAGGAAGCACGACCGGAGCCAGGACCTCGCCATGAGAGGCGCGAGCAGGGCATCTCTTGCCGAGGCCAGGGACCAGCTGTCGGCCGCGCTTGCGGCCGGCGCGAACGCGGGCCAGCTCGGTGACGAGCTGTTTTCGGTAGCCGGGTTGCTGGACAGCGAGTCAGGACTGCGCCGCGCGGCGTCCGACCCGGCCCGGCAGGCGGCGGCAAAGGCAGCGCTGGCGCAGACCTTGCTCAGCGGCAAGGTCGCGGCCGCGACGCTCGACGTGACGACCGCCCTGGTCAGCGGCCGATGGTCGGCACCTGGTGACCTGGCGGACGCGGCCGAGCAGCTCGCCGTGCAGGCGGTCCTGGCCGGCGCCGACGACGACGGCACGCTGGACGAGCTCGAGGACGAGCTGTTCAGGTTCGGTCGTGTCGTCGACGCTGAGCCAGATCTGCGCGTCGCGCTGTCCAGCCCGTTCGTCGCCTCGGAGCGCAAGCGGCAGCTTGTCGACGCGCTGCTGGCAGGTAAGGTCACCCAGCCGACGCTGCGGCTGATCACCCAGGCGGCGCTTCATCCCAGGGGACGTAGCCTGGGAAGCAGCCTGGAAGCCTGGGCGCAGCTGGCGGCGCAGCGGCGCTCCCGGCTGACGGCCGAGGTCCACGTGGCTGCCGAGCTCGGCGCCGGCCAGCGCGAGCGGCTGGCGGCGGCGCTTTCCGCGGCCTACGGCCACGACGTCAACCTCAACGTCGTGCTCGATCCGGAGGTCATCGGCGGGATCTCCGTCCTGATCTCCGACGAGCTGATCGACGGAAGCATGGCAAGCCGCCTGGCAGCGCTCCGGCGCAGGCTGGCCGCCTGAGCCCGGCGGCGCCGCGGCCGGGGAAGCCCGCAGACGAAATGATCCCGAAGAAACGATCCCGACGAAAGAGACACGAGGACAATGGCGGAGCTGACAATCCGGCCCGACGAGATCCGGGACGCGCTGGCGGAGTTCGTCCGGGCGTATCAGCCGGAGACTGCCTCCGTTGAGGAGGTCGGCATCGTCGCGGAGTGCGGCGACGGCATCGCCCGGGTCGAGGGGCTGCCCTCGGCCATGGCCAACGAGCTGCTCGAGTTCGAGGACGGCACCCGCGGCCTTGCGCTCAACCTGGACGTCCGCGAGATCGGCGTGGTCATCCTCGGCGACTTCAGCAAGATCGACGAAGGCCAGCAGGTCCGCCGGACCGGCGAGGTACTGTCCGTCCCGGTCGGCGACGGCTTCCTCGGCCGCGTGGTGGACCCGCTCGGCAACCCGATGGACGGCAAGGGCCCGGTCGAGGGGACCGAGCTGCGCCAGCTGGAGCTGCAGGCGCCGTCTGTGGTGCAGCGGCAGAAGGTGAACGAGCCGCTGCAGACCGGGATCAAGGCGATCGACGCGATCACCCCGATCGGCCGCGGCCAGCGCGAGCTGATCATCGGTGACAGGCAGACGGGGAAGACGGCCATCGCCGTCGACACGATCATCAACCAGAAGGGCAACTGGTCCTCGGGCGACCCGGCCCGGCAGGTCAAATGCGTCTACGTCGCGGTCGGCCAGAAGGGCTCGACGATCGCGCAGGTCCGCCAGTCGCTCGCGGACGCCGGCGCGCTGGAGTACACCGCGATCGTGGCCGCGCCCGCCTCTGACCCGGCGGGCTTCAAGTACATCGCGCCGTTCACCGGGTCGGCCATCGGGCAGCACTGGATGTACGCGGGCCAGCACGTGCTGATCATCTTTGACGACCTGACCAAGCAGGCCGAGGCCTACCGCGCCATCTCCCTGCTGCTGCGCCGCCCGCCGGGCCGCGAGGCCTACCCTGGGGACGTCTTCTACCTGCACTCGCGGCTGCTCGAGCGGTGCGCCAAGCTCTCCGACGAGCAAGGCGGCGGGTCCCTGACCGGGCTGCCGATCGTCGAGACCAAGGCCAACGACATCTCCGCCTACATACCTACCAACGTCATCTCCATCACCGACGGGCAGATCTTCCTGGAGACCGACCTGTTCAACTCCGGTGTCCGGCCAGCCATCAACGTCGGCCAGTCGGTGTCCCGGGTCGGCGGCGACGCGCAGATCAAGGCGATGAAGAAGGTGGCCGGCGGGCTGAAGCTCGCGCTCTCGCAGTTCCGCGACCTGGAGGCGTTCGCCTCCTTCGCCTCCGACCTGGACGCGACGTCACGCGCGCAGCTGGACCGGGGCGCGCGCATAGTCGAGCTGCTCAAGCAGCCGCAGTACAGCCCGATGCCGGTCGAGCAGCAGGTCGTCTCGGTGTGGGCGGGCACGTCCGGGCTACTTGACGACGTGCCGCTTGAGGACGTCCGCCGGTTCGAGGACGAGTTCCTCGACTACCTTCGCCGGGACCGGGCCGGGGTTCTCGACTCGATCAGGGAGACCGGCGAGCTGTCCGACGACACCGTCACGTCGCTGAAGGACGCCATCGAGAAATTCCGCCGCGGCTTCGAGACCAGGGGCGGCGAGACGCTCGTCGAGGACGAGCCGGCCGAGCCGGCCGACGAGGCAGCCGTCGGCCGGGAAGGGCTGAACAAGTACGTGAAACCAGCTGACGAGAACGAGTAGGGCGGGAAGTCACGCATGGGAGCTCAGCTTCGCGCGGTCAGGCAACGGATCAGGGCGGTGCAGTCCACCGCCAAGATCACGCGCGCCCAGGAGCTGATCGCGTCGTCGCGGATCATCAAGGCGCAGCAGCGGGTGCGTGCCGCCGAGCCGTACGCGCGCGAGATCACCCGGGCGGTCGAGGCCGTGGTCAGCCGCTCGTCGCAGGTGCGCCATCCGCTCACCACCGAGCCGGAGCACCCGTCCCGCGCTGCCATGCTGATCCTGACCAGCGACCGCGGCTTCTGCGGCGGCTACAACGCGGCCGTGCTGCGCGAGGCGCAGGGGCTGCGCGCGCTGCTCGACGAGCGCGGCGTGCAGGCCGTGCCGTTCGTGAGCGGCCGTAAGGGCATCGGGTGGCACCGGTTCCGCGACCGCACGACGGCGCAGGCGTGGAGCGGGTTCTCCGACACTCCCGCGCACGCGAACGCCAGCGAGATCACCAGTGCGCTGCTTGACGCGTTCGGCAAGCCCGCGGACGAGGGCGGGGTCGACGAGATCTACATCGTATACACGCAGTTCGTGTCGATGCTCACGCAGCGACCGGTCATCCGCAGGCTGCTGCCGCTGGAGATCGAGGAGACGACGGCGGAGCCGCCCACCGGCCCGGTGCCGGTGTACGAGTTCGAGCCGTCACCCGAGACCGTGCTTGATGCGCTGCTGCCCTGGTACGTGGAGAGCAGGATCTTCCACGCGCTGCTCGACTCGGCAGCGGCCGAGATCGCCGCGCGGCGCAAGGCGATGAAGTCGGCCACCGACAACGCGAACGACTTGCTGGACGCGCTCACCCGCGAGGCGAACAAGGCACGCCAGGCAGAAATCACCCAGGAAATCAGCGAGATCGTCGGGGGCGCCAACGCGCTGGCCGAGACGATCGCAGGGAGTAAGTGAGCATCGCCATGACCGCTACCGTAGACAACCCCGCCGCCAA
>Ga0302324_100008590_pt1 | contig 21509 bp, 26 predicted proteins | sample Palsa_T0_1_FD_201949 | JGI IMG/M metagenome (GOLD analysis project Ga0302324, IMG submission 201949) | Peat permafrost microbial communities from Stordalen Mire near Abisko, Sweden - Palsa_T0_1 | ecosystem: Environmental > Terrestrial > Soil > Palsa > Peat permafrost | place: Sweden: Abisko...
CGGGACCGAAGCCGAGCGAAAAGGCCTCGACGCGGATGCCGCAGAACTTGGCCACCGCGAAGTGGCCGAACTCATGGACAATCACCATGATGCCGAGCAGGATGATGAACGAAATGATGGCTACAACAGTTTCATGAAGACCATGCATAGATTTGCGATCGTTTCCTCGGCAAGCGCTTAACGCGAGACAGCCGATGCGGGAGCCTTAGCCACCAGCGCACGAGCCATTTGTCGCGCCTCCCGGTCCCTGGCTAGCACCTCCGCGATGGTGGCGGGGTGTGCCTCGGGCGTGGATGCGAGCACCTTTTCAATTGTACGCGGGATTCCGCTAAACGGGATTTGGCGCTCAAGAAATGCCTCGACGGCAACCTCGTCGGCGGCGTTCAGCGCGATGCAGTGCGCGCCGCCTTTCTCAGCGGCCTCAAACGCCAGGCGCAGGCAGGGAAAGCGCTCGAAATCGGGTGGTTCGAAGTCGAGATGGCGCAGCGCGGCCAGGTCAAAGGTAAGCGAAGAGGCGGCCCGCTCTGGATACGCCAGCGCATACAGGATGGGCAGGCGCATGTCGGTGACGGAGATCTGCGCCAGAATAGACCCGTCAACGAACTCCACCAGCGAATGCACCGTGGACTGCGGATGGACCGTGACGCGGACCTGCTCTGGGCGCACGTCAAAGAGTCGGCAGGCTTCGATCACTTCCAGGCCCTTGTTGAGCATGGTGGCGGAGTCGATGGTGATGCGGCGGCCCATGACCCACGTGGGGTGCTTGAGCGCCTGCTCGGGCGTGATGGAGGCGAAGCGGTCGAGCGGGAGCTCGCGAAACGGCCCTCCCGACGCGGTGAGCCAGATGGTCTTGACCTCGCCGGGAGCGCCCACGCGCAGGCATTGATGCACGGCGTTGTGTTCGCTGTCGATGGGCAGGATGGGCACGTTGAGGCGGCGCGCGGCGGCGGTGAGGATCTCGCCGGCGGCGACCATGCACTCCTTGTTGGCCAGGCCGACGGGCTTGCCGGCCAGGATGGCTGCGTGCGTGGCTTCGAGGCCTGCCACGCCCACGATGGCGGAGACCACGAAATCGGCTCCGGGCAGCGTGGCACAGGCGACGGTGCCCTCGGTGCCGTGAACGATGTCGATGCCGGTGACACCGGCCGCGCGGAGGCGGGCGGCGAGCTGGCCGGCGAGCTGTTCGGTGGCCAGCGAGACCATCTGCGGACGCCAGCGGACCGCCTGTGCGAATGCCGCGTCGATGTTGCGCCCGGCGGCCAGCGCGGCCACAGCGTAGCGGTCGGGGAACTGCTCCACGATGGAGAGCGTGCTCTGGCCGATCGAGCCGGTGGAACCGAGGATGGCGAGTCGCTTCAAGACTGAATTCACCTTTCGCGTGTCTCCATTATCGCTGTACGGGCCGCTTCCTCAGAACATTGTCTTGAGATCGGGACTGTCTGCGCTTGATCGGGCAGTACTCAAACAAGCCACAAGATTGAACAGATGTGCGTGATGCGCTACGCTTAACGGATGATCAGGAGCTTTCGCCATGCTGGAATCGAGAAATACTTCAAGACTGGCAGCAAGGCGGGAATTCAGCCTGTTCATGCAACGAAGCTTTCAATTCAGCTCTTCGCACTGGATGCCGCAAAGTCGCCGGCCGACCTGGGCACGCCGGGATGGCGGCTGCATCCATTCAAGGGCAATCTGGAAGGCCATTGGTCGGTTCGTGTCAGCGGCAATTGGCGGCTCACCTTCCGATTTGAAGGTGAAGACGCAATCCTGGTTGACTATCAGGATTATCACGGGAGCTAGAATCATGACGCAGATGTTCAACCCGCCTCATCCCGGCAAGGTATTGCGTGAGTATCTTGGCGACAGGGACGTAACCACCGCCGCCAAGGGCCTGCATGTTTCGCGGACGACGCTTTCGCGCATTCTCAATGGTGCGGCGGGAATCTCGGCGGATATGTCGCTGAGGCTGTCGGATGCGCTCGGAACCCACGCCAGCTTTTGGTATGACTTGCAGGCAGGCTACGATATGTGGCAGGCATCGCACAAAAAGCGCCCAAAGATCGATCGCTTCGATGCCGCCGCTTAGCATCGGACTGGAGATGGTTGCATAGTCTTGAGCCATTATGCACCAGTTCTCTGTGCTCAAAACCGCTGATGAATGAGCTGCGCGTACCACAGCACTGGCGCGGCCAGCAGCAGGGCGTCGATGCGGTCGAGGACGCCTCCGTGACCGGGGAGCAGCGATCCGGAGTCCTTGACCCCTGCCGAGCGCTTCAGCGCCGATTCCACCAGGTCGCCCACCTGTGCCGCAATATTCACCACCACAGCGAGGATCAGCCACCAGGCCCAGCTGTCGCCGTGGAACGTGAGGCGCTCGATGTTCCAGCCGGCCAGCAGGGTCGAGAGTTCGATCAGTCCCACGGTGGCCAGCAGGCTGCCCGCAATCGAGGCAATCGAGCCCTCCCAGGTCTTGTTGGGACTGAGCGCAGGCGCCAGCTTGTGCCGGCCCAGGGCGCGTCCCACATACATCGCGGCGGTGTCTCCGGCCCACACCACGCACAGCAGAAACGTGATCAGGGATGCTCCGCTGACCTCTGTGTCCTCGTGCATGGCGGGCAGCGTGGCCAGCGTGAAGCCGATATAGAACAGGCAGAAGACCGACACCGAGGCGTCGGCCATCACCTCTGGAATGGGCGAGCTGAAGGCGCAATAGATGAGCAGCGCGATGGCCAGCATGGCAAAGACAGCCTCGCTCTGGCGCAGCAGTTCAAACCAGTCGGCAAAGAGGCGGGCGGCAAACAGCGCCACGATGGCCACGATCACCGCAATGCGCGGAGGATTCGTACCGGCGCGGCGTGCGAGACCGAGGAACTCCCATGCCGCCACGGCCGCCACGCCCGCCGTGGCCAGGCTAATGAGCCATTGCCAGCGCGGCCCCAGAAACACCAGGAACAGCACCAGTGGGATCAGCACAATTGCGGTGAGGATGCGTTTCATCTCGGTTGAGAATACACCGGCGGGGTGGGGCGGACAGAGTAAATAAATAAACTATTCACTAATGAACTGTTTTTGTGCTATATTCGAACCGGCGGAGGGCATTCAAATGCAAGAAACTCCGAAACCGGTCAAGACAAACTACGGGCTAAGTGATCAAGTACGTTCGATGGCGCTCAATAAGTATGTCCAGCCAGCGATCCGGGCGGGAAAAACCCGGATATCGGTGGCAGCTCGCGATTTAATGGACGATCTTCGGCCCCATGGATTTCCCGACAAGAACTGGCACCAGATTTGCTCGGCGATACAGGCAGAGAAATTCCTTCGCGCAAACGGCCTTGAAATTGAGGGCGTGGACGGACCGCCGTCAAAGACCAGCTCGACGGTCGTTGTCCACTACCGGATCGCTGGAAGCGGTGGGGCGTCTTTCGAGAAGACTCCAAGCGGGCAAGGAGTCGCGGTTGGGGGCGGCGAGACGCCTGAAGAGTGGGCGCATCGAATGACAGGAAAACTCTCCGGCCTGTTGAAGGAGGAATTTGCTGCATTCGGCGGAGGCGAAGCGTTTTTACGATGGGTTCGATCGGAAGATGAGGAAGATGAGGCATGAGCCGAGTCTGTTGGGACACCATGCTCATCATCTATCTGCTCGAAGGCGACCTTACGTTCCGCCCCCGCGCCGATGCTCTTCTCGCGCGCTCTCGCAGGCGGGGCGACTCTCTGTTCACCACTTGCCTGGCCGTGGGTGAAGTCATGGCTGGTGTGGAAAGATTCGACCGGCCCCTCAAGGCAACAGCCATACGCGAAACACTGAACGAAATCGGCTTTCGCTTCTTGCCGTTCGACGCGGGGGCGGTGCGTCCGTTCAGTCTTTTGCGGGGACGCACGAAGCTTAAGACTGCCGACTCAATCCATCTCGCCTGCGCGGCATCCGCGGGGATGGATCTGTTTCTCACAAGCGACAAGCAACTGACCAAGCTGAACGTCCCTGGGATCCAGTTCATCGCCGATTTCAACAACCCTGTGCTTTGATCGGAAGCTGAACTGCGGCGAGCGGTTCTACCCCGCCGCAATCCTGATCTGCTCCACATCTTCCTCTACATCGCCGGTCGAGCCGCTGAGGCCGCCGTAGCGGCGCTCGCGGCGCTGGAAGTCGGCGATCGCCTCGAGCAGGTGGACGCCGCGGAAGTCCGGCCACATGCGCTCGGTGACGTAGATCTCGGAGTAGGCGATCTGCCACAGCAGATAATTCGAGATGCGCATCTCACCCGAGGTGCGGATGAGCAGATCGGGATCCGGCATGTGCGCCGTGTAGAGATGGCGGTGAATGTCTTCCTCGGTGATGCGCTCGGGGGCGATGTGCCGGAGCTTCATCTCCGCCGCCAGGCCTCGGAACGCGTCCACCATCTCCGAGCGCCCGCCGTAGTTGAGTGCCAGCGTGAGCGTAGTGCCCGTATTGCGCACCGTGGCATCGGCCGCCCAGCGCATCGTGTCCTGCACCTCGGAAGGCAGCTCGTGAATGCGCCCGATGTAGCGGATGCGGACGTTCAGGTCCAACATGCGCTTGAGGTTGCTCTCCAGGTAGCTGCGCAGCAGGCGCATCAGAAAGCTGATCTCGGCGCGCGGGCGGCGCAGCTTGTTTTCAAGCGAAAAGGCATAAAGCGTGAGCCAGGGCAGGCCGATGCACGAGGCCGTCTCTGTGACCATTTGCACGCTCTTGGCGCCTTGCTGGTGGCCGAGGAAGCGCTTGAGCGAACGCGAGCCGGCCCAGCGGCCGTTGCCATCCATGATGATGGCCACGTGCTCGGGCAGCCGCTCCGGCTTCAGGGTCGCGTAGACGGCGCGTTCCTGCGGGGTCAGGTCATGAATACGCAGCGTGCCAGAAGGATGCAAGGGACTCGCCTCTACGGTGTATTCGCGGAATTGCGGGCCGGCTCCGGGCAAACGAAAACGATCGACAGTCGCCGGGACCCATATGCGCCGGATCCATCTGCATGGGGAAATAGTCGACTGGAGCGAGCGGCCGCGTTTTCGCCCGGTCGAAAAGCGCAAAGCCGGCCAAAACATGGTCCGGCTTCCTCGACCGTAGCACATGCGACCATGCACCGCAATTCGTTGGCGGACGGCGAGCGAGGGGCGTCGGCCAGACCGGGAATGCCGGCGGAGCTTTCCGCCGGAGAGCGAGCCTGCGGGCGCCAAATCGGTCGGCGCCCTGAGCGCGGAGTTATGCGGTGCGGCGCCGTCCCATGGCCATGTCGCGTACTTGCCCGTAGACCAGCGTGCGGTGCAGCGAGTCAAGCTGCGGCAGCATGGAGGCGATCTCGGCGAGGAACGGGTCGGCCAGGATGGCGGTCACCTCTTCTTCGCGCCGGCTGCGCGAGTCGCGGACCAGCTGGCATACACCCACATCGAGGGCCAGAGCCAGCCGCTCCAGCGATCCCAGCGTGGGGATGGCCTTGCCGTTTTCGATTTTGGAGATGTAGGTGCGGGGCACCTGCATCCTGCCGGCGAGCTGGCGCTGGCTCAGGTGGCGCGCGCGGCGAATCTCGCGCACCTGCCCGGCGACCTGCAGACCGGCCTCGGTCGAGGTCTCAACCGGCGGCATGGGCACCAGCTGCGGCGCCAGCTGCACCGGCTCCTCCACGTCGAGGGGCTTATGGCAGCGTCTGCAAAGGGAGTTGCTGGTTCTGAACTGAACCATTCTGCAATGGTCACAGCGCACTACTTCGCGTGTTTCCACGCTCACGAGGGTGGTAGCCATCGGCTGTTTGCGGAGCGCCAGAGCAGGGCCTCCGGGGTGCCGTTTTCGCACCACGATAGGAGCTACTTTCACCGCATGGGACCATAATTGTCAAGTGCGAAAATCGGTTCAATCGGAAGATTCTTGTAGGAGTGTCGGAAAATGCCGGAGATTCGCGAACCATAGATGTAAACAGGTGCAAAAAAATAAATTCTCGACGGATTGCGAATACACCGTACGCCGGAACGCTCCTCGCTTTGAAAGGGCACGGCTTCAGCCGTGCCGAGCAGGCCGTCCAAGCGATTACGGCTTTAGCCGCTGAGGGAATGAAAGGGGTCGACAATACATTTCCTCAGGGGCTAAAGCCCAAGAGCTCGTCTGCCGGGGCATGCGGCACGGCTGAAGCCGTGCCCTTTCAAAACACCGAAGCCGAAACGAAAGTTGCTACTTCGAGACCATCCCGATGGTCTCGAGCCACTTCTCCACCAAGTCCGGCCAGCCGGTGATCGGGAGCCTCGTGCGCCGCAGGCCAAACGCATGCCGACCCTGCGCGTAGAGATGCATCTCCGCCGGGACCTCGGCCTTTTTCAGCGCCAGGTAGTACGAGAGCGAGTCGTATACGCTGTCGACGTTGTCATCTTCGGCCTGTAGCAGAAATGTAGGCGGCGTCTGGCTGGTGACGCGCAGATCGGGATTCAGCGCGAGATTCTTGTCCACTCCTGCCGGGTGGGGAATCACGCGCTTGGTGACGCCCACCTTCGCATCCCACTCGGCGGCGGAAAGCGAGAGATGGCCTGGATAGATGGCCACCGCGAAATCGGGGCGGCAGCTCTCTTTGTCGGCCGCGTCCACGGGCGCATAAATCCGCTTGTCGAAATGGACGCTGATGGCAGCCGACAGGTGTCCGCCCGCTGAAAACCCCAGCACGCCGACCTTGTGCGGATCGATGTGCCACTCGGCGGAATGCAGGCGCACCAGGCCCATGGTCCGTTGCGCGTCTTCAAGCGCCATGGGCGACTCGGGATACGGGCCCGACTTGGGATACGGCCCCATGTTCGTCACCCGGTATTTGAGCAGCACGCAGGTGATGCCTCTGGGCGTCAGCCAGTCGCAGACCTCCGTGCCCTCCAAGTCGATGGCCAGAATCTGGTAGCCCCCACCGGGAAAGACGACCACCGCGGCGCCGGTGTTCCTGCCTGTGGGAGAGTAGACCGTCATGGTAGGCTGCGAGACGTTGTCCACCTCCACCACCTGCCTGCCGGCAATCAGATTGTCCTTCCCCGACGACTTGGCGAACTCCGGCCCCTCGACCGGCTGCGCATCGGGCGCGGCGCCAGGCCAGATCGGGATCTGCGTGTGGCCTGCCGACGGTTGCCAATCAAATTTCTGCGCTCGCAAGCCGCCGCACGCACATAAAACAGACACACCAATAATCAGAAGCTTCATCGCAGTCCTCTGACCTTCTATACAATCAGCCGATGGCCCGCTGAGGCGAGTATCGAGGCGGATACGCCACCGGCGCGTCCGGATGCCCCACCTTCGGCAGGTTTCGGGTGCCCCACCTTCGTCGCGTCTTTGTTTTTGCGCCTAAGGTGGGATATCTATAGATCAAGCACTTTATAGTCTTTTATCCCCAAACGGAGGACTCATGCCTGAAACCAACGGCTACACCCGCGACCGCGCCTGGCAACTGGTGACCGAATGGACCCAGAGCGAGAGCCTGCGCAAGCACGCCCTCGCGGTAGAGATCTGCGTCACCGCCTGCGGCGAGGCGGAGGCCGATCGGCTGGGTCTTGCGGGGCCGGAGCGTGCGGCGACGATCGAACTCTATTCGACCACCGCGCTGCTGCATGACTTCGACTACGAGCGGCACCCGTCGCTTGAAGAGCACCCTTTTGTCGGCGTGCGCGAGCTGGAGCGGCAGGGCTGGCCGGCCGAGCTGCGCACGGCCATCCTCGGCCACGCGCAATACTCAGGCGTGCCGCGCGTCACGCACCTCGACAAGGCATTGTTTGCGTGCGACGAGCTGGCCGGCTTCCTGACTGCCTGCGCGCTGGTCAAGCCGACCAAGGCCATCGCCGACGTGGAAGTGGCCGGCGTGCGCAAGAAGATGAAGGACAAGGCATTCGCGCGCGGGGTCAATCGCGAAGACGTGATCCAGGGCGCGGCGGAGCTGGGCGTCGATCTGGACGCGCATATCGGGTTTTGCCTGGAGGCGATGAAGCGGCGGGCGAGCGAGCTGGGGCTGTGAACGACAGCTAACAGCAGACAGCTGACAGCGATCAGTTCTCAGTGGTCAGTTCGGAGCCAGATCGGCAGATTGATTCGCTCCCAGAGTTCAATCGGCATGGTGGCTCGAGTGTGCCATACCCGCGCAAACCCGTCAGCGATATAGCTTGGCGCTTATGCGCAGCCAGAGGTAAAGAAGCAAGAGCCCCAGGACGACTATAAAGATGAGCGCCGTCTGCATCGCTCGCATGGCTCTCGATCGCTGCAATTCGGGAAAGAAGTACCTGCCCGGGTCGGCAGGGTCACAGAGAATGGTCACCTTCTGGCCTTCGTAGAGCTGGAACAGCGGCGAGCTCTGGAAGACAGAAAAGTCGTCGAGCTGTTCCCCGCCCTTTGCGCCCCGCCAGACGAGCGTGCAACTGTTCTGCCATTCCATCATGGGCGAGCCATCACGGTGATGTCCCACCTCGACCTCGGCAACGGTCGACGACCGAACGGTTGCTTCAATCCGCTGCCACTTGTCGTAGCCGCGCAGGCGCTCCCAGAGTTCGATGAGCATGGTGGCTCCAGTGTGCCATATCTGCGCGCGAAGAGACCGCGAATGATGGTAAAATTGAAGCATCAAAAGCGCCAAATCGCGGGGGTTTCCGATGCTGACTGCGGATGAAAAGGCAAAGCTGGAGCACGGATTTGCCGAGGCTGAGGCCAGCCTCCTGCTTGAAGGGCTGCGCCCGAGCTCGTTTGGTTTTTCGCTGAAAGAACGCCTGCTGTCTGGCGAGATTTCAATCGAGCGGGCCGAATCGGAGTTACGCGCCCACTATTCGCCCGCCGTCTCGAAAATCGCTTGAGCCGGTTCCCCAACGATCCGTACTGCTACCAAGGTACGGACGTGTTGATCAACAAGGGCGATTACCGCACCCAGCCCGAACTGGATCAGTTTGAGTCTGACGGGGTATTTCTGGCCCTTGGTGTTTTGAAGGGCCATCCCATCACAGGCCCATTCGACACCGCCCGCCTCAAAGAAACCCACCGCCGCATCTTTGGCAATGTCTACCCGTGGGCCGGCGAGCTGCGCAAAGACATCGGCATGATGGCAAAGACCCGCGCTTCGGGCTTTACCGTGTCCTAGGGGCCCTCGGCGAATGTGCCCGGCGCGCTCACCGAAGCCTTCGCAAAGCTGAAGGGCGAGCGCTTCCTCGCCGGCCTGGATGCCGCGGCCGTCGCCCTGCGGCTCGCCTACTACTACAGCGAGCTCGATGCCATTCACGCCTTTCGCGACGGCAATTCGCGGACGCTTCGGGCATTTACGTCCGACCTGGCCGAGGCCGTCGGACATCGGCTCGACTGGGCTCCAGCGGCCGCAACGGCCGAGCAGCGTCAGCGCCTTTTTCGCGCCCGCGATCAGGCTGTGATGCGCGGCGACATCGCCGAACTGGCGGACATCGTCGCCGCCGGCCTGCGCAGCTTGTGACGGGAAATGCCCTCGCAGCCCGTCCGGGAAGAGTGGGATTCCTGACGCAGTCCAGGCACCAGGAAAGTTGTGCCCTGGCAACATGTTTTTGCGCTGCCTCAATATTTTGCCCGGTTTCCCATCAAATCTTGAGTGACAGCGACGCTGCGGGCGTGCAAGCATGGGTCAATCTCCGCAAAGGAACTCACAGGCCCACTTCATGACCCCTCTCCGCGGCACCCTGCCCGAACCAGGCAAGCGCATTGTGCGCCGCCGCGCTCCCCAGTCCATCGACGCCCCCGTGATGCATCGGGTTCATCGCAAGAGCGAAGATCGCGATGGACGGGAAGACTCCGAGCCATCGCGCGGCTGGGTTCGCTGGCTGCCTGTTCTGGTGGGCGTCGGTCTCGCCTGCCTGGCCCCGCAACTGCAAAAGTGGCTGGACGCATGGCAGCCATGGGGCATGCGGCTGGTGTTTCCCTATGTGCTGCTTTGCGGCAGCCACGAACTGGGCCTGAACGATGAAATGACGCGCATGCTGCCGCAGCTGATGCTGTTCCTGCAGTTTCCGCTGGAGGGCCTGCTGACACGGCTGACCCTCCGCCGAGGTGTCAGCGTGGCCGGCGCACTGGCGCAGCTCATTTTCATTCATGCGCTGGGCGCCGTGGTGCTCACGCTCATTGCCATCCCCGCGCCATAGGCTTGTTGCGTCGCCCGTATCCCGAGCGTCACTCCCGAAAAACGGTCAGCGCGAACGCCGCGAAGGTGAGCGGCACCCGCCCATAAGTGGGAGAGACGCCTGTGTATCGCCGTGGAACGATTAGAAAAAGCCAACAGAATCGAGTCGAGTCCATGCACGATCGAATGGGAACCAGTTACCCGGAGAGCCATTACAGCGTGGTGCCGCCTCAGGAGCGCGATTCCGGCTGGGCTCTGCGGCAGATTCAGGCATGCAAGGACCTCGAAGCAAAAACCGGCATGGCGATGCTGCGCCGGAATAGTGCGCTTCGCAAGCGCAGGGAGAGGTTTGAGAGCCTGTTCGGACTGTGGCCGGTGTGGGGGGGAGGCCTCATTGCCTGCTTTGCCCCGCTGCTCTATGGAGTGGTTGAGCCGTTGAGCCTGTGGGGCGCGCGCGTGCTGTTTCCGCTGGTGGCCCTGAGCGGCTACCACGGGCTTCAGTTGGGCACCGCGATCTCAGGAACATTGCCGCAAATCCTGCTTTATGCGCAATTTCCGGTCGAGGGCCTGCTGGCCAGGGTCGCCTTGCGCGGGAGGGTCACATTCGCCGGAGTGGCCGGCCAACTGCTGCTCTTTCATTTGCTGGCGGGTGTCGGGCTGTGGCTGCTCCGCGGCGGACTTTCGGAAGCCACATTGCGCTGAAGGGATGCACCAGTGTTCCGGGGCCGGACCGTGCCAAGGAACGAGGCGGGAACAGGGTCTCTGATTTCCCGTACGTTACCAAGGTAAGAAAGACGAACCCATTCTTTGAACAGCTGGAAATCCAGCCATGCTAAAGTGGAGCCTCGCGGATCCCCTCGTGAGGTGCAATTCATGCCGTTGATCGAGCAAATCGACGCCTGCCTGGAGCCAGGTGCAAACCGCGCGCCCTCGCGTGCCGCGGCCCAAATCGATCTGATTATGCACCTCGAGCGGGCTGCGGCTCAGGCCCGCGTCCGCCAGATGGATCGCGACCGAAGGCACAAGGAGCTTCTCAACACGGTGGCCACACTCTGGCCCTTTGCCGTCGGAGTCATCCTGGCCTTCTTTGCGCCTGCGCTGCGCGACCTGGCGGTGCTCTGGCAGCCCTGGGGCATGTGGATCGCATTTCCCTTTGTGGTGCTGGCCGGCCGGCCTGAGCTTCACCTGAGCAACCAGATGTCCATCCAGCTGCAGCACCTGCTGGTCTACGCCCAGTTTCCGCTGGAGGGGCTCATCGCCCGCTGGGCCGTGAAGAGCTGCGTATCGGTGCAGCGCGTTGCCGGCCAACTGTGCTTTCTCCACTTCCTGGGCGCGGTGGACCTGTGGCTGCTCAGCGGTGTATTGAACCAGCTCTCGTTTCACTAGGCTGGGATGGCGGGCCGCGTCTCCTCGGCGCCCGTGTCTTCGCGCCTTCCTCCTTTCGCAGAATGCTCATTAAGACATTCGCCCGCTTTGAGGTCCAGCGGGGCGCGACTGACCGCGAATCGCGATGCTCTTGACGACTCTGCCTCCATTGCGTCAAAGTCCACTTCATAGCGCAGCGGGAATGCCCTCTTCCAGGCCGCGATGGATGTCCCCCATCACGGACACGCGAGATGCCATCGCGCTACTCTGAACCTGACCCATCGGAGCAAGCCCGGCGGGGGAAATCGAAGAGGCGCCGATCGCTTGAGGCCGCGCATTGAAGGAGACGCCCATGACCGTCTATAGCCACATCCTTGTCCGCTCGGAAGCCGGAGTAAAGACCATTACGCTCAATCGGCCGGACAAGCGCAACGCGCTCTCCCCGGCCCTGATCGAGGAGCTCGCCAGGGCTCTGGACGATGCGGCCAAGTGCGACTGCGGCGTGCTGATCCTGACCGGAGCCGGTTCGGCGTTTTGCGCCGGGCTCGATCTCGACCACCTGGAGACCATGGAGGCGCGGACGCCGGAGGAAAACCGCCGCGACTCTGAAAATATTGCGCGCGTGCTGCGCGGCCTTTACGACTTTCCCAAGCCGGTGATCGCGGCGGTCAACGGGCCGGCCATTGCCGGCGGCATGGGGCTGGCCACTATTCCCGACTTCACGCTGGCAGTGCCGGAGGCCAAATTCGGCTACACCGAGGTGCGCATCGGCTTCGTGCCGGCCATTGTATCGTCGTTCCTGCTGCGCCAGGTGGGCGAAAAGCGCACCCGCGAGCTGCTCTTGACCGGCAAGCTGATCAAGGCGCAGGAGGCGCTGAGCATGGGTCTGGTCACGCAGATCGTGGCGGCGGAGGACCTGATGCAGTCGGCCCAGTGCCTGGCCCAGACCCTCTTGCAAAACAGCCCCCAGGCCATGCAGGCGGTGAAGCAGCTGCTGGCCAAGCATTCCCGCCGGCGGCTGGACGAAGAGATCGAAGACGCCATCTGCGCCAACGCGCTGCAACGCTCGACCGAGGATTTCAAGGAGGGCGTCAGGTCGTTCCTCGAGCACCGCAAGCCGCAGTGGCCGAGCTTGCGGGTGAAGGTGCCAAGCGAGCCGTGCTAACGAGACCCCGCAAATGTTGACGCCATAGCAATTCTGCTATACATTGAGATTGGCAGACCGGCGGAACCAGGCGCTCCCGACCATTGTTCCGGCGGATTTGAATTCCTCGTGCTTCTTCGGAAGTTCTCTCTTCAGCCGTACCTGATCGTAAGGTCAGGCGCGAACCCGCAGGCAGTGCAATCTACTTAGCCGGGTACGAGTCAATACGATTCCCCCGGTAACCAATGCGGAGAAGAGGGGAACAGCATGCAATCAACGAACCATGCCGCTCGTCAAGTAAGGGCCTCAGTCACTTGGGAGGGCGATTCACACGAAGTTCTAAAGGCTTGGCCGCGTAACGTGCAGCGCGACATCGGTCTCTACCTTCTGAAAATCCAGAATGGAGAAACTCGAACTCTTCCCGTCCGGCCAATGCAGTCCATTGGCCAGGGAGTTTTCGAGTTGAAGTCGGAAGACGAGGCTGCCTGGTACCGGGTGATCTATCTCGCTCGGATCGAGAACGCGATCTACGTGCTGGATTCTTTCGTTAAGAAGAGCCGGAAGACCGAGAAAAACGACCTGAATCGAGCCCGGGCGCGGCTGTCGAAGGGTAAGGCAACGCCTCCAGAAAGAGCAGAACGATGCCAAGCGCAAAAGAGACGAATGAGCCCGGCCACATCACAACGGGCAACGTACTCGAAGACCTGGGATTCTCAGCGGAAGAGATCCACGAGATGGAGATCAAATACGAGCTTTGGGTTCCCATTCGCGCACAGATTGACGCGCGAAAACTCACCCAGGCCAAGCTTGCCACGGAACTTCAAATTCACCAGCCCGACGCAAGTCTGCTGCTTCGCGGCCAGCTTTCGCGCTTCAGCATCACGCGGCTCATGCAGTTCGCTGACCGGCTGCAACTAAGGGTTACGCTAGCCGTTGTTCCCTCGTCGGAGGCTCACAAGCCGCAATCCCCAGCCAGGATTCCCTTGCGAAAGGCAAAGCCGCGCAAACAGGCAGTGCGGCCGTCAATCGCCCGAAAGGCGGCGCGGAAGGCTGTCTTGGCCTAAGGCGCCTAAGATGGCTGGTCCGTTTGATCGGCCGCATGAAGGTCGGCCAGAAGATTCTCGACGCTGCCGACCGTGACCAGGTCGCCCAGGCGCGCGGTCTTCATGGCTTTCATGGTCTCCGCGTTTGGTACAACAACAGATGGCTGGAAAGTCTGATTTTCCACGTGCGATAGCGAAGGCTTTTCGTCCATCAAGATCCACCCTGCTACTTTCTCGAGCTTTCCAAAGGCCTCGCCTAAATTGGCTTCTTCGCCCGCAGCTCGGCCACAATTTCCTGCGCCGCAGCGCGCGCGCGGTCGGCCTGATCCGGTGGGAAGCTGATGGCTCCCACCCGCGCGTGCCCGCCGCCGCCATAGCGCTCGCAGATCTGCGCCAGGTTCACCATCTCCTCGGGCCGAGCTTTGGACCAGGGATTCGAGCCCACCGCGACCTTGGTGCGGAAGCTCGACTTCGAAAGGCCGATGGAGTAGGTGACCTCGGGGTGCAGATAATAGGGGATGAACTTGTTGAATCCCTCGAGCGGGCGGTCGCTGATGTCGAAGAAGACCGTTCCATCGCGGGCGTCTGCGCGCTCGCGGATCAGCTCGATGCCCTCCTTGTGGCGCTCCAGCAGTGGCGGCAGCAGATCGGCTACGAAGGGCTGGCTCAGCACCTCGGCCAGCGGCATCTCGGTCAGCAGCGGAATCAGCCGCGGGATGAAGAGCGGGTCCTGGATGGACTCGATGATGAGCGTGAGCTTCATGGCGGGCGCGGCCATTTCGACGGCCGCCTCGGGGCTCTCGTACTGCGCGCCGTCCACAATGTCGGCCCACTGGATCAACTCGGCCACCGGCGCGGTATTGAAGCCGAAGCGCGTCGCGGCGATGTGCGCCAGGAAACTGGTGCAGGAAGTGTAATCGGGATCGAAGAACTTGTGCGCGGCGCAGATGGGATCGCGCTGGCAATCGGCGAAGTTCTGCTGATCGGCGGGCGTGAGAAACGCCGACAAGTGGTGGTCAAACCACCAGGTGATGCGCGGCGAAGACGAGTATTTGAAGTCGACGATGGCGTTCTCGTCGCCGGTAAACTCGCTCTCGTCAAAGAGCGCGCCGGCGCGGTGCACCAGGCCGTGATATTCGTAGCTGGCCTCGTCCGTAATGCACTCACGGTGAAAGCGCGTGAACAGGGACGCCGAGCAGGCGCCGTCAAAGCATTTGTCGTGATAAAAGACCCGGACCCGCAAGGTGTGCCACTCTCTTGACGCAAAAAGTCGAAAAGCCAGAACTGTTAAGCATCAAGGGCGGGGCTGGATGTGTCAAGGCGAGTGCAAAGGCCCAGAACATCGAAGTTCCGAAAAAACGCCAGCGGCTCATTGCGCACACGCGTAATACGGCGTATTCTCCAGTATTATGAGCAGCCCCCGAGTTGTCAGCTTTCGCATCGAGCCCGAGAAGGTCGCCGAACTGGACAAACTGGCCAAGGCCATGGACCGCGACCGCACCTACGTGATCAACGAAGCGCTGGTTGGCTATATCAGCGAACAGCAGCGCTTTGTGGCCCTGGTTGAGGAGGGTTTGGAGGCGTCAAGAAATGGCAGCGTGATAGACGACGAAGAAGTCGGCAAACTGCTCGACGTCTGGGAACATAAGAATGCAACAAGGAAGAGAGCGTGAAGGTTCGCTGGACGATGCCGGCGGTGCGTGAGTTGGAGGCCATATCCGACTACATCGCTCAAGACAATCCAGCCGCAGCCAACAGCACCGTGCGGCGAATTCGCGAAGTGATCCAGCGAACCGCGCGCATGCCGAAGGCGGGCCGAGCTGGCCGGGTCGCAGGCAGCCGGGAGGTCGTGGTCCCCGGCACGTCTTACGTGGTCGCGTATCGAGTCCTCGAAAACGAAAAGATGATTCATGTGCTTGCGATTCTGCACGGCGCCCAGGAATGGCCGAAGTCGTTCTGACGCAGATGTCCGGCCCGCGCCCGCTGTCCGAAAGCGGACAGACCTTCGCGATTGTGAACAAGCCGGAGCCGAGCGCGTTCCCTGCCATCGGCGCTAAGGCATTTGCAATCAGCAGCCGGATTCGCACCGCGGTTTGGCCGCGCACGTGCGCTTAGATCTCTGATTGAATCCGCCAAGGACCGATCTCTGCACGGGGTAAATCCTCCATGAACACGCTGCAAAACCTGGTTCAGGACATCCGCTACGCAGTTCGCCAGTTGGCCAAGTCGCCGGGATTTACGATCGCCGCCGTGGTTACGCTGGCGGTGGGCATCGGCGCCAATACGGCATCCTTCAGCATCATGGACGCGGTGGTGCTGCATCCGCTGGCGGTGCCCGACGTGAACCGCGTGGTGGCTGTCTACGAGCGCGAGAATCACGGCGACGAGCGGCAGGTGGCGCTGGCCAACTATGCCGACTGGCAGCGGCAGAGCCGCTCGTTTGAGTCGCTGGCCGTGCGCGAGGCGGCGGACATGAGCCTCACCGGCGCAGGCGATGCAGCCCATGTGCAGGCCGAGTACGCCTCGCCCAGCTTCTTCACTGTGCTCAAGACCCCCGCCTACCTCGGCCGCGTCTTCTCTGACAACGAAACCGAGCCGGGCCGCGACAATGTCGCCGTGCTGGGCTACGCATTCTGGAAATCGCACTTCGGCTCCGACCCCGGCGTAGTGGGGCGGACGGTCGAGCTCGACCAGCGCGCCTACACCATCGTCGGCGTCATGCCCAAGTCGATGCAGTATCCGTCGACGGCCGACGTGATGCTGCCGTTCTCGCCGACAGGCGCGCAGCTTGCCAACCGCGCCGCGCATAATTATCTGGTGATCGGCCGCCTGCGCGCCGGAACTACGCTGCACGAGGCGCAGGCCGAACTCAACACCATCGCGGACCACCTGGCCGAGGCTTACCCGGCCACTAATCGGGGATGGTCGGTGAAGGTCGATTCGCTTCTCACGTCATTGAACGGCGATCTGACGCCGCTTTATTTCAGCATGGTGCAGGGCGCCACGTTCTTTGTGCTGCTGGTGGTGTGCGCCAACGTGGCCAATCTGCAGTTTGCGCGGGGCATTGCGCGGCGGCCTGAGATTGCCATGCGCACCGCGCTGGGCGCCAGCCGCTCGCGCCTGATGCGGCAGCTGCTGACTGAGAGCGTCTTGCTGGGACTGATCGGCGCGGCGGGCGGGCTGCTGTTTGCGGCCACCTACATGCACATCAGCGTGGCATACATGCCGGAGCGCGTGGCGCGCTACATGGCGGGCTGGCAAAACATCTCGCTCAACGGGCGCGCGCTTGGGCTGAGCCTGCTGCTGGCCATCGCGGCCGGGGCCATTTCCGGCTTTGCGCCGGCGCTCGAGGCGCTGCGCGTCAACCTGGTGGATCAGCTCAAGGCCGGCTCGCGCGCCGTGCTCGGTGCGGGACGCAGCCGCAAGCTCAGAAACATTCTCTCCGTGGCGCAGATCTCGCTGGCCGTGGCGCTGGTGGTTGGCGCGGCGCTCATGTGCAAAGGCATGCTGGCCATGCTGCACCTGGCAGACGCCTACCAGCCCGGCCGCACGCTCACCTTTGACGTGCAGCTGCCCACCGCGCGCTACGACACGCCGGCCAAACAGGCTGCGTGGTATGCCGATAGCCTAGCCCGGCTGCGCGCGCTGCCTGGAGTGGAGCAAGCCGAGGCAACCCAGGCGCTGCCCTACAGCGACTATGCATGGTCCGAAGAGATCCAGATCGAGAACCGGCCGATTGCGCAGGGCCAGTCCCAGAGTTCGCTCACCATCCCGGTGAGCGAGGGATATCTCCCCGCTTCGCACATTGCCATCGTCTCCGGCCGTGGATTCACCTCAAGCGACGATCTCCGCTCGCAGCCCGTCGCCGTCGTGAGCCGCAGCTTTGTGGATCGTTATTTTCCAGCCGGCAACGCGCTGGGGCATCGCATCCGCGCCGGAAACAGTGCCGCAACCGTGACTCCCTGGATAACCATCGTCGGCGTTGCCGGTGAGGTCAGATACTCCCTGTTTGACCGTTCGTACCCTGCGGCTGTCTACATGAGCGAGGCACAACTGCCCCGGCCCGATATGACGTATGCAGTGGTGGCGAAAGGCGATCCGCTGGCCATGGCGCCGGCCGTGCGCAAGGCCCTGGCCGGACTCGATCCGGCGCTGCCGCTCGATGGCGTGCAGACCTACACGCAGTTCATGCATGAGAAGCTGACCGGGATGTTTTATGTGGCGGCCATGCTGGGCATGGATGCTGTGATCGCGCTGATGCTGGCGGCCATCGGCATCTTTGCCGTGATGGCCAACCTGGTGGGCGAGCGCACGCGGGAGATTGGCGTGCGGCTGGCCATGGGCGCGCGCCGCGAGGATGTGCTGAGAATGATCCTGCGCCGCGCCGCGTGGCTGACGGGAGCCGGCGTGTGCGCGGGACTGGTGCTGGCCTTTGGCCTCGCGCGCCTCGTAGCCAATCTGCTCTTCGAGGTGCGGCCCAACGATCCGGCGGTCTTCGCTTCGATCACCGCCTCCATCGCGGCCATCGCCATCCTGGCCAGCTGGATGCCGGCATGGCGGGCGGCACGCATCGATCCCATCATTGCTCTGCGGGACGAATAGGCGCAAACACAAGCGCCGCCTCCTGTCCGTGACCCCAAGAGTCACGGAATTCGCACCCCGCTATTGATCCGGCCCAATAACACTGAGGCCCCGTGCCCCATCTCGGCACCGGGGAGCCCTCTGGGCCGGGCGAGCCTTTTTTCTTGCCGTAGGGGTGGGAAACATCAACCTCATTTTGGGCCGGATCAATAAGATGTCCTCGACCGCCCCCAATCCGCCAATCCGCTTTAGCGGAGCCAACTCGCTGCGTTTTTGATAAATCCATCGCTCCGGCCCGCCCCATCCGACGAACCGCCGCCCTCCCGCTGGCGTAACGTAGCTTGCCCGCAGTAGAATATTGCGCACGGACACAATCCCTGTCACAGTGGAGGCTCCATGGAGCCGGAGAACCGGAATCTGCTCGCAGACGCGCCGCAGGATGACAACGAGGCCACAGCGCAAGTCGTCGAGACGGCACCGCTCGATCCATTCAGCCTGCCCCGCTTCGGCCCGCCGCCAGGCAATCTTCGCTGGGCCTTCGCCGGCTCCCAGGGATTGCGCCCCGGCTGGCTGGCCCTCGCACAACTCGCCCTGATCCTGCTCTTCGGCTGGGTTCTCACGTCGATTGCCCGCGCTGTTCATCCCTTCAAGCTCGGCGATTCCTCGCTATTCGCCGTCTCCGTCGAGATCCTGGCGCTCTACGCCGCCATCTTCGGCTCGAACGCCCTCACCTCCCTTGTGCGATCCCGGGGCCTCCGCTGGGTCTTCATTGGTCCGCAGCGTCTGCGCGCCGGCTGGTCGGTGGCCCTGTTTGCGTCCATCATTTTTCTTGTCATCCGCACGATCCGGCTTGTGGTCCATCTCATCCATCCTGGCGGCAACCAAGGCGCCAGCGGCGGTGACGATTTCACTGCGGGTTCGGCTCTCATTGGCGAGTTCCTGTTCTTCGTCCTGCTCTTTTTCGCGGCCTGGATCGTTTCCCTCGTCGAGCGCCGCAGTGTCATGGATTACAACCTCTCCGGTCCACGGCGTCCGTATTATTTCTTCAGCGGCTTCATCGCCGGATTTCTGGCGCTCTCGGCGCTCGTGGCAGCACTCGACCTGGGTGGATGGCTCCACTTTGGACCGATTGCGCTCTCTGGGCCGAAGATCTTTGAATATGCGGCGGTCTGGGGTCTGGCGTTTCTTTTTGTGGGCCTGGTTGAGGAGGGGTCGATGCGCTGCTTCCTGCTCTCGACGCTCACCCGCGGCATCAACTTCTGGTGGGCGCTCGGCATCATTGGCGCCATCTGCCTCGACCTCGTGATTCGGACCAAGGGCAACGGCGTGTGGGGCGTCTACGTGATCGCGCTGATGGGCCTCGGGCCGTGCCTGTGGCTGCATCTGAAGAAGTCGCCGGGAGCCGGCTTCTGGCAGGCCGCCTGGGTGACATCGACCTTTTTCGGCTTCGGGCACACCAGCAATAACGGCGAAAACTGGATCGGCATCTTTGCCGCGGCGGCCATCGGCTTTGTCTTTTGCGTGAGCGTGCGCGTCACAGGCTCGGCGTGGTGGGCGATCGGATGCCATGCGGCCTGGGACTGGGCGGAGACGTATTTCTATGGCACCGCCGACAGCGGCTTTGTAGCCAAGGGGCATTTCCTGACCACCACCACCGGGGGCAATCCGCTGTGGAGCGGCGGCACCGACGGACCCGAGGGCAGCCTGCTGGTGATCGCAATCGTTGTGCTTTTGCTGGCGGCGGTGCTGGCGCTCTACGGGCGCAAGAAGAAGCAGGCCCCGATGTCGGTGCCGGCGCTCGAGCAGGCGCTCAGCTAGCTCATGCGCCTCTGGCTCAACCGCACCAGCGAGGTCTCGCTGCGAGAGCAGCTGATCACTCAGGTCGTGCTGGGCATTCTGTGCCGCGAGCTCGCGCCGGGCCAGCGGCTGCCCAGCACCCGTGAGCTGGCGCGCCGCTTCGGCATCCATCCCAACACCGCCAGCGCCGCCTGGCGCGAACTGGAACGCGACGGCTGGGTTGACCTTCGCCACGGCAGCGGCGTGTATGTGCGCGCCACGCGTCCGGCTGCGCCGCTCACGCCGGAGCTGACCGTCGATCAGCTCATCGGCGAGCTGGCCGCAAAGGCGCGCAAGCTGGGCGCTCCAGAGAGCCTGCTGCGCGCTCGCCTGCGCCAATGGCTGCAAATGGCCCCGCCGGCGCGCTGGCTGGTGATCGAGCCCGATCCCGAACTGCGCCGAATTGTGATTCACGAGATGGAGCAGGCGTTGGCGCTGCCCGTGGTGGGGTGCGCGCCAGGCGAGTGTGCCGACCCCGGTGTTCTGGATGGCTCCATACCGGTGGTCCTGCCCAGCAAAGCCGCCGCCGTGCGCAAGCTGCTCCCCGCGGCCACGGCGCTTATGGTGCTTGAGGTGCACCCGGTGGGGCCGGCGGTGCAGGATCACCTGCAGCGCTACATGCCCGCCAAAGCCGGTATGCTGGTGGGCATTGCTTCGCGGTGGAGCGAGTTTCAGCGCATCGCGCACACCATGCTGGTCGCCGCCGGCATTGCCCCGGAATGCCTGGTGGTACGCGACGCCACGCGCGCCGGCTGGAAGCCTGGCCTGGACGCAACCGCCGGCGTGGTCTGCGACTCTGTCACCGCAGCCGATCTGCCGGCCAGCGTGTTTCCGCTCTGCTACCGTCTGCTCGACGAGCCCACGCTGGCCGAATTGCGCAGGCAGGAGCAGGCAGCTGCCGCACAAGCTGACGCTTCTCCATGCTCTTAGCCCGGTTGCATAAATGCACCCCGACCAGAGATAGAGATCCCTCAGGAGCTAAACAGGCTGCGGAAAAACTCATGCTTCTCTGGCGTTGGAGTTCACCGTGGTGCTTTTTTCGCGCCTTGGGCCTGTTTTGCCCGCGGATCGCTGTTGTTGTATTGCCTCTGGAGGCCTTGCTGCCGGCCTCCAGACACACTTCTCCCCTAGCTTGCCAGCGCGTCAATCGGGATCAGCCGCCGCATGCGCACCAGGTTATAAGCTGCCATGGTCAACCGGAAAAGCCAGTCCACCCGGTCCAGCCCGCGCAGCTTCACCCGGCGCAACGCGCCGTTGAGTTTGCCCCATCCGAAGACCCGATCGATCAGCCTGCGCTTCCGCTGGCTGATGGAGCGGCGCGGGTCATTTTGCTCCTTCCCGGTCAAACAGTTCTTACCCAGGTTGCCCTTCACGTATTCGCTCACATGCGGCGCCACCTTGCGATTTCCGAGCCCCTGAACAAAGCCCTCTTCCTGATACTGCGTGTCGGCGCCC
>Ga0302324_100008591_pt1 | contig 21508 bp, 18 predicted proteins | sample Palsa_T0_1_FD_201949 | JGI IMG/M metagenome (GOLD analysis project Ga0302324, IMG submission 201949) | Peat permafrost microbial communities from Stordalen Mire near Abisko, Sweden - Palsa_T0_1 | ecosystem: Environmental > Terrestrial > Soil > Palsa > Peat permafrost | place: Sweden: Abisko...
TTCGCGTTTGCGTTCGCGTGCGCGTTTGCGTTTGCGTTCGCGTGTGCGTGCGCGTTTGCGTGTGCGTTTGCGGGTGTGCGTCTTATGCGCATGGCCTACGCCGAGTGCGACGCCTTGCCGGCTGGAAAGTGGGCTCGCTCGGCTCTTTGGATTTTGCCACCGTCCTCGGACGCGTCAATGACGCCTTCGGCGCCGCTCCGCAAAGCCTCCGCGGTTGCTTCGCAATCATTGACACGTCCTCCGGGCGGAGGCGGGCGGGCCGAGCCGCGATCGATTGGCGATTGCGGAGGAGGCGTTCAGATGTTGCGCATTTATTCAGTGGCGGTCGAGATGTGTCGGGATGCGGGTGCGATTGCGAAGCGGATCGAGAAGCATGATCGGGATCTTGCTTGTCAGCTGAGGCGGGCGGCGACGAGCGTCGTGCTCAACATCGCGGAAGGGAGCGGATCGTTCGGGGGGAATCGGAGGCAGCGGTATCACTCGGCGATGGGGAGTGCGTACGAGGTGCGCGCGTGCTTCGATTCGGCGGAGGCGATGCAGTACGTTGATGCGATCGATGGCGGCGTGCGGGAGCGACCGGCGATCGTGATCAACACACTCATCAAGGTGCTCGGGCTCAGACGATGAGCACGCGAACGCACACGCCAACGCGGACGCACACGCCAACGCGGACGCACACGCCAACGCGAACGCACACGCCAACGCGGACGCACACGCGCACGCCAACGCGAACGCGCACGCGCACGCCAACGCGAACGCGCACGCCAACGCGAACGCGCACGCCAACGCGATGGCGTGCGCGCGCTTATACGCCGTACCGGATCCGCCGCTCCTCTTGCCCTAGCTCCCCAACGACGTCCATCGCGCGCTCCGACACGGCCTTGAAGACCCGGGGGCTCGGCGGCTTCTCGAGGAGACCTTCGAAGTCGACGGGCTTTCCGAACACCACATTCACGCGGTCCCCCTTGCCGGTGAAGTTCCCGAGCACCTGCTTCTTCAAGTCGTTGCCGAGCCCGTGAATGAACACCGGCAAGACGGGCATGCGCGCCTGATGAATGATGCGCCCGACGCCGCTCCTCGCGGGGAGGTTCGTGTACGGGTCGCCCGTGTTGCGCGTGCCCTCGGGGTGAAGGCCGATGAAGAAGCCACCGCGTCGCAAGAGTCGAATCGTCTCGTCGAGGCTCGCGACGTTCAGGTGCGCCAGCGCCTTGTCACGGAAGACGGGCGGGTACATCGCGAAGAAGCTCATCACCGCGTTGACGAAGATGCCCGCCGCGCTGTCGTAGAAGAAGTTCGAGCGCACCGGAAAGAGGATGCGATGGCGAAGCCCGCGCTTCACGAGGTACGCCGTGATGACGTACATGTCGAAGAAGCTGCGGTGGTTCGACACGACGATGTAGCTCTTGTCCTGCCGAAGCTCGCCGATGCGCTCCCGGCCGTGCACGTCGCGGAGGTTGCGCGTGCAGATCTCGATCCAGTTGCAACCCGCCGTCCGCTGGCCGAACCGCAGCGCTTGGTCCCACAAGCCCGGCTCGAGGCTCTTCTGTACGATGCGCAAGTGCGCGTGCGCGATGCGCGGTAGCTCGGGGGCGCGGAGGGCCTTGTCCGGGTCGCGCATGAGCCGCTCCGGGCGCGATGCTGAGGCTTGCTCCGTTGACTGCTGATTCGCTTCCATCGGTCGGTGTATGCTGCATGCCTCATGTCGTGGTGGTTGATCAAGAGTGAGCCGCACGTGTACGCCTTTACGCAGCTCGTGAAGGAGGGGGTGACGTCCTGGCAGGGCGTCCGAAACTACGAGGCCCGCAACAACTTGAGGGCCATGAAGAAGGGCGATCTTGCGCTCTATTACCACTCGAACGAGGGCAAAGAGATCGTCGGCATCGCCCGCGTGAAGCGTGCGGCGTACGCCGACGCGACGGCGCCCAAAGGCGAGGACTGGGCCACCGTCGACGTCGAGCCCGTGAAGGCGCTCACCACCCCGGTGACGCTGGCGACCATCAAGAAGAGCGCGAAGCTCAAGACGATGGCCCTCGTGAAGAAGTCACGCATCTCGGTCGTCCCGGTGACCGATGCCGAGCTCCGAGAGGTCCTCAAGCTGGGGAACACAGGCCTCTAATGACCGACATCGACAAGATCATCCGAATGCTCAAGGACGCCTCGGTCGAGAAGCGCATCGCGGCCGCCATCGTGCTCGACGAGCTGCGCGTGAAGAAGCCTGAGGCCATCGAGGGGTTCGTCTCGCTCATCGACAGCGGCGTACCCGTGTTGCAGCGGCATGCGCTCGAGGCGCTCACGCACATGGGAAGCGCGAAGAAGGTCGTGGGCAAGGCGATGGATCTCCTCGGGTCCCCGGTCGAGGAAGTGCGCCATGCGGCTAGCGCCGCCCTTCGCAGCGTGGGTGACGACGTCGTTCCGGTGATCCGCGCGCGACTCGAGTCGAGCGATGGAAAGGCCTCGCACGGTAACGAGCGCCGCGCCCTCGATGCGATCCTCGCGGACGTCGGCGGCAAGGACGCCTTCGCGGCGCTGCTCGACGGCCTCGCGACGTCGGAGGGCGAGGCTGCAAAAGCTGCTGCGCTCGCGGTGCGTCAGCACGTCAAGGACGCGGGGGCTCGCGAGCGCAACAGCTACCTCGCGCAAATCGAGAAGTACCTGAAGAAGGGCACGGCTCAACCCGCAAGCGCCATCTGCGCGGCGATCAAGATCCTCGGCTACCTCGAGGACGAGAGCGCCGTGCCCACGCTCCTCGCGTACGCGACGGGCAAGGACCAACCGGCGGCCGTGAAACAAGAGGCGCTCATCGCGCTACGCTTCGCGCTTCAGGGCGGCAAGCCGAACGCCAAGGTCGTGACCGCGCTCATCGAAGCGGCCGAAGCGAGCGATCGATCGCTGGCGCACACCGCGCTTCACACGCTCGGGACGCTCTCGCTGCCCGCGGCGATGATCCCGCGCTTCGAGAAGCTCCTCTTGCGCGACGATCTCGAGCGCGTTCGTTTCGCGGCCGGCTATCTCGGTGGCCAGCCCAGCGCGACGAAGGCGCTCGTGAAGGCGCTCGTTCACCAAGACAAGAAGCGCGCGGAGATCGTGGCCGAGGCGCTCGCGGGCCGCGTCGAAGCAGGCGGAGCGGTCGCGAGAGCGCTCATCGATACGAAGGATCCCGAACGCGCCGTCCTCCTCGCCAAGGTGCTCGTGCCCATCGCCAAGTCTCTCTCGCCCAGCGTTCGCAAGGAGCTCCTCACGCTCGTCGAGAAGAGGCTTACAAAGGATGGCGCCGCCGCGTGGCAGCCTCCTCTCGAGGTCGTGCAAGCAGCCGACGGCGAAGCGTGTGGCAAGGCGCTCCGTGCGCTCGCCGAACGCTTGCGCCGTTCGAAGAACGACCAGCGCGCAGCGGCTGTGCTCGGTCTCGTTCTCCGCACGCCAGCGGCCACCGACGATGACCGCTATGCCCTCGCATCCATCGAGCTTCGGAAGTCACCCCTCGATACGCGCCCGCAAGCCCGCGCCGCTGACGATTCCCTCGGTCGGCTCCGGTACCTGGTCGGGCGCGGCTTCGACGTCGCTGGGGCACTCCGGCGTGACCGCGCGCTCGAGCTCGATCACCTCTTTTACGTGGGCTTTCACTTCGCAGAAGACGGACACACGCTCGGCGACGACTTGCTCGAGCACGTCGTCAAGAAAGGCGGCAAGTCCCCCAAACACAAGAAGGTGGCCAAAGCTGCCAAAAACAAGCTGTCCCTGAGCGCTTGAGCGCTTGACGCATCTTGCACATCTAGGCAGGCTGTGATGGTCATGGCGCCGTTCGAAGATGACAGCGAGAAGACCAACGTCTCGCAGATGGGCGACGTCGTGCGCGAGCTCATGGGGCGCTCGCCACGCGACCGTGCCTACCTCATCGTCCTCACGGGGGCGAACGTCGGCGAGATGCACCGCCTCGAGAGCGGCGAGAGCATCATCGGGCGCGGAACGGCAGCGACCATTCGCCTCGGCGACGACGGCATCTCACGCCGGCACGCCCGCGTCGTCACGGAGAACAACACGGTTCGCATCGAGGATCTCGGAAGCTCGAACGGCACGCTCGTGAACGGCAGCCTCGTCAAAGAGGTCGTCCTACGCGATGGGGACAAGATTCAGTTCGGGTCGTCGACCATCCTCAAGTTCACCTACCACGACAAGCTCGAAGAGAACTTCCAGCGCGCGATGTACGACGCCGCGCTCCGCGACGACCTCACGAAGGCGTTCAACAAGAAGTACTTCATCGACAGGCTCGAGCAGGAGGTGGCGTTCGTGCGCAAGCACAACTCCCCGCTGTCGCTCGTGATGTTCGACGTGGACCACTTCAAGCACGTCAACGACACGTTCGGTCACGTCGCAGGGGATTACGTGCTCGCGAAGCTCGCCGAGATCACGCAGGGTGTGGTGCGCACGGAGGACATCTTCGCGCGGTACGGCGGCGAAGAGTTCAGCATCTTGTGTCGTGGTATCCCGCTCCTCAGCGCCGGGTCGATGGCGGAGCGCCTGCGCGGAACGGTTGAGGCGACCGAGCTCGTGTTCGATACGCGCGAGATCCCGGTGACGATTAGCCTCGGGGTAGCGGCATTCCCCGACGTTCCAGCGCAAAACGGGACCGAGCTCATCGCTGCGGCCGACGAGGCCCTCTATTCCGCCAAGAACGCAGGGCGCAATCGCGTCTGCTTGAAGCAGTAGTATAGTCACCGAGCGGTGCGACCTTCTCGCTTCCTTGCCCTCGTCTTCGCCGGCCCCCCTGTCTTGTTCGGCGCGTGCTTCTCGAAAGAGACCAGCGGTCCCGACGCCACGGTCGACGCGCCGTATAGCGAGGTCGATGGCGCCTTCGGCACGGCCTTCTGCGAGCTTCCGGGATCCCTCGTCTTCGGCGCGAACGGTACGACGACGCTCGTCGCCGGAGGTGAATCGGCCCCAGCGCTCACGTGGATGACACTCCCGGCCGGCTTCTGCGCGCACTACTTCGCGAACGTCCCGACGCCCCGCCAGATCCGTTTCGCACCCGGTGGCGAGCTCTTCGTTGCGTCTCCCAGCACGGCGACCGCGGGTGGCGCGCCGCCAGGCCTCGGCGCCGTCATCGTGCTCGCGGACGACAACTTCGACGGCTACGCGGACGGGCAGCCGCACAACCTCCCTGTCTTTCTGGGAAACCTCCCCTCCACGCAGGGGATCGCGTTCTCGCCGGGCTCCTTCTACTACCAGAACGGCACGAGCATCATGATCCTGCCGTACGCCACGGGCGAGCGCACCGCGCCGGGCGTGGGTGCCCAGCTCGCCGACATCACCATCTACGAGTCGTCGACGCATTGGCCGAAGACGATCGACGTCGCCGATGACGGAACGATCTACGCGGGCAACGGTGGCGACCAAAGCGAGGTGTGCGCCGACACGCAGTTTCCCCGTCCCTTCCACGGCGGGATCCTCCGCATCGATGGCACCGCGGGCGGTACGCCCGTCGCGCAAGGCCTCCGCAACCCGATCTCGATTCGTTGCCAGCACGGTCACAACCTGTGCTTCTCGGTCGAGCTCGCCCTCGACGGCTCGGGTGGCACCGTTGGGAGAGAGAAGCTCGTCCCCATCCGCGACGGCGACGATTGGGGGTTCCCGTGTTGCGCGACCACCAACGTCCCGTACGACAACGTCGGCACGCCGAATTGCAGCGACGTCCCCCCGGAGAACGTCGCGTTCATCGTAGGCGACACGCCGTTCGGGTTCGACTTCGAGCCGGGGCTTTGGCCTGCGCCGTACACGAACAACATCCTCCTCGCGTTGCATGGCGCGTTCGGCTCGTGGCATGGAGAGCGCGTCGTCGCGATCCCGACGCAGCCGAACGGCTTACCCGTCACGATGTCGGAGATCGATGCGGGCTTTCCAGGCCAAGTCGACTTCGCGACGGGCTGGGACGACGGGCAGAGTGATCACGGCCGCCCAGCCGCGGCGACGTTCGCCGCAGACGGCCGGCTCTTCATCGCCAACGACGTCAACGGAGACATCTTCTGGATCGCCCCGACCACGTTGAACGCGGCCCCGCAGAAGGATGCGAGCGTCGACGCCAACGCCGACGTGGGCGATTAGTTTTTGATCTTCAGGTTCTTGCCCGACAGCATCGAAGTGTCGGTGATGGGCGTCCCCGAGATGTCGAGGATGTGAAGGTCCCGCGCGTTCCGAAGCGGGCTGATGTCCTTCACCGCGGTGTTCGCGAGCGTCACCTTGGTGAGCTTCGTGAGCTTCTCGAGCGGCTTGAGATCGACGACGTTGGTGGCGTCGATCTCGAGCTCCGTGAGCTCGGTCATCTGCGCGAGGACGGTGAGGTCGGCCACCTGCGTGTGTGAGAGATCGAGCCTGTCCATGTGAACGAGCTTCTTCAACGGGTCGAGGTTCTTCACCTTGTTGTCGGTCGCGCGGAGCGACAGCATCGTCGTGAGGTCCGCGATGGGAGAGAGATCCTCGAGCTCGCCCGCGCCGATGAACAGATCGTGAATTTGCGTGAACTTGGGCATCACGCAAGGGTTGAGCTCGTTGACGGGCCCGTACTTCGTCAGGTTGATCGACTTGATACCCGTCGTGGGGTTCGAGAGCTCGGACGGGGCGATCACCCCGTCGGGCTTTTTGAGCTTGAGGCGGACTTCCTTCTCGAGTGCCTCATCGCCCGCGAAGTCGACGATGCCAATCGCGGCCCCACACTTCCACTCTTTCTTCTTCGGGGCCGGTGGAGTTGGAGCGCTGCTCGCCACGAGAGAGGCGACCGGCGCTGTGGCCGACGGTCCGGTGCTCGCTTCGAGCATCGCGGCGAACTTGTTCTCCTCACACCCGAACGCCAGCAACGCGAGGGCAGAGACGGCCCAAACTCTTTTCATGGCCGCGGATGGTAACCGGACTTTAGCCCGCGACGACGACGATCTTCACCTGCGGGTCGAGCAAGTACCCACCCTCACGGCTGAGGATCACGTCGCGGAGCCCGAGCTTTCTGAGCGTTCCGAGCGCCACGTAGACGCGGCTCGCACCGGCATCACGAATGACGCGCTCGCCAGGCCAGCCGGCGGCGAGAAGATCATCGACGGTCAGCGCGTGACCCGAGTTCTTCTCGTGCTCTTCAATGAGACGCATGAGGAGCAGCCTCACGGGCTTTCGTTTCTCGAGTGAGACCCGCGCGGTCGTTGGGAGCCAAACGTTCGCCCCGTCCTCGCTGACGGTGAGCGCCCCGACGATGGGCTTCGGGTCGGGGTGTTTCGGCGGTGCAGAGAGGGCGCGCGCGAGCATGCGCGCTGCGATGCGCACGTCGTCCGTCGTCTCCGACGGGAGCGAGGCGATCTGTTCGCGCACGTCGTCACGGAGCTTGCTCGCGACCTCGATGACGCCCTCGCTCTCGGCCTGACGCGCCCGCGCGAGATCGATGTGGCAGTGCTGTAGGCGCAAGCCGAGCTTCCACATCTCGCTCGTGTGCCCGCTCGCCTCGAAGCGCTTCTCCGCGCGTGTGTAGAGATTGGTGGCTTCGTCGACCCCGCCTTGCGTCGCGATCACCGCGGCGAGCTGCGCGAGGAAGTACGCCTCGTGCACGATGTCCCCCACGTCGTGGAGGACGCGCACCGCACGATCGAAGCTATCGCGCGCGTCGTCGAGCCGGCCCATCTCGAACAAGACGTTCGCGCGATTGCCGAGCACGCCGCCTTCGAGCCGGCGCCCGCCGGCCGCGAGACAAAGCCGCAGCGCTTCGTCTTGGTGCTTGAGCGCCGCGTCGAGGTTGCCGAGCTCTTGGTGCAGCGTGCCAAGGTTGGTGTTCACGACCGCGAGAACCCCCAGGTCACCACCGCCCGAAAGGAGCTCGAGCGCTTCTTCGTACCGACTGCGAGCTTGATGGGCCTCCCCGCGCGCTTGATGCAGCGCCGCGAGCGAGCCACACATGTCGGCTTCGCCCCGGCGCGACCCGAGCTTGCGATGTAGCTCTCGCGCCCGCTCCGCGAGCGCCATCGTCTCGGGGTTGATGTCGCGACGAATGTGATGCGCGTGCGCCATGTCGCTGAGGACTTGCGCCTCGAGATCGAGGTCCTCGATGCGCTGCGCGAGCCCAAGCGCTTCTTCGAGCTCGCCGAGGGCCACGTCCATGCGGCCCGCCATGCGGTGAACGGCGCCAAGCGCAAGAAGAGCCCGCCCCTCGGTTCCCGTTTCGGCGTCGGCGCGCTCGTCTTTCTTGGCCTTGCGGATCTCCGCCAGGGTCTTCGTGAGCTCCTCATCGGCGACCGCGAGCGCCCCGCGCTTGCGGTGAGCGACCCCGATCGCGACCTGTGCGGCGAGCCGCAATTGAGTGTCCCCTCCCTTTTCGCCCAACGCACGCTCGAGGAGATCGAGCTCTGCCACCGCTCGCCCCGCGAGAAGCGGCCCTGCGGCGAGCGCCGCACGAAGCCCAAGCGCGGTGTCGTGAAGCACGTCAATCGCGAGCGACTGCGCCTGAATCAGGTTCTCGACGTCCGCGGGCCCCGCGTTCAGGGCGAAGTACTCGGCGAACCGACGCGCGGCGTCTTCCCGGCGATCCATGTCACGCAGGCGCTCGCTGGCGTACTCGCGAATCGTCTCGTACATGGCGAAGCGCATCGCCCCGCTGGGCGTCACGTACGTATAGAGGAGGGAGCTTTGCCGGAGCACTTCGAGCGCATCGAGAATGCTCTCCTCGTCCACTCGCGTCTTGATGACTGCCTCGGCGGTATCGAGCGTGAAGCCACCGCGGAAGAGAGACGCCTGGGCCAGGACGCGACGGCTCGGATCATCGAGCAGCTCCCACGACTGGTCGAGCGCGACGCGCATCGAAGCCTGCCGCGTGACCGCGTCGCGTGCGCCACCTGCGAGCAAATCGAACCGCTTCACGAGCCGAGCCAGGAGCTGTGCCGGTGAAAGAATCGAAGCGCGGGCTGCCGCGAGCTCGATTGCAAGCGCGTTGCCGTCCAGCCGTTTCACGAGCTCTACGACCGCGGGTCGCTCGGCTTCGCTCAGCACGTACCCGGGTCTCGACAGCACGGCGCGGTCGACGAAGAGCTGAACGGCTTCGGACTCGATCTCGAGAGCGTCCAACCAGAAACAGGCCTCCCCAAGCACACGCAACTGGACCCGCGAGGTCACAAGCACATGAGCGCGCCGGGCGATCGACGTCCAGACCGCCACGGTGGAAGGTGCCGCCGCGACGGCCTGCTCGAAGTTGTCGAGGACGAGAAGCACGGCGCCGCGATTGGCCAGCGCGTGACCGATCTGTTCGGCTCGCTCCGCGTCGGTCGCACGAGACGGCGGGGTCATTCCCAGCGTGCCGGCGACCGCAGCGCATACCGCCTCCGCCGTCTTTGCCACCGACACATCGCAAAAAAGCACGCCGCTGTACGCGTTCGCGTGCAGGTCCGCGTATCGCAGCGTAAGCCGTGTCTTTCCGATTCCAGCCGGCCCGAGCACGGTCACGAGCCTGGCCCCTTCGGAGAGCATCTTCCGCAGCCCAATGAGGGCGGCCTTGCGTCCGACGAACTTCGTCGGCTCGGTGTTCATCGCGGGTGCCGCAGCGCCGGGCACCGTTTGCCCCACCGCGTCGTTCTTCCACCGTCGTCCGGTGCGCTCCGAGATGCCCGCACGCTCGGCTGCGATGCTCACGTCTCCGGTCTTCGCCATCCATTCGGCGAAAACAGCCCGCGCGCGCTGACTCGGAGGCCCCTTCGTCATGGCGCGTCGTGTGCGGCGCGGCCGAAAGCCATCTCGAACCCGACGGTTTTGCCCGCGCACTTCGTCCCGTCCAGCTTGTAGGCGTTGATTGCCGCAGTGATGCAAGTGGTCGTGTCGGGGCCGAGTGCCTTGGCTTGCGCGATATCGGTCTTCGCGATCTTGCCGTGCGGGTCGATGACGAAGGTCACACGGACGTGTCCATCGAGCGATGGGTTCTTGGTTGCGGCCGCCGACCAACACTCTTTTGTCTTCTTGCGGACCAGCTTTTCGATCGGAATGGCCTCGTCCCCGCAAACGGACACCGACTTATCCACATCGTCTGAGCTACCCGCTTCCACCGTTTGCGCGACGGCGGCATCGGTTTGCATGTTTGGCACATTCGCGGTGCCGCTTGCATCCACTGGCGCGACGAGCGCTGCCGCGTCGCGCTGAGCGGTTTGATCCCCCGTCGGCTCGTTCGGTTCTTTTCCTCCGCCGCAGGCCGCGAGGAGAAGCAAAAGTGCCACACGAGCTTCACGAAACCGACTCATGGCAGCATCGTACGCCCAGCACGCGCGAGCACAATCAAACACTTCTTGTTGCTGCGGTTCAAACGAACAATTCAAATGAACATCATTTGTCTCCACAGCGTCGCGTGATGATCACCGCCAAAACAAGCCCTTCGGTCGACATGTGGACAACCTGCGGAGAACCTTGTGGACGAAGTGGTGGAGAAAAAAAGTGATTTGATCGTGATTTTTTTGTTGATCGACTTCGCGTGTCTTGGCATAACGCCTCTCGAAGTTCGCGGTACGTCAGTGCCACGAGCGGACAAGTCGTAGAAGCCGTCAGGGCGCTGCGGCTGGGTGGCCCGAAAGTAAAACATCGAGCCAGTTCAACCAGCCGAGCCGAAGCAATCCTTGCTTGAAGCCGTCAGCTCCAGGCATCGATCTTCGGAACAAAAGGCGCGGCCTCTCTTCACTGCAAAACCGGAATCACGGTCGCGTAGTGGGGAGGACCTGTCGAATGTCTCAGGGAGTGATCCCTTCCGTCATTCGATTCCCACGGTGAAAAGCCCCTCGGTTTTCGGAATGGCGTGGTCCTTCGCGGGAGCACGATCGGAACGAAGGCCTCGGCGGGTGATGCGGACGTGTACAAGCACGCGAACGGGCCTCCATCCCGTCTCGCACGCATCGCCAGTGACAGGAGGGGTTCGAAAGAGCAATCGAGGAGGGACCGCGAAGCGTAAGCTTCCCTGGGTCCGTTTTTCTCGCGAGGGAAATTCGGTTTACCTTTGCTCCGCTCTTTCGGCCTGCGCGTTTCCCATGTCCTGCGGGTCCACCGAAAGGTGTCGCTCGTGGGGGTGAAGGCTCACGGGCCTTCGGGGTCCGGGTCTCGAGCCCGGGTGTCGGGGAATTCGCGCAGCTCGCTGCGGCGCATCGAGCTCAAGCCATCTTTGCATCAAAAAGAGGATGGTGAGGGCAGCGTTAAAAGCGCAGTCGTGCGTGGCAACGGTCGTAGGGCAGTCCCCTACGCTGGGTGAGGGCAGCGCTCGCGGTTATGTGCTCGTGTGTCGTAATTGAAAACTCGTTGCAGAAGTCGAGAGGCAGCGTCTGGTCCAAAGAAGCGTCCGCATCAAAAAGATTCGCGGGCGTGAACGGGGGCCTAATCGAGACAACCGTGTTTGCAAAAAGCAGCATGGCATCGTCGCGGTGAAGGGGCGTAGTGCAAGGCCTGGTGGCGGCAAAACCACCAGCGTCGAGCAAGCTCGCGTAATGGGGGACCAAGTCCAACGTTGCGCGCGGTTGGTGTCGCAAGGCATCAACTGAAGAAATGCACTTTTCGATGGAAGGCGCGCCGGGTCGCATGTTGGTGAGATCTTCACGGGTCTTGCTACGAAGCGGTCTTGGCGTCGTGAGGGTGTGTGGGCCAATGCGAAGGGATTCGCAAGCCGGTGCATCCGAGCGGCGCGACAGGCGTGTCACTGGTTCGATTGACGACGAGCGAGGAGGAAGAAAACGCCTCCACGTTCGGGTGAGAAGCAAACACCAAGGCGCCAATCCACCAGAGCCACTTCAGCGTCGTGAAAACGCTGAGTGCTTGATTGTGTGCTCCGATGGGAGGCAACTCCTCCAGGACATGCAGCGAACACGGAATCCGTAAAGAATCCGTGGGCGCGAGACGCGATCTCGTCGAGACCGAACGAGGCACGGGTGCTCGAGATTGAAGCAGTAGATGGCAGAAACCGATCGTATGCATCACGCGTGTAGACCGAGCGACGTCGCAAGACGAGGCTCGCAAGCTGCACGCTAGTCGAAGGCCTCCGTGGCAAACCGCCTGACGCGGTCCATGGCCAAAGCCCCGACGAAGAGGTGTGCGGAGTGCCGACGTGTTCAACTACGAATTCACGGCATTTCGGATTGCAGGCGCAAGCAGGCAATCAGTCGATACGGTGGAAGGCATTCCGAGTCGAGGCTGCATCATCCCTTCACTGGGGTGGGGTAAGAGCGGCTCTGGCCATGCAGGTCTTCTCCGAAAACGTCGTTGAAAGGCGACGGGGTCGGAGCTTCTAGCGGGTGCGCAAGCATTCGTTGGACGAGTCGTCGGTCGCGAGATCGGCGGCGTAAGTCGGGCACGCTCGTGAAAACGACATGCGCGACAAGCTCTCGGCGGATGGTGCCGCGCGAGGGTGCCTGTAGGCGACAGGGGATGTCAGAGGTCGGTGGATTTCGTGGTGAAGGCTCTCTCAGCGGCAACAACGCGCGGAGGGTCAGCGTGCAAAAGCATCGAAAGGTGCGTCTCCAACGGGAGCCCGGGTTCGTAAAAAGAGCACGGGTTCGGTCGATGGGGTCGATCGCAAGGTCGATTCACGGGGAGACAAAGCGCGCATCACGGACCGTCGTACCGAAGCTGGCGTTGGCTAACTACCACGCCGATCCTCCGCGACCCTCGTGACGCGAATCACGCGGGGTCGATTGCGAAGGACATCACTGCCAACCGATGACGCGCAGTCTAAGGATCGAAGCTCCGGAAGCGGGAGAAGCGACCTGACTGCGAGTGGCGCGTGAGTCGGCGGCAAGGAGCCGCCTCGAAATGGGGCCGAGCGGCCCGTTCCCACGCAGCAAAGCAACTTCCACGAAGGGCGGCCCGGGCAACCGGTGTCCGCCCTCGTGCTTTTTGTCTATTGCGGGGGGAAGGTGCAGCGTGTGTTGAAGAGGCCCGCGATCACCGACACGTCGCTCTCGCAGACGTTGGGTGGTGATGCGAACGAGCCACCGGCGTTGCCGATGATGCCGGTCGCCGCGCACTGACAGAACTCATCGTCACAGACGAGGGTGTATGTGACCGTGTTGACTCCGCACTCACCCGCGACACACTCGCACTCGGCGGAGCCGCCATCGTCCGTGGCGATGCGTGTGAGGCACGATGAATTGCAGATCCTCGGGGCGTCATCGAGGCAGCCAACGCACGACGTTTGTGTGTCGTTGCACGCGAGCGCGGCGACGCTCGTGATGCTGACAACGAAGACGCTCATGCGCATGCGTGACGATGACGCGGAAGGAGAAGCCGAGTCAATCCAGCGTTCTTGGCGTGGGCCTTTGCACATCGCGAGCGCTTTTCCTAAGCTTGGCGCATGCGATTCGTCCTTTCGACGCTGATCCTCGTTGCGTGCACGACGTCGAGCACGCCGCCCAATCCCACACCCACGAGCCCGACGCCCACTGCTGGGTCGGCGACTGCCACGCCGACGGAAGCTCGACCGACGACCGCGGAGCTCGGAAAGCTCGCGCCGGACTTCTCGCTTCCCGATGTCGCTGGAAATACGGTGTCGCTTTCCCAGTTCAAAGGGAAGACGGTCGTGCTCGAGTGGTTCAATCCGAAGTGTCCGTTCGTGAAGCGCAACCACGAGCTTGGGCCCCTCAAGGACATGGCGGTGCGCGAGCAGAAGGAAGGCATCGTGTGGCTGTCGATCAACTCGGGCGCGAAGGGCAAGCAAGGCAATGGTGCCGAGGCGACCAAGTTTGGGATCACGAAGTACGCGATGGAGAATCCCGTGCTGCTCGACGAGGACGGCAAGGTGGGCCATGCGTACGGCGCGAGTCACACGCCGCATATGTACGTCATCGACCCCAAGGGAACGCTCGTCTATCGCGGCGCGATCGACAACGCGCCCGACGGCGATACGGATCTTGGGGCGCCGTTCGTGAACTACGTGCAGGCGGCGCTCGCGGACGTCGTTGCGGGTCGGCCCGTGGGAAAGGCCGAGACCCCAGCCTACGGTTGTAGCGTCAAGTACGCGGACTGAGACTCGCGCGATGGTCGATAGTCATGCGGCGCATGTCGAGCACGTACGCGGGGGGTACGCAGCGGCGCTCGAGCGCGTAGGGCTCGACGGGGCGCTCGTTCACGCGGGGGCGCTCGTCGCGAAGACTCGGTTCGATGATCAGGACTGGCCGCTGCGCGTCACGCCGCACTTCCAGCACTGGCTCGCACTCGCCGAGCCCGACTGTTACTTGCTCGCCCTACCGAACGAGCGCCCGAAGCTCTTTCGGCCGCGCGTCTCGAGCTTTTGGGAGACGAGGCCGGCGCTCGCCTCGGCGTTTCAGCTCGAGTCGTTCGAGGTGGTGTCCGTCGATGCGTGGAGCGACGTGAAGACGCACTTGCCAGCGGGCAAGCGCATCGCGTTCGTGGGCGAGCGCGAGGATCGAAGCTTCGGGCTTCCGATGAACGCGTCGTTGATGGCGGACCTCGATGCGCTGCGGACGCGCAAGACGCCCTACGAAGTGGAGTGCATCGCCGAAGCCAACCGCGTGGCGGCGCGCGGGCACGAGGCGGTGCGTCACGCGTTCATGGGCGGTGAAACGAACGAGCTCTCGCTCCATCTCTTGTTTCTCGAGGCGACGCGGCAAGACGATCCCGAGACGCCTTACAAGAACATCGTCGCCTCCGGGAAGAACGCGGCGACGCTCCATCACGTCACCTATCGAAAGGACGCGAGCGGCGCGCCGTCGCTGCTCGTCGACGCGGGGGCGACGGTGCTCGGCTACTGCTCGGACATCACGCGCACGTGGGTTCGCGGTGGTGGGGCGGCCGTCGAGACGTTCGTGGCGCTGGTCAGTGCGGTCGAGTCGATGCAGCAGCGGCTCTGCGCGGCCATTCGCGTCGGGCAGCGGTACGAGGCGCTGCACGATCTGTCGCACCAGAAGACGAGCGCGATCTTGCGCGAGGTTGGGCTCGTCCGCGAGATGTCCGACGAGGCCATCGACGCGCGAGGGATCAGCCGCGTGTTCTACCCGCACGGGCTCGGGCATTCGCTCGGGCTCCAGACGCACGACGTCGGGTGTGCGGTGATGAAGCCGCGGGCGGACAATCCGTTTCTTCGCAATACGTCGGTCATCGAAGACGGGCAGGTCTTCACCATCGAGCCTGGCGTGTACTTCATCGAGAGCTTGCTCGCGCCGCTGCGAGAGGGGCCGCTCGCCCGGCACATCGACTGGGCGCTCGCCCGTGCGCTCGCGCCGCTCGGAGGTGTGCGCATCGAGGATGACGTGCATGTTGGCGACGGCGTGCGCAACTTCACGCGTGAGGCGCTGGCAGGGGTCATCGGAGCACCGTGATGGCGGCGCTCACGAGCGACTACTGCCATGCGTGCTACCCGGCCGCGGTACCGAGCTGCTCGACGGCGTTCGTGACGGAACCCAGCGCCGGGTACTCGGCATCCCTCTTGAGCGACGCGATCATCGGGGAGATCGACCACGATTGTTTGCCGAAGAACGACGCGAGCGTCACCTCGAACGAGGGCGGCACGGTGTGTGCGACCGCGTTCGCCACGTGCGCGGACTTCATCATCGGCCAGGACTTTCCCGGGGATGCCTGCAAGGACGGCGGTTAGGGTATCGTACACGGCATGCAGAAGAGCGTCCGGACACTCGCGATCGACATCGGCGGCACGGGCCTCAAGGCAACCGTCCTCGACCCGAAGGGCAAGCTGCTTCACGAGCGGGTGCGCGTCGAGACGCCACGGCCAGCCACGCCGCCGGCCGTGATTGCTGCGCTCGTCAAGCTGGTCGCGCCGCTCGGAGCGTTCGATCGGATCTCGGTCGGGTTCCCTGGGGTCGTGGTGAACGGCATGACGATGAGCGCGCCGAACCTCCACCCGACGTGGCGAGGATACCCGCTCGCGAACGAGCTCTCGAAGCGCCTCAAGAAGCCGGCGCGCGCGCTCAACGACGCTGGCGTGCAAGGGTTCGGCGTCATCACGGGCCGCGGCACCGAGATGGTGATCACGCTCGGCACCGGAATGGGCTGCGCCATCTACGTCGACGGGCGCTACGTCCCCAACATCGAGCTTGCCCATCACCCGTTTCACAAGGGCAAGACGTACGAAGAGTTCATCGGTCAGAAGGCGCTCAAGAAGATCGGCAAGAAGCGGTGGAACAAGCGCGTCGCGCACGTGCTCGACCAGGTGCAGCCCATCTTCAACCCGACACACCTTTATCTCGGCGGCGGCAATGCCAAGAAGCTCACGATCAAGCTCCCGACGAACGTCACCGTCACCGACAACGTGGCGGGGCTGCTCGGCGGCATCGCCCTCTGGCGGGACTAGCGCGCTCTAGCGGCGGACGTTGCGACGGCGGCGAAGGAGCGCGACGAGCGCGAGCGCGCCGAGGCCGAGGGCGATGCCCTTGCCCGTCTTCGCCGGGCTTGCGTTGCAGCCGGACGTCGAGACCGTGGCTGGGCCGCCGTCTTGGTTCGTGTACTCCATGGCCGACGTGTCGAAGCCTTGGGCTTTGGCGTTCGTGAGGATGGTGTCGAGGTCGGCTTGGGTCATCTGCTTGTCGCGCGCGAGGATCCACAAGTACTGGCGTGAGGGGTGGCCGACGACCATGTAGTGGTAATCGGGCGCGACCGCGAGGATCCAGTAGTCGCCGATGAAGCCGCCGAGGTCGATGCCGAGCTTGGCGTTCGTCGTCGTGTCGAGGACGTAGAGCGTCGCGTTCGACGTGAGGAGGGAGCCGTCGTTCAGCGTGCACTGGTGGGTGACCGAGAAGTGGCCGTCCTGTGCCATCGGGAGGTACGTCGCGGTCGTGCCCGAGCAGCCTGCCTGCGTCGTCCGCGGGAGGTGCGCGATTTCGTACCACTGGCCGCCGATCTCGCTGACGTCGACGTAGGAGGCGACGTCGAGCGGCGCGTAGCACGCTGACGCCGAGAGACAGAGCATCAACCCGAGAAGGAGCCCAAGCCAACGAGTCATGTCCCCGACATACTACAAACCGTCGCGGGTCGCATCGGTCGCCGGCTATCCGAACGTCTCAGTGTAGCGGAGGCCCTTGAAGGTGCGTTTGGCGCTGTTCGATTGCCACTCGCCGGCGAAGAGGACGACCGGGCGGCCCTTCACATCCACCGCCGGGATGCCCACGCGCTCGCGGTCGAACGCGCGGAGCTCGGTCGGCTCGAGGGGCTTGCCGTCCTCGCGGGAGATCCACCGCGCGAACTCCACCTGCATCGGCTCGAGGCGGACGTCGACGTCGTACTCGTTCTTGAGGCGGAACTTCACGACCTCGAGCTGCAGGCGGCCGACGGCCCCGAGCATGACGTCGCCCGAGAGACCCTCGGCGGGGCGATAGAGCTGGATGGTGCCTTCCTGGGCGAGCTGGTCGAGGCCGGTCTTCAGCTGCTTTCGGCGCATAGGGTCCATCATCGCGGCGCGGACGAAGTGCTCGGGGGCAAAGCTCGGGATCTCCTCGAACGCGAAGTCCGTGGTGCCGGGAGTGATGACCGTGTCGCCGATTTCGAAGATGCCAGGGTCGTACACGCCGAGCACGTCGCCGGCGTAACCCTCCTCGACGATGCTGCGCTCTTGCGCGAGGAACGTCGTCGGGTTCGCGAGGCGGGTCTCCTTTTGCGTGCGGACGATCTTCACCTTCATGCCGCGGTCGAAGCGGCCCGAGCACACGCGCATGAAGGCCACGCGGTCGCGGTGGGCCTTGTTCATGTTCGCTTGGATCTTGAAGACGAACGCGGAGAAGACGTCGCTCTCGGGAGCGATGGGGCCCTTCGTCGACGCGCGGGGCAGGGGCGGGGGCATCTTCTCGCAGAACGTGTCGAGGAAGGCCTGGAGGCCGAAGTTGTTGATCGCGCTCCCGAAGAACATCGGCGAGACGTCACCCGAGTGGAAGCGCGCTTCGTCGAAGGCGTCGCCGGCTTGATCGAGGAGGTCGACCTCGTCTTTCAGGCGCGTGTAGCCGTCACCGAGCTCTTCTTTCAGCTTGGGATCGCCCAGCTCGAGCATCTTGGCCTCGGCGATCTCCGCGCCCATGGCCGCGCTCGACGTGGCGCGTGACGCCTCGAAGAGATGCACCTTCTTCGTGTGCCGGTGGTAGACGCCGCGGAAGCGGTGGCTGCCGTCGTACGCGGGCCAGGTGACGGGGTAGACGCCGATGCCGAGGACCTCTTCGACCTCCCCGATGAGCTCGAAGGGCTCGCGACCTGGGCGGTCCATCTTGTTGACGAACGTGAAGATGGGCATCTTCCTGTGCTTGCAGACGCGGAAGAGCTTCTTCGTCTGCGGCTCGACGCCCTTGGCGCAGTCGAGGAGCATGACCGCGCCGTCGACGGCGTGAAGCGTCCGGTACGTGTCCTCGCTGAAGTCGGCGTGGCCCGGCGTGTCGAGGAGGTTCATCTGGAGGCCGTGATACGGAAACTGCATCACGCTCGTCGTGATGGAGATGCCGCGCTCGCGTTCCATCTCCATCCAGTCGGAGACCGCGCCCGCCTTCCCACGTTTCGCCTTCACAGCCCCCGCGAGCTGGATGGCTCCTCCGTAGAGCAGGAGCTTCTCCGTCAGTGTCGTCTTGCCGGCGTCCGGGTGCGAGATGATCGCGAACGTCTTCCGGCGTCGGATTTCAGCTGCGAGGTCGACCACGGCCAGCTGCGCTTAGCACACCTTGCGTTACTGCGTGACGCGGTGGAGGAGGTCCGTCGCGCTGCTGCATGGGTCGGCGTAGCGGGCAGCAGCGCCGCCCTTGCAGATGCGTTTGATGAAGCTCTGCAGCATGGAGATGGCTTCGTTCTTACGCGGCGGCTTGGCATTGGCGTACGCCGCGCCGAGATCGTAGCGGATGACGGCTTGCCCCGGAGCCGTGCAGTCGCCGCATGCCGCGTACGCCTGCTCGTACTTCTCGATGGCGTGGGCGTCGTGCTTCTCGTCGAGCGCGAGCGCCCAAGTGTGGAGGAGCGCGAAACGGACTTGGGTGTCTCCTCCAAAAGACAACCCCACGTCGGCGACCTGCGCGGCGCGTTCGGCGTAGTCGAGGCGGAGGTAAAGGGCAGCGAGTGGCACGAAGAGCGCGACCTTCGTCGGGGCGAGCTTCGCCGCCGTGGTGTAGCGCGCGAGCGCGCCTGCGTCGTCGCCCTGGCGCTCGAGGAGCTCGCCGATCTTGCTCTGGGCTTCGGCGTCGTTGGGATCGAGGCGAACGGCCTCGTCGAACATCTTCCGCGCGTCGTCGAAGCTCCCGTTGCCGTGCAATGCGAGCTCGAGGCGCGCAATGCCCCGCCGACGGAAATAGCTCGCGAAGCCTGGCGCCACCTTGCAGGCGCCGGCGAGCACGGCGTCGACCTTCGCCCAGTCCTCCTGCTTCTCGTAGGCGGCGGCGAGCTTCGACGCGATGGTGTGCGCGGAAGGGGCGCTGTCCCACGCGGCCTGGTATTTCACGATGGCGTCGTTCGGGTTCGTCGTGACGAGCGCGTCGGCCTCCTTCACGAGCGTGAAATGCATGCATGCGTCGTCGTGCTCGGTGGGCTGCGCGACCGCGCTCACGGGCAGGGCGAGCAAGAGCGTCAACGTGAAGAGTCCCAAGGACCTCATGGGCGCATGATAGCGTGAGCTCCATGGGCCGTGCTGAGTCCTGGGGAAGCATCACGCTCTTTTGCGTCGCCGCGTGCGGCGATGCATCCACGCACGTCGCGCCGACGGCGCCCACGACATCGAGCACGCAGCCCGTCGCCTCTGCGTCATCGGGCGGATCGTGCGTGGAGAGCGTGTACCAGCCGTCGCCGGCTTGGTCTGGGCGCGAGGTGGCGTTGCCGGTCCCGCCGACGCTGCCGACGACGCCCATCAAGATCGGCGACGCCTTCACCGTGTACGGCGCCATCCACACGCTCCATGACCCGTTCCACCAGGCGGACCTGCAAAGCGCCATCACGATCGTGGGCGTCGTCGTCGAGACGAACTTCGCCCACGCGCCGAAGTGCGCGCTCCACCACACGGGGCAAGGCGATCCCGATGGGCGCGTGACGGACATCCCGTCGTTCACCATCGCCGACGAAGGCGACCCCACCGTGACCATCCGCGTGATGGGGTTCGCGTCGAACTTCGCGAACCTCTACGAGGCGTATCTCAAGTACGGCAAGCTCAGCGCGCCACCCTACAAGCTCGTCGACGACGAGCTGTGGGCCGTACCCATTCCCTTTCCGCTGCCCGTCGCCCACAGCAAGGTGCGCGTCACGGGACGCTACAGCGGCGCGTTCTCCCGCTCGTCGGGGGGCATCGTCTCCGACATGCACCACGGCATCGTCACGCTGAGCGCGCTCCAAACGCTCGAACGACCTGCCCACCCGACGCCAATCTTTCCCCAGCTCACACACTGACAGGCTTCAAAAAAGACGAGAGAACGGGGAGACGGGAGGCGCCTGCCCTTCAATCTTCTTTGGCGTTTTCGGGGTATGTTTGGGGGGTGAAGAGATACTTGTTCGTGGTTTTTGCGCTTGCCGCGCAGTGTAGCTCGGCTCCTCCAGCGCCCTATGCGGGGCCGCAGCCTTTGCCGGGGGAGCAGGCCTGTGATCCCGAGTCGATTACTGCGTACTTGCTGACGTTCGACCCGCCCAACCTCGTCGTTGCACCTGGCGCGACGAGGCCGGCCACGTTGCTCGTGAATCCCGACGTGTGCTTGCCGTCGAGCGTGGTCTTCACGTCAGACAACCCGGCGTTCGTCGTGGCACCGCTGACGGCGCAGATTGACTTGAGGCATGCCTCGTATGGGTTTTCGATTCTCGGGGGCGCGATTGGTAAGGCCACGCTCACGGCGACCATGCTCGACCCGAGCGGGTTGCCTCACAAGAACGCGGATGGGTCGACCGCGATGGGGACGATCCTCGTCGACGTGAAGAACCCCGCGCTGCCCGCGTGCGCGTCCACGGACACGTCGCAGGGGACGCTCTCCGGGATGTCGACGACGTTCTCCGGGCAGGGGACCCTCACGAACGCGTCGATCGGCGCCGATTCGGGGGCGTACGCGCGCACCGACTGGCTCGGGTTGCCCACGTTCAACGTGACGATGGCTTGCGCGAACGACATGACGGCCGCGATGAACGCGCAGTTCCCTGGAACGCCGGCGCCGTACGTGCCGCTCTCGCCTGCTGTGTCGTACGTGCCGACGTCGCAGCTCTCGACGGTGACGCCGCTCCGCAGGGAGATCGACTTCGCCATCCCGATCAACCCTGCGGACTTTCCGACCGCCGCGAGGATGAGGCATCTCGAGGTGCTCTTCTCGAATCCCAAGGCGCAGACGCCGAGGCCCATCAGCGTCGCGAGCCCACGCATCGTGTCGACGCCCGATGGCAACTACGCGTTGCTCTTCTCGTCGCCGTGGTTTGGTACTTACCAGGCCGCCATTCGCTCGGACGCGGGGACAGTGACGCGGGCCAGGCACTTGACGCACAGGGCCGTCATTGGGTTCTCGATGGGCGCAGGCGGCGCGGCCACGTTCGGCTTCAAGCACCACGATCAGCTCGACGCGATTGCCCCGATGGGCGG
>Ga0302324_100008593_pt1 | contig 21507 bp, 21 predicted proteins | sample Palsa_T0_1_FD_201949 | JGI IMG/M metagenome (GOLD analysis project Ga0302324, IMG submission 201949) | Peat permafrost microbial communities from Stordalen Mire near Abisko, Sweden - Palsa_T0_1 | ecosystem: Environmental > Terrestrial > Soil > Palsa > Peat permafrost | place: Sweden: Abisko...
TAACTGGGTGCTGGAGATGCCGCGGCTATGAGCGAAGGGCACTAGCTGGCTGATCACCATCATGCCGGCTGATGCGCCGAACGCGTACCCCAGCCAGATTAATTGGAAGCCCGGCGTGCGGATCGCCTCACCCGGCGAAAACTGATAACTCGAACTCACCGCCTGTTGCGCCGCCGTCGGCGACCACCCTTGCGGCCGATAACCCGCCGGCGGGTTCCTTACCTGAGAAGCGCCAGTCAGCGCCATAATGAGAAAAACGACACCCAGGATCTGAAACGTCATTGGCAAACCCAACCTGGGAATCATTACGTTAGCCGCCAGGGGACCGACGATAGCCGAGCTCGCGCCATAAGCCGCGATGATCAAACCGATCGCCAGTCCGCGCTTATCCGGAAACCATTTCGCCATCACCGGAATTATGACGGCGCAGCCGAGGCCGGCGCCGAATCCGCCGATGACGCCGAAACATATGAACAGATACATCAGGCTGTGGGTATAGGCGGAAAAGAAAAACCCCATGCTGGCGAAGATTGCCCCGGTAAAAACGGAGAAGCGAGGACCCCACTTATCGTAAATCCAGCCCGATAGCAGGAATGTGAATCCGGTCATGAACACCGCGATGGTAAAAACCATCGAGGTGTCCGCGCGTTTCCACCCGAACTCTCTCTCAAGAGGAGCTACGAACACGCTCCATCCGTAGACGTTTCCAAACGCCAGATTCATCAGGCAGGCGCCACATAGCACTATCCAACGATTGGGTAACGAGCGTTGGCTTTCCACCGGGACATCATCTCTAGAAATAGGCGGCATAAACCTCCCGAACCTCTTCACGCTGATGCAGTGAATACGTTAGCCTTGGTTGCCTTGGTTCTGTCTCGCTTCTAGTTACCGTCCTTGATGCGTTGGATCCTGGTTCTTGGGATCGAGCAAGAGTTGGCTGTCTCTATCCTCACAGAGCTCTTCTGCGAAAGCTGCCGTCGGATCGGGATTCAGCTTCACCGAGACCGGCGTCATCTGCCATGGCTGCAGCAGCATTGGATCCTCAACCGTTGTTTCCAGAAAGAGCGTGTTCCCCTCTCGATGCATCCGCTCCGTTACCTTTGTATCCTCGGTATGGACATAGCCCGACGGGCCTAGCCAGCTTTGGTCGATTAGCCCAGTCGTCTCGATCACCAGGGTACCCCCTTCCCAATGCCCTACCGAATCTCCAAACCACGAAGGGATCTGGCTTTTTGTTTCGTTATGCGGGCGATTATCCGTGGGGATGATGCGGAAACTGTTCAGCCTCTCATACAGAAAAATCACTTCATTGGGAGTCTGAAGGATCTTCTGTGGAAGACCCAGGCGCGGCATGCCAGGCAGACAACGGTTGCTAGGATCATGCTTCCGGCTGTAATCCCAATCGTTCGCCCGGATCTTATCCCAGTATTCGGGCTTGTAGATCGGCCGGTTCGTCTGCGCCCGGATTCCCACCTGGGCGTCCATCTCGAAGTGTGTAATCCACCAGGTAAACGCCGCGCCGCTGCCGTCGCCGCCCTCAGGGCCATCAGCAATGCTGGCTGTCGGGCTAGCCAGCTTGTATTGCTCGAGGCTCAGCTCTCCCCAATAGCCGCTAAAATCCGGCTTGCCGTCGGCCGTACGAGGCGTCGGGCCGGAAGGCTTTGCATTACGCGCACTTGAATCTCCTCGACCCTGCCCGAAGGCGCCTGCGGGAACCGATAGCGCCGTCACAACCAAGAATAAAACCAGTGAACTTCGGGAAACGTGACGCTTCATACTCTAAGCCTCCATCAGCAAAGCTGTTTCGCTCTTTGGTTAGCGTCCCTGATGCGTTGGATCCTGGTTCTTAGGATCGAGCAAGAGTTCGCTGTCTCTATCCTCACAGAGCTCTTCTGCGAAAGCTGCCGTCGGATCGGGATTCAGCTTTACCGAGACCGGCGTCATCTGCCATGGCTGCAACAGCATCGGATCCTCAACCGTTGTTTCCAGAAAGAGCGTGTTCCCCTCTCGATGCATCCGCTCCGTTACCTTTGTATCCTCGGTATGGACATAGCCCGACGGGCCCAGCCAGCTTTGGTCGATTAGCCCAGTCGTCTCGATCACCAAAGTATCCCCTTCCCAATGCCCTACCGAATCTCCAAGCCATGAGGGGATCTGGCTTCGCGTTTCGTTATGCGGGCGATTATCCGTGGGGATGATGCGGAAACGATTGAGGGTCTCGTAGAGAAAGACTACCTCGTTTGGTGTCTGAACAATCTTTTGTGGAAGACCTAAGCGCGGCACGCCGGGCAGACAACGGTTGCTGGGATCATGCTTCCGGCTGTAATCCCAATCGGTCGCCCGGATCTTGTCCCAATACTCGGGCTTGTAGATAGGCCGGTTCGTCTGCGCCCGGCGTGAGATTTGCGCGTCCATCTCGAAGTGCGTAATCCACCAGGTAAACGCCGCGCCGCTGCCGTCTCCGCCTTCAGGGCCATCAGCAATGCTGGCCGTCGGGCTGGCCAGCTTGTATTCCTCGAGACTCAACTGTCCCCAATAGCCGCTAAAATCCGGTTTACCATCGGCCGTGCGGGGAGTCGGGCCAGCAGGTTTTGCACTACGCGCCTTTGAAGCTTCTTGACCCTGCCCGAAGACGCCCGCGGGAACCGATAGCGCCGTCACAACCAAGAATAAAACTAGCGAACGCCGGGAAATGTGACGCTTCATACTAAATCTCCCCTCGGTAGACCAATCGTAGAAAGCTCGTCGAGGGAAATTGGACTTTGAATCCGCCTACTCAAACGTACCGACTGAAGCTGCTGACCTCTATAGCTGGCCCGCCATACTCAGCTTGCGTCCGTCAGGTAGAGTAATGAATGCAATATATCCCTTCAAGTCGCCGCTGCGCGCGACGGCGGACGTTACCGTAAGAGTCTGCCCAACTTCGAAGTATCCCCTGGCAGACGCACCCTGCCGCCGAAATGCGGTAGGCGTTTGAAAACCCCAATGCTGTATCGTGCCATCGGCAGCCTTCACGTCGACGTAGAGCCATGCATGCGGCAGGATCCAGTCGATTCTCGTCAAGGTACCAGTTACTGTAACCAAGTTCGCAGCGTCGAATTCCGCCGCCACGGAGTGATGTGCTTCAATCGGGCCGCCCAAGGTAAGGAACATCCCGCACAATACCGCGGCAAACACATGAACTTTGTAGTTCTTCATTAACTTGTCTCCTTTGCTAAATCGACATCTTAACGCTGATTATAACAGCAATAATTTTACTTCGCTCCCTGCCCGACATTCGTCGGCACGGGAAAAACCGAGTACGCATTTGTGTGGAATTCGGTCACTGTAATATCCAGTACGGTGTGGCCGCCAAGCTTCTCGACGATGTGTCCCGGAAAAAATATCTGGTAGGAACCCTCGATATCGCGATAGTCGGAATAGTCGAGTTCAATGGGGGTATCGCCGAGCACCGGATGTTTGACGCGGGTCTCCACCTTCTCAGGGCGATTGAGCTCACCTAAAGTTACCTTTGCGGGCACGCCATTCACGGGGATGGTGAGGACGATTTTGCCGCCTTCGTCGTCCTGCTTCACTCCCGGGACCAAACCCTTGCCGTCAGGCGTGAGCACCTGCCAGACCAGACCCTGTGGGCTCAGTGAATTGAGGGTGAGACGATATGTGGCGGCATCCGCCACAGGCGTGGCATTCCCGCCGGGCGTATCTTCATCCCACGCATATTTTCCAGCGGCCGCAAAAATCTTGCGCTGCATTTCGCCGCTCGAATCCACTAACGAAAAATCCCAACGGCTGCCGGGCGACTCCACAACACCCTGTTTAAATTTGTAGTAGGTCATCTCAACTGTAGCCTTCGGGAGCTTATATTCGGTGAAGGATTTGTCCTTGCCGACTTCCGACATCGTCCCATTGGCGACAAAAAAAACGCCATTCACTGCGTGAGTCGCTCCGCCGACGCGGCGCAACATGCCGAGATTGTAAGACATGACTTGCACTACGCCCATCGTGCCCGGCGCTTTATTAAACGGCGGCGAACCCTTTTCATCTTGCGCGCGTACCGAGACCGTCGTAACTGCAATTGCTGCAAGAACCAGTACGCCCAAGAGCTTTGCCGTTATTTTCATTCCTCTTCCCTTCCGGTACCGTTGCGGTTATCAGTTGGTGCCAAACCTCACCCTATACTTCCGGGCAGCAGAAGGCTTACCCCGCAGTTCTTCACTGTAAAGCCCCCCCCCGCGTCCCTTTCCTGAACAAGAAAGAAGAAAAGTAAACACACGGCCACCGCCATGGGCGCTACTGTAGCCCCGGTCGCTTCATAATGGTTATTAAAAGTTTTTAAACACACTCTTCCGAACTCCTGAACAATGATCGGTCGCCCCATACTTTTGCGGTGCCGACGTGCATAGACGCGCGTGCATAGACCTACGTTTCAGAACTTTCCACGCCGGCTGTCGCAGACCCGCGCCGCCGCGATTATCCTTGGCGATCTTAAAAGGGCCGCTCGGATTTATGTGGGGAGCAAAGGGAGGGTAGACCGCATTGCCACTATCGGGGCTGAGCCTTGGTGCTCTTGATGAGAGACAGGGCTACCGCGTGCTTAAGGATCGTCTCAACGAGTTTCTCGCTCGCCTTGGACAGCGGCCGATCGGATCTTGTGAGGATGCCGATATCCCGAGTGAGCTTGGGGTCCGAGATTTCCAGCGAGCGAATGTTTTCGCAGGGACCGCAGTCGATTGCCGATTGGGGCAAGATCGCAATTCCGAGTCCCGCGGATACCATTCCCAGCGCCGTGGACATATTGTTCGTTTCGTAATGGAAACGCGGGAACGTTTTCTGCCGCTCAAAAGCTCGTTCCAATATCAGCCGAACGCTAGTGTCTTTCTCAGTCAGAATAAGTTCTTGGGTGGATACTTCACGCAACCTTATCTTTCGCCTGCTTGCCCATGGATGCTTCTTCTTCACGAACACACAGATGGATTCGCGGAACAGGTATCGAGTGGCGACATCCTCGTCCTGGTGTATCTGACTACCGATGCCGAAATCTACCTGGCCGGTTACCACCAGTTCCACAATGTTCTTTGCCACTGCATCTGTAAAGCGCACCGAAATTCCGGGGTAAGACTTAGAGAACTCGGCAATAGCTTGGGGAAGTAATTTTGCGGCGACAGATGGAACCGCCGCGACCGAAACGAGACCGCGACGAAGTTCTTTGAAGTCACCGGCCGACGTGGAAATCGCTTGGATCTCCACCAGGACGCGCTCCAGCGGAACCAGCAATTCATTTCCAGCCTGCGTAAGCTCTATCTTCCGCGTCGTACGACTGAATAGCTTTACCCCGAGCTCGGTTTCCAGCTGCTGGATATGCGCGGTCAATGCCGGCGGTGAAAGATAAAGTTCGCGCGATGCGCTGGCGAAATTGCGCAAGCGCGCTACGGTAATAAAACTCTTGATGTGCTGTAAGCGGTCGATCATAAACGGTTCAAGGTACAGCCTTATTCGATCAGTGGTTTGCGAAACGGGATGCTTACATCAATACATCGGTCTTGCTCGATCCTGGCGGATTTGACACACCAGCGACTTCCTGGTCACCCGGGCGGGGATTGTAGCGTACCTGCTACTCAAGCTGCCGCATTTTTTGCTCGCCGCGAATAGAAATCGCTGCCATTCCTCGCCAATTTTGTCCGCTCTCACTCCTAACGAGAGCTACCGAACACCCCGTCGGTGCTGTCGAGGTTCCCGGCGAAAAAGTTCTGTTTGCATAGGGACTCAACACTGGTAAAGTGTGCGGCGTGAGTTCCATACAGAGCGGCGTACGTCAGGCTTTCCTCATCCTTCTGCTCGCCGGCGCTGCCACCGTAGCGCAGGCGCAAGCACCCCAGCCAGCGCATCAGCCTGGGCAAACCACAACCACTTCCCAGGACGACTCAAAGTCAGGCTTTTCTGTGCGGTCGCTGAAATCCCATACTGTTGACGAGACATACGAACCGATCACCGAAGCTCAGCGGTTCCAATGGTTTTTCAGCAATACGCTCGGGCCTCTCCATTTGTTGGTCGGGGGCACTTTTTCCGCAGCCGTGGGAACAGCTCTGGATCGCCCTAAAGAGTATGGGCCCGGCTGGGGAGGGTTCGGCGATCGTTTCGGCATGCGATTGACGGGAATTTCCACGGGAAATGTCATCGAGGCCACTTTCGGCGCGGCGTGGGGTGAGGATCCGCGTTACTTCCGCGTGCCGGACAGATCGTTTGGCGCGCGCATGGGCAATGTGGTCAAGCAGACTTTTCTAGCGCGGCGGCGCGATGGACACTTTGCACCCGCCTACGCGCGGTACATGGCCGTACCGAGCAACAATTTCATGTCCAACCTCTGGCGAGCGGATAGCGAAGCCAATGACGAGGACGCCGCCTTGCGAACGCTCGAAGGATTCGGCGGCCGCATGGCATCTAACGCCTGGGAAGAGTTTTGGCCCAGCATCTCATCGCGCCTCTTCCACCACGGCCACTAAGAAGCGCGGATTCGCCGGCGGGCGCCCGGGTAGTTACCTTTTTTCGGATTCGGAATCAAGCGATTCGAGCCGACCCGGCCCCGCCGACAGATACTTACCGGCCCTTCTTCTCGAATTGCGACTCTTCGGTCGAGCCCGCTAGCGCGGCAGTCGACAGGCCTTCGCCTACAATCTTCTGCGCAATCACGTCGAAATAGCTGGCTCCCACGAACCGTTGATGCGTCGTGGCCATGTAGCCGCTATCCTTTTCGTGCTCGAACTCCTTGTCCTGGAACCGAGCGTATGCAGCCATCCCTTCGGTCTTGTAGGATCGTGCCAGATCGAACATCCCCATATTGAGGGTGTGAAATCCCGCCAGCGTCACGAACTGGAATTTATAACCCATTGCTGCCAGCTCGGTTTGGAAACGAGCAATGGTTTTTGCATCCAGCTTGGCTGACCAATTGAACGAAGGCGAGCAGTTGTAGCTCAGCAGTTTCCCCGGAAATTTCGCCTGGATACGCTCCGCAAAAACTCGCGCCTCGTCAAGATCGGGCTCGGAAGTTTCGCACCAGATCATGTCGGCGTACGGCGCATAGGCGAGACCACGCGCGATGGCCGCTTCTATGCCGCCTCGCATGCGGAAAAATCCCTCTTCGGTGCGCTCTCCCGTAAGGAAAGAATGGTCGCGTTCGTCGATGTCGCTGGTGATAAGGAATGCTCCATTGGCATCGGTTCGCGCGATCAACACGGTAGGCACGTCCAGAATATCGGCTGCCAGTCTTGCGGCCACGAGTTTCTGAACTGCTTCCTGGGTCGGCACCAACACTTTGCCGCCCATATGACCGCATTTCTTGGCCGACGCCAGTTGATCCTCAAAGTGGACGCCAGCCGCGCCGGCTTCGATCATCGCTTTCATTAGCTCAAAAGCATTGAGGGGACCGCCAAAACCCGCCTCTGCGTCGGCGACGATCGGAGCGAACCAATAAGGTCCGCGCTTTCTTCCGTCGGCGTGCTGGATTTGATCGGCGCGCTGAAAGGCGTTGTTGATTCGCCGCACGACTGCGGGAACGCTGTCCGCCGGATACAAGCTCTGGTCCGGATACATTTGTCCCGCAGTGTTTGCGTCCGCGGCAACTTGCCAACCGCTCAGGTAGATCACTTTCAATCCGGCTTCAACTTGTTGAATGGCCTGATTGCCCGTCAGTGCGCCCAGTGCGGGCAAATAATCATCGGTATGCAAAAGCTCCCATAGCCGCTCTGCGCCAATACGGGCCAAGCTGTGCTCGATATGCACCGTTCCGCGCAACTTCGCGATGTCTTCAGCCGTATAGGGCCGCTCCATCCCACGCCAACGCTTTCCAGCCCAATCTTTCTTGATCTCTTCGACACTACGAGGTGTCATATCCCTCTCCATTCTATTTAGTCAAAAGTTTAAAAGTTACAAGCGGGGGGACCTTGCAATACGTTATAGCCGGTTTTCTAGGCTGTCAAGCAGCCGTGTGCCCGTCCGCGACCTTCTCGGGCGCACCGGACGCCGGGCCATCGATAGCAAGAACCTCAGCGACAACTCGTCGCAGATTGTCTCCCAAGGTCGTTTTGGTCAGGCAAGCAACCGCCCCCGCTTCTCTGGCCGCGGTGGTGATTTGGGGAGAGTCGTGCATCGTGAAGATCACAACCTTGGTCGATGGCGATACGGCGCGGATTTGCCGCGCGGCGTCGATCCCGTTCATCACCGGCATGCTCACGTCCATGATGACGAGATCCGCTTTTAGCTCCACGGCCTTCTCCACCGCTTCACGGCCGTTGCTGGCCTCGGCGCATACATCCCAGGCCGAAGTGATGTCTAGCAAGCTCCGAATACCGCGGCGGATTATCTCGTGGTCGTCTGCGAGTACGATGCGTGGTTTCCCCATCCCACCCTTGAACATACCGAACCGCCACCTGTGGAGCAATAGGAACTACCTTGTAGTGCGAATGTGTTACGGGTACGGGGCTATTCAGAACTCACAGAACCAGCGGGGACCCAGCTCTTGCCGTTAAACCTGATCAGAAACAATTGCTTGATCGGCTGATAGTCGCTAGGACTCGTAGTGATTTTGATTCCCGGCCGAAGCATGCCCAGTTCCAAATCCAGGCTTGCTGCCTGCTTCATTACGTTCGCGCGCGTAAGATCGTTGCCGCATTTCCGAAGAACTTCGACCAGCGCCTGGGCGCGTTCGTAACCCGCCACATTGTTCTGATCTCGAAGGCTAGCCTGTCGATTGTACTTGCTCATCCAATCCAAAAACTCGCGTACGGCCGGGTCGTTTCGCGCTTGCGGCTCGAGCCAGCCCTTGGAGCGCGCGTTGGAAATGATTCCCGCGGACTTCTCCAGGCCAGCGGGATCGAGAAATGCCGCGACGGAGAGTGAAGCATTGGGGATAAATTGCAGCGGATGCCAGCCGAGGTCATAAGCGCTGCGAATTGCCACGGTCGTAAATCGGCCGATCGATAGGTTCAGGAACACGTCCGCCCCCGAAGCCTTAAGCGCTGCCAGCTGCGGATCGAGGGTCGCGTCCGAGGCCCGATACGACACCTCCTTAACGATCATCGTCGAAGCCTTGTCGCCTAGTCCGTCGCGCGCTCCCGCAAGATACTCCCTTCCGGCATCGTCGTCAGCGTACAGAACGGCAATTTTGCCGTCTGGTTTCGTCTGCAAAATATATTTCGCATAGGCGACGCCTTCCGTGCGGTAGGTCGCGAACAGCCCCATGGTCCACGGGAAATGCGCGGGATCGTCGAACACCGCCGAACTCGATTCCACAAAGAGCTGGGGAACTTTTTTCTCGTTTAGATAGCCGCGAATCGCCAGATTGCTCTCGGTTCCAATAGTGCTGAAGACGAGCAGCACACCATTCTGCTCGACCAGTTGATGCGCCAAATCGATGTTTTTCGCGACATCGGAGCCGTTATCCACGCTGACGAAATTGATCTTGCGGCTGTTTATGCCGCCCCGATCGTTGATCATCTGAAAGTAGGCAGCTTCGGCGCGGGCAATGGCCCCGTATTCCTTGCCCCATCCTGTGTACGCCGCGATGTTGCCGACCTTGATCTCCGTGTCGCCCGCTCCCGGATCGTAGGCCTTCTGGGCGGTCGCAGCTGACACAGACATCAGGATTGCGAGCAACAATATCGAAAACATCCAGGCCATGTTGTGCGTCCCTCCGCAATAGTAGTTACCTGAATACCACATTTGGTTTCGGGAGGGGCACTCTTCCGACGGTTGCTAAGCGCGGTATTAGACTCCTTTGGGACAGGGAAAATGACTTAGAATTGGGACCGTTCCACCTGCGCGCCCGTAGCTCAGCTGGATAGAGCATCTGCCTTCGAAGCAGAGGGTCGGGAGTTCGAACCTCTCCGGGCGCGCCACTCTTCTTTTTTCGCGTATTGCCTAAGATTTAAGATAAAGAAAATACGCCTTACGATCTCATTGGAAACGGGTGATTTTAGCAAACCGCCAACGAAGTAACTCTGCGTTTGCGCGGTTCCATCCCCATTCTGAGGTCCAAATATCCGGCAAGAGACCCGTATCATCTACAGCCAAACTCCTGATTAACGCTGCAGGGCCCGGCTCATCAGAATCGGATGTCACTCAGGCATCAGATTAAATTCTTCTCATGAGCAAAGGTTGTGCGCTGCCGTACTAATGAACGTAGGCCGCAAGACCGATGTTTAAAGTAGGGGAAGCACTATGACCACACTCCGTCTATGTCCAAAAATACTTCTGATTGAAAAAGATCAGGACGTTGCCGATAAGATTCTCCAGGCGCTGGCCGCGAACGGCAGCGGTTCATTCGACGTGGATCGGGCCAGCCTGCTGTCCGAGGGGCTTTCGTACCCCAGCACGGGAGGAGTTGCGGCTGTATTGCTCGGATTGTCTCTGCCCGATAGTCAGGACATCGAGACGCTCAATAAGATTATCGCGATCGCGCCCGAGGTTCCGGTACTAATCCTCGGTAGCGGCGATAGCGAAGCCCTCGCCAAGCAAGCCGTAAGCGGCGGTGCGCAGGATTATCTTCTGCCGGCCCATTTCGATAGCTATTGGTTGCCGCGCGCAGTACAAAACGCAATAGAACGCAAGGCAGTCGAAGACGCCCTGTACTTGGAGAAGGAACGGGCCACAGTCACGCTGAACTCAATCGGCGACGCCGTCCTTTCCACCGACATTTCCGGCCACATCACGTACCTCAATCTCGTCGCGGAAACCATGACGGGGTGGCGCTCTCATGAAGCCATCGGCAAACCACTGGCTGAAGTCTTTCGAATTCTTGATGGCACAACGCGTGAGACCGCCCGGGACCCCATGAAGATGGCCGTCGAGCGAAATAAAGCCGTAGGACTGACGGCGAACTGCATACTGGTTCGCCGGGAAGGAGTCGAATCCGCGATTGAGGACTCCGCCGCGCCGATCCACGATCGAACAGGCCGCGTCATCGGTGCTCGATTGTTTTCCATGATGTGAGCACAGCGCGGGCCATGTCGCGCCAAATGACGCATTCCGCGCAGCACGATATCGTGACGGATCTGCCTAATCGCCTGCTGCTCAACGAGCGGGTCACCCAAGCGATTTCCCTCGCCCGCCGGCAGCGCAATAACGTTGCGATCCTGTTTCTGGACTTGGATCGTTTCAAACACGTCAATGACTCGCTGGGACATGCTGCCGGCGACCAGCTCCTGCGGTCCGTTTCGCAGCGATTACTGAACTGTGTCCGCGCTTCCGACACAGTCAGCCGCTTGGGCGGAGACGAATTCATAATCCTGCTCTCCGGGGCGGGTAACACGGAAGCTGCCGCTCTATGCGCGGCGAAAGTGCTTCTTTCGCTCTCCGCACCTCACAGCATCGACGGACAAGTTGTGGACATCGGCGCCAGTATCGGCATCAGCATCTATCCGGGAGACGGAGAGGATGCCGAAACCCTGATCAGGAACGCGGACACCGCCATGTATCACGCCAAGGAAAGCGGCCGCAATAACTTCCAATGCTTCAAAGCGGAGATGAACATTCAGGCGATCTCGCGGCAATCCATGGAGGAGAGATTGCGCCACGCACTCGAACAGAACGAATTTGCGCTGCATTATCAGTCGAAGGTGAATCTCGATACCGGTGACATCACCGGCGTCGAGGCCTTGCTACGCTGGCAGCGGCCTGGCCAGGAACTCATTCCTCCTGCCGAATTCATACCCTTCGCCGAAGACTGTGGTTTGATCGTCCCGATCGGCCGTTGGGTTATGCGCGAAGCATGCAGACAGGCACGCATATGGAGGGATGCGGGTCTCCCCTTCAAACGGATTTCTGTCAACGTGTCCTCGGCGGAATTCCGTACGCAGTCCTTTGTCACCGGTGTTCGCGCCGCGCTTGAAGAAACCGGTTTGGAAGCGTGTTGTTGGACATCGAGCTCACCGAAGGCGTGGTGATGGAGAATGCTGCATCTACGATAACCATATTTCGGGAACTCAAAATGATGGGAATACAGCTGGCGGTAGATGACTTCGGAACCGGCTATTCCAGTCTTAGCTATCTCCGGCAGTTTCCCATCGACGTTCTGAAGATTGACCAGTCCTTCGTCCGTCAGATCTCCGGCAATCCGACAGACGCCGCCATCATCACCGCCATAATTGATATGGGCAAGAGCCTCAACTATCGCGTGATCGCCGAGGGCATCGAGACACCGAAACAGCTCGCCTTCCTGCAATCTCGGCACTGTCCCGAGGGGCAGGGCTACCTCTTTAGCCGGCCGGTGAATGCCGGACGGTTCGCCCAGTTGCTGGAAAAGGGCGTAACGGAAACTGTTGTTCACTGAGAAGCTTGGTGAAGCACGGAAAGAATGATCGCTCTGCTGCGGATTCATTTAAAAGGACTCTGTGGGTCTGAAATCCTAAGGTTTTCCTTGGGCGCGCCATTTTGTCATTCCCTTCCCCGCGACTTGCCCGACCAGTTCACGCAAAAGGGGAGACCCGAAGCACGCTCTTCGCTCGCGATGCTGGTTTTTCAGGAACCGCTCCGCAGCCTCTCCATGTACAATCAACAGCTTGCGCCGGCGGTGGCGGTGCTTCCGACATGGTGACCCTTCAAAAGATTCAGGCTGCGGCCGCCCGCATTCGCGACTCCATATTTGTTTCTCCCTTCGTTCGGTCAGAGACCTTTTCGAAGCTGACGAACAATTCCGTTTTTTTCAAACTCGAAAACCTGCAGATGACCGGGTCGTACAAGGAGCGCGGAGCCCTCAACAGGATTCTGCTATTGAGCGACGCCGAGCGGCAGCGCGGAGTGATCGCCGCATCGGCGGGCAACCACGCGCAGGCCGTTGCGTATCACTCGACCAAGCGCGGCATCAAGGCGCAAATTTGCATGCCGCTCACGACTCCGCTGGTAAAGGTAACCGCCACTCGCGAGTACGGCGCGGAGGTCATCCTCGTCGGCGCGAATTACGACGAAGCCTGCGAAGAAGCGCTGCGGCGCTGCCGCGAACAGAATCTCACTTTCATTCACGCGTTCGATGACGAGGAAGTGATTGCCGGCCAGGGTTCGCTGGGACTCGAAATGATCGAACAGCAGCCGGATTTGGACGTCCTCCTCGTTCCCGTCGGCGGCGGCGGCCTGATTTCTGGCGTGGCGTGCGCAGTGAAGGAAACGCATCCGAAGATCCGGATCGTGGGCGTGCAGACTTCCAAGCTGCCCTCGATGAAAGCGGCTCTGGAACACGGCAGTCCGGTCACATTGCCGGCAAAAGCAACCATCGCGGACGGCATCGCCGTTCGCACCGCCGGATCGCTCACTTTTCCGATGGTGGAAAAATATGTGGACGACATCGTCACCGTCGATGAAGAGGAGATCGCCAACGCCATCCTGTTGCTGCTCGAAAAGGAAAAGACACTGACGGAAGGCGCGGGCGCGGTGACTACTGCGGCGCTCCTGCAGCGTAGGATTCCCCACAACGGCAAGAACGTGGGGATTTTCATTGGCGGCGGCAACATCGACGTGTCGTTGCTTTCCCGCATCATCGAGCGAGGCTTGGTAAAGGATGGCCGCCTCGTGCGTTTGCGAATTCATCTGCCGGACCATCCGGGGGCGCTACAGCGGCTCGCTGCGGTCATCGCCAGCGAGAAGGCCAACATCGAGGAAACGAAACACGATCGCGCGTATTACGGGGTACTGCTGGGAGACACGGCGATCGACATCACCATGGAAACGCGAGGGCCGGAACATATTGCCGTGCTTACCGCGGCGCTGGAAGCTGCCGGCTATTCACACGAGCGGGTCATTTAGCCCCGCTGCCTTGAGCATGGACGGCGGCGCAAGCCTTCTCTGCTGAAATGCTACAATTCGCGGCCGCATGTTCTCCTTACGCACAAATTGGGAGCTGGCTGAAAACGCGTACACGCGATCTCTCCGCCGGCTACGCGAGAGCGGCAAGCCGGTCTTCGATCTCACTGCTTCTAACCCTACGACGTGCGGTTTCCAGTACGATCGTGCGTCCATCGTCGCGGCGGTGGCCGCGTCCGCGGCACAGCCTTACGACCCTAATCCAAAAGGGTGTCTTGAAGCGAGAGCAGCAATAGCGAACTATTACGGAGAGAAAAATCCCGGCGCCGCTTTCGATCCCGAACACATAATCCTCACCACTGGCACCAGCGAAGCTTATTCCTTCTTATTTCGATTGCTCTGCGATCCGGGCGACGAAGTTCTGATAGCCCATCCCAGCTATCCCCTGTTCGAATTTCTCTCCGCCATTCAAGACGTCAAGCTGCGCCCATTTCGTCTGCTCTATGACCACGGATGGCAGATCGATTTCCAGGCTCTCGCGAGCGTCATCGGGCCGCGAACCCGCGCCATCCTGCTCGTGCATCCCAACAACCCCACCGGAAATTTTATTCGCGCGAGCGAAGCCGAAGAACTCAATCGGCTATGCGCGGCGCACAATCTAGCCCTGGTCGTCGACGAAGTATTTCTCGACTACCCAATGGCCTACCCGATGCCCTCTTCGTCCGCCGCGGTAAAACCTCCCAAACACGGCAGCTTTGCCGGGAATGGTGGCGCGCTCACCTTTGTACTAAGCGGGCTAAGCAAGATTGCGGCACTGCCGCAGATGAAACTCGCATGGATCGCGGCCAGCGGCCCTAGCCAAGCCCTGCCCGACGCTATGGCACGCCTGGAGATCATTGCCGACACGTATCTCTCGGTGAGCGGACCTCTTCAGTTTGCGCTACCGGCATTGCTGGCCCAGCGCTCCCGGATGCAATCCCAGATCGCGCAGCGCACCCAAGAGAATCTGGCGCAATTGGATCGCAGCCTCGCCAGACAAGGTTCAATTTCGCGGCTGGAAATTGACGGCGGATGGTATCCGGTCTTGCGCGTGCCCGCCGTCGAATCGGATGAGGCCTTGGCCGTACGGCTGATCGAAGAGGAATCCGTGACCGTGCATCCCGGGCATTTCTACGATTTTCCCGACGATGGATATCTCGTCGTTAGCCTGCTGCCGCCGAGTGATTCATTCAGCGAAGGGATCGACCGCTTGCTTCGCCTGATAGGGAGACTCTGAGGATCGCGCGGAGGGTACTCGCTACTGGGTCTTCTTTCCAAAGCTTCGAACGTAAACGACCAGACTCTGGATGTCCGCCTTGCTGAGCGTGCTCATGAAGGGAGGCATGTTGTTTTTCCCCTCGGATATAGCCTGCGTAAGCATGGCGTTGGTCTGCTTCTGCACCACGTCGGAATGTAGATCGGGAGTCATAAGGCTCTTCCCTGTTTCGGTGCCCTTGCCATCCCCTCCGTGGCATACCACGCAGTTGACGCTGAACAGTTGCGCGCCGTCGGGAGTGGGAGTGGCCGATGCGCTCGGTGCGGAAATCGTCATGACGCCCCCAAATACCAGGATGGCCAAAGCAACCGCGCGCCCCAAGGATTTGCTACGAGAGTAGCGATCACCCGTCCCACAGCTTCTGCCCGTCGATTTGACGAACATCTTCATGTTGGCCACCCCTTCTGTATTGGCTTCCGCGTGCCCCAATTATTCTGCATGACTGAGAATGTATCTGCAAATGCAACCATCGGCGAGAATCAGCTCGAGACCCGCTACTCAGAAAAACCAGAATCGCTTGCGACGGCCGCCGCTGCCTTGCATTCCAGAATTCTCGCCGCTCGATTCCTCAGGGAGTTCTGGGATGTACGGCAGCGCCAGCCCTTCGAACGCCGACCGGGGATTTGCAATCAGCAGCGCCTCAGCGACGCTCTCGCCGTGCGTCTTGGCCACATGGTCGAACGCTTCCCGCAATTGCAACGGGCGGGAAGTCGTATTGTGCGCGTCGCTCGCCACAAAATGCACGGCTCCCTTACCCAGCCATTCTTCCGCTGCTTCCTGAGCTGCTCGCCCAAATCTGCCGAGCAGCGACTGAGCGGTGACCTGCGCGTAACAACCCTGCCGCAGCCACCGAAAAAGCCGCTCGGGTTGCGCCCGGATCAACGGATTGCGCTCCGGATGCGTGACGATGGGGCGGATCCCGGCGAGTTGCAGCTCATGCAACGCTTGATCGAGCGACGACGGAATCGCGAAATCGGCAAATTCGACCAGCAGGTAGTTCTTCTGATTCAAAGTGAACCGTTCCGCGTCGTGTTGTATTTCCTGAAGATTGTCGAAGCTCAAGTGGAAATCACACCCGGTGGCCAGGGTCAGCCGCCCCTCGAAGCAAGCCTGAATTTCATCCCTGCGCTGCTTTACCAATTCGGGAACAAACGGGTAGTGCGCATTCGCATGTGGTGTGCCAACTACGTGGGTAATTCCATCGGCAATCGCGGATTCAGCCATGGCGCAGGCCATCTCGAAAGACTCGGCGCCATCATCAAGATTCGGAAGTATGTGGCAATGAATATCAACCATCTGCGGGCAGGATAGCGCAGCACTGAGCGGATAAGCAATCGAGCGCTGACAGGTGTTTCCGATCGGTCGGCACACGGAAAATCGAATTGGCGAAATGCTTGCACATATACCGCGGAAACTGCGGAAAGCGGTTCCAGACTGGGAATTGAAGAGCTAGTACGCCAGGTCTTGCGCCCTGAAATCCAACATGAAATCCACAATGAGGGTTCTCGCTCATGAATCAAGTTAATGAATTCTTACCTATGACCAGACCGGCTGTGTTTCTCGATCGCGACGGCGTCATCAACAGCTACGCTTATGATTCCGAATTCGGCACCTTCGATTCGCCCGCCCATCCCGAACACTTTCATTTGCTTCCCGGCGCAGGGGAAGCCATCGCGTCTCTGAGCCATCTGAATCTTCAGGTAATCGTCGTTTCCAACCAACCGGGTATCGCGAAAGGCAAATTCACGCCCTGGCAGCTCGATACCATTAACGAAGCCATGCGCTTGCAGCTTGCCCGGTCGGGCGCCCGCCTCGATGCCGTCTACTATTGCCGCCACCATCCCGAGGCTACCCTCGATGCCTATCGCGTGGACTGCGATTGCCGCAAGCCCAAGCCCGGCATGCTGCTCCGCGCCGCCCGGGAACGCAACATCGACTTGACCCGCTCGTTCCTCGTCGGGGACGGTGTTCCCGACATCCTCGCGGGAGGCTCCGCCGGCGTCACTACCCTGCTCGTCTCCTCGCCGCACTGCTCGGTGTGTCAGGAATTCGCATCCCGCGGCGCCCTCCCGGACTTCTCTGTCCGCAATCTCCGCCATGCCGCGCATGTGATCGCCGAAACCCTCCTCGGTGGCAACTTCCCCGCTCCTGATTTTCAGCGTCGCGAACCCGCGCCGTGCATCCTCCATCGCGACCGCAGCGAACCGAACGCCCACCCCGTCCCCGAGCCTTCGCCAGCCGCCAAAGTCATTCCGCTTGCGTCCTCGCGAACCTAAACCGCTTTCGTGGCAAAGACACTCCTTTCTGTGCGCTTCATGATGGTCCCACCGTGCAATAAGCGCCTCGTTCGGTCTTGCTGCTTTCGCATCCTTTCACCCTACCTTTACCTGGCCTTCGCCCGATTCTTGCTATGATTAAGCTTCGCTTTCCATTTGGTTCTCACGCTCGGTCCAGCCGAAACCACGGGGGCGCAATCACACAGGAGGCAGGCAGAATGGGTAAGGAGCGCAAGCCGGAGTTTTTCGCGGGAAAAGGAATCGAGATCGGCATCATCGGCTGCGGCTACGTAGGCTTGCCTTTGGCGCTGCGCTTTGCCGACGTTGGCCAGCGCGTCACCGGGTTTGACCTTGACCCCACCAAGATCGAAAAGCTCAATGCCGGACAGTCCTATATCCAGCACATCCCCGGCGACAAGATTCGCGAGCACGTCCAGGCGAAGCGGTTCAGCGCCACCACCGATTTCACCAAGCTGCGCGACATGGACGCTGTCCTGATCTGCGTCCCCACGCCGCTCGACGAACGCCGCGAGCCCGACCTCTCCTACGTCGAACAGACAGCGCGGTCCATCGCCCCCAATCTGCAACGCAACCAGCTCATCGTTCTCGAAAGCACAACGTACCCCGGCACGACCGAAGAACTAGTGCTGCCCATTCTAGAAAAGGGCGGCATGAAGTGCGCGATTTCCGCCGATTCCGAGGACGTGAACCCGGACTTCTATCTGGCGTTCTCTCCCGAGCGCGAAGATCCCGGCAACAAGCAGTTCGGCCTCGCGCAGATTCCCAAAGTTGTCGGCGGAATAAATCCTCAGAGCGGCCGCGCAGCCTGCGGCATGTACGCGCAAATTGTTTCTCGCGTGGTTCCGGTCACTTCAACGCGCGCCGCCGAAATGGTGAAGCTGCTCGAAAACATCTTCCGCTGCGTGAACATTGCCCTGGTCAACGAGCTCAAGCAGCTCAGCCTCCGCATGGGACTCGACATTTGGGAAGTCATCGACAGCGCCGCCACCAAACCGTTCGGCTTCATGCCCTTTTATCCCGGGCCGGGCCTTGGCGGGCACTGCATCCCCGTCGACCCCTATTATCTTTCGTGGAAGGCGCGCGAGTATGACTTCGCCACGCGCTTCATCGAGCTGGCCGGAGAAATTAACACCGAGATGCCCTACCACGTGATCAACGCCCTGGCCGCCGCGCTCAACGAGCGTGAAAAGAGCATCAAGGGATCAAAAGTGCTGCTCCTCGGCGTGGCCTACAAAAAGGACGTGGACGATCTGCGCGAGTCGCCCTCACTGAAGCTTCTCGAACTACTTACGCAGAAGGGCGCCCTCGTCGACTACAACGACCCCTATTTCCCGGCGATGTTCAAGATGCGCCACTACGATTTCTCGGACAAGCGCTCCGTCGAGCTGACGCCGGCGAACCTGGCCGCTTACGACTGCGTCCTCATCGCCACCGATCACACCAGCTATGACTACGAGGCCATTGTGCGCAGCGCAAAGCTGGTCGTCGATACGCGCAATGCCACGCGGCGCATCAAGCAGGGCCGCGAAAAGATCGTGGCCTGCTGAGCCTCTTCCCGGCCCGGCCGCTGTTTGCTTTCGAACCAGACCTGTCCGCGCGTCCCATTGCCAAAAACATCCGGCGACGCTAATTTCGGTTACTCATGGCGCCTCTGACCAAAGAACAAGACGAAAAGCGCGGCCTCGGCCTGGAATCAAGGCGACGCCGCAGCATGCGTGTGCTGCTGAGCATTCCCATCGAGGTCACCGGCCAGAACGCCGACGGTAATGACTTCAAGGAAGACACGCGCACGCTGGTGGTGAATGCCCATGGCGCGCTGATCGCCCTCGCCGCCGCTGTCGCCGCCGGCCAAAACATCAACCTCACTAACCGAACCACGCGCGATTCGCGTGAATGCCGCATCGTTTATCTGGGAAACGCCAACGCCGGAAAAATGCAGATGGGAATCGAGTTCGTCGAGCCATCGGCGACCTTCTGGCGCGTCGATTTTCCGCCCGACGACTGGGTTGTTCCCGAAAACTAAAAGCGCCGCCCGGCCCGAAAGCTCCAACATATTTTTCCTATTTTGCGGAGAGCAGCTCCGCGCGGATATTTCCGAAGGGTAATTCCGCCTGCAGGATTACCGGAGTCTTTGCCGCATCATCCGCAAGCCACAGCGTGAAGTGAATCGCGGGAACTTCTTTGCCGTAGCGAAAAACGCGGACGCCGATGCGTGACGCGGAGAAGCTCCCCGCCGCGACCTTCACCATTTCGCCCGAGGCCTCGCGCGTGGCGATGATGTCGTATAGGTCGTGTCCATCGTACGCCGATAAGCGTAATTCCGGAGTACGCCAGTCCGCTGCGCGCAGCCCGTAGAACACGCCGAGCGGGTCGCGCGTCCCGGGCCGCACCGCGACGATGGGCGGCGGCGCGTGCGACACCTCTCCAGTTGCTGCAAAATGCAGTATCGCGTCTTCGGCGCGGCCCAGTTCGTTCAAGTGTGTTTCATACTGGCGGCTTTCGAGCGTGACGGCGTCGGTGTAGGAGTCGAACTGATCGTCGACGGCAAAAAGTGAGCGCACTGGACCTTGCGTGTGCGCGATGGCCTGGAAATGCCACGTGGACCATCCGTAGAGATTGCGGCGCTCCGGCACGGTCAATTGCACCGACGCGGCGTTGGAAAATGCGGACCACGACACCCGGTAATTGAGCGTCTCGCCGACGTGGAAAGGCACCGGCACTTCTTTTGGTGGGACGGGCGCGAAGTTCTTCCGCAGGCGGGTGGTGTTCGTTGGTTGCGACTGCGATTGCGGCCGCAACGGAACCGCAAACACCGCGAACGCGGGTGCCAGCACGGAAATCAGCACCAGGCATCGCGCCAGTCTTTGCGGCGGGCGACCTGGGTTCATTTTTCGCTCCGTGCCACTGGCGGGATGTTTATCGGAGCACTCACGCCGCCATTCACCTGGGCGGCGAGGTGCTCCAAGCTGTCCACCATGATGTCCGGAGGGCAGGCGCGAAAACTTTCGGGCAAGAAGCCGTAGGACACACCGCAGGCCCAGGAGCCGGCGTTGCGCGCCGTCTTCACATCCACGTCCGAATCGCCCACCAGCATGGCTTGGCGCGGCGCAACGCCAAAATCGCGCAGCAGGACGTTCATTCCGAAGGGATCGGGCTTTTTGCTTTCGAAACTGTTGCCGCCGTAGACATAGCGGAAATAGCGCGCGAGGCCAAGGCCGTTCAAGATCCCTTCGCTGAAGCGCACGGGTTTATTGGTGAGCACGGCCATCGGATGATCCCTCAGCAGCTCGAGGCCTTCGCACACGCCGGGATACGGCACGGTGTTGTCCAGCATGTGCGTGCGGTAGTAGGAGAGGAAATGTTCAAGCCCGGTGGCGGCTTCTTCATCGGTCGCGTCCGAACCAAGCACGCGGCGAACCAGCAGCGCGGCGCCTCCTCCGACATATTTGCCGACGTCATCGCTGGGGAGGCGCGGGCGGCCCATGTATTCGAGTGTGGCGTTGACGGCGAGAACCAGATCGAGCGTCGAGTCAATGAGCGTGCCATCGAGGTCGAAGACCAGCACGCGGACGTCTTCAATGCGTGAGGAATCTGGGCCGACCGGGCGCACGCCAGGTGTTTCAGGAGGCATCGTGCGCGGACCTTTTTCGTTTGTAGTTGGTTTTTCCGTGGCGCTTTCTTTTGTCATTCGCTCTCTGTTCTCACTTTCGATTCTATGGGCCGGGCGCGGGGTTGTCACGCGCGGACACGCGACGGCGTACCCGGAATAAAGTTCCGGGATGCTTCGACCACGACTGTTTAATTTCATGGAGTTACCCCGGGGTACGGGAAGGGCGCGTCACTGCGACGAGCCTCACGCGCGGCTGTAGCCCGCGGTTTAATCCCAAAATGCAACATTACCGGCAGAGTACTTGAAGCGGACGGCAGTTTAGTCATTTGTACTGAGTCAATGATCCAGAAGAAACGCAACAGAACACGCATTCTGTTGCGCTGGGCGCCCGCATAGGCCTAGTACTCCACTTGTCCGGTAACGGCGTTATCTCTAACGAGGCCGGCCGATACAAGGGGTTTTTCTTAACGCTCCTTGCTCAAATCGAACACACCTGTTCG
>Ga0302324_100008596_pt1 | contig 21503 bp, 17 predicted proteins | sample Palsa_T0_1_FD_201949 | JGI IMG/M metagenome (GOLD analysis project Ga0302324, IMG submission 201949) | Peat permafrost microbial communities from Stordalen Mire near Abisko, Sweden - Palsa_T0_1 | ecosystem: Environmental > Terrestrial > Soil > Palsa > Peat permafrost | place: Sweden: Abisko...
ACGAGACCGTGGAGCATGCGATCAAGTCTTCGATGGAACGCGTGTCGGAGGCGGAGGTCAAGAAGGTCGTGCTTCAGGCGACGAACAAGACCGCAGCCATCGTCGAAGAAGCGCGCTTAGCGAGCCAGGCAAATATTGAGCAGATCGACGCGAAAGTTCGCGACGCTGTGCAGCAGGCCGTGAGCCAGGCGACATCGCAGGCAGCTGCTCAGGCGGGGGCCATCGCGGAAGAGGCACGCAAAGCCGCGCAGGAAGCCGCGAGCCAAGCCGCCGAACAGGCCGCCCACCGTGCGAGCGCCATCGTCGAGGAGACGCGGCGAGCGAATCAGGCGAGCGCGCAACTCCTCGAGGAACAGGTTCGCCAGTCGGCCCACGAAGCCGCCACTCAGGTGGCGAAAGAAGTGGTGCAGCAAACTGTCGCGCAGGACCTGAAGCAAAGCGTCGAAGAGATGGTGGGGCGCGCGATTGCAGAGCGTGAGGTGAGCGCTCCGTCGCTCCAGGTGCTCACGTCGCCGGAAGCGGCCAGTCAGCATCTCGACGAATGGAAGAAAAATCTGGAAGAGACCGCTCACGGCGTTCACAGCCAGATAGTGGCGCAGACCGAAGCCGAAGCGGAAGCCGCCAGCCGGCGCTGGCATCAGGAACTCGAAGCGATGCTGGCAGGGACGTCCCAGAAACTGGGCGAGAAGCTCAGCGAAGTCTCGCAGGCGGCGCTTGCGAATAGCGAACAGCAGATGGCCGACCGCAGTTCCAGTCTTCGCGGGCTGATCGACGAGGTGGTCTCAGGGGCTGAGGCGGCCGTTCTGTCCCTCGGTACGGAACTCGCGCAACAACTCGCGCAAGAACGCGCTCAGACGGACGAAGCGAAAGCGGAGCTCCAGGAAGCGGCAAAGGCGGCGGTCGAGCAAACGCGCCGGCAAATGGACGAGATGGTCGCCGCACAGCACGATTCGATCGCTCAGCGCGCCGATCAAGTGATTACAGAACGCATCCAGCATATCGACCCAATTCTTCAGAATTCCGCGCGAAAGACGCTGGAGCATTTTTCGGGCGAGCTGGACCAGAAGATTGCACCGAAAATCGAGGAAGTGCGGCGCGCCGCCGCGGAACTAACCAACGTCCAGCAGCAAGCATCAGAACTTCAGAACGACATCCGCAGGGAAATCCGGCAAGCCTCCGAGCAAGTGAGCCATCTGGGTAACAGCACCGTGGAACGATTGCAGGCCGCTTCTTCGGAAGCCGCGCAGCTCGTGACATCAGAGGTCGAGAACGCCAGACAAGTGGCCGCGCAGCTTCAAAAGACCCTTCGCGACCAAGCGCAGCAGGCCTCCGAACACGCCGCCGAGCTCCAGATGCTCGCGCGCGAGCGCGTGCAGCAAGCGTCGGAGGAGGCGGTACACGAAGCCCTGGGGCGCATGAAGCAGGAAACGGCAAAGTTCCCCGCGGAGATCGAGCAAACCAGCCGCGCGACGGTCAAGAAGATCGAGGAGGAGCTCGACCAGAAGAGTTCGGAGATGCAGCACGCGTCCCACGAAGCCCTTCTGAAGACTTCGGAGTGGTACCAGAAGAAGGCGCAGACGACGATGCATTCGACGATGGAGCGGCTGGTCGAGCAATCGGCCAACGCGATGCACGCGAAGGCCGGCGAAGTCTCCAGCATGGTCGCCTCCGAACTCGATCATTACCGGCGCAGCTATGTGGAACACAGCCGGGCGGAGATCGAAGAAGCAGGCAACGAAGTGACCGAGCGCGAAAGGCTCAAGCTCAACGAAACTGCCGAGATTGCCAACGCCACGTTTTCCGACCGCGTCCAGCGCGTTACCCAGGAATCGCTGCAGCGCTTTCAGGATTCGTCCCGCGAGGCTCTCGAAAAATCCCGCTCGGACATGGAGTTCAATCGCGAGTGTTCGCTGGCGGAATTCCAGAAGACGCTCGACGAGAAAATGACGCATGGCGTCGAGCAGGCGAGCACCTATCTGCAGTCACAGCTGATCCCGCTGCTGGAATCCTGGGAAGCCAAGCGCGAAGCAGAAAAGAAGGAATGGATGGCTCAGGTCAAGCAATCCTCCGAGGAATCTCTCGAAGCGTATAAGGCCCGGCTTGAGAATGCCACCAACGCATGGCTGCTCGCGTCGGCGGCCACGCTGGGGCAGAATTCGCAGGCCGTTCTCGATAATCTCGCCAAAACCGCCGAGAAAAGAATGCGCGATACCTGCTCGCAGGTGCTGTCCGGAATGGGCGACCTTCTAAGGAACCGGATGATGGACATCTCCACCGACTTCTCCGAAGAAGACGAGTCCGGCAAGAAGTAACCCCTCCTGGCGAAACGTTGGTCCTAGCGTGACCTCGGTCGCGTAACTTCGATGGAATAGCCTCGATGTCGTAACCTCGATCCAAGAGCGCCGGTTTTGGCCCCTTCCCGCTGGAATCCCGTGGCATTTTCGTCGCGAGGCGGCATCCCGGTATAATGCTGCCTATGGCGAATCGGGCCTATCTCAGCGTGTGGTGCAAGAATTTTGCCGAAGAGCGGGTGCTCGAGGATTTCGCGAAGTTTCTCGGGACGGTTCCCTTTTCGGCCGCCAAGCCCGGCTTCGAGTATCTGCTCGTCCGCGCGGTAGATGCCCGCGAGTCTCCGATGCTCGAACAGAATTTGCGGGCGCTCCCTCTCGACGGGTCAGGAATTATCGAGCTGGCCAAAGACTACCTGTACCCTGATTCCGCCTACGAAGTACATTGCAACTGGGATTTGTGGTTGTTTGATACGGAAGGCCGGTCGAAACTCGAGCCGCAACCTCTTGAAATTTTCTGCCATGGCGAAGAATACGACGACGGCTTCTTCCGGGAAAGCGGGCACATCCAAGTGGACCTGGGATTCGAGCATTTCTTCACCGGGCATGCCGGTTTGCTGGGCATGCGTCGTGGCGAGCGAACGCCGGCGCAAAGCCCCGAAGAAGCGCGGTTCCTGGAATTGATGGCCTGGCCGGAAAATCTGCAGAGGTACCAGGAAAAAACGAGAGAAAATATTCGCCAGCTCCTCGATTGGATACGGAAGATCGAGAAAGCCGTGCCGGTTGAACGGGTGCGCTTGTGGTCCGAGGGCGAGGAGAATTTCGAGGCTCGCGTCGAAGAAATTCTCGTGGCCCATTGACCAAGTATTAATTGACCAATGCCAATATTCAGAGGATCAAAAGCGGTGAACCAGGCTTCCGTCCACCCGGATGACGCGCTAGAATCACGGTACCACGTCCAATTGAGCGAGTTGGGGACTTTCCCGCGCGGTGGTTGGCAGCTGCAAAGCCAGCGCGGGGTCGCCAGGATCACGCTCGGGGCGTACGCAACTTCGCACGCAACTTAGCACGCTACTTATTGATGAGCGCTATCGCACAATCCGTGGCCGGAACCACCCGCGAAAAAGACAAGCCGAAACCATCCTCCGGCTGGGAACAGCTGAAGCACCTCATTCCTTACATGACTCGTTACAAAGGGATGGTTGCCCTCGGCCTGCTGTCGCTTACTTTGATGGGAATCGTCGGCGCGCTCCCACAGTTGATTATCGGTTCCGTCGTTGACTTGCTGAAAGGCTCTCCTCAGCCGCTTGCGACGCTTTCCGGCGTATCGCGGTCTGCATTGCATCCCCTGTTTGCACTGTACGCGCCGTTGAACCGGCACGCCCTGGGGCTTTATTGCTTGATTCTGCTGGGCGCGATGCTCCTGAAAGGTTTTCTATCGTTCTGGAGCCGCTGGATTCTCATCGGAATCTCGCGCGAGATCGAATACGACCTCCGCAACGATCTGCTGGCGCGGCTTGTGAGGCTTGAACCCGAATTCTACGTAAGGAACCGCACCGGCGACCTGATGTCTCGCGTGACGAACGACCTGAATGCCGTGCGGATGGTGCTCGGCCCGGGGATCATGTACAGCGCGACTACCTTTGCCACGATGGTGCTGGCCATTTACTTCATGGCTAAGCTTTCGCTGGCGCTCACGCTTTGGGTGCTCATCCCGGTGCCCGTCGTAGTAATCGCCGTACGCTATTTCGGCCAGATCATTCACCGCCTCTCCGAAGAGATCCAGGCATCGCTGGGCGTGCTTTCCACGCGCGCACAGGAGAATCTCACCGGGATCCGGGTGATACGCGCCTACGTGCAGGAAAAGCCCCAGATCGCGTCGTTCGACGAAGCGAACCGGGATTACGTGAACCAGAACATCAAGCTGATCGGCTCCTGGAGTTTGTTCTTCCCTGCCCTTTCCTCGCTGATCGGGATCACCGTGGTGATTCTGCTGGGGGCCGGCGGTATGGAGGTAATCGACCGCCGGGTAAGCCTGGGAACCTTTTCGGCCTTTTATGCGTTTTTGATCCAGCTGATTTTTCCGGTGATTGCCATCGGCTGGGTGACGAACATTTTCCAGAGAGGCGCGGCGTCCATGGGCCGGCTGCGATACATTCTGACCGCCGAGCCAAACATCAGCGACGCGAACGTATCGCCATCGCCGCAGCAAGCCCTGGCAGGCGGAAACGGCGCTTCGCCCCTGAGTGCGCAGGCGGCTCCGGCGCCCGCGGGCGCGGAATCGCCGATCCGCGGAGAGATCGAATTCCGCCATTTGACCTTCGCCTACCCCACTTCCGGGAATGGCTCAGGCAATATCGAAGTACTGCGTGACATCAACCTCCACGTGCCGGCCGGATCGACGCTTGCTATCGTCGGCCCGACCGGGAGCGGCAAGTCCACGATTGCCGCGCTGATCGCGCGTCTGTGGGAGGCACCGCCGGGAACGTTGATGATCGACGGAAGACCGATCCGCGAATATCCGCTCGCAGAACTGCGGCGCGCCATCGGATACGTGCCGCAGGACACTTTTCTGTTCAGCGAAACGCTGCGGGAGAACATCGCCTTTGGAGTATCGGAAGCGGCCGACGAACACATTCTCGAGGCGGCCGAACTGGCCAGCATTTCGGGCGAGATTCAGAGCTTCCCGCAGAGGCTCGACACGATGGTGGGTGAGCGCGGCGTCACGCTCTCGGGCGGGCAGAAGCAAAGGACTGCGCTTGCGCGCGCCATTCTTCGCCAGCCGAAGATCCTGATCCTGGACGATTCGCTTTCGAGCGTGGACACCGACACCGAGGAGCGCATCCTGCGCGGGCTTCGCGACGTGATGAAGCAGCGGACGACGGTCCTGGTGTCGCATCGTGTCTCCACCGTAAAAGGCGCCGATCAGATCGTCGTGATGCGCGACGGGCGGATCGTGGAACGCGGCAACCACGACGAGTTGCTGGCGCTGGACGGGTATTACGCCGATCTGCACCGCAAGCAACTGCTCGAAGAGGAACTGGCGGCGCGCGAATGAGCGATTTTCGCGAAGAAGAAAAGCTCGGGAAAGTTTACGACGCACAGCTCACGCGGCGCCTGCTGAAATACCTGCGTCCATATCGCTGGTGGGTAGCTCTCGCGGTTTCGATGGCCCTTGGAGTAACGGCAACCGAACTTGTGGGCCCGTATCTTTTCCACGTGGGGATCGACTGGTACATCGTCCCGGGATTTTCCGGCAACATCCCGAGGCTAAAGGCCTCCGCGGGGCTTTTGTGGGTCGTCATCGTGTTTATGGGCTCGATCGTGGCCAGCTTCGGGCTGCAATACGCGCAGGTTCGCATCATGCAGTGGGTGGGCCAGGAGACGATGTACGACCTGCGCAAGGAAATCTTCGAACACCTGCAGCGGCTGCCCATGAGCTTTTTTGACCGCAGCCCGGTGGGGAGGCTGGTCACGCGCGCCACCACCGATGTCGACGCTCTAAACGACCTCTTCGCGTCTGGCGTGGCCGCGATGCTCAACGATTTCGTGATGCTTTTCGGCTTGGCGGGCTGGCTCTTTTATTTGAACCACCGGCTGGCGCTGGCGGCGCTTTCTCCCCTTCCGTTCATGATCGTGCTCACGTATTTCTTCCGCACTTTCGTGCGGGACGCGAACAGGCGCATCCGCACGGCCATCGCGAGAATCAACGCGTTCCTGCAGGAGCACATCAGCGGCATGTCCATCGTGCAGCTTTTCAACCGCGAGGAAAAATCCCGCAGGCAGTTTGCGGAGTTGAATCGGATCCACATGCTCGCTTACAAGGACGCCATCGACGCCTTTTCGTTTTTCTTCCCGGCCGTCGAAGTGCTGAGCATGGGCGGCATTGCGCTGCTCTATTGGGTGGGAGGCGTGCGCGTGATCGGCGGGACGGTGGAAATCGGGTTTCTGTTCACGTTCATGGTGTACGCGCAGCGATTCTTCCGCCCGATTCAGGACCTCAGCGAAAAATTCAATATCCTGCAAACGGCCATGGCCGCCTCCGAGCGCATCTTCCGCCTGCTGGATGAGCCGATAACCATTTTCTCGGCGGAGAAAACGCGTTCGCTTCCTGCTCCGCGCGGTGAGATTGAGTTCCGCAATGTGTGGTTCGCTTATCGCGGCGGCGCAACTCCCAGCGAAGAGGACTGGGTGCTGCGCGACGTTTCTTTCCGTGTAGAACCGGGCCAGACGCTTGCGATCGTGGGCCACACGGGCGCGGGCAAGACCACCATCATCCAGCTGTTGCTGCGCTTCTACGATATCCAGCGCGGCCAGATCCTGCTCGACGGGATCGATATCCGCGAAATGGAAATTCACGATCTGCGCCGGTTGTTCGGAATCGTGCTGCAGGACCCGTTTCTTTTCACCGGCACGCTCGAATCGAACGTCAAACTCGGCACCGAGACGATCGATCGTGCCGCCACCGAGAACGCTCTCCGCGAAGTGGGCCTGGGGCCATTCGTAACTTCGCTGCCTCAGGGGGTCGAGACTGCTGTGACCGAGCGCGGCGCGACACTTTCGGTCGGCCAGCGGCAGTTGGTAAGCTTCGCGAGGGCGCTGGCGCACAGCCCGAAGTTTCTGATTCTCGACGAAGCGACGTCAAGCGTGGATACCAAGACGGAGCTGATGATTCGCGAGGCGCTCGACCGCCTCATCGAGGGGCGCACCGCGGTGGTGATTGCGCACCGCCTGAGCACCATCCAGCACGCGCATCGCATTCTGGTGTTTCACAAGGGGCGCTTGCGCGAGCAGGGATCGCACCAGGAGCTTCTCGCCCTGCGGGGAATTTATTACCGGCTGTATCAGCTGCAGTACAAGGAACAGGAACTAGCTCTTCCGGTGGCTGGTGGCAGCACCCGCGGATTCCCTCAACCGCTTCCGGCCGATGACTGAAGCGTCGCCGCATGGCGCTCCAATCCCTTCGGCTCCGGCCTTCTACGTCTCTCGCTTCCCTGCCGATTTGCCATCCCTCTCATGATCCCGCCGAAGATTCTGATCTCGGCAGGAGAAGCCTCGAGCGACATGTATGCCGCCCGGCTCGCGATCGCGTTGCGCGAACGAACGGGTGCGCAGCTTTTCGGAATGGGCGGACCGCGGATGGCGGAGGCGGGCGTCGACGTGATCCTGGACTACCATAAGGTGGCAGTCGTGGGGATCACCGAAGTGCTCCACAAAATTCCCACGGTTGTCCGAGTGCAGAACCGCCTGGCCGTCGAAGCGGCCAAAAGAGGTGCGTCGCTGGCCGTTCTCGTGGATTCTCCGGGGACGCACCTGGGGGTGGCGAGGCGGCTGAAGCAGCGCGGGATACCGGTCGGCTATTTCATCGGACCGCAGGTATGGGCGTGGCGCGCGGGCCGGGTGCGCATCGTGAAACGGCTGGTGAATCGAATGGTGGTGATTTTTCCGTTCGAAGAGAAAATCTACCGGGACGCAGGGGTGCCCGTGAATTTCGTGGGGCACCCGCTGGTGGATGTCGTGCGGCCTACGATGACGCGGATCGAATTTGCGGCGCGGTACGGGCTGGACGCCACCCTGCCAATCGTTACCGTGCTACCCGGAAGCCGCCGCAGCGAAATTGAACAAAACTACCCCGCCGTAATCGAGGCGTGCGAGCGATTACGACACGGCGAAGGCGCAGCGGCGGGCGTTCAATTCGTTCATGCCGTCGCGCCGAATCTCACAGCCGAGTTATTCGCGCCTTATTCGCGGCCGGGGCTCAGCTTAACTCGCGTGGAAGATGCCACCTACGACGCACTGGCGGCGGCCGATTGCGCTATCGTGGCGAGCGGGACGGCCACCGTCGAGGCCGCCCTGCTTGGCACGCCGATGGTGGTGGTCTACCGGGTAAACCGCGTCACGGCAGCCATCGTGCGGCGGATGATCCGTACTCCCTTCATCGGTATGGTCAATCTGATTGCCGGCAGGCGCGTCGTGCCGGAGCTGATCCAGGATGCGTTCACCCCGGAGGCCGTCGAGGCAGAGGTTCGGAAGCTGCTCGAATCGGAGTCCGCTCGCGCGGAGGCCAAGGCCGGCCTTGCCGAGGTGCGAGCCAAACTGGGACCCGGTGGCGCTATCGAGCGTGCTGCGGACGTTTTCGCGGCAATGTTGTAATCGCCGCCCGGTCAATCTCCTGGCTTGGCTTCTGGTCCGGGCAACTGGGCGGGCTTCTCTGGTATCCTAGTATTCTAGTTAACGTCCTTCTTCGAGAGAGGTTTCCTCTTGCTCAGGGTCAACCGGCTCTTCGCGACGCTGTTACTCACACTGATCGCGGCGTCTTCCGCACTCGCGCAAGGCGCGCACCGGTTTCCTTTCCGCGCGACGAATTACGACGTCGAGGTGATTCTCCACCCGGATAATCAGACCATCTCGGCGCAGGCTAAAGTGGAATTCGTCGCGAGCGAAGTGGCGAAGACCCTGCTGGTCGAACTGCACCCCGATCTTCACGTGAACTCGGTAAAATCCGGCAACCAGACGCTGACATTCGAGCGCGATAACAATTCGCCCCTGTTTGTCAGCGTGGGCCTTTCGGGAGCGTCCACTCCAGGCACCAAGGTAACGCTTACCTTCGATTACAGCGGGCCAATATCGAGCGAGGAGGACAGTCCAACAAGGGGCGTTCGATTTGCTTCCGTGGATAAAACCTCCGCGTATCTCCTCCTGCCCGCGCGATGGTTCCCGCTGACCAACTATCCCTCCAACCGCTATACCGGCACCTTCAAGATTATCGTGCCCGATTCTTTTGCCGTTGCCGGCACGGGCAAAGCAGATGTTCCCACCATGACGCCCGCAGTGGGAGGAATGCCCGGCCAAGCGGCGTACGTGTTCCACTGCACCCGCCCGGCGGCAAACGGATCGTTCGTTGCCGGGAGCCTGCAGCTCTCGCCCGTGCAAGCGGAGGGGTACGACATTTCGGTCTATACGGCGAAGGCGCAAGCAGCCACCGCCGCTCCCTACGCGAATTCTCTGGCGCGCATCCTGAGCTACTTTTCCGAAACGTTTGGGCAGCTCGAAAATGCCACCACGATGACGATTGCTCAGCTGCCCAACGGCTCGCTCAATGGATTCTCCGCCCCGGGGCTGTTGCTGATCAGCGAGCGCCAATGGACCACGAAACCGAATGATCCGCTGCTCTCACAACTCGCCGCGGGGCAATGGTGGGGAGACCACGTGCTGCCGGCAACTTTTGCGGATGCCTGGCTCACCGAGGGCATGTCGCGCTACGCCGAGGCGATGTACGCCGAGCAGTCCGATGGATCGTCGGGACTCCACAAGGCGCTGGAAGACAATGCCGTGGGCGCGCTCATGTACGAGGCGGGGACGCCCATCGCGCAGGCGCAGCGCCTCGGCCCCTATTCCGCCTCTTACGAATCCATCGTCGCGGACAAAGGCGCGATGGTGTTTCACATGCTGCGCACCGAAATCGGTGACGAGGCTTTCACTTCGCTCCTGCGGGACTTCTATAAGCAGCACGACGGCAAGCTTGCCACCATCGACGAGTTCGAAAAACTGACCGCCGAGAAGGTGCCGCCCTCCTCTCCGGACCAGGCCGGGTTCAATCTTCTATCCTTTTACGCGCAATGGCTGAACTCGACGGGCGTGCCGGAGTTTACGATCGACTACATCGTCTACCGCACGCCTAAAGGCTTCAAGGTGGTGGGCAAGGTCCATCAGGATCTCGACACATTCCGGATGCCGGTGGAAGTAAAGGTGGAGACCGAAGGCAATCCGGAAACGAAGAAAATTCTGGTGACCGGCACCACGTCCTCCTTCCTGATCGACACCTTCGGGAGACCCAAACCGAATGGAATCGCGGTCGATCCGAACAATAATCTTCTGAAGTCGAGCCCACGCTTGCGCGTGCGCGCTTCGGTGGCGCGCGGAGAGGCCTTCGCGCAAGTGGGGAAATACTACGAAGCGATTCAGGAGTACCAAAAAGCGCTCGACGTGCAGCCGACTTACGCGCTTCCCCATTTCCGGATGGGCGAAGCAATGTTCTATCAGAAGAACTATCAGGCGGCGGCGAACGCTTTCCGGGCCGCGCTTGGCGGCGACGGCGACCCAAGGTGGACCGAAGTGTGGGGCCACATCTATATCGGCAAGATTTACGATTTGTTGGGACAACGCGAGCGCGCCGTCAACGAATACAGCCTCGCGCAGCACACCAACGACGACACAGCCGGGGCACAGCAGGAAGCGGGACGCTACCTGCAGAAGCCTTTTAATGGCGACATAACCCCGCTGGCAGCATCAAACCAGGTGCCGGCCCCGACGAAATCCGCCACGGCAACCACCGATACGGGATCGGACAATCGGCCGGTCCTGAAAAAGCGAGCCGACAACTAGCCGTACTGGGCTCGCTGCTCGACTACTTCCAGCGCGTCGAGCGTCCTATCGCGAAGGCCCCTGGTCTTCCCAGCCCTTGAGATGAAAACTGACCTGCAAAATTAAGTCGCACTTCGTAGGCCGGCCGTCGAGCATGGTGGGCTGAAAACGCTCCCGATATAGATTATAGATTGTGGCGGAAGCGAGCATTCCGGGACCGCTTACCAGGTGCGCTTCGGTAACCTTACCGGTTTCGTCGATAACTGCTGCGATCACCACTTTTCCGAAGACGTGCGCCACCTTGGCGATCTCGGGATATTCAAACGAAACCCGCTCGATCAATCGCGACGGGCGTATATTGCCCCCAGCCCGAAAAACCTGAGCATCCCGTGGAATATCAATCGGCAGAGCAGGAATGACGGGCCGCGCTTCCTCGTTCACGATGCCTCCGAGCACGGCGCCAAGAGCCTCCGTCGTCTTTAGCGGGGGTGAATTGAGGGCTACTTCCGGCGGCGCCATCACAGCATGAGAAAGTGAGAGCCTTCTGACTGGAGCTACCAGTTTCATCGATAGGAACGGGTTTCCCGAGGCGTCAGGCCCGAACGAGAGCGCCGCACGCGGAGACATTACAGGAGCCGAGAGCGGCAGGGTGACCATTACCCGGCTCATCGCAAATACGTACGGCCGTGGAGGAAATGCGATCGGCCAGAACCACACGATGGCCATCAGGGCGGCCAGGTGCGCCGCGAACGAAAGCACCGAATGCAGCGCTCGCCGCTCGGTGTATCCCGGTGCTTCCACTACGATCGCGCGGGAGAATGTCCCGAGGTCGCTGGGCGCCGGGCCTGTGGGTGACGAAACGCAGAGTAAATCAACTGCCGGTTGCAGAAGTTCTTTCCGGACGGAGTTTTCCTGGAGCATGGCCTGTTTGTTTGGTCCTTTCCCAGGATGCGGCGCTATTCCCCGGAAAACCGGCCCAATGGCACTTCTTCCAAAACAGACCTTTTGAAAACGGGTATGGACTGGGGCCTAAATGGAACGAACCAAGGATGCAGGCATTCTGGGGAAGCGAGTGGAGAGTACGAGCGTGAGGACCCGACCCTGTTGCGCTTGCGGTCGGAGTTGCGCCGGCCCCGAGGGTCTCACTCATGTTTCAGGGTAGCGGGGATCGAGCGGCCGATGCAAATTCAATCTCGTTGTGGAAAACATAGATTATTGAAATGTGGATTGGCATAACAGTTCTGTAAATGAGCCTGTGCCAATTTGGAACGCCATAATCCTAGTTTGCGCCGTCCCGGGGTTCGGATACGAATCGGCCTATCGGCCCCATCACTAAATCCTCGTCAGGAAGCGCCCTGTTTGTGTCACTCTGGACATCGTGCTAATCCGTTTGGGATACGATATCGTTTTCGAAACGAATTTTCCGGTGCCTATGGTGGCGCTTCTCAATGTCCACCCGTCGCGCGTTGCGGATCTGCGCAGCCGCGACGAATTGTTCATCCAGCCAAGTACGCCGGTCGAATGTTATCTCGATAGTTTCGGAAACCGCTGCTGCCGCTTTCTAACGCCGGGAGGAAACGTGCGCCTCAGCGGCTCCGCTCTCATATATGACTGCGGCCAGCCAGATGTGGTAAATCCCTATGCCCGCGAAGTCCCCGTGCAGAACCTGCCGCACGAAGTGCTGAGCTACCTGCTCAACAGCCGGTACTGCGAAGTGGACAAGCTTTCCAACATCGCCACGGAATTATTCGGCGGAGTAACAACGGGTTGGGCGCGCGTGCAAGCGGTCTGCGACTGGGTTCACAACAGAGTGCGCTTCGGATACGAGTTCGCAAACGCCACCAAGACGGCTCTCGATGTGTTCACCGAGCGATGCGGCGTTTGCCGGGATTTCCAGCATTTGGCCGTCACGATCTGCCGGGCCCTGAACATTCCCGCGCGTTACGCGACCGGCTATCTGGGCGATATCGGGGTGCCCATTTCTCCGGCGCCCATGGATTTCAGCGCTTGGTTTGAAGTCTACCTGGACGATCGCTGGTGGACGTTCGACGCGCGCCACAATACGCCCCGCATCGGCCGCGTGCTCATGGCGGTCGGTCGCGACGCGTCGGATGTGGCGATCACCACGTCATTTGGAATGGCCAACCTAAAGAAGTTCACCGTGGTCACAGAGGAAGTGCAGGAAGAAGCGGCGTTCGCGTAAAGGCGGAACGAAAGCGCAACGAAGCGAAAGTTTCAAGACACTGGCTGGATGCTCAAGGCTTCGGCGGGACGTAGCTATCGGGCAGTTTCGCTCCCTCGCCAAAGAAGAACTGCTCCATCTGATCCTGCATGATCTTCAGCGAGTTCGGATCGAGCGGATTGAGGCGGTATTCGTTCATCAGCATCTTCGAATGCTCCACCCACATGCGCCACGCCTCTTTCGAAACGTTGTCGTAGACGCGCTGGCCGATCTCGCCTTTCCAGGGGATGCGGTCGAGGCCGGGCATTTCGCGTCCGAACTTCACGCATTTCACCATGCGCACTTCCTGCTGCGGCGAAGCGGCTGCCCCGCCGGCTTCCCGCCCTTTGTCATCGGCCATTCGAACGCCTCCGTTGAAAGTGTCTGCTGTTTAAGATATTGAAGATACTTGAAGCATGGGCGATTTTCCAGTCTCGCCAGGGCCGCGCTCGCCAGGGCTTGAGCGGACTCCGGAGACCCATGAACCCAATTTGTGTAACAAAGCATCCACATCGATTGTGGTAGCCTTCTGTTGCTCTCTGGGCGGTCATACGGCGCCGCCGTAACAATAGGCAGCAGATTGCCGATGTCCGTAGCGAGTACAGGCTAGCTGTACGAAGAGTCGCCAGCAATCTTCACCGTCAACGATTTCTGCCGTTCCATTTCACTGGTCTTCACGGGAGAAAAAAATGAGCACGCAGACGATCGACGCCGCCAGTTCCACTCAGATGGACGCCTATTATTGCGAGATCCCCAACGATCCGTGCGCCATCGTCCTGTTTGGCGCTTCGGGCGACCTCACCCGCCGCAAGCTGCTTCCCGCTCTTTTCGATCTCGCCTGGCATTCCTGCCTGGCTCCGCGCTTCCGATTGCTCGGATTCGCGCGCACGAAAATGACGGACGACGATTTCCGGAAGGAGGCGGGAGAGGCTCTATCCAAGACCGACGGCGGGCAGCAGCACAAAGACAAGCTGCAGGAATTCCAGCAGCAGCTCCTCTACTTCAGCGGCAACTACGATGACCCGGAATCCTTCCGCCAGCTCGCCAAGCGCCTCAATGAGATCGACCACGAGGGTCAGTTGTGCGGCAACCGCCTGTTTTACCTGGCCACTCCCCCGGACGTGTATCCGAAAATCATCAAGAACCTCGGCGAAGCCGGCCTGGCCAAGCCCGCCACCGATAAATGCTGGACTCGGATCATCATCGAAAAGCCCTTCGGGCATGACCTCGCCTCGGCCAAAGAATTGAACCAGAACGTGCTCGACGTGTTCAACGAATCGCAGGTCTACCGGATCGACCATTACCTCGGAAAGCAGACGGTGCAGAACCTGTTGGTCTTCCGCTTCGGCAACGGAATCTTCGAGCCCCTGTGGAACCGCAATTACATCGACCACGTGCAGATTACCGCCGCGGAACCACTGGGTGTCGAACAGCGGGCGTCCTTTTACGAAAACACCGGAGCCTTGCGCGACATGCTGCAGAGCCACATGCTGCAGCTCACCTCGCTCGTATCGCTCGAAGCGCCGGCCAACTTCGATGCCACCGCCGTGCGCAACGAAAAAATAAAGGTACTGCAGTCGATCCGTCCGTTCACGCAGGAATCCGTCTTAAAATTTGTAGTGCGCGGCCAGTATGGACCGGGAACGGTGAAAGGCGCCGCGGTGCCCGGATACCGCCAGGAAAAGGGCGTCAAGCCCGATTCCGCCACCGATACCTACGTGGCCCTGAAGCTCCTGGTCGACAACTGGCGCTGGAGCGGTGTTCCCTTCTACCTGCGAACCGGAAAACGATTGCCGAAGTCGCGCACCGAGGTCGCCATTCGATTCAAGGAAGCTCCGCACATGGTTTTCCGCGGAGAAAATCTGCAGCCCAATTCGCTGGTGCTGAATATTCAGCCGGATGAGGGAATTTCGTTGTCTTTCGGCGCCAAGGCCCCGGGGGGACAAATGCACATCAGCCCGGTCACCATGGACTTCCGTTACAGCGACGCGTTCGGAAAAGCTACTCGGGACGCCTACGCCACACTGATCAACGATTGCATCCGCGGGGATGCCACCTTGTTTGACCGCGCGGACAGCGTGGAAGCCGCGTGGTCGCTAGTCGATCCCATTCTGGATGCATGGAAAAGTGGCCCTGCTCCGCGATTTCCGAATTACGCCGCCGGAAGCCACGGGCCGAAGGAGGCAGACGATCTGATCGCGTCAGAGGGCCGCCAGTGGCGTCCCCTGTAGCGCGGAACAACGCGGGCCTGTCGATGAAACCTGCCGTGTTTGACCCACCCACGCCAGCGCCCGGGAGATCCCGATGATTCTGGCCGGCGACATCGGCGGCACGAAATCGAATATCGGCTTATTCGACGTGCGCGACGGCCAACTCGTCCGGACCGCGCACCATCGCTATTCTAGCCACGAACGCGCCGGCCTGCAGGACATCGTGAAAGAGTTTTTGCAGGAGAACCCCGCAAAGATTACCGCGGCGTCCTTTGGTGTCGCGGGTCCTGTGGTGAACAACCGGGTTCGCGGCACAAACATGCCGTGGACCGTCGACGGTGAGGCGATGGCCGCACTTTTCGGCCTCAGCCGCGTAAGAATTCTCAACGACCTCGAAGCCACAGCGTTCGGCGTGCGCGTGCTGCCGCCCTCCGATCTCGAAGTGATCTACGAGGGCGTGCCGGTGAAGGACGCGACGTGCGTGGTGATTGCCGCCGGCACCGGCCTCGGCGAGGCCATCCTGTTCTGGGACGGAAGGCAGCACCTCGCCATGGGCACCGAAGGCGGCCATGCCGACTTCGCGCCGCACACGCCGCAGCAGGCGGATCTCTGGAAATATCTTCGCAACCGTTACGACTACGCCAGCGCGGAGATTCTCTTATCGGGGCGCGGATTCCAGAACGTGCACGAATTTCTCGATCCCTCGCTGAAGCATCCGGGCTTCGACGATCCCGCGAAAGATCCCGCCCCGTTGATCACGCAGCAAGGTCTTTCCGGCCAGTGTCCCGTATGCGCCGCGACGCTCGATCTGTGGACGGAGATTTACGGAGCGGAAGCGGGCAACTTCGCAGTTCGAACGCTCGCTCGCGGCGGCGTCTACGTGGCGGGGGGAATCGCCGTCAAGGTGCTGCCCAAGCTGAAAGACGGTCGCTTCGCCGCAGCCGCCAGAGACAAAGAAAAGATGAAGGACTTTCTCGCCACAGTCCCGATCTACGTGGTTCTGAACGAAGAGTGCCCATTAATAGGCGCCGCCTACGTAGCATGGAAGGGCCTATAGGGGCTTGCAGAGAGGTTCTTGCGCTAGGTGTGTTGCCGTCGCAGTTGCAGTTGCGGGTGCCCCACCCTTCGATTTTAAGGGTGGGTCTTTCTTTCGATTTTGCCTGCGCATTCGCCTTTCGCAGTCATTCTGAGCGCAGCGAAGAATCCCTCTTCGTTTCCCGCTACAAGCTCCCGCCTGACAACGAGAGACCCGCACTCTTCTACAAATGCGTGCCGCCGTCGACCACAATCGTGGTGCCCGTCGCCGCCTTCAGGTGAGTCACGCAGGCAAGAATCGCCGACGCAATATCCGCGGGCTCGACCACTCGCTTCAGCGGTGTCTTCTGCGCAAGCGCCTCGTGCGCGGCACGATCCCGCCCCGGCACAAATTCCGTCGCCACCGGACCCGGCGCCACGCCCAACACGCGGATCTGCGGCCCGAGAGCCCGCGCCAACGAAACAGTCATCGCGTCCAGCGCAGCCTTCGAAGCGCAGTAGGCTATGCTGCTGCCTGCTCCCGTAAACGCGGCGATCGACGAGACATTCACGATCACGCCCGCACCGCTCTCGCGCAGCAGCGGCGCCAGCGAGCGAATCACGGAGAACATCCCGCGCACATTCGCGATCAGAATCGCATCGAAAATTTCATCCGTGAGGGCTTCGAGATCGCTATGCGGCACCACCCGAGTGAACCCCGCCGAGTTCACCAGGATATCCGCGCGGCGGTAGGCTTCGCGCACCGCGGCGGCGGCGCGTCGAATCGTCTCCGAATCCTCGAGAACGATGGGAAGCGCGCGATGGCCGCTCCCCGGCAATTCCTTCAGCAGGCGTACGGCGCGATCCGCGCCTTTGTGGTATCCCACCACCACCTTCGCGCCCTTGTCCGCCAGGGCCCGCGCCGTGGCTGCGCCAATGCCGCTGCTGCCTCCTGTCACCACGGCCACCTTCCCAATCAGCGCTGAGCTTCTTGGTTCTGTCACAGTGCCTCCGATGGGCTCGCTCACGCCCGGGGAAATGGCCCCAATACATCCGCGAGAACGTCAGCAGGGACGTGGACGTGATTGTCACGGACGATTTGGCATCCTATCCGCTCGCAATGGAGCGCGGCGGAATACCCCGCACGCGGCACCAAACGATCAATCACAGCGGTGGGGTCTACGTCAGGGGCGACATTCACACCAACACCGTCGAATCCGCTTTCTCGCTTCTCAAGCAGGGCATCATGGGAACGTGGCACAGAGTTCGCCCGAAGCATCTTGCGGCCTATCTGGACGAAATGACCTTTCGGTTCAATCGCCGCAAGAATCCGATTTGTTCGTTGATACACGGCCGCATCTGGTTACGGCTTCGGCTCTGACGTTTCAGAAACTAACGGCTTGAGAAGCTTTCGGACCTTCTTGAGTCCACTTTCTATGTCTCTCTCATAACCTTCGGGTATGCGAGGAAGGTTCTTCCAATAATTCCATCTAAAATCAAGTTCTTCATCCTCCGGAAATTCGACAAAGCCTTTTTGCTTTGGTTTTAGGAACGCGATAATCGTGCTCTCTCCTACACCACTGGCCGATTCCGCTGCATACTTAGCGGTCATGACACCGTAAGTAGCTTCAGTTAAAGATAAATGTCTGTTAAATCGGAAAGTCGAAAGTTCCACAAGTGCGCGCCACTGTCCACTTCCGATTGCGGCGAATCCCGTTATGTCGCAGTATTGAATCTTCCCTCGCTCACTTATGACGAACAAATGGGGCTGGCCGTCCTTGTCGAACCCTGCTATCAGCAGACTCCATCCCTCTTCCCTCTCCTGTATCTTTTTAGCAATTTCATCGAACAGTTCCCGATTTGAGGACCGCAAGGCCCGAAAATCCGTATACGAGTCTATTTCAAAATCAACAAGGACTTCATTTTCAATTATGTGCTTGCGTTCCTCTCGGTAAGCATCAGAGCAAACCAGGGCAAAGGGACGTGGCGTAATCTCTTGAATATTCAAGATCTTTTGCTTAATCAAGTCCACTATGGGGACCATCGGTGATAACTCCCCGGAAATCATTGCCACCCAATCAGGATGAATCCTAATTAGCTTCGTGGCGGCGTCCTCGGCAGAAAACCACCCCCCAAGCATCGAAACTTTTTTGTCGCACGCAGTAATTATGAACGAATCTCTTCGGTCTTGATAAATTCCCGCGACGCATATTGTCACGCCTTCCTCCTCGGAAGCCGGTGAAGCTTATTCGGCCTCGGGATCAATTAGATACCCCTCCCGAAGCTTTTGTGAAGTGAAGAAACTTCTGGCATTCCTAATAAAGTTTGTTCGGAGTGTTATGGAAAAAGCTGCGAAGAGGCCTGATCGGAAGATAAGAAAAGATGGTGCGGTCGAGTGGATTCGAACCACCACGGTATTGCTACCGCCAGCCCCTCAAGCTGGTGCGTCTGCCAGTTCCGCCACGACCGCGCGTCTCAATCCTAATCGCCCGCGATTTGATTTGTCAAACACACTTCGGTTTCTGCTGTCATCCGCGTGGCTTCACCACCACTCACTGAAGCAACATCCTGGCTTCGTTTGTGTGTGATGATCGCAGATGCACTCGCGTTCGCAGGAGTGGCGGCATCCCGGGAGCTGAAATGGCGGACAACAGGAGCAGAATCGGATTCGCAATTGGGCTTGGCCTGTTTGCGAGCATCTTCCTCGTGAGCGGCTTTCTGCACTTCTTCTACCCCGCTCCCTACGTGCGCATCATGCCTCCGATGCTGCCCTGGCCGCTGATGCTTGTGCGGGTCAGCGGTGCGGCTGAGATCCTGGGAGGCGCTGGCTTGTTTTTGCGAAAATTCCGGCGGGCGGCGGCTTATGGATTGACGCTTCTGCTGGTCGCCGTGTTTCCAGCCAATGTTTACATGGCTGTCGCGAACGTCGCGTTCCCGGGGCTGATGGGAAAAGCCTGGGTGCAGTGGGCCCGACTGCCGTTGCAGATTCCGCTGATTGCCTGGGCGCTGTATTACGCGAGATCCCCCAAAGCAAATCAGGCGGCTGCTTCGGCCATGGATAAGGCTGCTACTTCTTAGCTGGTGGCGCCGGTGCCGGAGCGGACTGCTGAGCTGGCGCAGACGGGGCCTGCACAGGAGCCGGTGTAGCTGGCTTCGCGGGCGATGGCGCGGCGCTCTTTGCCGGGGTCGAGGACTGCGTCTGTTCGAGGATGGAGCCGGTGCTGAACGAGCCCGTGGGGGCGCGCTTCACAGAAAGCGTGAGCGAGGTCATCATGAACACGATGGCGCACCACGTAGTCGCGCGGGAAAGGAACGTGGCCGCGCCGCGCGGACCGAAAGCCGTCTGGCTGCCCGCGCCGCCGAAGGCGCCGGCCAGGTCCGCCGCATTTCCGCTTTGCAGCATGATGACCACGACCAGCACAAAGCACACCATCACGTGCAGCGTCATCAGGATCGCCGTGTAGCGCCAACCGATGGAAATCAGTGCGATCGCGACCAGCAGAGACAAAACCCATTTTGCCATAGATGGCATTTCCTCAAACTCCCTGTCGCGCTCTGGCGAACATTTTCCGGGCATTCAGCAGCTATACACCGGCCATCCTGCGGCCGGGCGCATCGCAAACTTAAGCCGGGTAATTCACAATTGCCGCAAACGATTTCGGGTCCAGGCTCGCTCCACCCACCAGCGCCCCGTCGATATCCGGCTGGAGCATCAATCCCTTGATGTTGTCGGGTTTGACGCTTCCTCCGTAGAGGATTCGAAGCTCGGACGCCAGTTCAGGCGTAAACCGCGCCGCCGCAAGCTCGCGAATATGCTTGTGAGCTTCCTCGGCGATCTCCGGCGTAGCAGTGCGGCCGGTGCCTATAGCCCAGACTGGCTCGTAAGCCAACAGAATACGCGAGAAGTCCTGCGGGGTCAACGAAGCGAGCCCGCCTTCAAATTGCTGCTGCAGCAGGGACTTCGTGAGGCTTCCCTCGCGCTCGGCCAGCGTCTCACCCACGCAGACGATGGGCATAAGCCCGGCATAGAGCGCCGCGCGAAGCTTGCGATTCACCGAATCGTCGGTCTCGCCGAAGTACTGCCGCCGCTCGGAATGGCCTACGATTACGGCCTGGCAGCCCGCCTCGACCAGCATGGGAGCCGAAACTTCGCCCGTAAACGGCCCCTCGCGCTCCCAATGGCTATTCTGGCCGGCGATGCCGACGGCGGTGCCCTGAGTCGCCTCGACGGCAACACCCAGCGCGGTGAATGGCGGAGCGACGATAATGTCGCAGTGCCGGGAGGCGGCCACCATGGGCAGAAACGCCTGAAAAAATGTGCGCGTCTCCGCCTGGGTCTTATACATTTTCCAGTTGCCGGCAATCACCGGTCTGCGCAAGGCGTGCCTCCTGGGGATGTAAATGTGCAGAAGAAACCTGTGGATATCGAGGGATCGGCGTCAGGCATTCAGATGGCTAGCTTTTCATCGAATCGGAGACAGCCGGGTCGCCCATCTGCGAGGGTTCGCCGGCAGCGGGCGCAGCGGACATGGACGCGGTGGAAATGGGTGCGGCGCTCACATTGCCGCCAGATCCGGAAGCTGCCGCCGCAGCCGCGCGAACGAGCGGAACCGGTAGAGGGGCGGCGAGCTGCGCGAGTAGAGCGTCTTTCGAGCCGCCGAAGAATTTATCCACCACGTGCCCCAAAGCCTGCGTGCGAGCTTCCTCGGCAGTCAAATTCGCGCGATAGACATACGCGCGTCCCGTCTTTTTCCGCTCGACGATTCCCTTGCGGGCAAGGCGATCCATGATCGTCATGATCGTGGTGTAGGCCCGCGGAAGGCGCACGGCCAAACGGTCGCGGATTTCGCGCACGGTGCCCTCGCCCATGGGCCAGAGCGTGTTCAGGCAGTCGAGTTCGAGCGGCGCGAGATCGAGCAGCGCGCGCCGCGGAGGCCGGCTTTTTTCGGCGGGAAGGGCCGACGGTTTGTCATTGAGTTCATTCATGGAAGAGCCCCCGGGTATCCTTTTGCAAAGATTCCTTTTCGGCCGATTTGGGAGCAGTCGCGGCTGCGGGCGCGCCATTCGGTCCCGGCCGCTGATTTTCGCCGGGAACCTGATCGATGCCGAGGAATTTATCGGGGCGTAGCAGGGCGCGGCGCAGGGACGGGTTGCGCTCCGTCCAGACGGAACTGCCGGGCGCGCCGGAAGCAAAATCGAGGGTCGCGCGCATGGCGCCCATTTTTGAATCCATATCGTCCAGAAAGTGCAGTGCCACGGCTTCCCGCGTTTGCGGAAGAGAGGGCGAGCCGAACTCGTGGGTTCCGTGGTGGCTCACAATCAGATGCTCCAGCAGCACCGCCAGCTGCGGCGGGAACCCGGGTATCGCTTTGATCTTTTCGTGCACCAGCAACACTCCAATCATGA
>Ga0302324_100008597_pt1 | contig 21501 bp, 12 predicted proteins | sample Palsa_T0_1_FD_201949 | JGI IMG/M metagenome (GOLD analysis project Ga0302324, IMG submission 201949) | Peat permafrost microbial communities from Stordalen Mire near Abisko, Sweden - Palsa_T0_1 | ecosystem: Environmental > Terrestrial > Soil > Palsa > Peat permafrost | place: Sweden: Abisko...
CCTCGGCAATTCTCTCATATACGACAGCCCGCGCAGGAGGAAGGTGGCTCGCGGCTGAAATTGGCAGGTCAGCGTCGACCAACAAAACTGCCCCTTGGCGGCGGCGTAAGCCCTCCGGCTGCGAATGGGGGTCACAGGGTTCCACACCATATCGTGATGCCGCCGACGAATATGCTTGATCTCACTCAAGTCCGCATCACGCGATGAGCCTAGCGTTTCCTTTATAGGCCGTACCTGCACCGAAGAAGAGGGATATCATGAAAGCTCTCGTGTATCAGGGACCTGGAGCGAAGGCGCTCGATAACCGTCCGAAACCTGAAATATCGGCGCCGACGGACGCGATTATCAGGATGGTGAAAACCACCATTTGCGGAACCGACCTTCATATTCTCAAGGGGGACGTGCCGACCTGCGCCCCCGGCCGCATCCTGGGCCACGAGGGCGTCGGGGTGATCGACAAGGTCGGCGCGGCGGTGACGGCATTCGGTCCCGGCGACCGGGTCATTGTCTCCTGCATTTCGTCATGCGGAAAGTGCGACTATTGTCGCCGCGGGATGTATTCCCACTGCGTCGATGGCGGCTGGATTCTCGGCAACAAGATCGACGGAACCCAGGCGGAGTTTGTCCGCACGCCGCATGCCGATACCAGCCTCTATCACATTCCGGAAGGCGCCGAGGAAGACGCACTGGTCATGCTCAGCGACATCCTGCCGACCGGCTTCGAATGCGGCGTGCTCAACGGCAAGGTTCAGCCGGGTTCGACAGTCGCGATTGTCGGTGCGGGTCCGATCGGGCTTGCGGCGCTGCTGACGGCTCAATTCTACTCGCCGGCCGAGATCATCATGATCGACCTCGACGCCAACCGCCTGGAAATCTCGACCCGCTTCGGCGCCACCGCGACCATCAACAACCAGGACGGCAAGGCCGTGGAAAAAATCATGGCGATGACGGGCGGCCGCGGGGTGGATACGGCCATCGAAGCCGTTGGCGTACCCGCAAGTTTCATCACCTGTGAGGACATCGTCGCTCCGGGCGGCATTATCGCAAATGTCGGGGTGCACGGCGTCAAGGCCGACCTGCATCTGGAGCGTCTATGGGATCGCAACATCGCGATCACGACGCGGCTCGTCGACACCGTCAGCACGCCGATGCTGCTGAAAACCGTTCAATCGGGCAGGATCGAACCCAAAAAGCTCATCAGCCATCGCTTCAAGTTCGACAAGATATTGGACGCCTACGAGACCTTCGGCGCGGCGGCCAGGACCGGCGCGCTCAAGGTTCTCATCGAGATGTAACCACGCAATGGAGGCTGTCACCGCTCCCACCCGCTCATCCCTGCCGGCGCACAGCCTGTCCGAAAACGCCGGCAGATCAGCCGCCGCCTACCAGGTGTAGCGCGCCACGCCCTTGCCGGCGTAGGACCGGGTCACGCCGGAGAACTCGCCGTCGAAAGTGGCGGCCACCGAGAAGCCGTCCAGCCATTTGACCTCAGCCGAGGCCGTGGTCAGCGCCGAGTTGTGCGCCGGCGCGGCGCCGTTGACGACGAAGCTCGACCCCGGCAGCGCCTGGAAGGTCGCGCCCACACTGCGGTCGGTGTTGTAATCATACGCCCACGCGGTGCGGGTGCGCAGCGTCAGCACCGCATTCGTGAGCGCGTATGATTTGTCGGTGCGCAGGCCGAGTTCGCTGCGCGGATCGGTGACACTCTGCGCGCCATAGGACAGCGCGAAGTTGTTGGTGCCGACGATCGCCTGTTCGGCATAGGACGGCAGCACGAAGGTGGTGAACTGGCCCGCGGCATAGGGCGTGACGCCGATCCAGGGCGTCGCGAAGCGATAGCCGGCCTCGACGCGTCCCGAAAACGCGTTGGCGTCGAAATTCGCCTGCAACTGATCGAAGCCCCCGGCGGTCACGGTGCGGCTGGTGGTGATGTCCTGCCAGCCGTAGGCGAGCGCGCCGGAGATATAGGCCGCGCCGACCGTGTGCTTGATGAAGGCACCGGCCTGGAACAGGTCCGAACGCCCGGTGCCGAAACCGTTGACCGCGAAACTGGTGCCGCCACCGGCTATCGCAAACCCGCCCAGCGTGTTGGGCGAAATGCGATAGTCGGCGCCGACGGCGGTGCCGACTATGCTGCTGGTGCTGCCGTTCGAGCCAAGGGTGGCATTGCCATCGGTGGTCTGCGAGCCGCCAAAGCTCGCCGCCCACACGCTCCAGCGCTGCGCGAACGGATCGGCCGGCCGCGGCGGCGCCTTGTTGTAGACGGCGGCATAGGCGTCGCGCTCGCTCTTGGAGAGCGACGTCCCGTTCGAGGCATAGGCGCTGCTGGCCGCGTCATCGGCATATTGCGAGGCGCCCGGCGTCGATGCGGCGCCACCGCCGACGACGTGGTCGAGCAGCGAGCCCAAAAATTGCGTCATGGCGCTGAAGGTGGTCTGCTGCGAGCCGGTTCCGACCTCACCCGACAATTGCGTCAGCACGCCGGGCAGCGACGACGCGGGAAGGCTGAGAAGCGTGGAGAGGCCCGCCGGCAGCGAGCCGCCGGCGTTGGCGGCGTGGTCGATCGCCGACGCGAGATTCTTCTGGTTGGTATTGAGCCCGGCGGTCTGTTCGAATTGCAGCGACAGCGACAGCGAGACATTGCCGGGCGCATAGCTCAAGGCACCGGTGATGAAATTCGGCAGGTCCAGCGCGTTGAACTGCGTGCCGCCGAGGCCGGCGGACGTCAGGATCGTGTAGGGCTGGTTGAACCTGTAGCTGTTGGTCGGCGAAACCACCTGCACCGTGCCGGCGAGCGTGGCGGTGCCGGTAACACTGACCGCGCTCGGGTTGGCCTGCGTGACCTGAACCAGATAAAGCGCCGCTGTCGTGAACACGAGATTGCCGTTGACAGTCAGCGTGCCGGTCGCACCGGTGGCGTTATTGCCCGGCGCCAGCGTGCCGCCATTGATAATGGTGTTGCCGACGAACCCGGTGCCGCCGAGCGCGCCACCCGCATTCACCGTGGTCAGGCTCGACGAGGCGATCGACCCGTTGACGCTGAGCAGACCGCCATTGACCGTCGTGGTGCCGGTATAGCTGCTGATGCCGTTGAGAAATTCGGCGCCGCCGCCGGACATCACCAGATTGCCGGTGCCGGCGATGACGCCGCCGAAATTGAAGACCTGACCGCTGCCGACATTGAACGTCAGCGTGTTGCTGCCGAGTTGCACGAAGGTGTTGTTGCCGGTCTCATCCATCAACCCCTGGATGGTGTTGTTGGCACTGAGCGCAAGCGTCGCGGTATTCGGTTGGGAATTGGCGAGCTGCGTCGCGGTAGAGCCGCCGATTCGGCCGAGATCGACGCCACTGCTGGCGGCGATCGCGTTGGCGACACCGAGGGTGAGGGTGCCGGCTTCCACGAAGGTACCGCCGGAATAGGCCTGCACCGCAGTCAGCGTGACATTGCCGCTGCTGGCGCCGGTCGAGTCGTCCTTGACCAGGCTGCCCGACAGCAGCGGGCCTGACGTCGCCTCCATCTGGCGGGCATCGCTGATCACACCGTTGTAATTTCCGTTGCTCGTCTGATCGAACACGACCAGACCGCCGGCATTGGCGATGTTGGCATTGGTCGTGGACACATTCGCGGTGGTGAGGTCGAGGGTCGACCCCTGTTCGATGACGGTCCCGCCGCTGTAGGAGTTCGCACCGGTGAGCTGAACGATGCCGCCGATCAGGTGGAAGATACCCGCGCCACTGATCGGGTCGTTGAATTTCGATCCGTCATTGCCGGCATATTGCAGCTCGGTTCCGGCGGCGAGGGAGATCGCCGTGGTGGCGGACGCGCCGAAGACGCCGTTGGCGATGCGCAACTGACCGCCGTTGACGACCACGGTGCTCCCGGTGCCAAAGCTTACCCCACCTGAGCCCGACAGATCGAGCAGGCCCGAGCCGCTCTTGGTCAGCGCGCCGATGACATTGGTGGCGGTTTGGGCGATCACGCTCGACAGCGTCGAGCTGAAATTGTTCACAGTGTCGCCGATCGTCAGCACCGAGTTACCATTGATATTAATGGTGCTGTTGCTGCCGACCGAGTTCAGGCTGGTAAAGGTGTTGTTGGCCGTGATGTTCAGGACCGAAGGCGCCGGCGATTTCTTGACGTTCGACAGCGTGACCCCGGCGGTATCGCCGGCGAAGACATCGACCGCCGAAAGGGTCACCGCGCCGGAAGAGATGTTGATCGCGCCGCTCACATTCGCGGCGGTCGAAATCGTCACGCCGCCCGAGCCCGCAAAGGTCAGGCCGTTGGTGCCCGTGATGGTCGACGAGATCAGCGGATTGGTGCCGCTGAGCCAGATCACGCCTTCGCTGCCGCCGAAGGCGAGCGTGCCATTGGAGATGGTCGAGCCGGACGCCAGGATCAGGCCGGCGGCGTTGGTGCCGTCGCCGAGCGTCAGCGTATTGCCGCCGAGGTTGATGGCCTTGCCTTCGGTATTGAGCGCGAAGGCCGCGACATTGCTGGCCGCCGTGGTGGCGGCGCCGAGCGCGACCACATTGCCCGGTGAATTGGTCAGCGTCGACGCATTGTAGGTCGCCTTCACGTAGCCGTTGGCGCCGTAGGTCACAAAATCGTAAGGCCCTGCGCCCTTCGTCGAGGCGCCATTGTTGGTCACAATGTAAACCGGCGCGATGGCGTCCGTCGCGGTATTGACGAGAGAGGCCGTCCCAACGCCGGAGAAGAACTGTTCCGTGGTCCCGAGCGACGTCGACGAAGACGGGTTCAGAATCAGGGTCGCGCCCGGATCGCGAATGATGCCATTGGTCAGCGTCACCGTCTCTCCGGCCGCGCCGCCGGCGAATTGCAGCGTCGCGGTGGCACTGATCTCAAGGCTGCTGAAAGTAACCGCGCCGGCCGTGGTCGTGTTGCTGTTGAGAATTTCGAGCGTGCGCTGGGTGTCGGACAGGCTGCCCCAGCTGGTCGTGAATCCGTTGACATCGAAGCTGCTGCCGCCGCCGAGGAACAGGTTCCGTTCCGGTGCCGCGAACGAGGCACCGGCCTGCAGCGTACCGCCGTTCAGTTCGACCTCGCCGATCAACGCCGCCGGGCCGGTGGTGTTGCCGAGCGCCGCATCGTTCATGACCCGCACGGTCGGGGCGTTGGTATTGCCGATGATGATATTGCCGTAGAAATTCGGGCTGGCCGTGGACAGGATCAACACGCCCTTGTTGTTGGCATTGTCGTCGATCGTGAGGTCGGAAATGCCTGCGGCATTGCCGATCCCGACGCCGTTGACGCCGAGCGACACGATCTGGCCGAGCGTGGCGATGTTGCCGTTGATGTTGATGGTGGCAGCCTCGCCACCGACGGCGATCGGCCTGGTGCTGTTGAACGTTGTCGTGCCGGTTCCGACCGCTGTCCCGAGCGTCAGCGTGCCGTTGCCCTCGGTGAGGCTGTTGAAGATGATGCCGTTCGCCGCCTGCACGCTGGCGAGAACATTGTTGGGATTGACCGTGGCGCCGGCGGGAACCGCGGCACCCAGCGAGGCGTCACTGGCGACGATCAGATCGCCGGCCAGGATCGAGGTGCCGCCGGTATAGGTGTTGGCGCCGCTCAGCGTAACGGTTTTGCCGTTGTCATTGCCGAGTTCCATGATGAAGCCGACATTCGGCGTCCCGATGGTGATCGGCGAGGCCGCGGTACCGGCGTTGATCGTCGTGATCCCGGTGAAGGTTCCGTTGCCGTCGATCGCGCCGTTGGCCAGGGTCGCATTGCTGATGACACCGCTCTCGGTGATGTTGCTGGAGAGGATGAAGCCCGGCAACTGCGCCGCGGTGACGGTTCCCGCGACATTCGGCAACGTGGTCTGGCTCGATGCCGTCAGATTCCACTTGGTCGCGATGGCGATATCGCCCGGCGACAGGAACGGAAGCCCGAGGCCGTTATTGGCGCCGCGATAGGCCGCCGCCTCGAGGAAGTCCGAATAAAATCCGGTCATCTTGTCGAGGCCCGGCGTCGACGCGCCCACCGCCCCCGTGATGTTGCTCGTGGTCGTGAACAGCTTGGAGCTCTTGTTCTTCAGAATGCTGTCTTCGAGCCCGCGATAGGGATCTTCGGTCAGTCCCGTCAGGCTGGTCGGAAACGGCGCGCCCGTCGCCAGATTGACCGACACCGGTACGCCGTTGTTGAGCGGAAGCAGCAGATTCTGCGACTGCATCATCGCAAAGAACTGGGCGGTCGTCAGGTTCGAGTAATTGGCGATGACGTTGACGAAGACGTTCGGATTGGACGGCCCGTAGATCGAATCCTCCAACGCCGTAAACGTGTGATGGCCGTCGGTGAGGAAAAGCTGGCCGCCGGGGCCGATCACGACCGGTTCGATGTCGGTCAAGAGGTTGGCCTGCAACTGCGACGGGGTCAGCAGGTCGAAGCCGGTGGCTTTCTTGCCGACTTCCGTGAAACCTTCGTTGAGCTGCGTCGAGCGCAAACTGTCGACCGGCACCTCGAACAATGCGAGCGTACCGGGCACGATGGTCGAGGCCATCGCGGGGTCGTAGGTCTGGAACGACGACAGCGACGCCTGTCCGGCCTGGGCGCTGCCGACGACGCTCATGGCGATCGCGGATGCCGAACATAACAGCGTCAGACGCCGCCTCAGGCCTTTCGCAGGCGAAGCGGGTGAAACCGGCGCTGTATACACCGACACAGCACGAAACCCGCGGCCAAAGCCGCTCAACACTGACGCCACCACTACCCCAACCCCGTATCTTGGTTTTCTTGTCCCAAGGGGTCTTTAGGGGCCGTTCTTAACGGTTGGATGACAAAGGTATTACCGTGCGGATTCCGCGATAAAACAATCGTGCGCGGGCCCGAATTAGTTTTCTGTCGGCTGCGGAATAAAATGCGGAGATGAGTTCGAGCTGACGCGGTGGGCGGCGTTTCAACGCGGGATCATCATGCGCCGGATCATGATGCCTAGAATGCCGGCTGCACCGGTGCCGCCGGCGGCGGCGTCAGCACCAGAGGCGGCCTTGGTTTCGGCGGCCGCGCCACGCCGGGAGCGGGGCGCACTTCGATCGGCGGCGGCAATGGCGCGACCTGCTGGCTCACAACGGGCGCAGTGGTGGCCGGCGGCGCGCTCGTGCCTGACGGCGCCACCGGCGGACGCGGCGCATTGACTCTTGGCTTCGGTGGCTGGCCGGGCAGCACTGCACTTGGCACTACATTTGGCGCCGCGATCGGTGGTTGCGCGATGGCCGGCGGAATCGAGGCTGGTGTAACGGCCGGCGGCGGCTCGCCGCGCTCGATCGAATCCAGCCTGCGGGTCTCGCGATCGATCGCCCACACCGCCAGCCATGACGACAGCGCCGTGACGTCGACGGTGCGATCGAGCGCATCGGGCGAGCCCACCGCGAATACCCCGATTTCCGGACGGCTGGCCTGCTGTCCGACCGCCGCCAAGGCAACGGTTGCACGAATATCGGCCTGGTCCGCCGGAATATCGTAACCGCCGGAAATGACGGCGCGGGCGACGTCGGAATCGAGCGTGGTGGCGCCGACGCGAAGCCGGCCATCCCTGATCGTGAATGGAATTTGCGCCGAGGCGACCAACAACGCGCCGTCCGCCAACACCGGCTCCACGATCTTGCGCAGCCTGATATCGTCGGTCGCCTGCCCGGCGTCGCTGGCGCGGATCGCGACATCGAAGGCGCGCGGATCGAGACCGCCGACGGCAGCGGATTCGAGCGTCACGGTTCCGCTGCCGGACATCGCCCCGGTCAGCGCCGACGCGCTGCGTCCCTGGCTCGCCAGCGTCATTTGCATCGATGTCTTGCCCGCAGGCATTTTCAACGCGCGATAATGCAGCGCTGTGCCATCGACCGCGCTGAGCTGAAGACGCGCATTGAGCGCAATGCCACCAGCGGTCTGTCTGGCGTCGATCGTGGCGGTCGCCTCGCCGCGGCCGATTCCGCCCTTGATTGCGTCGAAGGTCAGCGATTGACCGTCACTGCGCACGCTGCCGCTGACCGGGCGCAACTCGCCGCCGCCGGGCAATTGACCACGCAGCGCCTGAAACGCGATGCGGCCGCGCCAGCCCTTCAACAGCCCGGACCCGAGCGGCTCGGCCGCATCGCGCCCCTGCGCCCCAATCGCCAGCGCGAAAGCCGGTGCGAGGTCAAGCGCGTCGAGACCGACTTCGCCCTCGACATTGTGTTCGTCATCGAGCGTCAGCGCCACGCGCCCGCGCAGCCGCGATCCTGCGATTGCGCCGTCCAGATCCTCGAAAGTCAGTTTGCTGCCCAACAGCGACACCCGCGAGGTCACGCTGATGTTCTGCATCAGCCGGTCGGACGGTTTGAGATCGAACAGCGGCGCGAGATTGATGGTGCGCGCCTTCAGGCTGACGCTGGCCTTGGGCTGCGCGGCCCAGGGTTCGGCGGTGCCCTGCGCTTCGGCATCGAGACCCGCTCCCGACAGGCTGATCTTCAGCCGCAACGGCGCCTGCCACAGGCCGCTCACCGATCCCTGAAATTGCGCCGGGCCCTCCCCGGCCGCGATCATGCCGTCGAGCCCGAGCAGCGCCAGCAACGCACCGCCCCGCTCCGACGATAATTTCGAGTCGATGCTGATTTCACTGCGCTGGAGCCTGTCGAGATCGATGCCGCGCAGCGCCGCGATCTCGGGCCTGGCCGTGATGGTGGTGAGGCCTTTCAGTTGCGGCGCGTCGAGATCGAGCGCCGCGTGCGCGACGGTGCGATCGGCGTGTTCGGAATCCTTGTCGAGCGTCAGCGTCAGTTTGAGGCGTGCGGGGCCAATGCTAGATCCTATTGGGCTTGATCCTGTCGGAGCAGATCCCATCGCAGTGAGCCGCGCGGCAAAAGCCGGCGCCAACGGGGCGATCAGCCCGGCGATCTGGCCCAGCGACGCGGCGCTTGAATTGAGCGCCAGTTTTCCGGTCGCGTTGACCCGGTCGAAGGCGCCAGTGCCTTCTACCGCGACGCCGCTGGCTTCGCCGATTTTCAGGTGATCGAGCGAGATCGCCGTCGGACCGTAGCCGAGCCTGGCCGCGAACGGGTGCAATTCCTGGCCGGCCGAAATCGCGTGGCCGATATCCAGCGACAGCTGCATTTGCTCCGGCCACTCGGCCTGCGGGCCCAGCAGCGAACGCACGAAGGCACCTGCGGCATCGAGGTCGAGGCGTTCCGCCTTCAATTCCGCATCGACCCGGGCGCCGCCGCCTGCGGCAGGATTGGCGACCGCGATCCGCCCCTCGACGGCCCCGCCGTCGATCTCGGCCCTGATGGCGTCGATCGCCACGCGATCGGCGGCCACATTGACGTCACCGCGCAGCCGCATCGGCTTCTGGCTGCGATAGGTCACCTCGCTGCGGCCCTGCAACCACGCTGCCAGCGTATCGGGATCGGACGATTCGACGCTGAGCGCGCCCTGAAAATGGCCGGACGGACCTGGTTGCGCATGGCTGCCGCTGAGCGAGACGCCGCTCAGGGAGACATGGGTCGACCCCGGCGCGCGGAAATCCAGCCGGTCGATGGTCCAGGATTTGGCATCGGTACGCAGATCGGCGGCGAAATTCTGCAACGGCCGTCCGCCCAGCATGATCTGCTCGGAGCTGAACTCGATCTGCGCCGGGATCGGCGGCTCGGGGGCGGCCGCGATCAGCGCGCGCAGCGCCGGCAACAACCGGATCGGATCGGCGGCGTTGGTGTCCTTGATGTTGTCCTTGGCATTCTGCTTGTCATTCTCTTTCTCTTTGGCGGCAAATTTGTCGGCGTCGAGCTGGCGCGCCGACAGCACGGCGTGAAGCAGCGGCGAAGCGCCGAAGCGAATGTCGCCCTGGCCTGCCAATTTCAGCGCCGCCTCGTCAAAGCCATAGCTGGCTTCAAGCTGCTCGAGCCGGGCTGCGGCCGGATCGGCCTTGATCCTGGCCGAGATCCGCCACGGCGTCGGCGACGCATCGCTGCCGGCGCTTTTCGTCTTAGGCTCGTTCACTTTGGGCTCGCTCACTTTGGATCCGTTCACCCTGGGCCCGGCGGAAGCTGCCAGCGTCACCGCGCCTTCGAAACGCGGGGCACGGGCCTCGAAGCTCAGCACGCCATCGAGATCGCCCGACAGAGCCCGCGCGCCGGGATCGATGTTGAGATGAATGCGGGTGCCGTTGCCGTCAGGGCCCTGCCCGGATGAAACGCGAAACGGGGTGCGCGCGCCCGACAGCACGAAGCTGCCGTCGCCGCGCACCGAGCCTGCCAGCGAGCGCACGTCGCCGCTGAAGTCGATATCGTTCAGTTCCAGCGTTCCCCGGCTCGCGGCGTCATGCAGCGCGATGCGGCCGGTCAGGTTCAGGCGGTCGATCGCAAGCGTCCCCAAATTGAACTTGCCGGTCGATGCCGGCCAGTCGATCCTGCCTTGCGGATCGAGCCCGAGATCGAGTGCCATACCGTCGATCGTGAGTTCGGTGGCCCGCCATTCGCCCCGCATCAGCGAGCCCAGGCTGAACTCGACATCGAGCCTGTCGGCGCGAACCTTGCCGAGATCGTTGGCGCCGCCGACCACCACCGAGCGCAGCCGCAGCGACGGCGACGGCAACAGCCGCGCATCCAGCTTTCCGGCGACGCGCACCGGGGCGCCGATGATCTGGGTGGCTTCGGTCTCGAATTGCGGCCGAAACTGATCCCAGTCGATGAAATACGGCCCGACCAGCGCGGCGATCAGCGCAATGATGAAGGCAATCGCCAATCCGAGCAGCGTCGTCTGCACGGTGTCTCCCCTCGAGCCCGCTCCGGCTCAGCTGGCTTGCGCGGCATGGCGCCGTCCATTCGCTCCGGCTTTGCGCGCCAATGGCGATCCGGAGTGTCCCACCCGCCGCCGCACGGAAATCAAGGCCGGAGCAACGCCATATATAGAGACAAAAGTGGCGAAGTCACAGCAACCTCGCGTGACAGCGCAATGGACGCCATCACCAGCTGGCGGGCAGGCGCTTGAGTCCACGCAGGACGAAGGTCGGACGCCATTCCGGGGTCTGCGCGTCATCGAGCCGCAGCTCCGGCAGGCGGCGCAGCAGCGTCGCGATCGCGACCTCCGCCTCGATCCGCGCCAGCTGGGCACCGAGGCAGAAGTGAATGCCCCCGCCAAACGACAGCGGGCGCACATTCGGCCTGACGATATCGAGGCGATCCGGCCGGTCGGGATAAACCGCCGGGTCGCGGTTGGCCGAACCCAGCAGGCACAGAACGCTTTCGCCCTTCGGGATTTTCTTGCCGCCGAGATCGTCGATGTCCTCCAGCGCGACCCGTCCGGTCATCTGCACCGAGGAATCGTAGCGCAGGAATTCCTCGATGGCATTGGTGATGAGCGCGGGATTGGCCTTGAGCAGCGCCAGCTGATCGGGGTTACGATGCAGCGCGAGCAGCCCGTTTCCGATCAGGTTGACGGTGGTCTCGTGACCGGCGCCGAACAACAGAATGATGTTGGCGGTCAGTTCCTCATTGGAGAGCTTGCTGCCGTCTTCCTCGGCCTGCACCAGCTGGGTGGTCAGATCGTCGCCGGGTTGGCGCCGCCGCAGTTCAAACAGCTGCTGGAAATACATCGCGGACATGGTGCTGGCGGCATTGGCTTCGGCGATTTCCGCCGGCGACAGCGGCACCGGATCGAGCAGCCGCCCGCCGTTGCGCGAACCGGTGTAAAACACCTCGCGATGTTCGGCGGGAATCCCGAGCATGTCGCAGATGATCGTCACCGGCAGGCGGAACGCGAAATCCTCGATCAGATCCATATGCCCGCGCGGAGCGATGCGATCGAGCGTTTCATCGACGATCGCCTGGATGCGCGGACGCATGTCCTCGACCCGGCGCGCCGTGAAGGCCTTCACCACCAGCCCGCGCAGGCGGGTGTGGTCGGGCGGGTCCTGCTGCAGCATCCAGTGCCGCATGCTGCGAAAGATCGGCTCCTCCATGACATCAGGCCCATAGCGCCGCACGGTCCGATCGACGAAATCCTTGCCGAACCGCTTGTCGCGCAGCGCCAGGCTGACCTCGGCATGCCGGCTGGCGACATACATGCCATGCGGGCTGAGATGCATGGGATCGGTGCGGCGCATCCGCTCATAGGCCGGATAGGGATCGCGAATGAATTCCGGCGCCAGCGGATTGAAAAGCGGCGCTGATGTCGCAGCCTGAACATGCTCGTTCATGGGGTTCCTTGGCTTTCCTTGGGGTTTCCGCGGATTTCCTCGATGCGATCGGGGTTGTCTTGTTTTCCGGGCATGATCTTTCAAGACACCGACCGCAGCAAGCCCCGCCAAGGTGGCGCTTTTGGGCCGGCGCCGGTTCCCTAAGCCTGCGCCCGGTGCAGTTGCCCCGCGACCGCCCGAATCTTGCCGGGCGCCGCCATCCAGATCGATATTCCGGATAATCCGCACACCGCGATACCGATCGCAAAGGCCAGCGTATAGCTGCCGGTAAGGTCGTGCAGCATGCCGGTGACCCAGGGGCCCGCGGCCCCTCCGGCGAGGGCGGCCAGCATGATGGTTCCGAAAATACTGCCGTAATGTTTGCCCTGAAATATCTCCATCACCACGGCACCCATGACGGAGGTCACGCCGTAGCCGAGCGCGCCCTGCGCCACCACCATGACGTAGACCAGCGTCAATGTCGGAAATCGCGCCAGCGCGATCAGGGCCGCCAGGCAGATCGCGAAACCCAGGCAGCTCGTGGTCCAGATCCATTCACGCCCCACCCGGTCGGAGACATGTCCGAGCAGGATCTGCCCGGGAATGCCGAGCAGGCTGACCGCGCCCAGGGCCCAGACCGCGACGTTGGGGCTGAAGCCGATGTCGAGAAGATATTTGGTCTGGTGCACCTGCACGGCATACCAGACGTACAATCCGCCGAAAAACCCGGTCGCGAGCCACCAGAAGCGCGCGGTCGCGATCGCGCGTTTCAACGTCCAGTCGACGCCGGCCCAATCGGGGTCGACGATGTTCGAAACCGGCTCCGCCGATGATGCCGAAGGTGCTCCGTCGCCATCCGGCCGCAGCCCGATATCCTCCGGCCGCTTGCGCAGCAACAGGTTGACCGGCACGAGGACGACCAGAACCAGAACGCCCATCGCCGTGCAGGCCGTCCGCCATCCGTCTTTCTCGATCATGTGCTGCGCCCACGGCAGCAGCGTGATCGAGCCGATGCCGACCCCCGCGAATGCAAGTCCCATCGCAAGCCCGCGCCGGCGATTGAACCAGTTGGGCAGATACAGCGACTGGCCGGAATAGCCGAGACAGATGCTTCCGGCACCGACCAGCACGCCGATGGTCAGATACAGGTGCCATGGCTGCGTCGTCAGCGGCGCCAGCAACAGGCCGCCCGCCATCAGCGCGACGCCGAGTTCCATCACGGCGCGAGGACCGAAGCGATCCATCATGCGGCCGATCAGCGGGCTCATGCCCGCGGAAACCAGAAAGCCGAACGAGAAGGCGCCCGCGGTGACGCCGCGTTCCCATCCGAACTCATCGATGATGGGCGGAAAGAACAGCGAAAACGCCGTGCGGGCGTTGACGCCGATCGCCATGGTCACGAATGTCACCGCGATGATGACCCAGCCGTAAAAGAAGGGAAGCCGCATCAGGAACCTTTTGCTGTGACGGCGAACGAGGCGCCCGTTATTCTGCTGCCGGGCGCGAGGTTGCCGCGTCCGCACACATGTTCACCGTCGAAATATCGGATGGTCATTCAGCACCTCCTGTCTGATCGAGGTGGTCTGAATCGCGCGAAACAGGATCCGCGCCGTCCTCAGATCGTTGGCCTTCACGCACAGATCGACGATCTGGCGCACCGAGGAATCGCGCAACAGGTCATCGGAGATCTTGATGGCGATTTCCATCGCGGCCTTGGCGGCGCGCTCGTATCGGTCGGCCTCATGTTTGTTCCTCCTGCGATCGCTGTTGTTCTTGTCGTCGCTGTTCTTGTTGTCGCTATTCTTGTTCTTGTTATTCTTGGTGTCGTACTTCCCGGCGTCGTTGTTCCCGTTGTCCGCGCACTCGGCAATGCCGCCGGCTTTTTCGGCACTATCGACCGCGGAGCGGCAGATATCCCGTATCCTGTGCGCCGCTTCGATATCGCCGATCGGCCACTGGATCGGTTCGTCCCAGATTTCCTTGCGCTTGCGCTTGTCGAACCACCACATCGCCCTGCCCGAAGCCGGTCTGTAAGCTTGCCCGCTGGTGTCGCATCCTCCGGCGTTTCACTGTTTTACGGATGCTTCGGCGGCCGCGCGGCGCGCGGCTTCGGCGGCCTGCGGATGCCGTCGATAGTAATCGCATTCGCCGGGCCGGGCGGCACGGTCCAGGCCTTCCTGCACGGCGGCCTGACGCAAGCTCTCGTCTTTCAATCTCTCTTCCTGGGTGTCGACGATCGTCTGCTCGCCAATGAAGGCGAGATAGGATTGGCTGCTGGTGAGCGGAAGAATGCCGGCCTCGCTCCCGAGCACCTTGCAGCCGAGGGCGAAATACAGATCCTTGGTGCGGTGCAGGAATCGGTCGCGCTTCTCCAGATATTTCGCCTTGATTCTGGCGCGCAGGGATACTGCAGGCGGATCGACCTGCTGTGCTGCAGCCGGCAGCGATCCTGCAAGCAGTGCAACAATGATCAGCGCCATTATGCCTCGACAACGCATGCGGACCATCTCCCCCTGGACTCGCCAATTGTTTCGCAACCGGCGGTATCCCGCAAGAGCTATTCGACCGGAGGTGGAAAAGTGGCGATCGACAGCCGTGTCCGGTTTTGTGACACCCTCCGGGCCGTCAGTGCTTTTTTGTGGATAAGCCCTATGCCGCCGGCAATATCTTTCCGGGATTGAAAATATTCTGCGGATCGAGCGCGGCCTTGATCGCGCGCATGGCGTCGATGGCCTCACTGCCGAGTTCGGCCTTGAGGTATTTTTGCTTGCCCTGCCCGATGCCGTGCTCGCCGGTGCAGGTGCCGCCCATCGCCTGCGCCCGTTCGACCAGCCGGTGCATGAAGTCCTCGCCGCGCGCCATCTCGTCGTGATCGTCGACATCGCACAACAGCGAGCAGTGGAAATTGCCGTCACCAACATGGCCAACGATCGGCGACTGCAGTCGGAGGCGCTTGAGGTCCGCCTCGGTTTCGGTGACGCAATCGGCGAGGCGCGAAATCGGCACGCAGACATCGGTCGCCACCACGCCGGCGCCGGGACGCAGCGCCTTGACCGCCCAATAGGCGTCGTGCCGCGCCTGCCAGAGTTTGGTGCGATCCTCCGGCCGTGTGGTCCAGGTGAAATCGCCGCCGCCGCATTCCCTGGCGATCTCGCTGAAATTCTTCGACTGCTCGGCGACGTCGTTGGCGCTGCCGTGGAATTCCAGCAGCAATAGCGGCGTCTGCGGCAGCGACAGTTTCGAATAGGAATTGCAGGCGGCCACCTGCTCGGCATTGAGCAGTTCGATGCGCGCCACGGGAATGCCGGTCTGGATCGCGAGGATGGTCGCCTGGCAGGCGCCGCGCACGGTCTCGAAGGAACACGCCGCCGCGGCGATGGTTTCGGGAATGCCGCGCAGCTTGATGGTGAGCTCGGTGATGATCCCGAGCGTGCCTTCGGCGCCGACAAACAGATGCGTCAGGTCGTATCCGGCGCTGGATTTCTTCGCGCGCGTGCCTGTCGTGATGATCTCGCCGTCACCGCGCACCACCTTGAGCGCCAGCACATTGTCGCGCATGGTGCCGTAGCGCACCGCGTTGGTGCCCGACGCCCGCGTCGACGCCATGCCGCCCAGCGACGCGTCGGCGCCGGGGTCGATCGGAAAGAACACGCCCTGGTCGCGCAGATATTCGTTCAGCGCCTTGCGGGTGACGCCGGGCTGGATCACGCAGTCGAGGTCGTCGGCGTGGACCTCCAGCACCTTGTTCATGTCGCGAAGATCGATGCAGACGCCGCCGGCCGGCGCGTTGACCTGTCCCTCCAGCGAGGTGCCGGTACCGAACGCGATCACGGGAACGCCGTGTTTGGCGCAAATCCGCACCACGTCCTGGATGTCGGCGGTTTCCTGCGCCATCACCACCGCGTCGGGCGGCTGCGGCGTCAGCCAGGTCGTGGTATGCGCATGCTGGTCGCGCACCGCCTTTGATGTGATCAGCCGGTTGCCGAATCGCGCCGCCAGCGCTTCGAGGGTGCCAGCCAGCGCCTGCGGTTCCGGACGTCTTGGATTATTGGTGATGGTCATGCTCAAAGCGGTATCCTCCCGGCAAAAATACCGTGGCAAAGGATATAAAGTGGGTCAAGGGACCATGGTCGCGACTTCGGTGAAGATCCTGGTCCGAACAAAGGGGATAGACGATGACGACGCTTGCCGCCGGTGACGACCTGCTCCGGCCCGTGCCGTTCCTGTCGTCGGTGATGCAGATCGAACCGCAATGGATCGACTATAACGGCCATCTCAACATGGCCTATTACAATGTGATGTTCGACCGGGCGATCGACGAATTATGGCTCGAGCTCGGGATCGGGCCCGGCTACATGAAGGCGCGCCAGGGCTCGACCTTCACCGCCGAATGCCATGTGCGCTATCTGCGCGAGATTCATCTCGGCGATCCCGTGCAGGTGTCGATCCTGCTGGTGGGGGCGGACGAGAAGCGGCTGCACACGTTCGAGGAACTGCGCCATGCCGGCGAGGGCTGGCTATCGGCCACCTCCGAAAACATGACGATTCATATCGACATGACCGCGCGCAAGACCGCGCCGTTTCCACCCGACATTCGCGCCCGCATTCAGGCCGTGGCGAACGCCCACAGCGCGGTGGCGCGGCCCGAGGGGATTGGGCGAAACATCGCGATGCCGTCCAGGAAATAATTCTTCAGACCCGCGTGCGGCCGCGCGCCACGCCAACCACGGCGGAGAGCAGAAACAGCACCACGGCGATGAAGAAGATCGTCTTGGCGATTTCGATGGATACGCCGGCGACGCCGCCGAAGCCCAGAATGCCGGCGATCAACGCAACGATCAGGAACGTAACGACCCAGCTCAACATCATAGAACCTCTGTTTGCAATCCCTGTTTCAAGATCCGCGCGACGGAGAACCTCGCGCCTGCGCTGCCAAAACAATCCGGCGCCGGAACAAATGTTCCGGCCCGCTCGAGGCCCCGAAACCACGAAAATCCTGTTCTGGCGGGAACAAAATCAGGGACTGGCGGCCAATCGGCGCCCGCAGCCGCGACGGGATAACTCCTGTCAAATCCGCCATCAAAGCCCTATATGCCTTTCAATCCTGCTATGAAGGCTCCCCTTCACGGCGCCGCGGTGCCATCGTGGGCGCAAGACGATTCGCATATGACCGAGCCGAACAAGCTGACCCATCATGGCGTCCCCGACCACCAGCCCGCCGCTGGCGGCATTGCCGCGCGTGCCCGGGCGGCCGCGACCCCGCAATATCTCACCGGGCTCAATCCGGAGCAGCGCGAGGCGGTCGAAACGCTGGACGGACCGGTGCTGGTGCTGGCCGGGGCCGGCACCGGCAAGACCCGCGTATTGACCTCGCGCATCGCCCACATCCTGAGCCAGGGCCGTGCCCGGCCCGGCGAGATCCTGTCCGTCACCTTCACCAACAAGGCGGCGCGCGAGATGAAACTGCGGCTCGGCCATATGCTCGGCCAGGCCGTCGAAGGCATGCCGTGGCTCGGCACCTTTCACTCCATCGGCGGGCGAATCCTGCGCAGCCATGCCGAACTGGTGCAGCTGAAATCCAATTTCACCGTGCTCGATGTCGACGACCAGATTCGCCTGCTGAAACAGCTCTTGGCGGCCGACAATATCGACGACAAGCGCTGGCCGGCGCGCATGCTCGCCGGCCTGATCGACGGCTGGAAGAATCGTGGCCTGATGCCCTCGCAGGTGCCACCGGGCGAAGCCGCGGTGTTCGGCAATGGCCGCGGCGGCAAGCTCTACACCCTCTACCAGGAGCGGCTGAAGATTCTCAACGCGGCCGATTTCGGCGATCTCTTGCTGGAAAACATCCGGCTGTTCCGCGAACATCCCGATGTGCTGCGGCAATACCAGCACCGCTTCAAGTTCATCCTGGTGGACGAATATCAGGACACCAACGTCGCGCAGTATCTGTGGCTGCGGCTGTTGTCGCAGGCGCCGGCGAAGCCGGGCACACCGCTGGCGTCGGTCATTCCGGGGTACGTTTCCTCTCCTGTCATTCCGGAGCAGGCCGAAGGCCTGAACCCGGAATCTCGCGAAGAGGACACCTCTCTAGATTCCGGGTTCGCACCTGACGGTGCGCCCCGGAATGACGGGGGAAACATCTTGCCACCCCCATCGCAACCGCCGCCCAAGAACATCTGCTGTGTCGGCGACGACGATCAGTCGATCTATGGCTGGCGCGGGGCGGAGGTCGACAACATCCTGCGCTTCGAGCATGACTTTCCCGGCGCCAAGGTCATTCGTCTGGAGCGCAACTACCGCTCCACCGGCCACATCCTCGCCGCCGCCTCGCATCTGATCGCGCATAATGAGGGCCGGCTCGGCAAGACCCTGCGCACCGAGGACGTCGACGGCGAAAAGGTCACCGTGACCGGCTCCTGGGACTCCGAGGAGGAAGCCCGCGCCATCGGCGAGGAGATCGAGGAGCTGCAGCGCGGCGGCCACAAGCTCAACGACATCGCGATCCTGGTGCGGGCGTCGTTCCAGATGCGCGAATTCGAGGATCGTTTCGTCACGCTGGGCCTGTCCTATCGCGTGATCGGCGGCCCCCGATTCTACGAGCGCGCCGAAATCCGCGACGCGCTGGCCTATTTGCGCGTGATCAACTCGCCGGCCGACGATCTGGCATTCGAGCGCATTGTCAATGTGCCGAAGCGCGGGCTCGGCGACGCCACCGTGCAGATGCTGCACGACCACGGCCGCAAGCGCCGGATTCCGCTGTTCGAGGCCGCCCGCGCCGTGGTCGAGACCGACGAGCTGAAGCCGAAGGCGCGTGGCAGCCTGCGCGACCTGCTGGCCAGTTTCGAGCGCTGGCGGGTCCAGCGCGAGGTGGTGTCGCACACCGAGCTCGCCGAAATCGTGCTCGATGAAAGCGGCTATACCGAGATGTGGCAGAAGGACCGTTCCGCCGACGCCGCCGGACGGCTCGAGAACCTCAAGGAGCTGGTGCGCTCGATGGAGGAGTTCGAGAACCTGCAGGGCTTCCTCGAACACATCTCGCTGGTGATGGACCGCGAAGGCGGCGCCGAGGACGATGCGGTATCGCTGATGACGCTGCATTCGGCCAAGGGGCTGGAGTTCGACAATGTGTTCCTGCCCGGCTGGGAGGAAGGCCTGTTTCCGAGCCAGCGCACGCTCGACGAGCAGGGCCGCGCCGGCCTCGAAGAGGAGCGGCGTCTGGCCCATGTCGGCCTGACCCGCGCGCGCCGCCGCGCCAAGCTCTATTTCGCCACCAACCGGCGCATTCACGGCACCTGGTCGACCACCATCCCCTCGCGCTTTCTCGACGAACTGCCGGCGCATAATGTCGAGATCACGGAATCCAAGGGCGGCTCCGGCTGGGGTGGTTCCAGCGGCTACGGTCCCTCGCGCTTCGACAATGTCGAATCCTTCGGCTCGAGCTATGCGACGCCGGGCTGGCAGCGGGCGCAGGCCAATCGCGCGCGCGGCCAGAGTGGACGCAACGGACAGGCCGGCGGCGGCTTCAATGAAAGCCAGTCGCCATTCTCGGGCTCGCGCAGCGATGCCTCAGGCTCGCGCGGCGCAGCCTCCTCGCGCACCAAGCGCGCGCCGATGACCATCGAAGGCGAGCTGATCGCGAAATCGACCGGCACCGTTTCGGAATTCTCGCTCGAGGATCGCGTGTTCCACCAGAAATTCGGCTACGGCCACGTGGTGAAGATCGACGGCAACAAGCTCACCATCGCCTTCGAGAAGGCCGGCGAGAAGAAAGTGGTCGACAGTTTCGTCGAGCGGGCCTGAGCCCACCGGACGGCCCGCGCCCGCGCCGTTCAATGTGACGTATTTCACATCCGTACCCGGCTTTGGCAGTTAAGACTGACGGCATCCAAGACTGGCGGCATCGACGCCATTCACACAGCATCTTCTGCAGTGCCATGAAAAAGACAGACCCCCAATTTCCTGCACAACGAATTGGTCTGGCGAGCGGTCTCATGTTGCTGGTGATGAGCCTGGCGCCGATGGCTGCCATGGCCGGCCCCCGCGAGGACTGCGCGGCGCTGTTTCGCCAGGGCGCCCAGTACCAGGACCAGCACAATTACGCCAAGGCGGCGGACACGCTGGAACGCGCGGCGAAGCTGGGTGAAACCGCGCTCGGACCGAACGCGCCGGAGCTTTCCGACATCTACAACGCGCTCGCCCACACCGATTTCAACCTTGGCCGCTACGCGGACGCCGTCACGGCGCTGCAGCGCACGCTGGCGATCCGGGAAAGGGCCTTCCCGCCGACCCATCCGAAGGTTGCCAACAGCATCAATGACCTCGCTTTCCTCGAGGATAATCTCGGCCGCTATGATGAAGCCGAAGCCCTCTACAAGCGTGCGGCATCGATCCAGGAGAAGCTGCAGGGACCCGATCATCCCGAGACCGTCAGGGTGCTGAATAACCTGGCGGTGCTTTATCTGCATGCAGCCCGATACGCCGAGGCCGAGCCGCTGCTGAAACGCGTCACCGCGAGCTGGGAGAAAGCCCTCGGCGCGACACGTCCGGATGTGCTGACCAGCTACAACAATCTCGCCGGTCTCTATGACCTCGAGGGCCGCTACGCCGAAGCCGAACCGCTGATCCGGCATGTGCTCGAGATCCGCGAAAAGGTCCGCGGGCGGGATCACCCGGATGTCGCGCAAAGCCTGAACAATCTGGCCGGCCTGTACAGCGAGGAGGGCCGCTATGCCGATGCGGAGCCGTTGATCAAGCGCGCGCTGCAGATCGAGGAAAAAACCCATGGCGCCGACCACCCCGAAATCGTCCCGGACCTCATGGTGCTCGCCGCCGATTACCAGCAGGAAGGCCGCTATGCCGACGCCGAGCCGCTGCTGAAGCGCGGATTGGCGATCCGCGAAAAGGCGTTCGGCCCGTCGAACACCAACGTCGCCCAGATCGTCAACAATATTGCCGGGCTGTATATCGACGAAAAACGCTACGCCGATGCCGAACCGCTGTTGAAGCGCGCGCTCGCCATCAACGAGAAGGCGCTGGGCCCCGACCATCCCGAGTTCGCCGCCGGCCTGCACAATCTCGGCTTTGTCTACACCCGGCAAGGCCGCTACCCGGAGGCCGAACCGTTGCTGACGCGCGCGTTGGCGATCAAGCAAAAGGCCCTTGGGCCGGATCATCCCGAGGTCGCGACCAACCTCAGCGCGCTCGCCGCGCTCTATGATGCGCAAGGCCGCACCGGCGATGCGCTGGCGGCGTCACGCGCGGCGACGGCCATCGTGGTGAGACGCAGCGAGCAGGCCGATCATGATCGCACCGGCAGCAGCGAACGCGAACGTCA
>Ga0302324_100008598_pt1 | contig 21501 bp, 19 predicted proteins | sample Palsa_T0_1_FD_201949 | JGI IMG/M metagenome (GOLD analysis project Ga0302324, IMG submission 201949) | Peat permafrost microbial communities from Stordalen Mire near Abisko, Sweden - Palsa_T0_1 | ecosystem: Environmental > Terrestrial > Soil > Palsa > Peat permafrost | place: Sweden: Abisko...
GAATCAAGATTGGTGGCGGTCGCGAACAGACCAAACGAAAGCAGAATCCAGCCGATGAGTCGTATTACAAAATTTATGGCCAGTTCAAAAATCCGCATGGTCGTTTCTTTTTTTCCCCCGCTTCTATGCGCTCCCCGCTTTCGCCGTCACCCGCGCCGGCGAGGCGGCAGCCGCCGCTTCTCCGAGCTTTTTGGGGGACACGGGCCCACTGAACCAACTGCGCCATCCCTCCCGCAATTCCAACATCCCCCACTGGGCCGCGGCGACCAGAATGCGCGGCAGGTCTTTCGGGCTGATGGAAAAGCTCTGAAATAGATAGTGCCGCCGCGAATTCGCCCGGCCGCACGCCCGGCGTTCCCTGCGCTTCCGGGCAATGGCGCCGAAGCGCGCATTGTAAAGCCGCATAAAGTGATAGACCGGAGTTGAGACGGGAACGGAAAACGGAGGCGAGGCCAGGGCCTTGGCGCCGTATTTGAACGGCTGCGAGACGATGCCCAGATAGTAGAGGCCAAGGTCCATGCGGAAAGCCAGGCACATGAGATCGTATTCCCCGAGGTACTCGTATTTGTCCCGGTAAATGGCCTCGAACCAGCGCCGATAGCTGCGCGTGAAAGTCGCGTTGTGCGTCTCGATGAGGGGTGCGAGCGGCTCCCCGCGGCGTTGCGCGGAGATCAACGCCGTGGTGGCCGTGCTCGTAAAGGAAATCACGTCCATGCCCGGGCTGTAGAGGGGATCGAGAAAGGAGGCGGCGTCACCGACCAGCGAAAAGCCATCGCCGGCGAAAACCCGGCTGTGGTAGGCGAGATTTCTCCGCCAATGGACATCGCCCTCGATCCATCCGGCGCCGTCGAGCACTTCTCGCGCGACGGGATGCCGAAGGAGGAATTCGCGCAAGCGGTCACCCAGCCTAGCCTCGCCTTGCGGAAATGAAACCAGCCGCTCGTCAAAAACGACGCCGACGCTGACATCACCACCCTTGAGCGGAATCCACCAACTCCACCAGCCATCCCCGACAATATGATTGGTCGCAGTGTTGCGCGAACCCAGGCAACGGCGGGACCATTCGGGAAATTTTTCGGCCAACTCCCGCCCGTCCCAATCCTTCACGTTGCGCCAGCGCGCCCAGGCCGCCGTGATCGGGTGCGCGGTATTTGGCTCCAGCCAGCCTCCCTTTCGGGCCAGCAGCGCCACGAACCCGGAGGCGTCCACCACCCAGCGGCTGCGAATGGTTTCGACGCCGCCAGCCGTCTTGATATCGATTTCCTGTTCGCCACCGGGCGAAAGACGCACCGCCGTGACTTGGGCCGGACGACGCAAATCCACCCCTCCGGCAACGGCCCGGCGCAGCAATTCTTCATCCACCACCGCCCGGTCGAGTTGCCAGGAAGGCAGCCGCACGTGGTATTTGGGCCCGATTTCGCTGGAATCCTGGAGGTTCTGCGTCCGTTCGTTGGCAAACCAGAAGCGCATGCCCTGCTTCACGAGGTGTTCGTTGTTCAAGTGCTGAGTCAGGCCGAGGACCCGGCCCAGGAAATAGCTGCTGATCTCCACGGTCGCTTCACCCACCCGGCGCGTGAAATGCGGCTCCCGCTCGACCACAAGCACCCGCATGTCCGGAAATTCGCGGCGCAAGAGCGTCGCCGTGGCCGCGCCGGCGAGTGAGCCGCCGATGATGACTACGTCGTAAGACATGAACCGCGAATTTGCGCGGGGTCACCCTTCCCGCCAATGCAAATTATTCGATTGCGCCCGCGCGCCGTCCCGCTTGAACTTCCGCGCTCCCAACTGATGCGCCCGTTCCTCCCACTTTTCTGCATCCTCTGCGCGCTTCCCGCCCGGCCCGCCGAACCGCTCGACCTCGCCCCGGTCAGGAAATGGCTGGCCCGGCAGGATGAATTGCGCTCCGTCGAGGCGGACTTCACGCAGATCCGGGCGCTCCGGGCGTTGCGCGACCCGATCACGACACCCGGCCACCTCTGGTTCAGCGCGCCGGACTCGCTGCGCTGGGAACTCGGCGAGCCGGCCAGGACCATTGTCGTGCGCAAAGGCGACACCTATTATCTGATCCAGCCCGCCAAAAAGAAAGCGGAACGCTACAAGGCGGAAAGCATGGCCAAAAAGGGAGGGGCGATGGGCTTTGCGATGATGAATTTCCCGATCGCCAAAGATTTTGCCGATTTCAACCGCCAGTTCGAGACCCTCGCGGTGAGCGTCTCCAGCGACCATTGCCATCTCGAAATCCTGCCGCGCGACGCCCAGGCGCAGAAATTCCTGCAAGCGATCAAGCTGGATTTTGACACGGCCAGCGGCCATCTCCTCTGTTTCGAACTGGTGACGCGCGAAGGCTCCTCCCTGCGCAACGACTTCGCCAACGTCCGGATGAACCAGAAATTCGACCGGCGCGTGTTCGAGTACGATTTCACCGGCTACGAGATCGTCGATGGAAAGAACTAGGCTTCGCTGGGTCGGCATCGCGGTTGCGCTCCTGGTGTTTGTCGGCGCGGGACTCTCCCGCATCAGCTTCAACGTCGATATCCTCAGGCTGCTGCCCACGCACCTCCCCCAGGTCAAAGGGTTGTCGCTCTTCCTCAAGCACTTCGCGCAGCCAAATGAGCTGATCGTCACCATTGAAGCACCCACGCCGGCAGCCGCGGACCGCACCGCCGGGACGCTGGCCGAGGCGCTCGCGAAGCGTCCCGACCTCGTAGAGCGGGTCGTGGCGCATGCGCCTTGGGAAAAACATCCGGCGGACCTTTCGGAATTGCTCGCTTATCTGGTCCTCAATCAGCCGCCGGAGAAGATCCGCTCCCTGGTCGCCGCGGTCGCCCCCGAAAACGCCGACGCCACGCTCAAAGCGAGTGTCGAAAGGCTGGGCGATTCCGTCTCCCCGCAGGAGATCGCCGTGCTGAGCTACGATCCGTACAACTTCGCCGGCGTGCTCGGGGACGCCGGGTTTCTGTCATCCAACGGAATCGAACCGTCGGAATTCTCCTCCGCCGACGGGACGTACCGCGTCGTCTACGTCCTCTCCGCGCACAGTTTCCCAAACTATAAAGCGGCCATCGCCTGGGTGCGGACGATAAACGGACTGGCGCGCGCGGCCGTTGCGGATCCGGCTGTCCACCTTGGCTTCACCGGCGAGCCGGCCTTCATGGCCGACATCTCCGGGAGTATGGAATGGGACATGATGTCGTCGGGCTTCGCCACCCTTCTGGTGATCGCCTCCATCTTCTGGCTTTGCTACCGGCGCGCGCGGCCGCTGCTCGATTTGCAGAACATGCTGGTGCTCATTTTCACCCTCACGCTGGCCGCGGCGGGACTCTTCCTCAGTCAGTTGACGGTCATTGGCGTCGGCTGCGCCGCCATCATGATCGGCCTGAGCGTCGATTACGGCTACTTCGTCTATCAGCGCTCGATCCACCATCACGGCACCCTGGCCGAATTGCAGCGCCAATGCGTCCAGAACATCGTCTGGACCTCCGGCACCACGGCGGCGGTCTTTTTCGCGCTCAACTTCAGCAGCCTTCCGGGCCTCTCGCAACTCGGGAACCTCGTTGGCATCGGGGTGATCATTGGCGCGATCGTCATGCTCACCCTCTTCGCGCGGCTCGCCATCCGCTTTCACCGTCGCGAAGATTCCCGGCTGCCGTCGGTCGTCGAGCGGCTTTTTGCCACACCCGGCTTTTGGCGGAATGGCGCGTTCCTGACCGGGGGGCTGGTCGTCGTGCTGCTCGGGGTCCTTTGCGTCAAGGGCCCGCCGCCGCCCGATTTTTCCGCGCGGACGTTGCGGCCGCGGGTGAGCGAGGCCTATACCGCGCTCGACCACCTCTACGTGCGGCTCACCGACGACCGGGACGTGCTGAGCCTGGTCGTCGCCGGAAAGGATGCGCCCGAGGTTCTCAAGCGGCTGCGCACCGCGGAGGCCAGCCTCGCCGCCGCCCAGGCGCGAGGCGAAGTGAAAAGCTATCGCACTGCCCTGCCCCTTTGGCCGGTCACCAAGAATCAGCGCGCGAATCTGGCGGCGCTGGCGGCGCTGGCCGCGGAATTGCCGCGCCTGCGCAAAAGCGCCGTCGATGCCGGCTTCAAAGATGAAGCCTTTGTTCTGGATGAAGCCATGCTGCGCCAATGGCAGGAATGGGCGCAAAAGAACGGCATCGCTGATCATTCGGATGGCGCGACTGCGCCGGCTGCGGTGACGGAATCCACTCCCATCTGGCCGCAGAACAATACCAGCCGCTGGATCTTCCGCCGCGTCGCCAGCCACGAAGGCGACCAGCTTCTGGCCATGGGAATGGTAACACCCATGCCCGGCCATGAAGACGACGTCACCAAGGCCGTGCAGAGCGACGGCACCTGGCTGGTCAGCTGGAACCAGCTTGGACGCGAGTTGCGCCGCGTGATTCCACGCGAGTTCGGCCGGGTGATCATCGCCTTGAGTGCCGTGGTCATCTTCCTCCTGGCGATCGCCTACCGTGACCTCCTGGCGGTGAGTCTCTTTGTCCTGACAACCGCCCTCGTCCTCGCGTGCCTGGCCGGGGCGATGTCCCTGCTCGGCATGAGCTGGAACTTCTTCAATCTCGCCGCCCTCCTCCTCCTGCTCGGAACCGGGACCGACTACAGCATCCTCCTGCTGCTCGCCCTGAAGCGCAACGGAGGCGACGCCCCGGCTGCGCAACGCGAATTGGGCCTCGTCATCTGCCTCTGCGCTTTTTCGGCCTCGGCCGGATTCGGGACCATCAGTTGGGCCAATCATATCGGCCTGGCCAGCCTCGGGCAGACCTGCGCGCTGGGCCTGGTGATCGACGCGCTCATTTCGCTGTTTCTCCTGCCCCAGGCGTGGACATTTCTGCACCGCAGGCCGGCGCGCGCCGGATGAAGCGTGGCTCCGTCTCCTGCATTGGGAGCAGAATGCGCATGCCGTCGTCCACCGGTAGGGAACGACCGCCGGGCGTTCCCAAACTTCCGTCCTCACGGAAAGCGGAATCTCAGCCATCAAATTCGCAAGCCCGACGCCGAACCGGCTACTCGTCCGCTGCGAGGGTACGCCCGGCGGTCGTTCCCTACCAGGTGGGCTGTCGCGCTCGGCGAAGGCTCAAAACCGGTGCCGGGTAGTGTCCTAATTTGAATTCTGACGCTGTGGAACATTTTCCGAGCGCGGTTCGTGCGTCAGCGCTCCTCCAGTTGTTTACGTTTACCCGAAGCCCACAGGCGCACGTACCATTCCAACGAGTCGCCGATTGGTTGGCAGTGCTCGGAAGCCCAAATGAGCGGGAAGTAGAAATGCCTGATCCGCAGCAATCCCGACACGGAAGGATTGTCCCTCTCAAAAGACATCATCACTGGGCCGACTGAAAGCGGATAGGCGATCAGCAAGGCACAGAGCAGGGCCGGAATCAGGTGGCGCGGCTTCATTTCTTTGTTTGGCTGACGATCGACACACGCACGGCTCCGATTGGGGAGTCGGCTGGCGGGATGCCCTTAACGGTCACGTATCCCACACCTTTAAACCACCCCCCGGGCAAAAGTATTGCATGTTCCGCGCCGTGCGTCACGTTCAGCAATGAAACCGCGCCACCTGATTCCAGCCCTGCTCTGCGCGTTGCTGATCGGCTACCCATTGTCACTTGGGCCGGTTGCGCGAATTGACGTGATGACGCACCCCGTGGGATTCATGGGCAGCACGGCTGCGTTTCAAGCATACTATGCTCCAATGATGTGGATTAACCCTCGGAGTCCTTTCTTGAGGCACCTATTGAACGGATACGTGAACTTGTGGCTGCCGTCCGAGATCGTCCATAGCGTTCCTCCAAGTCCAGATTGAGATTTTGCGGATCATTTCCGCCTGTTTAAACAACGTGTTCAAATTAGGACACTACCCGGTGCCGAGGAGCCTTGACAATTTCACTTCGCGGTCAATGATCGTGTGCATGGCTGGACGCAAGACCCTGCCGCACGAGCCACCGGCGGGAATTGATCCATCACGGGAGGTGTGGTTCATCACAGTGTGCTGCCAATCGCGTATCTCCAATCAACTCGCAAAAGCGGGCCTTTGGCCATTCCTAACCGAATCGATCAAATGGCGCGTCGAATCGGACCTCTGGTGGATTTACGTTTTCCTGGCGATGCCAGATCATTGCCACTTTCTGGCCAGCTTTCCGCCAGGCAGCGGCATCAAGAAAACGTTGGCTGACTGGAAGCGTTGGATCGCGGCCCAGCGTGGAGTTAAATGGCAGACCGATTTTTTCGAGCACCGCTTGCGTGCCGATGAGAGTTTCGACGAAAAGTACAGCTACATTGTGGCGAATCCAGTGCGGGCGGGCTTGGTGAGGAAGAGTGAGGAATGGCCGTATATCTGGCGGCCAGTCGATGCCCTGCCGTTCACAGGATTGGATCGTTGATTACTCAATTTTCCCGCTCGCAGAGGGGAAGTTTGGGAACGCCCGGCGGTCGTTCCCTACCGGTGGAGGTCGGCGTCTCTCCACCATTCTCGGTGCGTCCGGTGGTGGTCCCGGGCGCCGCCTACGGCGACGTCTCCGGCGCGCGGAAGACGAAGAAATGGCTGTTGAACGGCGTCACTCCCCACAGCGGGCGCATCTCGCAGGCGAAGCCCCGCTCCCGGAACGGAGCCATGATCTCTTCGGCGCTTCCGTAATGGCGCGCCCGCGATTTCATCCAAAGGCTGGCGCGAAGAAACAGCTCTTCGATTTGGGTCACGCGGAAACGCCAACTGGTGTCGCGCGGTGTGGCGCGGACCAGGCAAAACGCGCCGGGAGCGACCAGGGTTGCGAGCCGCTCGAGCAACGGCCGCTGGCGGGCCGCTGGTAGATAGTGCAGGACATCAAACAGCGCCACATGCCCGCAAAAGGTTGCCGGGCCAAAGGCGTCATCCACCGCGAAGGCAATGTCGCGATAGGCGCGGGTCGATACGTCTTGGGCCCGGGCGATTTTTGTGGCATCGAAATCGATCCCCGCCAGGGGCGCCGCAAATCCGCGCTCCCGCAGGTAGAACTCGAAGAGCCCGATGCCGCAGCCGATATCGAGCACGGGGAGCGGCGACTCCTTCAGCAAGTCGAAGGCGGCGGCGAAGACAGGGTCACGGCGCAACTTGCCCCGCGCATAACCTTGCATCCACCGGCCCGGATACTGGAGGGCGATACGCTCGATCACTGCGGGGGTCTCTGAGACGCTTTTCGGCCTAACGGATGGCCAATTCCACGGGATTCGATTTCCAGATGCCGTGATGCGCCATGAAATTGAGGACGCTCCGGGAGTAGAGCGAACTGGTGGTGGCGCCCGACGCCATGAGGGCAAAAAGGCGGTTCATATAGGCTTTGATGGCATCGCTGATTTTCCCGGGATACGCCCGCTCGAAATGCGCCCCGGTGTGATACATCGCAAACATCCGGCCGTCGTAAAAGTATTGGATGAGTTCCATCCAGGCCTTGATGAGCTTGCGCATTTCGCGGCTATAATCGGGCAGGTTCTGAAGGTTGTCGCAGAGCACTTCGGCGGAGTGGAGCGCGAGCCACATGCCGGGCGAAAGCATGGGATCGACAAAGCCGAAGGCGTCACCGGTCATGACCCAGCCCGGGCCATGGCCGCGCTTGGAGACGAGCTGGTAGTTGGTGTAGACGGCGACTTCGCTGACCCGCTGGCGGTCTTGGCCTGCCGCACCGAGTTGGGAATCGCGCGCAATGGCCGCCTCGAGTCGCTCTTCGGGCGTGTCGCCGAGTGGCGCGGCCTCATCCTTGTTCAAGACAATTCCGACCGAAAGGCGGTCGCGCAAGGGGATGCGCCAGCTCCAGCCGGCGTGATCCATGCGGCCGATGACGACCTGACCGCGGGGGGGCCGCTCGACGAATCCCTGATAATGAGCAAAGTATGCAATATCCTTCCGTGGACCGACTTCCGATGGAATTTCCAAGGTTCTCGCAAAAAGTCGCGTGCGCCCGGTCGAATCCACCAATAGATCCGGTTGCATGCCGCGCAGCCATGGCGCCTGCTCGAGCGTCTCGGCGGAAAGCTTCAGCCCATCTTCTCCGACCCGCTCGATTTTTGCCCTCACTCTGGCGCGCTTCGCCCCCAGTTCGTCCGCCCGCTCCTCAAAGAGGCGGTCGAGGGCCGGACGCGGTGAATTATAGGCGTAGGTGGGAAGGATGCCATCGACCGATTGGAAACAAAAGTCGATCTCCTCATCGAGGCCGAAGGTAAAGGTCACGCCAGGTTTGTGCTGGCAAATAGCGGCGGCACGGTCCTCGAGGCCCAGCTTGCGCATGACGGGAATAATCGCCGGAATGAGTGACTCCCCGACGATCAGGTCGGGTCGGCGGCCGTCGTCGAAAATCGTGACGTCGATGCCCTTGAGGGCCAGGAGGCAGGCCAGGGTCGCGCCCGACGGGCCGCTGCCGATGATCCCAACGGTGTTGATTTTCTTGTTCATCTCTGGATTTTTCCGCTGGGCGTGAGCGGCACGCTCTCGACCAGCTTGAATTCGACGGGCACTTTATAGCGCGCCAGCGCGCCACGGCAATACGCCGCCAGGGCGGAGATTTTCGGCGGGTTCGTGGGATCACGTGGCACAATCTCCGCCACGGGGACGGCGCCGAACCGGGCGTTGGGCTTGCCGCTGACCCGCGCCCACCCGACTTCCGGCACCTCACAGAGGATGGCCTCGATCTCCTCCGGAAAACACTTCAGCCCAGCGACATTGATCACGGAATGGCTGCGCCCCAAGAGATGAAAATCACCGTCCTCATCGACCCGGGCCAGATCCCCGGTGCGAAACCAGCCACCCTCCAGCACCCCGGCCCGCAGGCGCCACGGACGCAGATACGCGTCAAACATGCCTGGACCGCGTAAAAAGAGTTCGCCCTCCCCGCGCACCTCCGCCGTGTAGTCGGGCAACGGCGGCCCCACCGAAGCCGGCTTTTCGCGCGAGCGCCGGAGATTGAGCAGGGGCAGACCGACCTCGATGATGCCAAGTCCCTGGGCGAGCGACAGCCCGAAACGCCCGTCAAAGGCCTGCGCCGTGGCCAGCGGGAGCTTGGCCGCCGTGGAGACGGCCAGGCGCAGCGTCGGCCAGGAACGCCCGGAGCCTTCCGAAGCGAGCAGCGCATGATGGAATGGCGCGCCGTAGAGGACGGTGCCCTGGTGCCTCGTTGCCGCCGTCAGAATATCTTCCGCAAGATGGGAATTCTCGATGATCGTCGTCGCCCCGTGCAGCAGATAGAGCATGATGGACACGGCGAAATGGTGGGCCATGGGCAGGATCCAGACGATCCGGTCCGATGGTCCGATGCCCAGACCGCGATTGGCGGCGATGACCCGCTCGAGGAGGCTTTCATGGGAAAGCACGACGCCCTTGCTCGTCCCGGTGGTTCCGGAACTGAAGCGAATGAAGACGGGATCGAGCGCTGCCAGCGCCCGCTCATCGAATCCCAGTTCCGCGGCGACCGGCACGTCGCGGATTTCGCCCAGGGCATCGACGATTGCGCCCACGCCGGTCTCACGAATCACGCGTTCCCGCTCTCTGCTTGATAATTCACCGGCCAGTGGCACCAGGCATTTCCCCGCGCGGACGATCGCCAGGGCGAGCACGACGTGGGCAAGGCCATTCGGGCAATCCAGGCCGACGCGCGCCGCCGCCGATCGCGCAAAGCGCCGCGCCGCGGCGTCGACCATCTCGATCAGCCGCCCGTAGCGGATCTCTTCACCTTCGCTGATCAAGGCAATCCCGTGCCGGTCGGCGTTCCGAAATATCTTTTCAACGATGTTCATGTTTCGCTCGAGCCGCGTTGACCGCGGCGGCGTCGCCTTCACCGTGGAGAACTTGAAGCGCCGCCGCAAGTCCGGCCGCTTCCCCGGTGGCGAGGCATGTCCCGATGACCCGGACCGATGCCTGGGCTTCGTGGCTGCACGAAATGCAGCGGCCCGCCATAAACAGCGCCTCGTCGTCGCGCGCGCGCAACGCGCGCAGGGGGACGCCACACGGTTCATCGCCCAGCGGAAAACGCAGGCGTGGTCCCCGGGCCGTCTCCCGCAACTCCATCGGCCACGCCGCGCAGGCGACGGCATCGGGAAACTGCGCACCGCGCTCGAGATCCCCGGCTTCGAGGCGATAGCGTCCCACGATCCGCCGGCTCTCGCGCACACCGGCCCGGCTCGGCCACGCGGCCACATAGCTGAAGCCAAATCCCGCCACTTTCTGACGCAGGAAACCGGCCAGCCGGATCGCCACGTCCCGGCCTTCGGTTTCCAGGCGTGTCAGGCAGGCAGCGTCGAGTGGATCGAAATCGGGCCCGCCTTCGAGATCGATCGTGACAAATGCTTCCGCCGCCTGCGCGCTCTCCCGCAAATGGGCGCCCAGCGCGGCGGCCGGCAGGGCGCCCTCCTTGACCGCCTGCGCGATCTGCCGGGCGACGCGCAGCCGGCCGTGGTCATCCAGTTTCCCAGTGTCCACCCCAGCGAGCGCGAAAATGTAAGCGGGCCGCTGCAAGCGCGAAACGGGCTCCATTTCGCACGGCGCTCCGCGCAACACGGCCAGGACCGCATCGCCAGTCGCGTCGACAAACGCGCTCGCGGTGACCTCCTGCGTCCGTCCCCGGCAGGCCGCCGTAATGGAGTGCGCGCCCGCGGCCACAATCTCGGATTGCAGGCGTACTTCGAGCCCGGGCGTCTCCTGCGCGATGCTGTCGCACAGTTGCGCAAAAACCACCGGCCGTTGGAGCAGCACGGCCACCCGGCCCATGCGCACCGGACCAGCCGTCCCACCGGCCGCGATGAGGCGCGCCGCAAACTCCGCGGCAAATCCCTCGTTGGCCAGCGCCGGACGTTCGTCACCTTTCGGCAGGAGGTACAGTCCGCAGATCGAATGCACCAACGCCACCGAGGCCATGCCACCCAAAAGCCCATTGCGCTCCACGAGCAGCGTCCGCGCACCCAGTCGCGCGGCGGCGACGGCCGCGGCCAGGCCGGCACTGCCCCCACCCGCGACGACGACATCATAGTCCATCGAGCAAATCCGGTCGTGGTTCGCCAAACAAATCCGCAAACATCTGGCCAAGCATTAACTTGCGCTCGTCGTCCGTCAGACAACCCTCACGCCAGGTCAGCGTAATATTAACCAGCCCATTGCGCTCGCAAAAGAACAGTCCCGTGCCCGGCGGCGTGGCCAGGCACGGCAGGTGATAGGCGTTCGTGACGTGGCTTCCGGCAAACTCCGTCAGCTCCGGGGCAAACGCGCCCGTATGCGAGTGAAAAAACGAGCAGATCTCCCCTTTGAACTGCCAGCGAACCACGCGCATGAAAATCCACGACGGCAGCCGCATCATGAGTTCGAGAACAGTCAGAAAGGACTCGTCGAGCCGGCCCCGCGTCATCTCGGCAAACTGCTGTTTCATGGCCGCCGTCGCGCCTTCGATGGAATCGAGATGTTCGCGCACGGCGCTGAAAAAGAAGATTGAGACTTGATTGTGAAAGAGTGGGCCGCGCGCACCGCGCTTGCGGGTCTGCACCGGCACACTGATGACATAGCCACGCGGCTCGCGTCCGCGATGCCGGAAGACCCGGTCATGCGCCCGCGCCGCGCAGGCCACGTAGAAAGTCATCGGAAAAAGCGCCCCCGTCAGGCCTTCGACCCGCGCGGTCAACCGGGCGGAATCCGCCTGGTTGAGCGTCACCACCTGGTAGAAGGCCCGGCCGCGTCGCGGGCGCGGTCCGGACAGCGATGGCGCCCCGATTTTGGCCAGGTTCCCCATCCGGTAGACGGCGGCTTTCGTCTTCTGGATCTTTTCCTTGAAGGTCAATTCCGGACGGGCGGGCTCCTTCGTCTCACACGCCACATCGACGCCGGCGCAAAGGCGCCCGATTTCCGCGAGGAGCAGTTCGGCGCCTTTGCCATCGATTAATAAATGCGACCAGGAAAGGGCCAGCAGGCATTTTCCATCTCGCTGGACGACGACGTCCATGCGGGCCTTGAAGGCAATGCCTTCCACCGCCAGCGGCTCGGTCGCGATCTGATGCAGCAAATCCATCGTCGCTTCGACCTCGGCGGCGTCCGGCAGCGCGCCCACCACCCCGCGCTCCCGCCACAGATGCAGCGGCAATCCGCGTCCCGGAGCGGGCGGCACTTCCCAATACGGCAGCCAGGTCTTCCAATCGCGGCGTAACCGCCCCGCCAGCAATGGATACTTTTCCACAAGGCGCGCCAGCGCTTTCCGCAGCCCTTCCACGTCCGGCGCCCGGTCCAGCTCGATGATCGAATGGGTGAGATGCCGGCCCTGCTTCGTGCGGCGCATGAAATCGTCGTGCGCGAGCAGGAAGCAATCGGTCACCTGAACCGCCACCCGACCGGTCTCCGAGGACACAGCCATCAGCCCTTGGCTGAGGGTGCGGTACGCGCGCGAATAAGCCCGGCCACACTGCGCACCGTGCTGAAGTTCTGCCGGGTTAATTCGCTTTCGGGCAAAGCCACGCCAAATTCTTCTTCGATGAGAATGAGCAGGTGCATAATGGCCATGGAATCGAGCCCGGAATCGTAGAGATTGCTCTCGGCGTCAAAGCCGGGCTGGGTTTCGAGAAGTCGTTCGCAAACGAGTTGGACGAGTTGTTGTTCCAGGGATTCCTGCTGTGGAATAGGTTGCGTGGCCATCAGTTGCGCGCGGTGCTTAATGGAAGCCTCCGGGGTCGTCAAGACACCAGTTGGCTTAAAGTCGAGCGATTCTCCTGCACGGTCCGCGCCCCGATCTCTACGCAGGTCGCGCCGATTTTTCCCGGATTCCACAGCCTGGGGCGCGGGGCGAGGGTGCGGAGCAGCAGGACCCGCTTGCCGGCCCGGCGGGCAATTTCAGTTTTGAGCCTCAGCAATTCATCGCAAATGATTTGGTGAGAAAGATTTACCGCGTGAGACATCCGGTGCGGTCGCCCCCCAGTGCGCACTTCCATTTCCCGCGGGGTGACGATGGCGTGAAGAAGGATCGTATCGATCCCGGCATCCTCGATCCAATGGTCGAAGGGCAACGGATTGGCCAACCCGCCGTCCCAAAACCAACGGTTTTCCACCGGTTGAGCGGCGAAAATCCCGGGAAAGGCCCCGCTGGCCAGAATCAGCTCCACCAACGGCCCAGCCGTCATCACCTCGCTGCGCACACCGGTCAGGTCCGTGACGGAAAGCGCCAGGCGCGGCAGGTGGCAATCCTCGATCCGCCGTTCACCCAAGGTCGCCCGCAGAACCGCCGCGGCGCGCCCGCCAAGAATGGCCCCGGTGTGGCCCGGTAAATTCAGGAGGGTCGCCAGCCCCCGCAAGGGCGCTCCCGGCTCGCGGAAGGCCGTGCGCAATTCCGGCGAAGCAAAAATCCCGAGCATTTCGTCCGGCTCGATTCCGGCGGCAAAAAGGCCCGCGACCAGCGCACCCGCCGAAGCCCCGCTGATCGCCGCCGGCCGCACGCCGAGCTTGAGCAACTCCCGCAAAAAACCGGCGTGGGCAAAGAAGCCCAGAAAGGAGGAATTGAGGCAAAGTGCGATCCGGTTAGTAGGCATGGGCCGCCGCCTCCAAGCGCAAAGCCCGCAGGGCGAGCGTGATCTCCTCGACCATCGCCGCCCGGGCCGTCGCGCGATTCGGCGCGCGCCGCGGCGCAATCGGCTCGCCGAAAGCCACCACCCACCGGGTCCGCGCGCCTGGCAGCCAGCTTGTCCAACGCCGAAACTGTTCCCCACCGAGGACCACGCACGGCAGCACCGGCACGTCGGCCAATCGCGCAAGTTTGCAGACGCCGTCGTCGATGGTCCCCGACTGGAGGACGGATTGTTCATCGTCCCGCAAGCCTCCTTCCGGAAAGATGCCCACCACTCGTCCGTCCTGCAGCAAACGCGCCAGTCTGCGAACGGTCACGGTGTCCGTCTTGCTCCGATCCAGGGGCAACGCGCCAAACGCGGTCAAGAACCAGCGCGACAAGGGGTGCTGGAACAATTCCACGATGCTCACCCAATGGATCACGCGCGGTGTCGCGGCACAGAGCAGCGCGACGTCGTACGCGCAGGTATGATTGGCGGCGAGCAAATAGGCGCCGCGTAATCGGGCCCGCTCCGCATGGAGGATTCTCGGCGAAGAGGCGAAGAGAAAGACCGTCCGGCCGAAGGCGCGCACCGTGCGATAAAACAGCTTGCTCATCACGGCAGAATCGAATCTTCCAGCCCGTATTCGCTGCGCAGTCGAGCATAGAGCTCGACCAACGCCCGTTCGAGGCGCGCCGCCATTTCCGCGCGCGCCTTGCGGCGATCCGCACCCGGTGCCGGTTCGATAAACTGGCCGCAGGCAATCCACAGCCTGCCGCGGCGAAACGGCAGCCAGGGTGCGATCGCGTTGAGCTTGTCGGTGCCCAGGACGATGCACGGCAGCACCGGGCAATTGGCACGCAAGGCCAGCAGGCAGACCCCGCGCTTGATCTCCGCTCCCCGCAACACCGAGTCGCGGCCGGTCTTGATCTCGCCTTCCGGAAAGACTCCCACGACTTCTCCCCGCGCGAGCCGCTGGAGCGCCGTCTTGATGGCGCTCACCGGCACGCCCTGCCGGTTCACCGGAAAGGCATGCACCGCGCCCAACAACGTCCGCGCCCAGCCGTAGCGGTAGAACTCCATGCGGGCCATCCAACTGATTTTTCGCGTCACCATCGGTCCTAGGCAAAAGGGATCGAGATGGCTCACATGACTGCAGGCCAGCAGCCAGCCGCCCGGCCGACGCGTCGCGTCCAGTCCAAGGGCGCCAATGCGCAAGGTCTGAAAGAAAATGCAGCGGGCGACAGACTGCGCGACCCAGTAGAGCACGGCTAAACAAGGTCCTCGTCCCCGGGAATCACGAACGAATAGCCCCGTTCCCGCAATTCATCGACCACCCGGAGAATGGCTTCATTGCTGCGCGCGCGCCCCTCGTGCAGGAGCACGATCGCGCCTGGCGACACGCGCTCAGTGACCCGCCGCGCCACGGTCTCGGGATCACAGGCCACCCCATCCTTCCCCCGCACGCTCCACCCGACAAAGCGCATTCCGCAGCGCTCCAACGCCGGCTCCAGAAACAGGTTTTTTAGCCCGACCGGCGAGCGAAACCAGCGCAACACCGTGACGCCGGCGCTCCGCAGGGCGTCATTGCACGCCTCGACCTCCACCCGCAATCGGCGGGGCTCAAGCCACCAGAAAAGGTGCGCCGGGTGCGTCTGTGTGTGGTTGGCCAGCGAGTGCCCCGCAGCCACCACCGCCCGGCCGACTTCGAGTTGCCGGGCAAGGTTCTTTCCCTTGACAAAGAAAGTCGCCAGAACGCCGCGCCGCGACATCTCCTCGGCCAGGCGCAGGCTGGCGTCACCATCCGGTCCGTCATCGATCGTCAACCATACCTCGGCGCCCTTCGCCCGGAAGCGCGTGGCGACGCGCACCAACCAGCCGCACGATGGAGTGATGAGCGCATAGAACAAGCAGGCGTGCATCAGTATTTCCGCGGCAACCAACCACGGATACCGAAAGCGCGTGCTGGCGTTAATGCACAGGGCAACGGGGTTCGCGGTGAGCAAGTACGGGCGAATCCAGGATTTGGGAGCAGACGGCACAGTCACGCGATTAAGGGCAGAACATCGAGGACTGACCATCCAACATCCAACATCCAACATTCAACATCCAACTGCGCCTGCGGCGAACATCCGGACGCGCCTTGGGCGCTGATGCACGTTCCCATTGAGCAACGCGGCCTGGCGTGTACTCTGCGTTCTGTTCATGAACGAAACTTACGACGTCGCGATTATCGGTGGCGGCCCCGCGGGCAGCACCGCCGCCTGCCTTCTCGCCAAGTCCGGACGCCGCGTCCTGGTCCTCGAGCGGGAAAGATTCCCTCGCTTTCATATCGGCGAATCGCTGCTGCCCTACAGCATGCCGGTGTTCGACCGCCTTGGCATCCGCGAGGAACTCGATCGCACCGCCCAGCCCAAGCATGGCGCGGAATTGATCACGGCCTGCGGCAACCGCCACATCATCTTTCACTTTCGTGACGGTTTTCGCCTGGCCCATCACCGCTCGTACCAGGTCGAGCGCGCCACTTTCGACCAACTGCTGCTGGGAAACGCCGCGAGATTCGGCGCCGAAGTGCGTGAGGAAACGGCCGTCGAGCGTGTCGATTTTGACGAGGACGGCGCCACGGTGTTCCTGGTGGGGGAGGAGGCCAGTCCGATTCGCGCCCATTACGTCATCGACGCCAGCGGACGCAATACCGTCATCGGCCAGCAGCGCCATCTCAAGAAGAACTACGGACACCTCCAAAAATTTGCCGTCTTTGCCCATTACGAGAATGTCCGCCGCACCCCCGGCGCTGATGGCGGCACGCTCACCCGCATGGTCCGCGCGCGGGACCGATGGTTCTGGGTCATCCCGCTCAGCGACACCAAGACCAGCATCGGCATGGTGACCGACATGGCGAATTTCAAGAAATGGCGCGTCTCGCCCGAGGAGGCCCTCGAATCGAGCTTCCGCGAGCAGCCCCATTTTTCGGAAATCCTGGCCGGCGCCCGGCGTGTGACTCCGGTGCACTCGACCGGCGACTACAGCTATCGCAATACCAGCCTCGTCGGCCCACGCTGGCTGCTCGTCGGTGACGCCGCGGGTTTCATTGACCCCGTCTTCAGCACCGGCGTTTTCCTCGCCATGGCCTCGGGCGAACAGGCCGCGGATGCGATTCACATCGCGCTGGATCACCCACCCAAGGCGCCCAAACTTTTCGCCCTCTATGCCAAACGCTTGAATCGCGTCATGGATCTCTATCTGCGCTTCGTCAATTCGTGGTATCAGCACGAGTTTATCGAGGTGATCAGCCAGCCGACCGGCCGTTTCGAACTGGCCGCGGCGGTCAACGCCGTTCTCGCCGGCAACCTCGATGGCGGCTTCTCGATCTGGTGGCGGATGCAGATCTTCTATCTGGTCGTCTTCCTCCAGAAATTCGCGGCGCTGTGTCCGCGGCTGTCGCTGACGCCCATCCCCACCGACCCTACCCCCGCTGCCACGCCATGCGCTCCTTGATTTTCGCCGGCGCTCTGGCGCTCGCCCTCGGTCTGACGGCCTGCCAGACACCCCACTCTTTTCCCGCGCCCGACTCGACCTGGCAGGCGCACGTCGGCCAGTTGAAGTATTCCAATCGCAAGCGGACCCTCATTGGTGACGTGGTCGTCCAGCAGCGCGGCAAGGATGAGTTCCAACTCGACTTCATGAAAGGAGGCGGACTGCCGCTCATGTCCGTGCGGCAGGATGCTTCCATCTCCCGCGCCGAAGGATTGCTCGTCCACGGCTCCTGGCAGGGGGCGGCGGAAGGCGCGCCCCAAGCCCTGCGACCGTGGTTGAAATTGCGCGGCGCCTTTGGGCAGCCCAATGCGGCGGACTTTCCGAAATCGGCCCACGTCGAAACCAAATATACCGGCGGCCAGCTCAGCATGCTCTTTGCGGCTTTCCCGGACGAGAACCAGCGATTCGTATTTCAGTTCAACCGCTAGGGTGCATCGGGTCTGCGCATGAGTCTGGATCGCACCTTCGCCCGCATCGTCACGCATCACCGCCTCGCCCTCAGCCTGGGCGTGCTGGCCTTGGTCGTGGCCTCGGTTCTGACGATCGTTTTCGGTGTCCATTTCGCCTCCGACGTGCTGGATTTGCTGCCCCAGCAATTTCAGGCGGTGAAGGCATTCAAGACGTTCGACCGCGAGTTCAGCCAGGCCCGCGAGCTCACGATCGGCCTGCACGACACGAGCGGCCAGGTGGATCTCGACGCGTTTGCCGATTACTTTGCCTCGAAGCTCCGCGAGGAGCCTTGGGTCGAACGGGTGATGGATCGCTCCCCAGCCGATTCCCCCGACGGTGTCGAAGCGGCGCGCACCCTCGCCGTCCCGCTGCTTCTCAATCTCGACCCGGCTGATTTTGAGCAGGCCATCCACGCGCTGGGCCCGGATGAAATCGCGGCCCGTCTGAAAATGCTGCACGCCAAATTGGAGGCTGGTTCGCAAACAGCCGAGATGCAATTGGACATGGATCCCCTCGGTCTCATCGGGCCGGCCCTCCGGCCGCTCTCCGGCTCTTTTTCCGTCGATCAAACGCGTCCTCTGGTTTCGCCCGACGGCACGCTCCATCTGATCTTCGTCAAGACCAACCAGCCCGACCTCGGGACGCACACCTGCCAGACCATCATGCGCCAGTTCGAGGATTTCCAGCGCCGTGCCCTCGCCGGCTGGACCGGTCCCGCGCCGAAAATCCTCGTCACCGGACGCACCCCGTACGTCGCCGAGCTCTCCGAAAAAATGACCGGTGATGTGCTTTCGACCATCGCGGGCTCGGTCCTGCTTGTGACCAGCGTCTTCATCATCGGCTTCCGGCGGCTGCGGCCTTTGCTGGCGATCATGGCCGTGCTCGCCCTGTGCTGCGTGATCGCCGTGGGGCTGGGTGCGGTCTTTTTTCGCGAGCTGAACATGATCACCATCGGCCTGTGCTCCATTCTGATCGGGCTCGGCGTCGATTTCGGGATGATGCTTTACGCCGTCTACGAGCGGGAGCGCGAGGCTGGCGCCGAGTACGAAGACGCCGTCGCCGCCGCCTTGCGCAGCCAGGGCAAGGGCGTCTGTTTCGGAGCCCTCACCACCGCCGCCGCGTTTCTCTGTTTTCTGCGCAGCGAGTCGACCGGCTTCATTCAGCTCGGGGTGCTCATCGCGATTGGCATCCTCTGCGCGGGTCTCTTCATGACCACGGTGTTCTTCGCCTTTGTTGGCCGGAAATTCCGCCTGAAACATCGCGACTGGCTCTGGAGCGCGGGCGCGTCCTTTGTCGGATGCGTCTACCGGTCCCCGCGCGCCTTTTTTGTCAGCTTCGCCACCCTCCTGGTGGTGTGCGCGGTCTTTGCCGTGCTCCCGGTCGGGCAGGTCGAATTCGATTCGAATCCAAAATCGCTCGAGCCCAAGGACAGCCAGGCGGGCATCGCCTTGCGAACGATTCAGGCAAAAATGCCCATCGCCGCCGAACCGGTCATCGTCCTGCTGCGCACTCCCGACCCGGAGAGCTTTCACGGGGGCTGGGCGAAACTCCAGGCGCTCTGGACCCGGCTGGTCGTCGAAAAAAAGATCCACTCCGCAGCTTCACCGGCCGCCCTCGCGATCTCCCCGGCACGCGTTGCGGCAAACACGGTCCGGCTCCAATCCGTCGATTTTGCCGCGTCGCGCGCCGCGCTCGCCACCGCGCTGAATACCGAAGGCATGAGTCCCAAGGCCTTTCAACCGGCCTTCGATTTGCTCGACACTCTGCAGGGCGCCGCGGGGGGCAAACATGCCGTCCTCGACTGGCGGCAGGCCCTTCCGAAAGACTCGAGTTGGTGGTTCGTGCTGGATCGCTTCTTCTCCCGCGACCCGAATCTCGGCGCCGCCTATATCACCCCCATCAGAACACTCTCGAGTTTTGCCGAAAAGGAGCAGCTCCGCGCCGAAATCGAAAGCGCCGGTGTACCCGTGCAAATCTCCGGCTGGAGCTATACGCTGCAGGATCTCGTGCCTTGGGCACACCGCAAGCTCACCGAGCTTTCGGCAATCATGGTTCTTTTCAATGTCCTGCTCCTGTTGTTCCTCTACCGTAGCGCCTTCCCACTATTTATTCTCATGCTCAGCCTGGCGCTTTCCATCGGCGCACTCGTGACGACTCTCAAGCTCTTTGGCATCCCCCTCAATATGTTCAACGTCCTCGCCTTCCCACTCGTACTCGGTGTCGGCGTGGACTACGGCATCTATGTGGTCGTCGCCATGCGGCAGGAAGGCGACCGGCAGACCAACCTGGCGACCGTCGTCAAGCCCGTGCTCCTCAGTGGGCTGACCACGACCTGCGGGTTCGCGTCCCTGGCTTTCGCGGCCAATCCGGCCTTGCGCAGTCTCGGCTCGGTGTGCTCGATCGGCGTGGCGTGGTGTGCGCTGGCCACGCTCTGCTTTATCCTGCCAGCCTACGCCTGGCGGGGGGCCAAATAGCCTCCCGGATGCGCGATTCCCTTTACACGATCAGCGGATTCAAGGCGGCCTTCGTCTTTGCCCACGTCTTTCCACGAGCCTGTTCGCAATGGCTCGCTCCACGCATCGGCCTCGCGGCGTATGCCCGCAGCCTGGAGGCAAAGTCCGCCTTGCGCACCAATCTGAGCCTGGTCACGGGTCTGGATGGGGCTCCGCTCGACGCTTTGTGCGAAGAGAATGTCGTGAACTTCAGCCGCATGCTCGCCGATTACTTCCTGTGCGCCGGTCCTCACGCGGCCGATCGGGCGGAATCGCTCCTGCATTACGATGGTGGCGAACAGCATCTCGCCGCAGCCCGCGCTCCGGGCACTGGCGTCATCGTGGTCACGGGCCACCTCGGCCACTGGGAATTGGGCGGCCTCATGCTCGCCCGGCTCGGACTCCCGCTCACTGTGGTGACCCTCGAGGAACCGAGTTCCGAATTGACCCGTTGGCGCGAAGCCTGCCGGCGGCAATTGGGAATCAAGACCATCACCGTGGGCCACGGCCACCCTTTCGCGTTCGTCGAAATGATGCAAACCCTCCGCCGAAACGAGCTGATCGCGATGCTGGTCGACCGTCCGTACGCCGGTACCGGCGCCTGCGTCGATATCTTCGGCCAAAAGACGGAATTCTCAACCGCCCCGGCTTTGCTGGCTCAGCATACCGGCGCCAGTGTGCTGCCCGCCTTCGTCCTGCACGATGGTGAGGGTGGCTACCGCACCGTGGCCGAGCCCCCCGTCGCCATGGTCACCAACGGCGATTCCCAAAACGCCATTCCCGAGAACACTCAGCGGATCGCCACGGTCTTCGAAAGCGTCATCCGCCGTCACCCGGAACAGTGGTTCAACTACGTGCCTTTGTTCAGTTAGCATTTAAGATTGAGCATTTAGCATTTCGCCCCTATCGCGTGCGCTGCCGCCCCGCGCCGCCGATCTTTGCAAAACGCATTTTAAAAACTCAGAACCACGATCTCGGCGAATGCGGACTGAGAACTGAGCACTAAGAACCAAGCACTCTCTCCCAACATGGCCCGCCCGCTCTGTGTCTTCCTCTTCCTTTGCCTTGCGCTTCCGATCCAGGCCGCCGAACTCTCCCCGGCGGAAACGCAGACCCTGCTCAAAGATCTCCAGGAACACCGCGCCAAGTACCCGTCCCTCTCCGCGGATTTCGTCGAAGAACGCAACACCCACCTTCTCACCAAACCCCTGACCAGCGAAGGTAATATCGCTTTTCTGAGCCCGAACAAATTCCGCCGCGAAGTGACCGGCAGCAGTCCCAGTCTGACTGTCAGCAACGGCCAAAAGCTCTGGATATATTATCCCAACTTCAAGGAAGCCGAGCTCTACACGCTGGGCCAGAAGGCCTTTTTCGACGATCCCATCGCGGCGCTGACGGCCGGCCTGAATTTCCAGCGACTCGAGCAGTTTTACACGTGCAAAGCCTTTCGTGAACCGCCGGGCTACCGCCT
>Ga0302324_100008600_pt1 | contig 21500 bp, 19 predicted proteins | sample Palsa_T0_1_FD_201949 | JGI IMG/M metagenome (GOLD analysis project Ga0302324, IMG submission 201949) | Peat permafrost microbial communities from Stordalen Mire near Abisko, Sweden - Palsa_T0_1 | ecosystem: Environmental > Terrestrial > Soil > Palsa > Peat permafrost | place: Sweden: Abisko...
CTCCTTCTCCACCAGTTTTTCGCACAGGTGATGGTCGTTGAAGCCAGCATAGGTGGTGCGGGCCAACTGTAAGATGCGATCCCGCACGCGCTGCGGCAGGCGGCGAGGGCTGGATCGTCCGCGGCTGGCGTGTGCCAGAGCCCCCTTCACGCAAGAGGTAATGGCAACTACTCGTTGCAATTCTTTCTGGCTCAATGAAAATGTCCCCTGTCCCATAGGGGTGACATTTTCAAGTAGCCGTTGAAGGGTGACAAAATTATGGAGCTAAGACAGGGCGAGGGACAGGGTCTTTGCATTTCGCACCAAGGGAGACATAATGACGCGATGCCGCAGGCGATTTTCACGCGCGAAAAGTCCGGCTTCGTTTTCTGCACCTGCGAATGCTTGGATGCGGCGGCAGGAATCCTCGGAATCACGCGGTAATCTCGATGCCTCTTCGATATAAGGGACACAGTGCGGGGTTATTGGCGTGACCGCGGGCCCGCTCACCGGCTTGGTCTGGCATGAACTTTTCATGTGGCATGACACCAGCCCCCTTGCGGATATGTTGCGGTCGGGCCGTGGCGTCATCGAACCGGACGAATCCGCCGAAAGTCCAGGCCCGAAGCGCCGGATAAAAAACCTGCTGGAAGTGGCGGGCGTCATTGAGCGATTGGCGCCTCTGAAACCTCGCCTAGCCACCGATGAGGAATTGGCCGCCGTACATGACCGCAACTACATCGCGGCAATCAAGACGATGAGCGCCTCGTCTGGCGGCGATGCGCGCATGGATGAGCCGATTGGCGAAACGCCGTTCGGTCCCGGCGGCTTTGAGATCGCCGCGCTGGCGGCGGGCGGCGTGATGGCGGCGGTGGACGCCGTGATGGCTGGCACGGTGCGCAACGCGTATGCACTGGTGCGGCCGCCCGGGCATCACGGCGAGGCAGGACACGGTTTCGGCTTTTGTCTATTCAACAACGGCGCCGTGGCCGTGCGCCACGCGCAGCGGGCGCACGGCCTCGGGCGGATTGCCATTGTCGATTGGGATGTTCATCATGGCAACGGCGCGCAACACATCTTCTGGACCGATCCGAACGTCCTTACCATCTCGATTCATCAGGACGGCGCCTTCCCGCCGCGCTCGGGAGCAATCACCGAGATCGGCGAAGGCCGGGGAATGGGCTACAATCTCAACATTCCCCTGCCGCCGGGGAGCGGCGTGGGCGCTTATCTGTCTGCTTTCGAGCGGGTGATTGTTCCCGCCTTGCAGCGATTCGGTCCTGAACTGATCCTGGTCCCCTGCGGTTTCGATGCTGGATGTTTCGATCCCATGGCCCGGATGATGCTGCATTCTGAATGCTTCCGGGCCATGACGCGCTTCGTCCAGAGTGCGGCCGAGGAACTCTGTGCGGGCCGTCTGGTGCTTTGCCACGAGGGCGGCTATCACAAAACATCGGTGCCTTTTTTCGGCTTGGCGGTCATCGAGCAGCTCGCAGGCATCCGCAGCGGAATGGCGGACCCGTTCCTTCCGATCATCGAAAAATATCCGTTCCAGGAACTGCAACCACATCAAGATGCCGTGCTGCGGCAGGCGGAACGACTGGTGGAACGCATATGAAGCAGCGCAGTGACCGAAACGATCCGCCGAATACGCCGCGCGCAGCCGGAGAAGCCAGGCGTTCCGACGCCGAAGACCGGGACCAAAGGAGGAAGCCGGTGCGGACGTCCTTGACCGCTCGTGACGTGCATGAAGCCGTCGAAGAGCGCATCAGCAAAGGCCTCTACCCGCTGGGTCACCGGCTTCCCCCGTTGCGATCCATTGCCGCCGAACTGGGCACCAGTCCCTCGACAGTGAGCCGCGCTGTGCAAGAGATGATCCGCGACGGTTGGCTCGAGGTGCAGGAGCGGCAGTTTGTACGGGTGCGCAGCCAGCTGCCTCACAAGTCGGCGCGGCACGCCGAGGTTCAGCGAGCCATCAAATCGATCGCGCATAAATGGAAACTGTGGGGTGGCGACGAACACGAGTTGCTCGGCGACATCCAGGAGATCGTTGCCGAAGTCTTTGACACGGATGGCCAACTTGTGTTTACTGAATGTAACGTTAATGATCTTAATTACTTAGGGGAGCAACTGGCCCGTGAACTTCCCAACCTGTCGATCGGGCGCGCCCTGATCGCGGATCTGGACGCGGGCCGCCTGCGTCAGAATAAGTCCGCGGTCTTGGTCCCCTATTATCACTACGCTGAGGTGAAGGAAATCGTTGGGCTGGACGTCTCCATCGTCCGGGTCAATACCTCGCCGAGCGTCGCGCCGCTCGACGAACTGCTTACCGTCCCGCCCGGCTCGAAAGTCCTGGTGGTGGGTCACAACAAGCGATCGGTGACACGCCTATCCGGAATCGTGCGGGATTACGTCGAGGCGCAAATCACAGCCATCCTGGAAGACCAGACCGAAAAGCTAATAAAACTCGCGCCGCAGGCGGACGTGGTCTTCGCGGTGTGGTCCGTGGCCGAGGCCACGGCGGCCGTGCGCGGCGTAAAGCGCATCATCGTCGTGCGCTTCGCGCTCGATACCTCGCTGGGAGCCAAGCTCAAGCTGGGAGCCAGCATGGCGGAGCAGGAATCTCTCTAGCCGATTTGGTGGCGCAGGCTTCAGCCTGTGGGGTTAGTCCTTGCAAGAACAAAGCCCCGCAGGCTGAAGCCCGCGCCACTAAATGCCTCTTTCGCAGGCGGGGCAACACGGGGAAGCGCTCACCATCGGCAGGCTCAGCAGGGCGCCGCGCAGGGCGCCGGTAATGACGTCGGCTTCGGCAATCCGCAATGGCAGCGGGGGATCGATGGCTAGGCGCCCCGCCGCATCAACGCCCACGAGGACGCCGCGCTCGCACATCCGGCGGCGGATTTGCGCGGCCTCGAGAGGCGGCGCGAAGGCGATGCGGATGGAAAGTCCCAAGCCTTCCACTCTTTCAATCTGCGGGCAAGTCTCGCGCAGGGACGCCAGCCGTCTCGCCAGGTAGTCCGCAACCTCGCGCCCCTGCTGCAGCAAGCCCTCGCTTTCAACTGCGGCGATTGCCGCCGCAACGCGTGCCAATGCCGCGGAGTCGGGATAATGACCGGCGGCGTGGCCGCTGCGCGCCAGCACTGCTCCGAAGGGGAAGCCGAGGGCCAGCGCCTCGCCTAGGACCACCAGATCCGCCGTACGTTTCCAAGCGCTGCTGGCCAGCCAGCGGCCGGTGCGGCCCAGCGTCTCATTTTCGTGTACTACGAGGACGTCCCCGCTATTCGCCGGCTCTCCGTCAACTGCGTTCATTTCCACCACGCGGCCATTCGCGCCGGCAGCCGATCGGCTGAGGCGCGCGGCGAAATCAATCGCAGCCGGGAAACTTGATGTCAGGGCCACGCACGCGTAGCCGGGCGCGAGCGAGGACAACATGCTCGCCACGGCCGAGCCGCCGGTTGCAGGCAGAAGCGGCAAGTCATGGCCAAGCAGGGCGGTTGCGGTTGATGCCACCGCGTCAAGATACAGCCGTCCCGTGGAGAGCTGAACCGTGCAGCGGCGCGCATCCAGGGGATGCAGGACATCGCATCCCGGCGCCGGATCCGCGTTGCGAATGGTGGTATGAGTGGGCCAATGCGATAGGGCAGACAAGGCAAGCTCCCGATCCGCACTTGCGGGCCAATTTCCCCGCTGTTATAGTGTCTCAGACAAGAAACAGAATACGGCGCGGTGGATCGGACTGTCAACCGAGGTGCGAGGGGGCGCGGTGGCGGAACAACTTGATCTGGTGATCAAGAACGGGACCCTGGTACTCGGCGGCGGAAGCTACCAAGTGGCCGTCGGCATCAAGGGAGGCAAAGTTGCAGCCCTGGGGCAAGCAGAATTTCTGCCCCCCGCCAAGGAAGAAATTGACGCCACCGGCCTGCACGTTCTCCCCGGAATCGTTGACAGCGAAGCCCACCCAGGCTGCTATGTTCCCTTCCGACATGACATGACCACCGAGTCGCGGGCCGCGGCCTGCGCCGGAATTACCAGCTGGGGCATACAGGCCCCCTCGACCCGCCTGGGAACCGAACCTTTCAAGGAAGTGGTGACTTCCAGCGATGTGGTTTCTTTCCATAAATGCTTCGGCGCGGCGACAGAGATCATCGAATCGGTTTCCATGGTGGACTGCTACCTGACCTACATGCTCGAGACCGATGAGCAGGCCAACGAGATTCCGCAATATGCCGAGGAGCACGGCGTCACCTCTTTCAAGCTGTACATGCAGACGCGCAGCATGAAGGGATGGAGAGCCGATCAGGATAGCAACTGGCCGTCGCGACGCGCCGGCCTGGGAACCGGGATCGACGATGGCACCGTCTACCTCGTGATGGAGAATGTAGCCCATCTCGGCTACCCGGCCATTTGCCACATACATCCGGAAAACTGGGAAATCGCGCGCATTTTCGAGGAGCGCCTGCGCAAAGCGGGACGCAACGACTTCGGCGCCTGGACCGACCGTTCCCCCGATTTCCTGGAGGCGCAGCACGTGCACGCGTACAGCTATCTGGCGAGGCAGACGCCCGGCCATGTGCGCCTCTATTTGCAGCACGCCACCACCAAGCTGACGTTCGACGAAATCGCGCGCGCGCGCGCTGACGGCCTCGAAGTCTATGCCCAGACGGGCCCAGCCTGGCTGTGGATGGAGCCCCAGTATGGCTGGCGCATCAACGTACCGCTACGCCGGCGCGACAATATTGAGGCTCTGTGGGCTGCGCTTGCGGATGGCACCGTGGACGTGGTGGGCTCCGATCATGTGGTGGCTTGGGAACCATCCTCCTATGAAGAGATGTACAATCCGAATATCTGGTCTTGCCGGACCGGATTCTCGCGCGTCGAAATGATGCTGCCCGCATTACTTTCCGAGGGCGTCAACAAAGGCCGCTTGTCGATCGAGCGGGTGGTGCAAGTGGCTTGCGAAAACCCCGCGAAGACGTCAGGCATTTGGGGCAGGAAAGGTTCGCTGCTTCCGGGCTTTGACGCCGACGTGGTGCTGGTCGATCTCTCTCGTGAAGTCAAAGTCAACAAGGGCCACATCAATACGCGCTCGGGCTGGTCCCTGATGGAGGGCCATACATTCAAAGGCTGGCCAGTGAAGACGATCCTACGCGGCAAAGTCACGGCGGAATGGGCCAAGGACAGCCCCGGTATGCGCCCCGTTGGCGAGCCCCGTGGAAAATATCTTCGCCGGTCGCTCGGAACTCCGAAGCCCGGCAGCATGGAAGTGAATAGCCCGGTACGCGTCAGCCGGACCGACCGCTGGCTGGCCGATCCGTATCACCGGCCCGGCTTCAGCCCGGAAACCCTCAAATACACCAAGCCTCGGGGGCAGTAACATGGCCGTTTGGGACGATGTCATAAGCGAACACGAACGCAAAATTTTCGCCGCCGCCGGATGGGGCCGCCGCGCGGGTTTCGGCAAGCGGCCGGCGATCATGGTGATCGACGTCAACTACAATTTCTGCGGCGACAAGCGCGAGCCCATCCTCGAATCCATCAAACGCTGGCATTTTTCCTGCGGCGAGCGGGCCTGGGACGGCATCGACGCCATTCGCAAAATTCTGTCCGTGGCTCGCCGCAAGCGCCTTCCCGTCTTCTACACCACCAATCCGCGGCGCGAGGACGGCTTCGATCTCGGCGTCTGGACGCTGAAAGGAACCCGCTCGGACGAAGAGGTGGACGTACAAGGCCACAAGGGAAATGAGATCGTTGCGGAAGTGGCGCCTTTGCCGGGAGACGTTTTCATCGAGAAAAGAAAACCCTCCGCCTTTTTCGGAACGCCGCTCATGAGCTATCTGACCAATGCGGGAGTGGACTCGCTCATCCTTACCGGCACCACCACCAGCGGCTGCGTGCGCGCCTCGGCCGTCGACGCCCTGAGCTACGATCTGCGCGTTACGATTCCGGAAGAAGCGGTGTTCGACCGCGGCGAACTTTCCCACAAAATGTCGCTCTTTGACTTGCACATGAAATATGTGGATGTCACCGATCTGGCCGAAGTGCTCGGCTATCTGGAATCCCTGGAGGCTGGATTGTTCGACGAGCGCTATCCTCCGGCGGCGCGCGCGGCCCGCGCGAATGTGCGATAGTCTTCGAGACGGACCATGAGCATCGTCAGCGAAATCGTGGTCCCCGCTGGCGAAGGTCGCGGCGTAATTGTGCGCGCCGGCCAGCTCCTCGATATTATCGACCTCGAAGGGCAGCAGGTCGGTGACCTGGTCGCGTGGCGTCGCGACGACTTGCGCGAGTACATGTCGCCGGCACACACGGTGTCATGCAACGCTTCCGTCCGCTTGGGCGCGGGTTCGCAGGTATTTACCAACCGCCGCAATCCCATTTTCACAATCCTGCGCGACGATGTCGGGAAGCATGACCTCATCGTTCCTTGCTGCGACCCGCAACGCTTTTCCCGCGATTATGGGCTGCAGGATCATCGCAGCTGTTTGCGCAATCTCGAACAGGCGCGTGATCTTCTCGGCGAAACTTTTGAAATTCATGGCGAGCAGGCCTGGAACGTGTTCATGCACAATCGCGTGACGCCTGACGGCAAAGTGGTGACCGATCCGGCGGCGCATCCCGCGGGAGCGACGATCACGCTGCGCGCCGAAATGGATATTGTTGCATTGCTCTCCGCGTGCCCGCAGGATTTGACGGCCTGCAATGCGTTTCACCCTACACCGATGAAGCTGGTCGTGCGCGACGCGTGAAGGGTTAAGTGGCACAGGCTTCAGGCTGTGGGGGTTAGGAATGGCAAGATCTAAAACCCGCAGGCTGAAGCCCGCGCCACTGGGAGGCAACTTGGAAGTTCGCAAAATCGTGACTTTCGCCGAAGATATTTTCAGCGAGGCCGGGCAGCCGGCTGAGCCTCCGCTGCGCAAGGTTGCCGTCGTGGCCGTCATTAAAAATCCCTTCGCCGGGCATTATGTGGAAGATCTAGCGGCTCTCACACAGGCCAGTCTCGAACTTGGAAAGCGCATCACAGCTTTGGCAATCGCAGCAATGGGCAGCCTCGCGGTGCAAAGTTACGGCAAGGCAGGCTTGGTTGGTGTGGCCGGCGAGCAGGAGCACGCTGTGTCGATGCTCACCACCGTTTTCGGCAACGTGATGCGCGAGGCGGCCGGCGGCGGCAAGGCCTGGATTTCCTCAATGACCAAGCGGGTTTCTCCTGGAGCCACGATCGACATTCCGCTCGCGCATAAAGACGCTCTCTACGTCCGCTCGCACTACGACGGCATCACGCTGACGCTGCACGACGCTCCCCTGCCCGAAGAAATTGTCCTCATTGCGGCCTATGCCAATCGCGGGCGGCTCAATCATCGTGTAGGTGGATTGTCCGCGCACGAAATCAAGGGAGAGGATGGCCTTGTCTGACGCACTGATTGCCAGTCCCCGGATGCGGGTCGCCGTCGTCAATATCGGCACAATCGTCAGCGGCGACTGGCGAAATCCGTTCCTCGGCGGCGACACAATCATCGCCGAGGCTGGCCGCATCGTCAGCGTAGGGACCGCGTCGGCGAGCGAGGTCTCGAGCGCCGACGTGGTTATCGACGCGGACGGCGCCACAGCCATTCCGGGCCTGATCGACAGCCACGTGCACACCACTTTTGGCGATTTCACGCCGCGGCAAAAGACGGTCGGCTTCCTCGAAGGCTATTTGCACGGCGGCGTGACTACCGCGATTTCCGCTTCCGAGGTCCACGTTCCCGGACGTCCCACCGATCCCGCTGGAGTGAAGGCGTTGGCCGTGGCCGCCTTCAAGTGCTTTGAAAATTTTCGTCCTGGCGGCATGCGCGTGCATGGCGGCTCAATCATTCTCGAACCTGGTCTGACCGAAGCCGACTTCCGCGACGTCGCCGCGCAAGGTGTGTGGCTGGCCAAGGCCGGATTCGGCGCCGTCCAGTCCCCGTTCGAATACGCCCCGATGATCGCCTGGGCCAAAGCTGCAGGCATCATTACCACCGTCCACACCGGGGGCTCCTCGATTCCCGGTTCCGGGGCCATTCGCGCCGAACATCTGGTGGCCATGCAGCCGCATGTGTCGTTCCACATCAATGGCGGCCCGACTGCTTTGCCCGACGAGGACTATCGCGTCATCATCGAGAAGACCGACGCGGCGCTGCAGGTCTGCACCGCCGGAAATGTGCGCACCACCCTCCTTTGCGCCAATCTCGCTCACCAGATGGCAGTGTTTGACCGTTTTATCATCGCCACCGACACACCCACAGGAAGCGGTGTGATGCCTCTGGGCATGCTCTACACCATCGCCCATTGCGCCTGCCTGACCGACATGCCGCCGGAATGGTTCCTCTGCGCCGCTACCGGATCGAATGCGCGCATCTATGGCCTCAATTCCGGTTTTCTGGCCGCCGGCCGAAATGCCGACATCGTGTTGCTGGACGCACCGGCCGGAGGCGCGAAGAGCACGGCGCTCGATGCGATCAAGAACGGCGACATCGCTGCGGTCTGCGCCGTGATCGCTGACGGCGTCCCGCGTTTCGTCGGAAGAAGCCGCAATACGCCGCCGAGCGTCCGCCGCGTCCGCGTCGCGGAATGCCGAGTGCCGCGCGATTTTTCGGCATAACCGGCTGCTCCGTTTTGGTGCAGCGGCTCGGGCAGCCCTTGATTAACCGCGCCGTGGACGTTACCATCCCGGACCGGAAGGAATCCTGCGAATGTCGCGTGGGGAGGATGACTTTCGGAGCGATATCGCGACGGCTGCGCGCGCCTTCAGCCGTCTCAACTACGTTCACGCGTTCGGACACATCAGCGCGCGCCTTGAAAATTCGATTCTGATTACACCGACCCGGCCTCCGCTTGCGGTCCAGCGCAAGGCAGACCTCCTGGAAGTGAATTTCGAAGGCGGCGTGGTGAAAGGCGACCCGGCGGCTCGTCCCCTGGAGGTGTTCCTGCATCTCGAGATTTACAAGCAGCGCGCTGCGGTGGCGGCAATTTGCCGCACGCATGCCCCGTACGCCTCGGTGTGGCCCGCGGATGGTGACGCTCCTCCAGTCCAGCACGGCTTTGGCGGCCTCTCCGGGAACATCGCCTTTTACGAAGGCTTTGACCTGATCCACACCGCGAATCTAGGGGCGAGCGCAGCGCGTCACCTCGGCAGCGCCGATGCCCTGATTTTGCGGGGGAACGGCGTTCTCACCGTCGGCCGGACTTTGGGCGAGGCCGCTGCGCGGATGTGGGGACTGGAAGAACGCTGCGCCCAGGCTTGGCGCCAGGGAAGCCACCGGATTGCACTTAGCGCCGGCGAATTGGCTGCGCGTTCGCGGTGGTATCCGGCGGAAGCCGAGCGAATCTGGAACTGGCTGAAATATCTCGGTTCGGACAACTCCAAACGGGGAGGCGCCGCCACCTGACGGCAAGCGCCGGTAAATTCATCAGCGCTGAATGGGATCGAGCCACGAAGCTCCCCCGCGTCGCCCGGCTGCAGCACGCGGCAGAGTAGATATGACACCACTCGCAGTACGGATTTCGCGAAGACAATTTCATAAGGATGTTCTGGGCTGCCTGGGCGCGGCCACAGCCGCCGGCCTGGCTGGAGCGCTGCCCCGGTGCGCCGAAGCTGCCGACCGGCTCAATTTTCAATCGATCTGGCTGAACGATCCCGAATTCATCGGCTACATGATCGCCATTGACAACGGCTATTATGCCGCCGAGGGTTTGAGTGTGAATTACATGCCCGGCGGGCCCGACGTCATCCCCGAGGGCGCCCTGCTCTCCGGCAAAGCCGACATCTCCCTCACCAATCTGACTGGGGCCGTCAAGGCCGTCTCCGAAAAGGGCGCTCCTCTGAAAATCATCGGGACACAGTTTCAAAAGAGCCCGGTCGGAATCATCAGCCTCGAACAAAGCAAGATTAAGGGACCAAAGGATCTGGCCGGCAAAACGGTCGCTTGCCCGCCTCTCAGCATCGCCACGTTTCAGGTCCTACTCAAGATTTCCGGCGTGCCCCGGGAGAAGGTGCGAGTGGTTCCGTTTACGTTTTCCCCCGTCCCGCTAATCAAGGGAGAGGTGGACGCCGTCGTGGATTTCGTCACCGAGTTGCCGTTCCTCGTCGAGCAGAAGAGCGGAAAGAAAACCAGCAATTTCCTGATTTGGGATGCCGGCTTGCCCTTCTTCATCGATCTCGTCACGGTAACATCGGACACGCTGAAGACCAGGCGCGGCCAGCTCATAAAATTTCTGCGGGCAAGCCGAAAAGGTTGGGCTGAAAATAACGCCGATCCTGCAAAGTATCCGGCAAGGTATGCCAATAGTTGGTTCAAGGGCAATGGCAGCTCACTGGAGGCCGAAATATTTCAGAACCAAGCACAAATTGCCTTGATGGCCAACCGGAGAGGAATATTCATGATCGACGCGGCAGCCATTGACTCTAGTTTGGCGGCCCTCGAGCAAGTCGGCCTCAAGGGATCCAGGGAAATGTTTGACCTCACTTTGCTCGCGGAGGTATGAGCGGATGGGCGATGAGCAGCCGGCTGCCCAAGCGCATCAGCCGGCGGACCTCAGCATCGAAGGCGTGAGCAAAACATTCCATGCGCGGGGCCGCTCGGTCCTGGCGCTGTCCTCGATCACGCTCAAGATCGAACGGGGTTCCTTCGTGGCGCTTATCGGCCCATCCGGTTGCGGCAAATCGACGCTGCTGCGGCTGGTTGCGGGCCTGGAGGAGCCGGACGATGGCGCCATCCTGGTGCGCAATGAAACGCCGCATTCGTTTCGAGCGCGCGGAGAATTAGGCATCGCCTTCCAGGACCCTGCGTTGCTGCCCTGGCGAACCGTCCGCCGCAACGTCGGCCTGCCTCTGCAGGTACTGGGCAAGAAGAGGCAAGCGGACCGCGAGCGGATCGACGCGTTGATCGAACTGGTCGGCCTGACCGGATATGCGGATGCGCTGCCCGGCCAACTTTCCGGCGGCATGCGGCAACGTGTAGCCATCGCACGCGCCCTGGTTACCAACCCTTCCATGCTGCTGCTTGACGAACCGTTCGGGGCGCTCGACCAGATTCTCCGCCGGTCGATGAACCTGGAACTCCGGCGAATCTGGATGGGCAGCGCGACCACCGCATTACTGGTGACGCACAGCATCGATGAGGCCGCCTTTCTGGCCGATGCGGTTGTCGTCATGAACGGCGGGCCCGGGCGCATCATCGATCATATTGCGATTCCGTTCCCACGGCCGCGCGCGCCGGGACTGTTCGCCGCACCGGAATTCCACACCCTCTGCGACCGCTTGGCTGCCGCGCTGGAGCCGGGCGGCGCCCGGTGATGCGCGAGCACATCAAAACGGTCCTGTGGATCTTCGCGGTGCTGCTGCTGTGGGAGGCAGCTGCGCGTACGATGCCCGCGGTCCGCGACGTCGTCGCTTCGCCAAGCTTGATCCTCGCGCAATACGGGTCTAGCGCCGACCTGTACATTCCACACTTGCTAGGCACCGTCCGTAGTGCGGCCTTTGGTTTTCTTTTTGGTAATCTTGTCGCGGTGGTTGCGGCAATTCTGTTCTGCCGCTTTCCGTCCGTCGAGGTGGCGTTCCGCGGCGTCAACATCGCGCTCTTCGCCATGCCTCCCATTGTGATCGGCCCGGTTCTCGCGGTTATCTTCAGCGACAATCTCCCCCAGATCATCCTGGCCGCGCTGGTGGTGTACTTCCCGACGATGGCCGCTACGCTCGTCGGCATGCGCGACATCGATCCCCGGCTGCTCGATGTGATCCGGACGTATGGAGGCGGCAGAAACGCGATCCTGCGCTTCGTCAGATTGCGTTCGGCCCTGCCCGCCATCCTCGCCGGATTGCGCACGGCCGCTCCTCTCTCTGTGCTGGGCGCGATTCTGGGCGAATTCGGTTCCGGCGTGCGCTGGGGTCTGGGCAGCTTCCTCTTAGGATCGCTGGGGGATGCCGATCCGGCGCGGCTGCTGGGCATCGGTTTCGCCGCCACCGCGGTCGCCTCGGCGGGATACGGCGTCTTCGCCTGGATCGGCCGGCGCACCGTCGGAGCCACCGTAGCCGTGACCATCGCCGCCGACCGTTCGCCGGATACGATCGCCGGCGCGGACAGATATTCTCTTGCGCAGCGCGCGGCGCTTTTAATCGTGGCGGTCTCTCTGCCTTTTGTGCTCTGGTGGCTGATTCTGCGCGTCTCTCAGATCAGCCCGATCATCGCTCCCGGGCCGATGGAGACCCTGCGCTATTTGGCCGCCGGGCCCGGCGGCGCGGAAGCGCGCACGGCGCTGCTGGCCGCACTCGGACAGACTCTGCCGCTTGCGGGACTCGGCTTGGTGGGCGGCATAGCTGCGGCGTTCGTGGTCGCGTCGCTAACGGTGCTCCGCCCGGCGGCGGCGAAAGCCATTCTCCCCGTCGCGATGCTGCTGCAAAGCATGCCACTCGTCGCGCTTGTGCCCTTGGTTCTGCTACTATTCGACCGCGATACTGCGGCGACAGTGGTGATGGCGGTGCTAGTGGTCTTCTTCCCAGCGTACGTGATGCTGTCACAAGGTTTCGCGCTCGTGCCCCGCGAGGCGCGCGAACTCGTGCGGGTCTATGGAGGCAGCCGCACCCAGGAATTGCTGCTTGTCTCGGTGCCCTATGCCGCCTCCTACCTATTTGCCGCCGCCAAGCTGGTGGCGCCGCGAGCCCTGCTGGGCGTGATGGTCGCGGAATGGCTGCTCAGCGGCAAGGGGCTGGGCAACCTGTTAAACGCCTCCCGCGGCTTGCTCGACTATGACATGGTGTGGGCCGGCGCCGTCGTTAGCATCCTGATTTCGGTCGCCGCCTACGAGGCAGTCTCCATGATCGAAACGCTGGTCCGCTGAGATGAGCGCCTTGCCGACGGGACTGTGGAAATGGGACGCTGCCGACCTCGCTGCCGCGATTCGAACCAAGGGAATTTCCAGCCGCGAGGCGGTCGCCGCTTGCTTGGGCCGCATCGACGCGGTGAATCCAACGCTGAACGCCGTGGTCTTGACGCTGCGCGACTCGGCGCTGGCCGCAGCCGATGAGGCCGACCGCACGGTCGCTCGCGGCGACGTTCTCGGCATTCTTCATGGCGTGCCCATCACCACCAAGCTGAGTGCCGACCAGGCCGGAGTGCCCAACAGCAGCGGCGTGGTGGCCTTCAAGGACCGCATTTCGAACGGCGACGAGGCGTCTATCGCCAATCTGAAGAAGGCCGGCGCCATCGTGATTGGACGTACCAACACTCCGCCCTTCTGCCTGCGCTGGATGACCGAGAACGACCTGCACGGCAGAACCCTTAATCCCTGGTCGGTCGAGCATGTGCCGGGAGGCTCGACCGGTGGCGGAGCGTCCGCCGTCGCCGCCGGCATGTGTCCGCTGACGCAGGGCAGCGACAACGGGGGGTCGATCCGCTATCCGGCCTTCTGTACGGGTATTGCCGGACTCCGCCCGTCCCTGGGTCGGGTGCCCTACTACAATCCCTCGCAGGCAGAACGAACCTTGAGTTCGCAACTGATTGCCGTCAGCGGTCCCTTGGCGCGGCGAGTGCGCGATTTGCGCATTGGTTTCACGGCGATGGCGCAGCGGGATCTTCGCGATCCGTTCTGGTCACCCGTGCCGCTCGCCGGGCCTCCCTTGCCTCGGCCCATTAAAGTGGCTCTGTGTACCAATCCGACGGGAGAGGGCGTTCATCCCTCGGTGTTTGACTCGTTGCACCGCGCCGCGCGGATCTTAGCCGATGCGGGCTACGCGGTGGAGCAACCCAGGCTGCCCAGCATTCTGGAGGCGCATGAAGTCTGGGACCTGATCTGCCAGGGTGAACTTCGCGAATTTCTTGCCGGTACGGTGTCGGAATTGGGCGATGCCGCGATGAAACAGGCGATGGTTTATATGATGGCTCGCCTGCCCGCGTTCACGCTGGGCGAATATCTGACGCTCTATACGCGCCGCGCCGCGATAGTGCGCGAATGGTCGGTTCTGCTTGAAGATTATCCTCTGCTCCTCGCGCCGGTTTCCACTCGACCGCAATTCGTGCATGGCGAGGACATTCGCAGCCAAGAGGCGAATGACGATTCTTATCGTGCACAAGCCACATTGACCGCTTTCGCATTGGTTGGTATTCCCGGTGTCGCCATCCCCACCGGGGTAACGAGCGGGCTGCCGGCGGGAGTCCTGGTGATGGCGCAGCGATTTCGCGAGGACGTGGCGCTGGACGCAGCCGAAATCATTGAGGCTCAATTCCCGATGCCCACCCCGATCGATCCGCGTTTTTAAGTGGCGCGGGCTTTAGCCTGCGGGGGTTGGAGCCCTGCAAGGATTAACCCCCGCAGGCTGAAGCCCGCGCCACTTATTCGAGGAACCGCCGCGCGGCGGCGCCGTGCTCCTGCCGCAAACGCGCCACGTCAACGCCCAGCGGGACACCATCGATGACACGCCATGCCCCGCCAATCATCACACGATCGGCACGATGCGCGCCGCACAGCACCAGTCCGGCGATGGGATCGCCGGCGCCCGAGAAGCGCAACTCCTCGAGGGTATAGAACGCCAGGTCAGCCTGTTTGCCCGCGGCGATCGCGCCGATGTCCGAACGGCCCAGGCAGCGCGCCGAGCCTTCCGTGGCCCAGCGCAAGGCGTCCAGATGCGTGACTCCGCTGGCGCCATACCGCAAGCGCCCGAGCATCATCGCGTGGCGCACGCTTTCCATCAGATTGGAATTGTCATTGGAGGCCGAGCCGTCCACGCCCAACCCGACGATCGCGCCCGCTTCTTCTAACTCCCGGGTGCGGCATTGGCCGGAAGACAGGACCATGTTCGAGGTTGGGCAGTGGCAGATGCCAACCCGATGCCGGCCGAGACGCTCGACTTCCGCATCGGAAAAATGGATGCCGTGAGCCAGCCACGTCCGCTCGGTCATCCATTCGACCTCTTCCAGGTAGTCGAGCGGCCTGCAGCCGAAATGCGCGAGGCAATATTCATTCTCATCCAGCGTTTCGGCTAGGTGCGTGTGCAGCTTGCAGTTATGCTTGGCCGCGAGGCGTGCGGTGGCCACCATGATGGGCTTGGTCACGAGGAAAAGGGCGCAGGGGGCCAGAGCGACTTGGCTGAAGGACCCTTCGGCCGGGTCATGGAAGCGGGCGAGCACGCGTTCGCAGTCGGCCAGGATCGTGTCGTCATCCTGGATCATGTTGTCGTAGAAGATGCTGCCGCCCGGGGCGCGCAGATTGATCGTGCCGCGCGTCATCGTCATGCGCATGCCCAGCGCCGCGCGTTCCTCGTCCTCGATATCGACCGCGTCCTCCATGCCGGGGGGAAACAGGAAATGGTGGTCGCTGGCCGTTGTGCATCCGGACATTAAAAGTTCCGTGAGGGCTAGCCGGACGCTTAGGCGGAAGCAATCGCGATCCAGGCGCCGCGTCCAGATGGGATAGAGGGCCTTCAGCCAGTCGAAGAGCTTTTTGTTGATGGCTTGGGGATGGGCGCGGGTAAGCGTTTGATAGAAGTGATGATGGGTATTGATCAGGCCGGGAAGTATGACATGGCGAGCGGCGTTGAAAACTTGGTCGCAGGGGCTGGCTGGCCCGTCAGGGCCGACTAACTCGACGATCCGCCCTCCTTCGACGACGAGGCCACGCTCTCCCCCTGTGGCGAGCAAAGCGATGGGATCTTTGATCCAGACACGCATCATTGGCACCCTAGCGATTGAGGCGATTGACGATATCATGGCCGGGGCTTAAGATCGTATCCTGTCCGAGACAAAAGACACGGCCCAGGCCGGTTCTTGGACTCGTGATATTGTGAAAGCGTGTGTGCCGCCATTTCACGGGATGTGGGACACGGCCTCGTTTTCCGTTCCGTAGCCGATGTTTCCCGTTCGCAATGGACGGTCCTCACGATGCAGGAGAGCAAAGTTAGCCTCGACAGGCTGCGGGAAAAGCCTCCCACATGCCTCGCCCTTCCGCGCGATGCGAGGAATCTTTCTTTTTTCACGCGGGCCGATACTGAAAAGAGATTCCTCACTTCGCTCGGAAGGGCAAAATGGACTGCCGTTTCCAGGGCGTGTAAAGACCTGCCGGCCGGAGCTCTTTTACGCGCAGTACTTTCGTCTATGGTAACTACAACCGATCGAAAGATTCGAGTTCTGGAGTCGAGAAAGAAGATTTGCCCTCCTGCAAAACTCGACGACGAGCTCTGTTTCTACAGTCCTCAGGAAAATGTCGAGGCTCTGGAACATCCACGCGTCCGGCACTGGCTTAAGTTCGTTTCCCGGGAATATGTGCCAAAGACCGACAAAAAAGCCCATACGATTCTCCTTCTTTTGCCCTGCACAAAAACGAAACCTTATCCGCTGAGTCCCGAGCATTTGCGTATCAATGCCGGACTCGTCGCGGCGGGCTTCCTCCCGGAGGAAGGTGAAACGCTGGCGGATAAATTTTCGGATCACCTCCCTGCGGGCTTTTCGCCGGAAGTGCTCTCGCTGGCGCCATTGCGGAAGGACGGCATCGTCGTTCATCGCGCCGTCATGTCCGAGCCATTGGCGTTTGTTCCGTACGAATACGTGTTCCAGTTTGGAAAACAACAATCCCCGGCTTGCGCTTACGACGACCCCGGCCTGTTCGAGGGGCGCGGGAACGCCGTATCGCCCTGGCGAAAGGATTTTACGGGCATATCCAAATCTTCCAACAAGTGGGGATGGGGCGACGAGGAGCGGCGGGCTTTTGTCACCATGCACAATGAAATGTCAAAAACGCTGGCGCATGTGATCAAGAGATTGAAACCCTATTACAGTGAGGTGGTCGCGTGGGTCGCCCCGGGTCTGACTCATAGAAGTTTCATCCTTGACCGGGAGCACCGCAGCGCTGATGGTGTCGCCGCGTCGCGTCGTGTCGGAGAGGAGAGCCTGCCTCTTTATGGAGCGAACGATGTATTGGCGCCCGATGCGCAGATTGAATGTTTACCAACAATGAAACAATGTGAGTCGGCCCGGAGACGCCTGGCGAAGCGCCTGGGGCGTCCGGTTGCAGCCGTTGGCGGATATTATTCCAGGGGCGGGGGAGACGCGACGGCTTTGGCGTTGCCTGAGTTGCTCCAATTCCTGACGGCTCGGCTGAAGCGGAGCAAAAAGTAAACTCCCATGGCTTCCACCAACACGATCTCTGACTCGCAGCCGCTCCATATTTTTTCGCCCGCCGCGCGCCGTGAACTAGGCGCGGTTACACCTGCTTCCTCAAACCTGGTTTCCGAGACGATCTCAAAAGCCCTTGCGGCCCAGCCGGACTGGGCGGCGCGGCGAACGGGCGAGCGGGCGGAGATCCTGGAAAAGGCCGCTTCGCGGATCGATGCGCAGGCTTCCCCCTGGTCGCGGCTCCTCGCCGAAGAGAGCGGCAAGATTCTGGCGCAAGCGGAATTCGAGCTGAAGTTCGCGTCGGCCATCACGCGAGGCAACGCCGAGAGGCTGAAGTCCATGGGCGGCGACTTGCTGCCGACCGGCGCGCTGGCGTCCACCGCGGACGACGTCGCCTGGGTCCGAAGAGTTCCGCTCGGAGTCGTCGCCGCCGTCCTGCCGTTCAATTTTCCCGTGGAACTATTCGTGGAAAAAGCAACGGCAGCGCTGGCGATGGGAAACGCGGTGATCGCCAAGCCGCCGGAACAGGACCCGCTCACCGTCCTGGCCATGCGAGACGCATTCCTTAGCGCCGGCGTACCTGCGGATGTCCTCGCGGTGCTGCCCGGCGGGCGTCAAACGGGCGCTGCCCTTTGCGCCGACCCTCGGCTGGCGGCGGTGAGCTTGACCGGGTCGACGCGCGCAGGCCTTGAAGTGGCTGCCATACCGGTCCTCAGAAAACTTCATCTGGAACTGGGCGGCAACGATGCAGCGATTCTTTGTCATGACGCCGATCTCGATCTTGCGTCGAGCGAATTGGTATTCGGGCGCACGCTCATGAACGGCCAGGCGTGCGCGGCCAATAAGAGAATCATCGTTCACCGGTCCATTTCCGGGGAAATTGTGGAAAGACTTTCCGCGCTCGTCGCTCGGTTGCAGGTGGGGGATCCGCTCGATCCGGCTTCGTCCCTCGGCCCGCTCATTTCCGCGGAGGCCGCGGATCGAGTGGGATATCAAGTGGCCCAGGCTGTTCAGCAGGGAGCAAGGCTCGCGCTGGGATCGGCCACGCCGCGGGGCGCATTTTTCGATCCTTGCATCCTCGCCGAGGTCCCGCGATCCGCGGACGTTGCCGTCGACGACGAAATTTTTGGCCCTGTGTTTACCTGCATTCCTTTCGAAACCGAAGAAGAAGCGGTCTCCATCGCCAACCAATCTTCTTTTGGCCTCTCCGGCTGCGTCTTCAGCCGGGACTGGCCGCGCGCGCTTCGGCTTTCTGAATTCATGGCGTGCGGGGGCGTGGTGGTCAACGGAACGGGTAACTACAGGCCCCCCATCGTGCCGTTCGGGGGAGTGAAGCAAAGCGGCCTTGGCCGCGAAGGACTCGGGTTTACGTTGGAAGAAATGAGCCAGCCGCGATACACGGTGCTCAGGCGCATCCGGGAGAGTCGAGAGGCTGGGAAGCCATGAAGCGGGCCATCGGAGTCACGCTTGCATTGCTCCTGATTCTTGGGGGCTGCCGTGGAAAAGCCCGGGAGGCGTCCGCCGGCTCCTCCAAGCAAGTCCGCGTGATACTCGATTACCTGCCCAACGCGGTACACGCCGGATTGTACCAGGCGGAAGCGGCCGGCTATTTTCGCGAGGAGGGGCTAAATGTGCGGATCGACGCCCCAACCTCCTCGTCGGACACCCTGCGGCTGATGGCTGCAGGGCAGGCGGAATTTGGACTGGTCTCACTTTTGGATTTCATGAACGTGCGGGCGGAAGGGGAACCCTTAAAGATCGTGATGGCGGTGGAACAACGCCCTCTGGCGGCTTTGATCGCCCTGAAGAAATCGGGAATCGATCGGCCGAGAGACCTAACCGGTCGACTGGTGGGGATTACCGGGGTGGTGAGTGACGAGGCCGGCGTGAAGTGGATGGTCAAGCATGACGGCGGGGATCCTGCTTCCGTAAGGCTGATCAACATCGGATTTAACACGGCGCAGGAAATCATCGCGGGAAACGTGGACGCAGCCTTCGGTTTCTGGAGCCAGGAGGGCGTTCAAGTGGCCGCTAGCAAACCGGCAACCGTGATGCAGCTCAACAATTTCGGCGTGCCGCCTTATCCGGAGCTCATTGTGTTTGCGCGAGAGGATTTCCTGGCGCGCGACCCTGAAACCGCGAGGCAATTTCTGCGGGCCGTTACGCGAGGATATGAGGACGCGATTGCGAAGCCCGATCTGGCGTGCGCGGCGATGGCCGCGCGAGTCGAGGGGGAAACTGCGGAAGGCTTGAGACCTTACCTGCAAGCATTGATTCCCGTCCTGCAAGCCGATGCGCCCGCGTATGGCTGGTTGAATCTGCCTATCTTGAAGGATTATATGGCCTGGACCAAGGAGATCGGGGTGCTGGATCTGCGCGAGGATCCCGCGAAATTCGCCACCAATGAATTCTTGCCGCCGCTCCCGGGCAGCCAAGGCGGGAAACCTTGACGGTGCAGCCCACAGCCATGAAAGTGCGCGGCGTCAGCAGGACCTATCGCGACGGGACTCGAAGCGTCACGGCCCTGGAAGGCACGAACGTTGACATCCCGGATGGCGAATTTGTATCGATCGTGGGACCGAGCGCCTGCGGAAAGTCCACGCTACTCAATTTGTTTTGCGGCCTGGACAAGCCGGACTCAGGTTCGATCGAAGCGCCGGTGCTTGGAGAAGGAAGTCTCTTAGGGCGCGTGGGCTACATGCCGCAACAAGATACGCTGATGCCCTGGAGGACGGTTACCGACAACGCGGCCGTCGGGCTCGAATGCTTGGGATGCGGCCGCCAGGAGGCAAGGCGGCGGGCACGTGAACATATGGACCGTTTCGGGCTCAACGGATTCGAACTGTCCTACCCTGGGCAGCTCTCCGGCGGGATGCGTCAACGAGTGGCGATGCTCAGGACGTTTCTGTGCGGAAGAAAAATCAACCTGCTGGATGAGCCCTTCGGAAAGCTCGATGCCATTACGCGGGCCTCGATGCAAACCTGGCTGCTCGATTACTGGCAGGAGAACCGTTGTACAATTGTTTTTGTTACGCACGATATCGATGAGGCGTTATTCCTCTCCGACGTGGTCCATTTGATGAGCCCCCGGCCCGGGCGAATCATCCTTTCGCTCGAAGTGGATATTCCTCGCCCGCGCAAGTACGGTGAGGTCGTGACGTCGGTTCATTTCAACGAATTGAAATCGAGTCTTTTGCGAAGCCTGGGGAAAGAGGCATGAAATCGGGAATCTGGCCGCCTCTCTTGCTGGGAGCGGGAATCCTTGCCGTCTGGGAGATTTATGTTCGCGCGGCGGGCATCGATCCGCTGCTGTTGCCGCCGCCCAGCGCCGTTGCGCGTTACCTGGTGGGGAACGCCCGGATCATGGTCACCAACGGAGCCGCGACGCTGTCGGAGCTTCTCGTGGGATTCGTGAGCGGCGCGATCATTGGATTATCTCTCGGAATTCTGATGCAGGTCTGGCGCTGGTTCCGTGAAGCGGCCTATCCGTGGCTGGTGGCGACGCAAATGGTTCCCATCCCGGCCGTTGCGCCGATTTTGGTGTTGTGGTTCGGATTCACCATCGTGCCGAAAGCCGCTACGGTTGCGCTGATGTGTTTTTTCCCGGTTGCGGTGAACACCGTGGACGGGCTGAGCGGCGTAAACCCTGAGCTGATCCGCCTGTTGCGGACGTTCGGCGCGGGGCCCTGGAAAGTGATGTCGATGGCCGCGCTTCCCTCGGCGCTTCCCCGAATTTTTTCGGGGTTGCGCGTGGCCATGGCCCTCAGCGTTGTGGGCGCGGTAGTGGGAGAATGGGTGGGTTCCACGCACGGACTGGGCTACCTGATGCTGCACTATGAAAATCGCGGAGAAACCGCGGGCCTGTTTGCCACGGTAGCGGTTCTCACCGCGATGGGAATTATTCTGTTTTTCCTGGTGGGATGGGTCGAAAATTGGGCCATTTCCTGGCGTCGGTACGCAAAGGAGACGTTGTGAGCGAAGCCGTCACGCTGGTGCGGGCAGGCCATGTCTTGACGATGGGTCCGCTTGGCGAGATCGCCGGCGGCGCCGTCGCCGTTTCGGGCGAGCGGATTGCGGGCGTGGGCCCGTTTACCGAGCTGAACCGCAAATATCCGGGCGCCCAAGTCGTGGGCGATGATAACGGAATAGTAATTCCTGGCCTCGTCAACGCGCACACGCACATGTCCGAGGCGCTCATCCCGGGGATGGCGGAGAACCTATCCATCTGGGTGTGGGGCTCGCGGCTCCTCGCCCCGGTCATGCCCCACGTGACGCGGGAAATGGCGCGCGTCGGCACGCTCTTCCGCGGCGCCGAGCTGCTCCGGTCCGGCGTCACGACCTTCAACGACATGTTTTGCCATTCCCATCCCTCCGACTTTGCAAGCCTCGGCGTGGTGGACG